>SDBU01008267.1_pt1 | contig 11871 bp, 13 predicted proteins | sample 2277071 | NCBI WGS metagenome assembly SDBU01 (sample SAMN10397929, study PRJNA504765) | marine sediment metagenome | isolation source: marine sediment core GS08_GC12, 126 cmbsf | place: Arctic Ocean: Gakkel Ridge, Loki's castle | collected 2008
AAAATAAAAAGAGGTCGAGTTTTTCTTTTGGCAAAAAGTTTATTCTAATTATAGTAATTATTTTAGCTGTTTCCGGTTTTGTTTATTCCTCATCTTCTTCGTCTGCCACAATAGTGATTTGGCCAGAAACAAGAGTTCTAAATATTGAAGAGAAAATTATTATTGATAAATCATTAGAAAGCCCTAATTTAGCTGAAAATATTTTAACCGGAGAAATGCTTGATATAGAAAAAGAAATATCGCAGCAGTTTGACGCCACAGGATCTATTTTGAAAAAAGCTAAAGGCACTATTCGTATTTATAATAATTATTCTACAGCTCCACAAACATTAATTGCTACCACAAGGTTTTTTTCTTCTTCAGGTAAATTATTTCGTATTCCTAAAAAAGTGGTAGTGCCAGGCGGTCATTATGAAAAAGGTAAATTAGTTGCCGGCTATATTGATGTTGAAGCAATAGCTGATCAGGCGGGCGAAGAATACAATATAGAACCTGACGCATTTTCTATTCCTGGGTTTGCTGGGGACAGTAAATATACTCTTTTTTATGCTAGGTCTTTCTCTAATATGACTGGAGGTGGCAAGATTACAACGGTTACCCAAGGCGATTTGGATCGTGCTCAGGATTTCTTATCAGAAAAGGTAAATGAAGAAGGGAAGAAAATACTTAAAGAAAAAGCGGAACAAGAAGGTTTTGTTTTATTAGATGAAATTATTGAACAAGAAATAACAGAAGCAGGCTCGTTAATAAAAGTTGGGGCAGAGAAAGAAAAATTTAGCTTTAAAGTAAAAGGAACTTCTAAGGGTTTAGTTTTTCCAAAAGATGATTTAGATAAGTTTGTTGAAAGGGCTTTTTCCTCTCAAAGTTCTAAAGGAGAGGTGATTCATCACCCGAGTTTGAAAATTGATTATTCACTACAATCTGGAGATTTTAATAATGATAAGATAACATTAAATTTAAAAGCATCCTGTAAAACATATAAAGATATTGATATTATATCTTTTAAAGCAGCTGTGATTGACAAACCTCTTCAAGAAGTAGAAATGCTTTTAGATAGCGATCCAGAAATTAATAAGTTTATTATTACTTCGCAACCTTTTTGGCAAACTAAAGTTCCAGGAGACTTAGATAAGATTAATATAGAAGTAAATATTGACTAAATTTTAAAAATTTGCTATTCTATCTCTTAGATGAAAGATCAAAAAAATAATATAATAAGAAAAGAGGGCACAGTTCTTGAAACTTTGCCTAGTTTAAAATTTCGAGTTGAATTAGAAGACGGAAAGGAGATCCTTGCTCATCTCGCCGGTAAATTAAGGTTGCATAGAATTAAAATTTTAGCCGGGGATAGAGTTTCGGTAGAAATGACTCCTTATGACGAGGAAAAGGGGAGGATTGTTTATCGAGGAAAAAGATAATTTAATTATCCCGTAGAGTCTTGTGGACCACGGGACTGGCTTGAATGATAGGTGATTGATGGTTGGTGAATAGTCGTTTTTTTGTTTTAGAATTATAATATATACAATATGAAAGTTCGCGCATCTGTTAAAAAAATTTGTAAAGATTGTAAAATCGTCCGTCGAAAGGGACGGGTTCATGTTATTTGCATAAATCCAAGACACAAACAAAGACAAGGATAATTTCATGGAGCACATAACATAAAACACATAACAATTAAATTTGTTTCATGTTCTATGTTTTATGATCTATGTTTTATGATCTATGCCAAGAATTACTGGAGTTAATATTCCAGAAAACAAAAGAATAATTATTGCTTTAACCTATATCTATGGAGTAGGGCCGACTTTAGCTAAAAAAGTTTTAACAGAAACAAAGATTGATCCTGATCTTAGGGCTTCAAAATTAACTGCAGACCAAATAAATCAATTAAAGGAAACTATTGAAAAACAATATAAGATTGAAGGAGAACTAAAGAGAGACATTATAACTTCTATTAAGAGGTTAAAAGATATTGGCTCCTGGAGGGGTACTAGGCATATTAAGGGCCTTCCAACTAGGGGACAGAGAACTAAGACCAATAATAGGACTGTTCGTGGCAATACAAGGAAAACTGTGGGTAGCGGTAAGAAGGCAGCGCCTGCGCCTAAATAAAAAATATGGGAAAGAAACGTATCATTCAAAAAACTGATAAAGAGCTGCTTTTAGAAAGGGAGAAAGTAGAAGCGGCTGTAAAGAAAGATGTAAAAACAAAATCCCCGAAAGTATTTCAAGAGGGGAAAATTTACATTTCTTCTTCTTATAATAATACTCTTATGACCCTGACTGATATTAGAGGGAATGTTTTAGTATGGGTCACTGCTGGCAATATTGGCTTTAAAGGCACTAAGAAGGCTACTCCTTTCGCTGCTTCAAAAGTAGCTGAAGCTCTGGTCCAAAGAGCTCAAAAATTAGGCATAGAGAAAATCCAGGTATTAGTAAAAGGCATTGGCAGTGGTCGGGATTCAGCTATAAGAGCTTTAGCTAATAAAGGTTTGGATATTGTTTCTATTCAAGATATTACACCTGTGCCTCATAATGGATGTAGGCCTCCTAAAGTAAGGAGAAACTAAATAATTAATTTTATGTCAATAATAACTAATTCTAAATGTAAAATTTGCCGTCGCCAAGGCGCTAAATTATTTCTTAAAGGAGATAGATGTTCATCTCCTAAATGCGCTATGATTAGAAAGCCTTATGTGCCTGGGAATAAAGGAAAAAGAAGAGCTAAGAATATCTCTGAATACGGAAAGGAGTTAAAAGAGAAGCAGAAACTTAGAAATTGGTATAATTTAGAAGAAAAACAGTTTAGTAATTATGTAAAGGAGGTTTTAGGCAAGAGAAGCAAGGAAGTAGATGCAGCCACTCTTTTAATAAGAAAATTAGAGAAACGTTTAGATAATGTGGTTTTTAGATTAGGGTTTGCTGTTTCTAGGGTTCAGGCACGGCAATTAGTCAGCCACAGACATTTTTTAGTCAATAAGAAAATAGTTGATCTACCTAGTTACCAAGTAAGAAAAGATGATAAGATAACTATCCGTCCTACTTCAGTTAAAAAAGGTGTTTTTCAAGAGAGCCTTGTTACTTTAAAAAAACATGAAGCCCCGGCTTGGCTTAATTTAAATGTTGAAAAATTAGAAGGCCAGGTTCTTCATGAGCCAACTCTGGAAGAGGCATCTCCTCCAGCTGAAATATCAATAATCTTTGAATATTATTCAAAGTAATCTTATAACTTATAACTTGTAACTTATAACTTAAGATTTTCTAATTGAGCTTCAAGCTACAGGTTGTGTTATAAAAATATATATGTTTTCTTTTCCTAATCAATTAAGAGTTATTGAGACAAAAGGAAATTTTGCTAAATTTGAAATTAAGTCCTTGTACCCAGGATATGGCGTTACTATTGGTAATGCTTTAAGAAGGGTTTTACTCTCCTCTTTACCAGGAACAGCAATTACTCAGGTGAAAATTAAAGGAGTTCCTCATGAATTTTCTACTATACCCGGAACCTTAGAAGATGTTGTCTCTATTCTTTTAAATTTAAAACAATTAAGATTTAATATTTACAGCGAAGAACCTCAAAAAGCGACTCTTTCTATTAAAGGAGAAAAACAGGTTAAAGCATCAGACTTTAAAATACCTTCTCAATTAGAATTGGTTAATAAAGATGCTGTTATCGCTACTTTAACAAGTAAAAAGTCAGAATTAGAGATGGAAATTATAGTAGAAAAAGGATTAGGTTATGAAACCATAGAAAGTAGGAAGAAAGATAAGCTTGAGGTCGGACAGATAGCTGTGGACGCTATTTTTACTCCAGTTAGAAAGGTAAATTATATCGTAGAAAATGTCAGGGTAGGAGAAAGAACAGACTATGATTCATTAGAAGTAGAAATTGAAACAGATGGCACTATGTCTCCAGAAGAAGCTATTGCTCAAGCATCAGAGATTTTAGTTCAACATTTTTCTTCATTTGTAGATGCTTTTAAAAAGCAGACTGATACAGTTAAGCCAAAAGCAGTGAAGAAAGCGGCAAAAAAGGAAGTAAAAGATGATGTTTCTAAAATAAAGGTAGAGGAATTAAAGCTTTCTGGAAGAACTGAAGGCGCATTATTAAAAAATAATATTAAGAGTGCTGGAGGGCTTTCAAAGAAGAGCGAAAAATCATTATTAGAATTAGAAGGAATAGGAGACGCAGGTGTAAAGGAAATTAAAAAAGCATTAAAAAAATTAGGATTAGAGATAAAATAAGGCGTAGGAGAGTCGCTCGCTTTACAAATTATCTGGCTCTGCCAGATCTGGCGAAGCCAGAGAATTTAGAATATAGAATTTAGAATTAGTATTTAATATTATAATGCGTAAACTTAAACAAGGAAGAAAATTAAATAGAACCAAAGACCAGCGGCTGGCACTTATGAAATCAATTTCAAGGGCCCTTATTTTGAATGAAAGAATAAAAACCACTGAAGCTAAGGCAAAAGAGGCTTCTCGGTTTGTAGAAAAACATATCACCAGAGCCAAAAAAGGCGATATCGCTTCAAGAAGATTATTAGCTAAGTATTTTTCTCCCACAGTAGTGAAAAAATTAGTTGATGAGTTGGGTTCAAGATATGAAAAAAGGAATGGCGGGTATACTAGAATATTTAAATTGGGTTTAAGAAAAGGGGATGGAGCCAAGATGGTAATAATAGAGTTAGTAAAATAATGAATAATTAAAACATGGAACAAAAGAAACACATTATCAATGTTGAAAATAAATCTTTAGGTCGGGTTGCCACTCGTATCGCAATTTTATTGAGGGGAAAGAATAGGCCTGATTTTGTCCCAAATAAAGATATGGGGGATTTTGTAGCTATTAAAAATATAGATAAAATAAAGATTACTGGAAAAAAGATGGATCAAAAAATGTATTATCATCATTCTGGTTATTTAGGTGGCTTAAAAGCAATTCCATTAAAAAAACTTTTAGAGAAAAAACCTAATGAGGCATTAAGAAAAGCAGTATTTGGTATGTTGCCTAAGAATAAACTAAGAGCTCAGCAGATAAAGAGATTAACTTTTCTTTCAAAAAATCAGCCCAAGACAGTGGCTTCTCAATCAGTAAAAAGTCCAGAAAAAGAAGTTAAAAAAGATAATTAGATTTTAATTTTATGCCAAAAACTATTACTAAAAAACTAAAAAAAGAAGAAAAAGAGCCAAAAGTAGTAAAAAAAGTAGTAAAAAAAGCAGTAAAACCCAAAATTGTTAAGAAACCTGTTGTTAAGAAACCCGTCATAAAAGAAATTGAAAAAGAAAAGCCAGTTCGCTATATTGAATCAATTGGTCGAAGAAAAACCGCTACTGCTAGGGTTCGGCTTTGGACTAAAGGTGACAAGACCTTTTTAGTTAATAATAAATCACATAAGGAATATTTTCCTATTTTTGAACATCAAAAAAATATTACTGATCCTTTAGAAAAAATGAAGCTCATAGATAAGTTCAGAGTTGAGGCTAGAGTCAAAGGTGGGGGATTAACAGCTCAGTCAGAAGCAATAAGGCATGGTATCTCAAAGGCCTTAGTTGAGGTTAATCAGAATTTTAGAAAAAGATTAAAAAAAGCTGGTTTTTTAACCAGAGATCCAAGAATGAGAGAAAGGAAGAAATTTGGGCTTAAGAGGGCTCGTAGAGCTCCACAGTGGAAGAAGAGATAGAATCATAGAACATATAACACGTAACACATAACATAGAACATAGAAGTTAGGAGATTAAAATAGTTTATATAAATAAAAAAACAGGATAAATAATTAAATACAATTATCCTGTCACTTCAGTTAACCTTTTTTTATCTGGCATCTATAAGTTGTTGATAGATATGAGCCATAAAAGAAAGTTTGACTGTAGGTATCGGGCTAAGGCTCAAGTTTGGGCGGCGAGGTATTAAGAGCTTCATTTCGGGTTCTACCACACCCTAGACAGAAATCGAAACCACTATTTAAGTTTTCTCCACACCAATTACACTCAGATAGTCCAAGATCCTCTTCAAATTTTATCCCATGAAGAGGACAAAAATTACCTCTTGGCCAAACATCCATACATTTCGGACACCAATTTTCCATAGTAATCACCTCCTTTTGCAATTTATACTATTAAGATTATAGGGTTAAATTAGATTTTTGTCAAGGATTTAATATAAGTTTAATATAATAAAAAGATATTATAATGAATAAAGAAGCTAAAAAGATTCTTTATCAATATTTAGGGAAAGAGGATCCTGTTCATGGTATTTTTCATATAGAAAGAGTTTATAAGGCTTATCAAATATTTATTAAGGATAATTCTTCCATTAATCAAGAAACTAAAAAAGCTTTAGAATATGCTGTTCTTTTACACGATTTAGGTAGAAGTAATCCTAAAAAAGGCCGGAGTAATGATCATGGTGTTGAATCAGTAAAAATTATCAAAGAATGCGTTAGAAAAGGACTATTAAGGGAGATGCCGAAAAAAGAATGGGTTTATTATGCTATTAAAAATCATCCTAAGAAGTTTGATACTAGTGATAAAGCCGAAAAGAATTTTCTATTAATATTTTTAGTAATGCTTGATGGTACAGATGCTATTGGTGAAGCAGGGATTAATAGAGCCGTAGCTTGGGTTGAAAAAGGTCCTTTATTTCCCTGGGAAGAAGATAAGAGCAGAAAAGAGAAAATAAAAAGGGTGAAGGTTTTATTTAATAATCCAGATAAAAGAACCAATAAAGATAGAAAAAAAATGCAAGGAAATTCTGTTTTAGAAGAGTTTGTTTATGATTATACTTTTATAAAACAAATATATTATTTTCTTAAGAAGGAGGGGAAAATTAGTCCTGCCTTTGATAAGGAGATGAAGAATAGGTTTAAATTATCAGAACAGTTTGTTAAAGATGTATTAAAAACTTTCAGTCTCTAGAGACTGAAATATAATATTAAGACTTGAGTTTCAAGTTTTATGTTATGTGTTATATGTTCCATGTTAAAGAAACTCATTGACCAATTTTATACTGATAACTTTCAGGAAAGAGAAAAAGAATATTTCTATGTTACCGACGCTGGCAAATGCCCAAGGTCGGTTTATTTTAACTTTAAAAAAGTTCCTAAAAAAAATCCAGAACCAAGGATATTAAGAATATTTGAAAATGGAGATTACACTCATACCAGGATTACAAACATTTTTAAAAACTTAGGTATTGTTAGCGCGGAAGAAATTAGAATGCCGGCTCAAGAAACAGCTTCGGGGAAAGCTATTTCAGGGAGAGTTGATTGTATAGTTAATATTAATGACAAACCATATATAATAGAGATTAAAAGTATTGCTAGTTACAAATTTACAAAACTAAAAGAGCCAGAACCAGAACATATGAAACAGGTTCAGCTTTATATGCATTCTTTTAAAAATCCAGAGGGAGATATTCTTTATGAAGATAGTTTTGTTCTTTACGAAAATAAAGACAAACAGGATCTCAAAGAATTTGAAGTAAAGTATGATCCGTTTTTAGTTCAGGAAATATTAAAAGATTTTGATGTTTTGGATCAGCATATTATAAACGATGTTGTTCCTCCTATTCCTAAAGGTATTGAATTTTGGCGCTGTAAGTATTGCCAATATAATGAAGAATGCAAAAAGATTAAAAAGACTTCTGAGGTTTAAACAAAAAAATTTTCAATTTAAAAACGGCTAGAGCCGTTTTTTTTTAGTAGAGAATTATTCAATTATTCGATTAGTTCTTCTGATTCGTAGAGGTTTTTTTCTGTGAGAATATATAATTTTTTATTGTCATTATTCCACAATATTTCAAAATTATTGTTTTCTAGGTCTAATTGGATAGAGGAGGGAAGGTCATAGATGTTTATCTTGTCCCTATTATCTACTTCTATGATTTTTATCTTATCTCCTAATGTGAATATTAAATAATGGTCAGTCCACCAGAAAATGTTGTTAATTTTTTCTGAAAAGCGGATTAAAAAGGTTTTTTCACCGAATTTTCTATTGGGTTGGTCATCTTCTTTTTTTAAGGATAAAATCCATATTTCATTGGCGCTAGAAAAGCTAATTTTTCCGAAGCTTGGTGATATTTCCAAAGATTCCATATTACTTAAAAGTTTTTCAAAAGATTTTGTTTCTGGATTACTTATAAGAAAGTCCCTATCTTTAGGTTTTATCCAATATAAAGTTTCATCTTCTAGAATAAAAATAAAGTTCCAATATGTTTTTAATTGATAATTTTTATCTTTTTCTAAAGCCAAAGGCTGGCTTATTAATTTTTCTTTCATATTGAAAGAATAGTTTGTTTTAAAAATCCAGCCAGATTGGTCAAGATAATAAATATTATCTTCTGTTAATTGATAAGTAATAATATTATCAAGCACTAATTGTAGTTTATCTCCTGATAATTCATTAATATCGTTTTTAAAAAGATTGCCGTCCTCTAGGAAAAAAACTTTTTTTGTATTAATTCCATTAATTCCAGTGTCAAAAATACTGGTACGAGGATTAATAGAAACTTGTTCAGATTTTTCTTTTAAGGAGCTGAGAGGTGTTAATCTTGCAGGAGTTGCTGTAAGGTCTATTATAAAATATTGTTCTTTATCTTTTATATTTACTTTTAATAAGGCGGTTTTAGAATCAGCAGAAAAAGTTATATCTAATATCTTGCTGGGAATGGTGGTTTTTATTTTACCTAAAACATTTTTTTCATTTGTTAGATTAGTTTTAATATTCCTCTCTAAGTCAAGTAGTTTTAATGACCAGTTATTATTTTCCTCCTTATTAGAGTTATTTATTTTCTGGATAATCATTTCTTTTTGATTAGGCGCTAACCAAAAGTTTTTGATTTTATTATTTAAATTTTTAAACTCTACTTTATTAGGAACTAGAGTAATATTTTTAATTTCAGTAACCAACCTCTCTTTTATCGCCAGATTTTTTTCCCAAGGGAAATAGTTTTCTTTTTTAACAACTATCTTATATTCTTTAGGGATAAGGCTTTCAACTAAAGCAACCCCGAATAAAAAATCAGTTTTCTTTATTAATGTTTCATCTAAATAAACTTCAGAATTGTTTGGAGTGACTCTTAGAAATAGGGCGCCGGTTTTAGTCAATTTTCTGTCTTCAAAATCAAAACGATACCCTTCAGAGTATAAAATAATTACTGGTGTAACTAAAATAAATAGCAACACAAGGAAGCTAAAAAGAATAGTTCTTGTTCTTTTTTCCATTAGCTTCATTCTATTAAAATTTCGCTTTGTAATCAAGGACTTTTATGCTATATTATTAAAATGGAGATTAAAAATTTAGAAAAGACCGCCAAAAGAATTTTAAAGGCAGTAAAAAATAAGGAAAAGGTTATCTTGTATGGTGATGCCGATTTAGACGGCACTGCTTCAGTGATTATTTTAGAGGAGGCAATAAGAAATTTAGGAGGCAATAATATTGTTGTTTATTTTGTTGACCGGCAGGAAGAAGGATATGGGATAAATAAAAAAGCTTTAGAAAATTTAAAAAAAGAAGCGCCAGCTTTATTTATCACTTTAGATTTAGGGATAACCAATTTTAAAGAAACTAAAATAGCTCAGAAGATGGGCTTTGAGGTTATTATTATTGATCATCATACAGTGATTGATAATGTTCCAGAGGCTTCTATTGTGGTGGATCCAAAACAAGAGGGCGATAATTATCCCTTTAAAGAGCTAGCCAATGTGGGTATTGTTTATAGATTAGCAAAAATACTTTTAAAGGATAGGTTAGAGGATTCTTTAAATGATGAATTTTTAGAATTAACAGCCATAGCCACTATAGCTGATATGATGTCGAGGACAGAAGAAAACAAAATTTATATTGAAAAAGGACTTGAGTTATTAAAAACCACCAATAGGCCAGGCTTAAAATTCTTTTTAAAATATGATTTTTTTGAAAATTTTTCTCAAATGGAAAAAATCCAAAAGATTATTTCTGTTTTGAATATTACTAGGTTGGAAAATCATTTTACTGGCTCTTATTTACTTTTAATGACCAAAGATGACAAAGAGGCCGAGATTTTAGGAATAAAACTTTTAGATATTCACAATAAGAGATATGCTCTTGTTCAAAAAATAAGCAAAGAGATGGAACAGAAGATTTTAAAAAATTTTGATACGCCTGTTATCTTTGAAGGCTCTTCTGATTCGTTAAGCAGTTTAAACGGCGCTATTGCTTCCAAGCTTTGTAATAAATACAAGAAGCCGACTTTTATTTTTCATAAAAAGAAAGACATTAGTATTGGCACAGTGAGAATGCCTAAAGGATTAAATGCAGTAGAGGCAATGAAAAGTTGTGAAAAGCTTTTGGTAACCTTTGGCGGTCATCCGCCTGCGGCTGGCTTTACTATTAAAAATGAAAACTTAGACAAGTTTGAAAAATGTTTGATTAAGTATTTTAACAAGTTGACAGAAAAGGAATGATTTGGTATTAATAATTAGTTAGAGCTTATACATTAAGTTCTGATAATATTTAAAAAAGAATAAGGAGAGTGATAGAATGTGTTGTGAATGTGAACATGTATGGGAAGATTGGGAAAAAATACTTTGGTATACCCCAAAAGGACGTTTTGTAGGCGAAGCAAGAAAATGTAAAAATTGTACAGCAGTACAAACCCAAGATTTAGAAGTAGATACGCGACCGAGAGTGATTCAACCAACTATTGGAGTTTTCGCTGGGATTTTTAATAAAGAAGGAAAAATTCTTCTTAAACAGATTACCAGTGGAAAATTTAAAGGTGAATGGGATCTTCCAGGGGGCGGCGTAGATGCAGAAAGAGCTTCGCAGGCTCCAGACGAAAGAATATTTTGGGAAGAGCTAATAAGGCATGTAAAGGATGAAGTTGGGATTTCGATTTCATTAAGCCCTAATTCTCGCATTCTTATGCCAGCTGTCCTAAAAGGTGGTGGTGATTGGGCTTTTCCGGTTATGATTGGATTTTTGTTCGAAAATCCAACCAAGGGTGTGTGCAAATACTTTTCCTTAGAAGAGGTCCAAGAGTTAGCTAGAGGAGCTGAAGGGAATAGATTATTAAATGGTGAAGGCAAAAGAATGCACCGGCTTGTTCTAAGTCTTTTTCATCTTAGTTCTGTTCTGCTTACATAAAAGAAGTAAAGTTTATACTCCAAGAGATCGAAGAAAGAACTGGAATGAAATAATAAAATTTAAATAGCCAAGATTTTTTTATACTTGGCTTTTTTATTTTAAATTAAATCCAGATTTGCTATAATAATAGAATGTTTACATTGCCTAAAATTGAAAAAATAACTCTTAATGTCAGCATATCTCATTTTATGCTGATGTTTGGGTATAAGTTGTTTTCTTTATATTTCCCCTTGTTTTTGATTGCTAGGGGATTATCTTTGCCGGAAGTTGGTTATACTTATCTTTTAATTTACCTCCCCCTTGCCTTATTTTCTCCTATTGTGGGATTTTTAAATCATAGAGTAAACCCTGGTATTTTAGTTATTTTAGGCATCTTAGGATATGGCGTTTATTCTTTGGGAATGCTTTTTAGTTTAGAGCCGATCTTTTTTTATTCTCTTCAGGTTTTTTTGGGAATTTCTGCGGCTTTCTTTTTTGTTAGCATTAAAGAGATATTGATGTCTTATCCTTTAAAAAATCCAGATCGGGCTTTTGCCTGGTTTTATTCTGCTGCTCATTATGCTGCTGTTATTGCTCCAGCAATAGGAGCCTTAATAATCTGGAAATTTGATTTTACAGGAGTTTTTATTGCTAGCTTAATCTTACATTCCTTTAATGCCTTTTTCTTTCTTTTAATGCTTAAAGATAATGGATTCCAATCGCTGCCATTAAAAGCTGATATTAATGGCAATAACCGTTTTAATA
>SDBU01008268.1_pt1 | contig 11870 bp, 28 predicted proteins | sample 2277071 | NCBI WGS metagenome assembly SDBU01 (sample SAMN10397929, study PRJNA504765) | marine sediment metagenome | isolation source: marine sediment core GS08_GC12, 126 cmbsf | place: Arctic Ocean: Gakkel Ridge, Loki's castle | collected 2008
AATAGATATGCAGGAACAGGAAGCAAAACTAAAGACTGAGGCTCAGAAGATTGGGGAGGAGTTATCCGAGATACAGAGAGGGATAAACCAACTCCAACAAAGGCAGCAACTTTTAATCAATGAGGCTCTCAAGAACCAGGGGGCATTGGACTTGTTAAAGAATCTCAACTGCACCGAGTCAGAGTAGGTGGAATGTATCCTAACGGAGGAAGAGAGGGAGTTTATAGAAAGGTATGGGTGCTTTACTTGCACTGATTGTAAGGTTCCGTATAGAATAAAACAGGAGGAAGACAATGAGAATCAGGATTAAGTTTCGGGCATTTAGTTTTGAGGGGCAGCAAGAATGTGGAGCCAGTATTCAACGACTCAATAGAACCCTATAAAGAAAACTGGATAAAGGAGAAAAGGATGAAGAAGTGGTACAAATCGAGAACAATGCTAATGAATGTTATCGGGGTGGTAGTAGTCGTCTTGACTATAATAGCTGGCAATGAGACTGCCGTAGAATTCGAGGCGATACTATTGGCAGCATTAAACCTGTATATGCGACTGATAACCAGTCAGGGATTGAAGAAGTGAAGGCAACGGAAAGAGACGAACTGCTCATAAGAATTGATCAGAAAGTGCAGGATTTCTTACCTAGAATAGAAGAACACCTAGAGAAAATAAATGGGCATCTTGACGATCACTCATACCGATTAAAGCAAGCTGAGGATGATATAAAAACGGATAGGCTATTAGCAAAGGAAAGGAACAAACCCAGTAAGAAATCTATAGCTGGTTCTGGTTCTATTGTAGTAGCTGTTATCGTTGCCCTCTGGAAAGCGTTCACAGGTGGATGAGAGCCCACAGAATCGCCAAGGAAGCTATTGCTCTTCTCATTGTGGGGATTTCCCCATGTTATGTAGAATACAGCCAATGCCAATACAGACTAACCCAGTAAGTAAAGAGAGTTGGTCTGCGATATATCCAATATCGTGTGATAATCCGAGCCACTCACCTGTTAATCTTGACGGGAGGAACGACCACAGAAATTCTACAGAACCAAATCCCCAAAAATAAAACTTCATTTTATCTCCTTCCTTGATACTTCTTCATAAAAACCCTAAAACAATCAATACTAAAGATAGAATTATTCTTATCAATCTTATGAAATGGTCTCTCCAGAAAGTTTGATGCTTGCCGTTATAACTGTCAGCATGATAATAAAGCACCCATGAATAAATGCCGTCCGAAAGTAGCCATACCCCTATTCCTATTAGTATTTTATCTGTCACAGTTCTATATCAGAGTCTACTTCATTGCCCCAAACTGACCATCCCTCCACCTTTTGACGGGCAAAGAGTTCTATGCGTGGTTCGCCAAATGGTTCTATTAAGTCCCTGAATATCTGAGGCTTTTCTGAATGACGTGGTGATTTAGCAGTTACGATAGTAGGGAACGCCTTTCGCTTGGGATACATTTCTATCTTTCCACGATACCCGAATAAAAGAAACTCTGTCCTGTGATGAAATCCAAACAAGCACATACCATTCTGCTTGTCCCAAGTTATAGTCCTTTGATACTTAAACCCCCATTCACTCATCACGCCAAAGGCAAATGGAAGGTATTTCTGGGTAGTCCAGAGAAACAACTTGCAATCATCTGACTCATGTGCTCGCAAGGAAATCCCCAAGTTCTTTATATCAGACAAACTCATCATAGGATAATCCATCTCAACCTGATTCGGTCTTACTTTGCGGATTATCTTTTTAACTTCCCAAGGCGGGTCAGCATATATTATTTGATACTTCTTCATAGTTCTATATCCGAGTCTACTTCATTGCCCTGGGAGTATATCAAAAATCTTGAAGTAGTAATGACCACCTGCCCTTGACATCCTCCAATTCAATGACCAGAACAGGAAGTTGTGCATAAGGGCTTCAATAACATCCTCATTTCCTGACCAACCACCCGTATGATAGACGTATCTACCACGACTACCACGCTCAATCTGCCTATCTGCCCAATTAGTATTCTCTTCAACTAAGTCTAGTAAACCATCAATCCCTTGTGTAAGTATATCCCACTCCTTAATTTGCTGTAGTGATTTTCCACCTGGGTAATTATTCTCGTCTAGCACTATCCCCTCCTTCCTTGATACTTCTTCATAGTTCTATATCCGAGTCTACTTCATTCTTGGTCTTGACGAAATCCTTTAGCTGTTCAATATACCTATGAGTTCGTACTATATTCCTCTCATTAAGACGGAGTTCCTGCAAAAGTTCATTATATTCAATCTCTTTCTGTTGAAGCCTAAATGTAAGCTGGTCAACAAAGCTATTACCATCAGTGTTTCCATTATTGCTGTTCATAGTTCTTCTTCCTTGCCCCAACAGGCTCAAGATATTTGATTGCCTTACCTGTTTTCTGGGCATAGGCGATTTCCTTTGATGTGCTTTCACCAATATAGCCACCTACATTTAAGACAAAAATTTCGTCTGAAAGGTCTATCTTTCGCAAGTGTAGTTCATCTAACATCTGTTTAACCTTATAATTATTGTGCTGTGGGTCTTCTCTTTCCGATTGTGGTAATACCAGTTCAATTGAAAGGATAATCTTCCCATCTAATGTCAACTTCCTCCGCCACTCGTTAAATGTATCCACAAAGCGAGTAGAACCACAAAGACAAACAACTATTGGCCTAATTATCATTTCCTTTCACCTTGATACTTTTTCATAGTTCCATCCCCTTTATCTGTTCGGTTAGATATACCCTCAGTTCTTGTAATTCTTGTACCGTATACTTCTTGGTTTGATGGGCTTCATCTTCCAGTTCTAGGTCAGCACCTTCCCCGTAGAGTTTAATAATCTGTCTGCGGTATTCCAGCGTGTTACCCTTTAAGTTGATATTACAGTTATAGCATTGGGCGTGGCATCCCTTCTCCGAGAATAAGTTGGCGTTGTGCCTCCCAGGGATAAAATGTCCGGCCTGAAGTAGCTTAAAGTGATACCTCTTACCGCAGGTGATACATAACCCAAACGAAGTACAACCTGTAGTTCTAAGGCAATCTCTTAACCTGATAGATCGTGAAAAGGTATCCCAAGTTTTCTTCTTCTGACTAGATAGGGTAACTTTCTTTTTAATAGGTTTCTTAGTAGAGGTTCTTTTCTGACCCATCTTAGTCATTTCTCTATCCTCTTGAAGTTTGCTTGGAGTAGAACAATATCACGTTCCATTATTATATGGACAATATCTTTTCTAGGTATCTCAGGCAAGCTCTGGTCTTCTGAAAGTAGAACATACCGACCTTTAAGATTAGGTGTCTGTTTAGTTTTTCGCTTTATGAATTGGCAATTCATACATAAGGTTTGGAAACCTTTAGGGTAGTTGTTCTTTCTTAGCCATCTATAAATCTTATCCCCAGTAATCCCTTCTGCCCTACGGTGTTCGTAACCATCATTATTCAAATGGTCAATAGTTAAACAATCAACATTTGAATAACCACAGCCAACACAAGCTAGTTCCCCATTGCCATAATGTTTCAGAACATCGTCTTTATATTTCCTAGTCCAGCGAAGATAGGATTCCCTTTGTATCTCTCGGTGTGTCTTTTTATAATCACTGCTTACTTGGAGTAGTCTCTCTCTATTAGCTAAATAATACAAATGCTTCCGCTTTTTTATTGCATCTTTATGAGTTAATTCATATCGCCTGTTGTAAGACTTGCGAGCTTCTTTATCTTGTATTGGCATTGGCAAACCTCCTTTTATTTAAGTTTACCACACTTTCCTTATTTAGTCAATTTTTTATCCAATACTACCAGCCCTTCGATGTTATCAAGGCTTTCTTTCGCAGCTTTTAACCATATATCTAACTGCTCTTGGCAATTATTCTTTACCAATTCATCCCACATACCTTCATCGCCAGAAGCATAATTAGCGAATCTACTAGCCAACTCTTTAATTACCCTGGCAGTTTCAGTCATTTCTCTAGCTCCTTCAAGAAGGCTTGCCAACTTTTAGGTTTGATAGTAAGAACTGGAATATCTGAACCATCCCAAATATTGGTTAGTGAAGTTTTATAGAAGTTGCTCTCTACCCACTCCACCACTTTCTGCATCCCTGCCTTTTTGCCATCAGCATAAGAGTCTTCCATAAACTTTGGTAGGTTCTCTGGAATAGTCTCCAGTATGCTTTCCTCCCCTGCCTTGTAAGCAATATCCCAAGTGATTTCTACTTGGCGATTAAGGTATGGAACAATGTCACCCTCAACAGTACTACACTCGTCTATAATATAAATTTCCTTTTGACTCATCACTGTATCTTTAGCTTCCATTTAACCCTCCTTCATTCTACCAACGGAAAACCATTGATCATTAGTCAGAATTCTAATATCGTTCCGTTTGAACCAACCATCAGAGTTTGCTCATTCATAGTTCTACTTCATTGCTCCAACTGCAATGGGAAGTATTGTGCTAATTCTGGCGTGGCTACTTCACTCGCTGTTCTACCATCAGGTAGCATCAGATAAGAGAAGAAAGCCGCCTTTGTGCCTAAAACGCTAGCTACTATACATTTTGCTTTAATATCGTGGTAAAGCATTGTCGCTGCCTGTCTTTTCGCCGCCAGTGTTTTCCCTGTCTTTGACTCCAGCACTGGAAAAACCACTTTGAATTTATTATTATCAATGCTGAAAACTATCATAAAAGCAGCGTGGCTTCCCATAGAGCCATAAGCATCTGCGTTAATAACACCACCTACTTCCTCAATCTGCTTTTTAGCCTTCTCGATCCAGGTGTCAGGTGAGCTAGAGCCTGTTTGCCAGTAATGCCCTATATCTTCAGCGTAAGGTAAATTCATAAATCCCCCCTTCTTTAGTAGTAAGAGTTACCCCATCTATGGACAAAAATTGGTTGGGACTTTCTAGCAAAGCCATAGCCCTATGCCAGCACCAAGAACAAATCGGCTTATAATGATTATAGGTAGTTAAAACCAGATAGCCCCCTGTGGCCTTGATTCTTTTGTGCCTTTTCCCTCTGTAGTCAGTATAGTTCTCAGTTATATGAATTTCTGACTCTTTACAGAAGCCACAGACGACCTTAATCTTCTTCATAGTTCTCTACCCTGTCTCCTATTATGGCGCAGTTTATTGGCGGTGTGATTACTCATTTTAATTTTAATATGCTTTTGGTGTCGGCTTTTTCTTCCCAACTTCATTACCAAGCTAACCCAAAGTCCCTTCTCTTTATCTTTACGAAACTACCATCAATATTATGCCATACTATACCCTCATATTGTGGGTTTGCTTCAAAGTATCTCTTAAGACCGTCAAAGTCTCTGGGGGCATCTTCAAGGGTAACATCACCATGTAGCCTGAAGATATGTGAATCAAGTCTATATTTATTTCCCTGAACCTTTGGACCAATAAGCTCATAAGTGCCATCTGGATATTTATGAGGAGCCTCTATAATGGCAGCTCTAGCTATAAGATGCCATTTATCCTGTGGGTCATCTTCGCTTACTGGTAACCACCCAGGCCAATGCCCTGTAACTGGGTCTGGTTCTTGTGCAGGCTCAAAGTTTGGTGGTGGTGTTCTCCCCTTCTTGCAATCAAACCTCTTGTATAACTTCCCATTACGGATTAGGCACGCTGTTCCGTCAAGTTTTTCTGTGGCTATGCCTTCCCCGTTTACTACCCACTCAGCCCCTTCTACAACCTCATCATAAATCTGCCTAGTTTTCTCATAGTCCCTCTTGAATAATGAAATTATCTTTTGCATTTTACCCCCTCTTATTATCTGATAGCCTTCTTCTTAATCCCCATAGAACGGGGTAATATTCAAAAAGTTTGTACCCTCGTCTGAGTATACAAATGACCATGCCATATTCTTCGGGTGTAATGTCTTGTCTGCTGGCACTTTAGCATCCACTATCTTTAGCTTATTGGAGTCCATAGCGAGATAAAGGGAAGCGACTTTCAATGTTTGTTCACCTCCAAAAGCCATATCCCTCATAACTGGTTTCTGTAAACCTATGATAGCAATACTATTTAACCCTTGAAGTTTGCGGTCAATCTTCTTAACCTGTGCCCCGATAAGATAAAAGTCGTCCCCTTCTGGTGCATCAATATAATCAATCAGATATAGGGTATCTTTCTCTTTAATATGGTCATGAAAGTGGTCAAAAACAGGGTACACAAACTTAGGCAATGTTGCCAAGTCAATCCCCATAGCCTTAAACCTGTCAAACATTTGCTCTTTCCCACCTTCCATATTGCTCAACAAAATTATATTCATTCTCTCCCTATTCAAATCATAAGTCTGATAGATAAATCCCGTCTTACCACTGGACTTACTACCTGCCACTATGATGGTCGTATCAGGGTAGATGAATACATACCTTCTCAAATCAAAGGGCAATATCACAGGAAAATCCCTCGGTCTTAATATGGTGAAGTCCAATGGAGCAACCCCGTTTTCTATCGGCCTATACCTGCCATCATTCCTGCCGACTGACTCTACAATCGGGTGTTCTCCATGACTAAACTCCCATAAATACTTCCTTATCTTGCTATCATCATGTGGTGTCAATACAGCACGGTCAAGCCCACATACTGACTTGTAATGAAATTCACCAGTGGCTATAGGGGTAATCCAAGCCTCAATGTCCGCCTTGCTAAATACTGGCATCTGCCTCCTCTGGTAGCATTGGTAGCATTGGTAGCGAAGTAGCAATCAGTAGCACTGCTACTGGAAAGTAACAATAGTAGCATTGGTAGCAATCATAACTAAAACAACCTCTTTTTAGGGGGAAGACTGCCAATAAAGTAAAACCTACCATTGCTACCTACCCCTATATATAAATAAATAAGTAATAGTATCCCCACCCCACCCTATAAGACATTACTTGATAACATATTTGATACCTTGCTTATCAACCCTCTTATTAGAAATTCCCTTCAGTAGATAATCAACCTTCAGAGCGGTCTGTTGTAAGAGGTTAAAATCCTTTTTTCTCATATCAGAGTGCCGGTGAATGTGCTCTACTACTTGAGGTTCGTTTTTCGTTTCTAAGTCTCGATAGTAAGTCGGCTTGTCACAGAAGTAATCACAAGAACTATGATGATAGATGCCAGTTGGGACGCTAGGGTCTTCAGGTAATAATCGCAGCTTACATTCCTTGCAAGTTATCATCATTCCTCCTCATTACTATCTTCCTGATTGCTTGCCTGGACATATGAAACTGTCGGGCAATCTCTGACATGTTGTCATTTTTGGTATAGCAGAACCGAATGTATTCATTGCGATTATAAGTTCCTCGTGCCTTTTCTTGAATTATGCTCCGCTGTGCAGTATTCATACCTTTTCTCCATTGATTAGTTTACTTTCAAATATTTTATCCTATTCCCATAGATGTTGTCAACCCCCCATCGTTTTACATTCAGTATAAGGCCTTGATCAAATGCAACCCTATATATTCGGTATAGGCTAGTGGGATTGCTTGGGCAAGTTCATCGGTTGTCATCCAGTCGATATCCATACCGACTCGCCAATCATTACTGTTTCCCATTTTTTGATGCTCCCGACAGCTACTGCCCCCAGGATGACCATAGACTGAAAGCGGCAACCCGATGTGGTGACAAGTAGCAGGCGCAAAGTAAATATCAAACGAACATTCAAAATACCGATGCCTACGCAAAGCATATTGTCCGGACTTCAAACCAAACATTGTTCCACAAAGCTTAAACGGATTATTTAATTCCTTTTTTGCACCCGGAACATTCTCAATAATGTAAGGTTTTCTGGCCGCAGCCAATAATTCTCTTGTTGCTGGTATTAAGTCCGGAAAACTTTCAGTAAGCTCCGTTCCGTGCATTTTAGTGATATTAGAAAATCTCTGACAAGGTGGACTGGCATGGTAAGCATCAAAGTCCTCTAGGTAAAGCGTCTCACCATTACTGAACGTCAGCCCTTCACCTCGGAGTAGCCTATCCATAGCCTCCAGCGCATCCATCTGTATGTAAGGAAAGGGATAATGAGGCTGTGGCTCTTTGTCTACACCGACAACCTCAAAGCCAGCACGATAATAGCCCATAGCAGCTCCACCAGCACCGCAGAAAAAGTCTAACAATCTAGGTTTCATATCTAATTAAATCACCTTAAAAGAAATAACAAAAACCCAACAATTCGTATCCCAGCCTCGCTTCTAGTCTAACCCACCACCCAGGGCGAAAGGGGGTGAACCTAAACTCCCTGGGTGATGAGCTTCCAGCTAGTATCCAGGTGAACCCCTAGTCCGTTTTAGACCTATTTTCCTGTCCCTACTTTACTCAAGTAATAAGGGTAGCTAGCATGCTTGCTGGCTTGGTGTGACTGACGCCTCGGTCTGATTAACAGAACCCCACCGATGGTCTTTAGTTGGGACACCAGCTAGCAATTAGATTTATCAAATACTTCCTCCACCTTTAGTTGAGCTTTATTTTATTGTCCTAGAAAGGAATTTCCTCTGGTTCTATGGGTTTCTCTAGTTTAGTAAGGAAGTCCTCCATCTGCTCAAAGTTTAGATGTTTCGTTTCGTTAGTGTGCCACCTTTCTATTAAAATATCCTGAGCTTCTCCGGCGTCCCACTTCTTCATTATAGCCGATAATCGTTGCCTTTGTTCTAGTGTGGTAGGTTTGACTTCGACTTTTAGCTCATTTGTTGGCGAGCTTTCCTCTACTCCTTGAGATGACCAGTTGCCTAACTTACTTATAATCCAATTTTTATAGGTAAGAACCTCTCTGGCATTATCCTCGAGTTTGCCTGCTCTCCAATCTTCACCTATTTCCTTAATCGCCACTTGTGCCTCAGTGCTACTGTTGGTATCAGTACTTGGGGTTTGCTTGTCAGGTTTTGTTTCTGCTTCCTCTTCGTTGCACCATTCCCCTGTATCTTCCCCATCTTTGTCTTGGATAGGATGGGCATATCCCTTCATTTTGCCTCGTTTAAAGAACGCTGTGTCGTGTTCTATGCAAAAGTGTTTAGCCATTTATTCCTCCTTTTAACTAATGACGCTGTGGTTGTAAGAGCCTATCCTTTATTATTCCTTTGGTGGTGGGTATCTCTTATCTAGTTCTAAAACAAGGGCATCCGATTCCTGTAATATGATGGTTCGGATTTGCTCAGGTAGTTCTGGTTCCTCAGTATTAGTAGCCGTTACCTCAACAGTGCAGTCATAGGACTTGACCCCCTTGACGCTTGTGCCAACGTTGACTCTGTACCTTCGTGTGATTTCCATGTTACCTCCTTAAACTTGCCTCGCCCTGCTGGCTATAATTGGGTCGTTAAAAAATCTGATACCAGGCACCGGCTTTTTATCGTGGTGAGTCTGGGCTGTTCTGGTCAGCATGGAAGTATCCGGCATCATGTATTCTCGGGGAATCAGGTTCACGTCAATGATTTCATACGTCCAGCGAGCTTTCTTTCCTGAAGTCCCTAGGTCAGTTGATATATTCCTTGCTGGCGCTGACATTACCTCGACAAGGTTTACCGACTCGGTTATTTCACCGGTTCCGGCAAGCGCTGCCTCTTTCTGTGCCGCTTCCAGTCGAAGTCGATTAACCTCTTCCTGCTCCGCCCGGATGCGCATCTGCTCGGCGTCGTAAGCCAGCATCTTGTCTTCAGTGATTTTTTTCGCTTCGAGTATTGGAGCCATCATCTCAGTGTAGGCTGCCCGGATAGCATCAGACTTAATCTTGAGCGGGTCCAGATAGTCCTTACGCTTGGCTTCCATGTTAACCCTGAGTTTCTTGATAAGAATTAAATCGTTGCTGGCATCCTGATTGTCTTTTAATGTGGCTATGACCCTGTTTTTTGCATACTCAAGGGCTTTCTTCCCTTCAGCATAATAGTTACTCGCTTCGGTATCTTCCCCCTGTCTCAGTGCTACGGCTGTGCTTTCAGGGCGTGAGCAATCATCTTGATTCGACCCTTGACATTCTGCCCAAGTCGCACAGTTTTGGCAAATAGCTGGCCTGACCTCAGCGATTGTAGCCTCTGCCACCACAACATCTTCCCCTTCCAACTTAGCTTTCACCTGCTCGGCTAATTCGGCTGTGCGCTTTTCCTCTATACACTGAGGGCATCCCTCCATTAAGTCAAAGTCCCCATGTTTACAAGTTCCTATAGTCATATAACTCCTTCTTTAACAGAATACCAAGACTAAAACAAGCCCACATATAGCTAGCCCTATCCCTATTCCCAAAAGTAATATTGATATTTCTTTATCCGTTAGCATACTTACCTCCTTTACTTTTTGTATTCTCTCTCAGCACGTTTTAATGCCCGCTCTGCCTCTTCTAATTTAAGTTCTAGTTCTCTGCAACGCCAATTAAGTATCGCTAGGCATTGTTGAGGGGTATGCCCAAGAAGTTCTTTAAGAAAGGGGTCATCAGTATATAGAGCTTTACAGAGGTGGCAAAACTTGTCTGTCATCACTTACCTCCTTTTTATCTCTGGGTGTAGATTCTGATGTTGGCAATTAAATTTCAAACACGTTATCGGTCTGAAACTACTTTTGGGATACTTAAACTTACCCCCGCATTCTGGGCATATAGCTGATATTAAGATTGTTGGCTCAGTCATTCTACCTCCCTTACTTTATCCAAAACCCAATATAGAGCTAGGGCAGGGTTTTGACCATCAACAACTTGTCTTATCCATTTTGCAAGAAGACTCATACGGTCTTTTCCTAGCTTCGGCACAGCCCACTTAAACAAGGAGTTTAGGTCAATAGGCGGTAAATATCCGTGATCTATGCTATCGGGGTAACGCCAACCACCCATAGAGTCAAAGGGAGCACCTGGTAGTCTTACGACAGCACGTTTCTCCCACTTAAAACCATGCTTCTCCCAAAATTTTTCTTCCTGTTGCTTAGTAGGTGGTTGGTTTATCAATATACTCCTCCATTTTAAGGCCGATGATGCACACAGCTATCCAAAAGTCCAACCATTTAACCTGTCGCTCTGTTGGCTCTTTCATTTCTCTACTCCTGCTTGTTTTTTGAGTTCCATGAGATACATCTCAATAGTTGCTATCCTCTTATTAGATGAGCTTCCCTCAATAACAGTGAGTCCTTGTTCCGCCACTTGCTCCATAGTATACCTTTGGGCTTCTTGGGCTACCAACTCTATCCCATCATTTAGGATAAAGCCAGCAGATTGACTAACAAAGTATTCAGCCCACTTTTGTATAGCCTCATCCGGTAATGGTTTTATCATTCTAGCTCCTTCAGGAAGTCTAATACTCCATTCATAAATTCAACGGCACTATCACTCTTAAATTCTATATCATGAATACTTGTTTTTACCTGCTCTTGTGCATCCTTTAGTTGGGCTTGAGCTATAATTAAATATAGTTTTTCTTCCCACTCTATATTGGTCATTTCCACATCTTCATATTTCTCTTCGGCTTTGTAAAGTAAAATACTTATGGCCTCATCGCTCAATATTCTCATTTTATCCACACTCCTGATAGATGAGATTCACAATGTGTTCAGTCAGCTTACATCTCAAGATACTCTCAATCTCAGTGATGGCTTCCTGAACCGTCATGCCTTTCTCCATGTGTATCTTTACTGTCTGGAATATTGATTCTTGACTAGCTCCACCTTTTAACATGTTATTCCTCCTCTAATAGTTCTGGATTCTCATGGATGTTGCCGACTTTAAGACCATATTTTGCCATTGCTTCCTCACTAGGCATCTTAGATAATTCACCCTCTGTGTTACGAAGCATAAAGCCACAACTAAAGTCATCCCAGACTACTTCTAGTAGAAATGATGTTTCAGGATATTCCACCAAGTCAGATTTACAAATCTCTACTCCGTTCTTGTCCTTGCGTCCTATGT
>SDBU01008269.1_pt1 | contig 11869 bp, 8 predicted proteins | sample 2277071 | NCBI WGS metagenome assembly SDBU01 (sample SAMN10397929, study PRJNA504765) | marine sediment metagenome | isolation source: marine sediment core GS08_GC12, 126 cmbsf | place: Arctic Ocean: Gakkel Ridge, Loki's castle | collected 2008
AACCGGAATCTTCGAAATCGTACGCTATGCAGGCCGCGTTGATGACAGCTTCGCCGCCCGTGCCTTGGTGTGTTTGGACGCCATTCAGGAGGCTCATACGACCGATGAGCAATAGAACTCGAATCATACTGGCCATCCTCGCCGTCGGCTGCGTCATCGGCTTCAGCCTGTTGCTGATCTTCAATGACGCCATTCGCAGCTTCATTCTGGATCCGATCGTCGAAGGTATCAACGCTGCGCGATACATGCTGGGATACATGCCCCAGGACCTTCAATGGATAATCACGTTGCTGATCGTCTTTGTGATCGTCGTCGCGTACTACGTAAGCCGGCTTCCCAACCGTGCGCGCCAAGAAATTGTTCTCCGCTCATTGAACTTCCCTTCACAGGGTCCGGCCATGCGACTGACCCGGGTTCTCGAGCGATCGGCCCACAACAAGTTCCGACGCGAACAGGTGATTCTGGAATTGCGCGACCTGGCCGCACGCTCGTTGGCCTATCGCCGTGGTATCTCGGTCGAAGAAGCAAGGCATTCTCTCGACACAACCGAGTGGACCAACGACCCCTCCGTTCGTAACTTCCTGTCGTTGGACAAACACAGGACCGGGACACAAAAGCAAAAAGGATTCCACCATCAAGCAGACCATGCGTTGGCTCACATCGAGCGAACCTATCAGGAGGTGTAGATGGAACTTAAACAGGTCAGTACGAAAAGCCATCAACTCATTGACGAGATCTCCAAGATCATTGTAGGCAAAGAGGACGTCCTAAAGCGGGTGATGGTCGGGATTCTCGCCGGCGGTCACATCCTGTTCGAGGACTATCCCGGCTTGGCCAAGACGTTGATTGCGCGCTGCTTTGCACAGGTGCTTGGCATCCACTTCAAGCGGATTCAGTTTACGCCGGATCTTCTTCCCACCGACATCACCGGCTCGCACATTTTTAATCGTGAGAGCGGCGAGTTCGTGCTGGCTCGCGGACCGATTTTCGCCAACATTATCCTCGCGGATGAGATCAACCGCGCCACTCCCAAGACGCAATCGGCGTTGCTCGAAGCCATGCAAGAGGGCCAGGTCACGATTTCCGGAGACACTCAGGCGCTACCGCAGCCGTTCGTGGTCATCGCCACGCAGAACCCCATCGAGTACGAGGGGACGTTCCCGCTTCCCGAGGCCCAGTTGGACCGATTCATGATCCGATTGTCGGTGGGTTATCCCACTGAGACTGAGGAAATCGAGATCCTTCAGCGCCGGTTGGATCGCAAGCAAGACGAGGTCACTCTGGATACCCTGTCTTCGGCTGAAGAACTGCTGGCCATGCGTGCGGCCACCGAGATGGTGATGGTGCATCCGGATCTGGAGAAGTACATCGTGTCCATCGTAGCAGGCACGCGGAAGCACCAGAACATTCACGTTGGAGCCAGCCCGCGCGGCTCGCTTGCCTTGATCAAACTGGCCCGCGCTAACGCGGCCATCGACAGGCGGGATTTCGTCATTCCGGACGATGTGAAGAACTTCGCCGTGCAGGCGCTGGCCCATCGCTTGATTCTCAGTCCTGAACTGTGGTCGAAACGCGTGACGGAATCGGACATCGTGCAAAGCATCGTCTCGCTGACTCCCGTTCCGAAAGTTTCGTAACAATGCCACGACGATTCTTTCTGCCGATGGTGATCGGCCTTTCGATGTTGGTTGTCGGGATGCTGCTTAGGCACGGCGGCATGCTGGCGCTTGCCGTTCCGCCCATCCTCTACTCCTGCCTTTGCGTCATCTCGACCCTGCAGTTGAGACTTCCGACCCTGCACGTCCGGCGTACGCTCAGCCGGCATCGCATGATCGAAGGAGAGGAAGTCGAGATTGCAGTCGACGTCTCGTCCGAATTCGGAGACGTAGGCCGGCACTTCATTTCCGTAATCGACCAGCTTCCGGCCGGAGCACAGTTAATCGAAGGAGAGAATCAGTTCTTGGGCCCGTTGTTGCGGGGACAATCCATTCAATTCTCGTATCGCGCAGTGCTTCCGCGCGGAAAGCACGAGTTTCCTCAAGTCGTTGTCACGGCATGGTCGCGATGGGGATTGGCCAGCCGCATGGAATCGATTCCTCATGAGTCCGTCATCATCGTGCGCCCAAAGGCCGAACCACTCGGTGCCATCAGCATTCACCCACGCCGCACGCGCGCTTTTGCCGGTCCCGTCAAGGCCAATCTGGGTGGACAAGGGCTCGATTTTTTCGGCTGCCGCTCCTATGTGCCGGGAGATGATGTCCGGCGCATCAATTGGCGCGCGTACGCTCGGCACGACAGCTTGATCGTCAACGAGTACGAGTTGGAACGGTTGGCCGACGTCAGCATCATCGTCGACGCCAGGCTTCAAGCGCACTGCCGTCTGGGCAAAGATACCACGTTCGATTATTCGCTCCGGGCCGCCGCCAGCCTGGCCAGTCATTTTCTCCGCGTCGGCAACATCGTTGGACTGCTCATTTACGGAGACATGCTGCAATGGGTGTTCCCGGGCGTCGGGAAGACGCAAGAGAGGAAGATCTTCGACTCCCTTGCGTCGGCTTACGCCGCCGAGAAAGAGGTGTTCGAGGATCTGCGCAGGATTCCGACACGCCTTTTCCCTGCCCAATCGCAATTGGTGTTCGTAAGCCCGCTCATCGACGATGACGACGTTGAAGTAATCGCCCTGCTGATCGACCGAGGGTACTCGGTCATCTTGGTCTGTCCGCATGCCTCTACGTGGGAGGCAGAGCAGATCGGATCGAGTCCATCGGCCCAAATTGCCACAAGGATGTCAAGCCTTCGCCGGTCTCTGTTCTTGGACAGTTTGGTGAGGACGGGAACGCGAATCGTCAATTGGGACATCGCCGAGCCGCTCGCGCAAGCCATCGATCGAGACCTTGGAGTTTCGTTCTTCAGGAGGCATACATGAAGTGGGTCACAACAATCCTATTGGCAGTTCCGGCAGCGCTATTGATTCTACCCGCGCTGTTGCTGGGGTCCTATTGGTACGCCCTGGCAGTCGCCGGAGTCTCAGCCGCCGGAGTCGTTCTCTTGCGCACCGCTCCGCAATCCAAGTGGTCCGACTTGTTGTTGATTGTCACCAGTGTGATGGCTGCTTCTGCCTTGTTCTTGGGGATTCACCCGCTGTTCGCGGTGTTAGCCATCACGTTGTTCATCTATGCCTGGAACGCCGGTCATCGATTCGGGCACTTCGACCGGTCCCCCGTCGAGGGCAGTGCGAAACAGCGCTTTATCCTTCAGACACTGGCCTTTTCGCTCGCTCCGTCGCTGGGAGTCGCCCTTGTGTTGAGCGCCTTCCTATACGTGCGGTTCCCGCTGTCCTTCGGAACCGGCATCGGTCTGTCCGGGGCCGTATTCCTGGTCATTGCTCTATTCATCGGGTTCGCGCGCGCAGCACGGCAACAGGAGGACTAACAACCCGTCTTTGTCACGAATCCGTCGGTCGGATCTCAGGCTTTCGTCGATTTTGATTGCGTCATTGAAGCAACCACCTATAATCTGTCCATATCGAAGTTTCACGGAGGAGAGTCACCATGCGAACGAACTATTGCGCACATCTGTCGTCGGCAGATCTCGGACAAACCGTGACCCTTGCTGGATGGGTCAATCGTCGCCGTGATTTCGGCGCCATCACGTTTGTCGATCTGCGTGATCGATCCGGACTTGTCCAATTGTTGTTCGACGGTGATTCGGAGGGCCTGGAACAGGCCCACACCCTCAATCGCGAAGACGTCGTACAGGTCACCGGTACCGTATCCGCACGTAGCGCGGAGAATGTCAATCCGGACATGGATACCGGCGAGATCGAGATCCACGTCGAGGCACTGGAAATCCTTAATCGATCCAAGACCCCGCCTTTCCTGGTAGAGGGTGACGGCTCGGACACGACCGAGGAGACACGCTTGCGCTATCGTTACATCGACCTGCGTCGCAAGAGTCTCCAACACAGTCTCGAACTTCGCCATCGCGTCTTCAAGAGCATCCGAGACTATTTCTCGGACGACGGGTTTTGGGAGATCGAAACGCCGTTCTTGACCAAATCGACGCCCGAGGGAGCTCGCGATTTCTTGGTCCCCAGTCGAATGCACCCGGAGTCCTTCTACGCTCTTCCCCAGTCTCCACAACTGTTCAAGCAGTTGTTCATGGTGGGAGGTATCGATCGCTACTTCCAGATGGTCAAGTGCTTCCGCGACGAGGACCTGCGCGCGGACAGGCAGCCGGAATTCACTCAACTCGACATGGAGATTTCGTTCCCCAATGGAAAGGACGAGATTCTGGGCGCATTGGAAGGCGTCCTGGCCAAGGTGTTTCGGGAAACGCTCGACATCGAGTTGTCCGTTCCATTCCCGCGATTGACGCATGCCGAAGCCATGCGGCGTTACGGCTCCGATAAGCCCGATCTACGTTTCGGCATGGAGATCCAGGACATTTCGTCCCTCGTCGAGGGCTGCGATTTCCGCGTGTTTGCCGAAGCCGTGTCCGGCGGCGGCAAGGTGGCTGGTATTTTGGCCAAGGGCTGCGCCACGTATTCGCGTTCGACCCTGGATCAACTGAAGGACGTTGCTGTTCAGGCCGGTGCGAAAGGCATGGCTTGGCTCAAGGTGGAGGAATCCATCTCATCGCCGATCGCCAAGTTTTTTGACGAAGGCAAGCTCGCCGAGATGGTGTCGGCATTTGAGGCCGAAACCGGCGACATAATCCTTATCCTGGCCGGTCAGGGCATCGAACGCCCGTTGGGTACGCTTCGCCTTGCCGTTGCCAAGCGAGAGAACCTGCCTCGTGACGAGTGGAGTTTCTTGTGGGTCACCGATTTCCCATTATTCGAACTGGACGAGGCCGGAGAACTCACCAGTTCCCATCACCCGTTCACCTCTCCAGCGGCCGAGGACATGGCAAAGATGGTTGACGATCCATTGTCCGTCTCATCGAACGCGTACGACTTGGTGCTCAACGGGACGGAGCTGGGAAGCGGGAGCATTCGTATCCACCAACGCAAGTTACAGGAGCGGATCTTCGAGTTGCTGGGTATCTCTCAAGAAGAGGCTCAGCTTCGATTCGGATTCTTCCTGCAAGCGCTCGAATACGGCGCGCCGCCTCACGGCGGATTTGCGCTAGGCGTCGACCGCTTGGTGATGCTGATGGCTGGGATGGACTCGCTCCGTGACGTCATCGCGTTCCCCAAGACTACGGCCGGCGTCTGTCTCCTCACCGAGGCGCCGATGCCCGTACCTGACGAACAGCTGGCGGAGTTAGGGCTTCGAACACGCTCTGAATGAGCGCACGGGATCCCCATCTGCGAACGAAGCGGGGAAGGAAAAGCGGGCGGCTGAGCCGCCCGCTTGATTTCGAGTTTCTACCTAATTTGCACTATCGAGGAAGCGACAACATTCCGGCAATTCCCGCAAGGAAGTATCCATTGGAATATCCCGACATTTTGCCATCCAATGTGGGAAAACTCGAGGCGTAGCCCGGGCGTAAGCGATACGAGAACGTGACCGTCTCCCCCGGTTCGAACATACTCATCCAGGCAATCTCGTACTGTCTTTCCTCCATGTTGAGCTTTACGACCGCACCGCCCGCATCGACAATCTCAACGGCCCATCCATCCGGTATGTCTTCTTCGATCCCCGGAGCGGAAACACGATCGTTCATGGTGAGCGTGATCAACACGAAGATGGCGTCATCGGATTCCGCCAGGAGTTCCCGAACGGCAATTGCAGGAACGGGGCCGACGACAATGCCTTGCCGGGCAACGCTGGTTCGTCCGCCGGCATCGGTGACCGTCAGGACCACCTCGTAGAACCCGGCGGAGGCGAACGAATAGGTCACCAGGCTTTGGTCCGTCTCGAGCTCCGGTTCTCCGTTGCCGTCGAAATTCCACGAGTAGGTGAAGTCGCTGCCTCCCAAGCAAGGTTCGCAGACTTTGAAATTGACGATCTCCGCAACGTCAGGGTTGTATGTGGATGGATCGAAGTCCGCTTCAAAGGCGTAGACTGCCGCAGCGAACGTTAGAATCAGACCGATCGACCCCAATTGTGCGATCCATCTGTTTTTCATTCCCCCTCCTTCTTGTCACGAAAACCACGATCCGCTCCTAGGGGAGCGGATCGTGTACTGAGCTATCAGTCAACCAATAAGCGATCAAATCTTGCATCGTCAGCAGGTTGATTGTAGCGCCACCTGAGCTCGGAACCTCATCGCCGGAAAGCCATAACGACACTGCGTACTGGATCTGATCGAACGCGATCAATTCCAGCAAACAAGGATCGAGCTTGGAATCGATCGTGTTCCAGCGTGAAATGACCACCGGAACCGGCAGCACCTCGACCACGGTCACGCGGTCGTCGCCGGCAATCGTCAACGAGACGCGCGGCGAAGAGCTCCCGACCATGCCGTGAACGTTTGATTGCACAAGGTAATCGGCAATCGTCGCAGGAGAGGCCAGCGTGTACTTGATCTCTCGCTGGGTGTTGATGCCGTCGTCAAGGAACTTCTCCAGGAACAGCCACTCCATCGTTTGGCCGTTCTGCCGCAACGTGGCACCGTCATTATCGACTTCGGCGAACGTCCACCCGACGGGAATGGTTTCGCTGACCGACAGTCCGCTCAACAGTGTGTTGACCGAAAGGACGATCGACACCTGAACAACGCTTGCCGGCACCGTCCAGTCGTCGGGCATGCACGTTTCGATGGCACGTACAGCAAGGACGCTGGCCAGGATGTCGACCGTCTTGGCATAGACCTCCGTCTTACCCTCGTCGTCCACGACCGTTAGTGACAACTCGATCTCGCCCGGCTCTTGGAACGCGTATTCGATGTCCGAGGACTCGGTTTTCAGATCGATGATGCCGTCACCATCGAAATCCCATTTGTAAAGCTCGATGTCTCCGTCCAAGTCGTAAGACATGCTGGCGTCCAGCATCGTCGTCACGCCGAGGTGCGGCCGCACGATCTCCGCCATTGTTTCCGGGTCGCGAAGCACGAATCCGGCAATCGGAACCGCGTTTCCAACGGCGATCTCTTGCTCGTAGGCAATCGACTTGGATCCGCGATCGTCGGTTACCGTCAGCCGTACCGTGTAGGTGCCGCGCTCGGCGAACCGATATTCGGGGCTCTGGAGACTGGAAACCGCGTCCTTGCCAAATTCCCAGGCCCACGTGATGACTTCCCCTTCTTCGTTCATGTCTTCCGACAAGTCCGTAAATGATATCGTTTCCGCCGTCGTAGGGATCAGCGGTTCGTACTCGAACATGGCCACAACGCGCGACAAGATGTCGACGATTTGGGAGTATGTTTCTTCCCCGCCCTCGTCGTCCACAACGATCAGTGTAACTTCGAGCTCGCCGGGTTCGTCAAACGCGTACTCCGTCTTGGAAGATTCGCTTTCGAGATCGATGATACCATCGCCGTCGAAATCCCATTTGTAAAGCTCAATGTCTCCGTCCAAATCGAAGGACATGCTGGCATCCAGCAACGTAATCACGTCAAGATGCAGCTGCACGATCTTCGCCATCGTCTCGGGGTCGCGAAGAACGAATCCGACAATCGGACTCGCGTTTCCGACGGTGATCTCTTGCTCGTAGGCAATCGACTTGGATCCACCATCGTCAGTTACCGTCAACCGTACTGTGTAAGCTCCTCGTTCGGTGAACTGATATTCGGGGTTCTGGAGGCTGGAAACCGCTTGCTCGCCAAATTCCCAGGCCCATGCGATGATTCTCCCGTCTTCATCCGTGTCTTCCGATAGATCGGTGAACGTCATGATTCCCACCGTCGTGGGGGCCAGCGGTTCATACTCGAACATGGCGAACGGTGGCCAATTCGGCGGCGGGAAAACTTCGGATCCTTCGACACCACGGAAATCGGTATAGGTTACGAGCAGATCGAGATCATTCGCCCAAGCACCGACCTCGACGGCCTCGATCTCCAACCTGATTTCGATCTCTTGATCGATCAGCAGATCCGCTACCCGCCATACAGCCGAGGTAATGCCATGCGAGTCCGTCTCGACTCGATAAGCGCTCGGTGTGGAAGAGATCAAGCGGAGGCCTTCGGGAAGTTCTTTCTCGATCCGGACGCCCGAGGCCACGACATCGGTGTCAAGGTGGTCTATGATCTGCGCTAGAGCTGCTTCTGTGGGACGTGTGAAGAACAAGCCACCCGTATCCGATGCGAACGTCTGCAGAAGATTGCGGTTGATCAAGGATCCAATGCCTACCGTGATCACTCGAATGCCCGATTCAGCGGCGATTTCACCTTCAACAGCCGCCTCGATTCCCGCGTTACTCTGCCCGTCGGACAGCAAGATCTCCACTAGGATGGCGTCCTCGCGTCCAGCCAAAGTCAGTTCGCGTCGCGCGACTTGCAGGGCGTCTCCCAGTGCCGACTTGCCATTATCCTTGAGATCAGCGATCGCTGTTCTGAGGGCAAGACGATTCTCTGCTAGAGGAACGTCAAGACGCGCATTTGTGCCATACGAGACCAATCCGATACGATACTGTGAGTCAAATTGGTCGATCAGATCGAACGCGAATGCCTTAGCCGCTGCAACATCCGCCGACGCTGACGTATCAATAATCAGCATACAGTCAATCGGGAAGCCGTCAATCGGCCCCAATCCACGCAGAAGGAGTGTCAAGTCTACTCTTTCGGGAAGACCGGTCAGTCCTTCTTCTAGTTCGGCCCATTCCAGCGTCTGCTCGATCCGAATTCTCTCTCCTGCGACGGCGCTGAAAGAAAGCGCCACCACAAGCAAAAGAAGGAGGGCGGCGAGAGGTCCACCTCTCGCCGCTTTGTTGGTCGTTCTCATTCGTATCATCTCCCTAAGACGGGCTTCGCTACTGGAGCGTTACCACTAACCGTCGCAGGTCGATGTATCCGGATCGCAGGGCCCGCCAGGAATCACAGGCAACGGATCGCAGATGTTCGTATCGGTCAGCCAGTAGGCGATGATCTGCTTCAGCATGTGGTAACCAACGGTCTGGTCACACGTGCGTGGCACGACCTCATCCTCCAACCAGAAGGCAATCGCACGCTGGACTTGCTGGAACGAGATCTTGTCCGACAGAGTAATGTCGAGCAAGTCGTTCTCAACGTCCCACCGAGAGATCGCTACTAGAACCGATACGCAGTCACTTACATCAACCCCACTATCTCCTGTGACCATGACTTCCATGCACGGCAGCGCCGAGTCGACCAACCCATAGAGGTCATTGCTGCTGGCGTAGCACGGATCGGATGCCGCGAGCTCAACCCCAAAGGATTGAGGTACTTCGACCTGGTAGATGATGGTCTTCATCGTGCCGGCCGGTACCTTGCTCGGGAAAACCCATTCAGTCTTGGACGGCTTGTAATAGAAGCCGCCGTTGTCAATCGGTATGACCTTCCAACCCGTGGGCAGGTCTTCCGCCAATCCGACGCCGTAGAGATCCTGGTCGGCCCAAATCTCCACCTTGACGGTGAATGTGCTTCCGGCCTTGTCGCCACCCGGTCCGTAGTAATTCAACAGAATGTTGTTACACGGTACCGGTGTAGCGATCGTCCGAACCGCCATGATGTCGGCTCGAGGCACGAGCGGAAGCGGAAGATCTACCGGTATGCAGGTATAGGCGTAGGCCGACAACTCCTTCATCATCGGAAGATCGATCATCGCACCCTGAGTCCATGGCACGGTTTCGTCGTATTGCCAGATCTCAAGCGCACGATTCAGCTGCTGAGGATCGATTTTCTGCGAGAGGCGAAGATCGATGCTATCCTCGGTGTCATAGCCGATACGCGGAACCAGATGAGCAATCGCCGTCTTCATGTTCAGAGCATCGGTAATCTCGATCTTGGTGTCGCCTTCCACAGGCAGGTCGAACGCCGGGGTCATCGATTGAAGGGTTCCGGTGATCGTGAAGCAGACCGGCAGTGTCGTGGCAATCAGTTCGTGCGATCCCGGCACAGTCACTTCGTACGTGATGATCTTGGTGGTATTGGCGCGGATCTGATCGACGAACACCCATTGGACCGTTGAGCGCTTGAATGCAGCGCCCGCGTTCTCAAGAGGCTTGATCTTCCAACCAACTGGCAGGTTCTCTTGTAGTCCGACACCGGCGAAGTCCATCTGTGGCTCGATACGGACGACAACAAGGAACGTGCTGCCAGGCAGCGCCTCGACTGCAGAGATTGTTCTCGTTACGGTCACAGCCAGATCGGACACATCGATGGATACCGACGCACGATCGATGGCGCCTTCGTCGTCCGTGGCTCGAAGCGAAACGGTCCTTAATCCGGGGGTCGTGAACGTCGTTGTCACCACGGGATCCGTTGTCGCTTGATCGTAGAGTCCGTCATCATTGAAGTCCCACTCATACTTCACGATAGTACCGTCCGGATCGAAGGTTCCGGAGGCATCGAGCGTGATCGGCTCGTTGATTCGAGGATCGGTGGGAGAAGCGAAGAACGCCACGGATGGCGGTTCGTTCTGCGCTGCACCAATAATGATCGGGTCAAACAGATTGAGCTCGATCTCCGTCGGCCCCACGATGTTTCCGCTCAGGAATTTCACCTGGGTGATTCCTGACGTAAACTGTGGGAAGAGCGTCAGCATGAAATCGACACCAAGCGGACCGAGAACCATTCCATCCCCCCGGGCTTCGTCCCAGGTCCATGAAATGTTGCCGGTCGGCGGGGTTAATTCCCACGTATCGCGAAAATCGAACGAATCGTCTTGGACAATCCAGTCGGCTCCTGCAGGAACGCCCGAGAGCGTCATCGCAACAGCGCCTGCAGTACCCGCACCACCGCTCAGAAGCACGAATACGGACAACTCGCCGCTGATCATATTTCGATACAGGAAAACGATCGCCGTGTTTGCTTCCTCAAAACCTGTGTTGGATTGCGTGTTCAAGAGCGCATAGAAATCCACCGCTGTTCCTGGATCTTCCAGCGGCGTGATCTGAACACGTGTTTCCCCCTGACTAACAGTATAGAAGCCGTCTCCCTGCGCTACACCCGCTAACGGAAGGAGGAGAACGACCACTGCCAGAAGGAAGAAAAGGCCATAAAGGACCTTATGTACCTTCATTAGCAACCTCCTTTGTTGGCTGTCTCATCTTTATTGTATGCAATCAAAAGCAGTAATCCATCCAGACTTTAGCAGATTATTGCACCGCAAGTCTGTAACACCGATTACGCTGTCGATGCCTCCTTTCAACAATGGTTCAGCGTCTTCATCTTCATAACGCCACCGCAAGCTGATAGATGGCGGTATCAATGGCCCTCTTCGCCGCCTCCACAGGGTCCGCCATCAACAGCGAGAACAGTGGACAATCCTCGTATGTGACGGTCGTCGTGAATTCAATGTCTCCCCGTGGACTGAATACCGTGGCAAAAATGGCCACGGTTGCTTCCTTTTCAATGCCTAGAAGAAGCCCCAACGGGGTAAACAAGATCTGAAGTGAGGTGTCCAGAAAGGACGTTGCTCCAAGAAGCAGCAAAGAACGTTCAGGCTTGTAGGTCAACTGGTTCTCCCAGCGAACAATGCGAAGAATAACAATGTGATCGACTGCCAGCGTCGCCGCCAGCTGGCGCATGCCCGCAACGGTAATGCTGTTGCCGACGTAAGTGTTTGTGAGCCGTTGTCCATACATCATCTCGCCCTGGGAACAGACGTTAGCGCCCGTAATAATGGCGCAGCGCTGAGATGCGTAGTTTCTAATCAATTCAAGATCGGCTGTCGGCACAGCGGCTGCCGACTGTACGAAAACGGCCAGTTTCCCCTGGCCAAAGCCAGTTACCGTCACAATCAGTACGAAGATGGAAACGATTGCGAACAATAGGCTGCGATGTGTTCGTTTCAACATACTTC
>SDBU01008270.1_pt1 | contig 11867 bp, 10 predicted proteins | sample 2277071 | NCBI WGS metagenome assembly SDBU01 (sample SAMN10397929, study PRJNA504765) | marine sediment metagenome | isolation source: marine sediment core GS08_GC12, 126 cmbsf | place: Arctic Ocean: Gakkel Ridge, Loki's castle | collected 2008
CCCCTGTTCATAGAGCTCCCAGCAGAGTACAATCAATGTTTCATTCGTCATGTCCATATTTTACATGGACTGTCGGATATTTACGGAAACATTGCGGCCTCCACCACTATTTTGGGTGTTATTGCTGCGGCTATGAAGACCACTCTTGGCTTGGAGCCAGTAGCTTGGTTACTCCTGGCAATTGCTGCCTTTATGGCTGGCATACCTATGTTAGTTACCTGGGCGCTGGCTATGCATTTACTTGGCATAGAAGCTAAAACTAAAGAGAAGGAGTAAATCTTTAACGGATTCGTTGCTTCAGAAGGGGGGCGCCACAAAGCTATTGTGGTCCATTAAAGCAGTTGCTCCCTTTTTAGTCCCTGTCTAGTGAGAGGGTCCCACCTTGTGACTAGCTTTTCGAAGGAAGTTTCTGGGAACCTCTCCCTGAATATCCGGTAGTAATAGATTTCAGCTTCAGACCTAAGTGATATATCGGACTTGGTCTGCCGATTATGTAGATAGTCTTCCCCGGCTCCTGCTCTCTGCCCAATCGACTGAGTAAGTTTTGCTGAGCCAGCACCCGAGGCGAATGGTTGCTTCACCCTGCTTAGTATGTGGTCAGGCAACAAGCCGGTGAAGGCTTTCCTCAAAATCCATTTCTCAACCTTTTCCTTGCCGTGCACCTTCCATGCCATGGGAATTTTAGAGCAAAATGCAGTAACCCTCCCATCCAGGAAAGGAGGACGAAATTCCAGCGAGTGGGTCGCCATCATCCGGTCAAGCCTCTGCAGTCCCGTATGGTAGGCATTGCTGATCAGGTCTTCGGTAAGGTGAAGAAACTCTACTTCGTTTCTGGCCTCTTTTAGTTCGTGGTAGCCGCCGAGGAATTCATCGGAACCTTCACCACAAAGGACACAGTCGGTATGTTGGGCAGCCAGCCTGGCAGCGAAATAGTTGGCTACAGCCCCATATACACAGTCCTCGTCAAATGACTCCAAGTGGTAAATGACCTGAGGCAACAGTTGCTCGATTTCTCTCTCCTCGCAGGTATACTCATGATGCTCAGTGCCCAAGTACTGTGACACCTCTCGTGCCCGCCTCATGTCCTCGGAGTTATTTATTCCAGTACCAATAGTGAATGTCTTCAGGTTAGGCTGCAACTCCTTTGCCAGGTAGGCGATAATACTTGAGTCCAGACCACCGCTGAGCAGGACGCCACCGACATTGCCATCCTTCAGCCGTCTCTCCACAGCTCCTCGCAATAGGTCAGCGAGAATGCGAGCCGCCGCTCCAGGGCTGTCAAATTCCGGAACCGAATAATGTAGACTTTTGAATGAACGAAGACCTTCCCGCAGAGTGTATATATGACCCGGCAGTAATTCAACAACCTCAGCACACAGACCCAGGAGGGCTTTCATCTCTGAGGCAAAATACAAGCTGCCATCCTTATAGCCGTAGAAGAGGGGATGCAAGCCCACGGCATCTCTGGCCAATATTAGTTCGCTGTCAGTGGCTAGAGCAAAGGCGAAATCGCCATCTAACTGCTCCACAAATCTAGTGCCAAACCTGTTGTAGAGACTAACCAGGAGGTCTGCTTCAAGCAACTGCGTCCCATCTTCATGGTACAGATGACCATCTATTACCGCAGCCGTGTCAGCCATCTGTAAATGGGCTCTCCCCGGATGCTTTGCCTCTGAGGGCAGAACACAGCATCCAAGAGCTACTCTTTTTCCACGGTGTATCCACTTGCTCTCAGGTCCTCGGTGACGTAGCCTGTCCAACATAAGCTCTAAGGTCTCTCTACTAGCTGACGTTGTTCCTGCAATACCTGCCATATAGAACCCTCCTCATAAATGGAATAACATTAGCAAAAGGCTATTTCACAATCTCAAAGATAGCCACCAAGCCATGCCCACACCCCCATCCCTGCTGAAGCCCCATCTCGAGTTCCCTGAGGCAGTAGCCCAGTTGTGGCTCGATTATGCTAGCCCGAGGGTTTCCTATTCTCATCCTAGCTGCCACTTGCGCTACCTTCCTCATGGCACTGAGTGATCTCCTGAGAGATAGAGGCATCTCTGTCAAGACTTCCAGGGCGTTACTTCCCTCAATTAGTGCCTTGGTATAGGTTATCAGATAGTTCCAGCAATCAGCTAGCCTCTGGTGGTAGGTGTTTACCTCGGCGAAGCCGTCTCTGGGAACATAATGAACCAGCGCCTCATCAAGGTTGGTGCACAGGTTGGGTTCAAAAAGAGAATTGACCACACGGCGCAGAGGTCGACAGTGCGGGTTATACTGAGCGGTGTCCATATGACGCCCGACGAACGAAGATCGGTCAGCTAGCTTGTGTAATACAATGCCTCCCCCAGCCTCACTTTTGACCTGTCGATAAAGAGATTGAACCTCCTGGCACCCCATGATCCTTAGTGGGAAACAGGTCAACTCCTGCTCTTCCTTCCCACTGTTTGAGCATATGTAGGAGATGACATAGTCTATCCACTGGTTACTCTCAAAATCCTTTGTCCATAGCGTCTGCCACTCATATGAGTATCGCCCTAACCAGTCAATGATGATGATTGCACCATCTTTGCTATACTTCACGATGTTACTCAAGAGCTCTACAGTATGCTCATCACTGTTATGGGATAGCGCCCCATAGTTAGCCATATACAGATCATAGGGCTCTTCGCCGGAGAAATCACAGTCATTGAAGTCCAACTGGACAAAGACCATGTTCTCTCTGTCATTGTAGATAGCTTGGGCTTGCCCCAGCAGCCCCTTATTTATCTCAACCCCTTTGTAAAACCCAAGCATGTCAGGCTCTATAACCTTTGTGTTATGCTCTGAGAGCAAGGCTTTACCGCCGTTGATGTTGGTAACCAGTTCGAAGCCATCCCCGCTGCCGCATCCCAGGTCTAGCACACGAAGCCTTTCGCTGCGCTCCTTCTTTCGAGCTACCAGTCGTTTCAGGTAGGGCTCCAGATAGAGCCCAAACTCCTCATCCTCCCAGAAGCGGCGCACATTGTCGTATTTTCCCAACAGCCCTGTGGACTTCTGGTAGAGTCCGCTTTGGAGTGCCTCATTGTAAGCATCTATCTCAGCCATGGCTCCCCCTTAATTGTCCTCACCGGAGTTTAGAGATTCTACTACCCTTACCGCCTGAAAGCCATCAGCACCATAGCCATCAGCCCCTATGCTTTGGGCAAATTCCTCTGAGACAGCAGCCCCACCGATGATGACCTTCACCTTGTCCCTAAGCCCACTTTCTGTGAGTGCCTGAATGGTGTCCTTCATGCGTATCATGGTGCTGGTAAGCAAGGCAGATAGCCCCAGAAATTGAGGCTTCTCTTCCCTTACGGCAGCTACGATAGTTTGAGGGTCAATGTCACTTCCTAAATCCTTGACCATGTAGCCGGCACCTCGAAGCAATATCGTGACTATATTCTTCCCGATATCGTGAAGGTCTCCTTTGACTGTAGCCATAATTATTTTACCTTTAGTCTTGATGCCGCTCTTGATAAGGTGAGGCTCAAGTATCTCCATAGCAACTCCTACTGCCTCGGCTGAGGCCAGCATGTCTGGAATATAGTATTCCTTGGCCTTAAATTTCTGCCCCACGATATTCATGCCCTCAGTGAGCCCCCCCTTAATTATATCTTGGGGATTGAAACCCTGGGCAAGGGCTTTCTCAGTAAGCTCCCTGACCCCAGGCTGCCCCACCATTCCCTCCTCCAAGCCCTCGTCGTCCTGGGTTACCCTTCCCTGGATAACATTTTCTCTAATAATTGTCACTATGTCTTCTGTCATGATACATCTCCAATCCTATTGATTTCTCAATCTTGTCAGCAGACCAGGCACCTCCTGAAACACCTTATCCACGATCTCTCTAGCTATATGGTGTGGTGGCAATGACAGGATTTCCTCCATTTGCTCTCGCGCCCGGAGCAGCACCTCGTCCGACATACCCTCCCCCTCGAAAGGATAGGGGGGAGTGATCTCACCGGACCGAAGCGCCCTCCGCACAAACCGGACATAGAGCTTATGGGAGGTGCCCATGACCCTTCGTATCTGCTCCAGAGATTCTGAAATCCCCTCCGTGCTCACCGTTGGCTGCCTAACAAATCTCTTTACCATACCTATGTGGGTATCATCCAGAATTGCCTGAACGGGGCAGAAAGTATTGGTTCGCTCCAAAAGCCCGAAGGCATAGTGAATATACTGGGGGCCAGCGAGCGTCACCAGGATGTGTGAAAAAAGTCTCTCTACCGAAGCCTGTATCCCTGGTACCTTTACATCAGAAACGCCTCCCGTGGAGTAGCAGGGTAAACCATAATGGCGTGCCATCTGGACGCAGTCAATGTTATACTGACTGAACTCAGGGACTCCGTAGGAATCATAAAGGTCGACCATGCGGGCTCTACCTGGCACACTGCCATAGAGCACGGGCGTACCCCTATTCACCAATTGAGCCAAAGCTATACCCACCAGTATCTCGGCGTTGATCTGGGCTACCATGCCATCTTCTTTAATAGGGGCAGTGGAGCCGCCTTGAGGGGAACTGGAGATGACCAAGGGTATGCCCCTTTTGGCTATCTCTATCGCCTTCTGTGTACTATCGTCTATGAGCTGAAGAGGACTCTTTACCAGGCAAGTGATGAGGGAAATAATAGGATTGTCTCTCAGCTTTTGCCCCCCCCCAACTATGATTTGAGCCATCTTGACTACATTGCCCAGTTGGCTGAGTTCCGTGAGCCCAGACATCACATGCTTAGTGGTGTTGTTCAGTGAGGCAAAAAACTTGTTGACATCCTTGTTCTCATCATTGATATCATCGTCCTGGATATTAACGGTGCGCAGAAAGCTATCCCAGTTGTCCAGGTGCTCACAGAGGTGTGCTGCTTCGGCTAACTTGTCCACACTGCCTTTCTCCACCCTGAACACTGGGAGCTTGACTTCAAGTCTTGGGTCGCGCTTGCTGATGAAGGTATCCACATCTACATTCAGCCAGTTGTTGGCCTCGGAGCCCGAGGCGAAGTGCACCCTGGGCTCGTGCCCATCAAGGATGAGACAGTTATTCTCATCCCGCGCTCCCAGCTTCACCACCCGGGGCGCTGCCTGCACTGCGTCAGAGATTATCTTCTCAGGTATCTTGAGCAGCCAGCAGGCGGCGTTTCCCTGGTCAATGCGTAAGACCTCAGCGCCGTAGTCACTAAAGATCTCGGCAGCGTTTCGGTTAAAGCACACTATGCCAGGATTAGTCAGTATAGCCAGAGAGGCTTGGTGTATCTGTTCCACCTGCTCCAGTTTAAGCCTCTGGTAAGGTTCTACCACTACTCCTTGCCGTGCCATCACATTTCTCCTAGTTGAGGGTGCTGCATTAACCTATTTGAAAGAACTTGTCGCATACTTCAGGAAGAAACCCCCTAGAATAAGTTATGCAACAGTCTCTTAGTCTACTAAAATACCCCTCCTGTGAGCCCTGATGTATCCCTTGCACAAAGGGTCGTTACCCGTAAGCATATCAGCCACCTTGATAAAGCTCATCATTTTAGCGTCAAGCGGATTTAATATCACCGCATCGAGTCCAGCATAGGCTGCCATTAACAGGAAGGCATGGTTGACCAGCCTTCTATAGGGTAGACCGTAAGAAATGTTACTCAGACCTAATACAGTTTTGGCAGCCGGATAGCGAGATTTAATCTGCTCCAGGGTTTTTAGCGTGACCATCCCCTGGGTAGAATCCACAGCGAGGGGGAGCACCAAGGGATCAAAGAATATCTGCTCCGCCTCCAAACCCAAATGAGTGAGCTGCATCATTATTTGGTCACAGGCAGCCAGCCGCTCCTCGACACTATTAGGTATCCCATTCGTTCCCATAGCCAGCGCTACCAGCCAGGCTTGACGCTCTGCCGCCAAAGAGCCAATAGATACTAGCTTCTCAGGCTCAGCAGTGACAGAGTTGATTATTAGCTTTTCACCACGGTATTTGCCTAGTCCAGCCTCTATCACACTCAGGCTGTCGCTATCAATAACAAGCGGCTTGCTTGTAGCTTCCTGAACCACCTCCACCAACCACCCCATGGTTGCCATTTCCTCGTCCCGGGAGCCACTCCCTATGCCAGCGTTCACCTCTATGAAGTCAGCCCCGGCGGCAGCTTGAACTCTGGCTAGGGTCTCCACGAATGCCCTATCCCTGCTAGCGAGGGCTTCGGCAACAGACCTACTTGATGCGTTTATGTTTTCCCCGATTACTAGCATATCAGTCTATGATACCCGGAATCTCCGAGAGCACCTGCTCTCTTATATCAGCGGGCAAGCTCCAGTTGTGACTGGCTATGAGCTCTCCCACTCTCTCAGTTGCCTTCTCCAGAATGGCCTTCCTACCCTTAGCTTCCCACTCCTCCCTGCTATCCCTATCGCTCAGGGAAGGTTGGTAGTGCTCACCTCGCATGAAGCGTCTAGTATGCTTGGCAGTGACAAAATTACCGCCAGGTCCTACCTGCTTGATAAGGTCAAAAGCCAGGGTATCATTGTTGACCTTTATGCCCTCAACAGCCCTCATCACCATTCCCAGTATCTCGTTGTCTATAACATATTTTTCATAGCAAGCGGTAAGTGCGAATTCCATAAGTCCCGCAGCATCATGGATAAAATTGGCGCCTGCCAGAGCACAAAGTAAACTGGTGAGAGCAGATTCATAACCACTTTGCGCGTCCATCGTCTTGGAGTCGGTCATGCCGCCCGTGGCATAGAATGGAAGCTTGTAGAAGTGAGCCATCTGAGCACCAGCTGCGTTGAGGAGCCCCATCTCAATGGAGCCCGCCAGGTACTTGAGGTCCCTGAGGTCAACGCTAGTAGCTACTGAGCCAAAGATGACCGGGGTCCCCGGGTTGACAATCTGAGTAAGCATTACTCCCATCAAGGAGTCCACAGTCTGAATCACCAAGTTTCCAGCAAGCGTCACCGGTGATGTAGCCCCGCATAGAGGTTCAGCAGGACACACCAGAGGGATACCAGCCTGGGCGATAGTCACCACCAGGTCGCCATATTGCTTATCCATCTTAAGAGGACTGATGCTACAGGCTATCATGGAGATGAGAGGACGCTGGCGAAGTCTCTCGGCAGAGCCAGCGATGACCTCTGCCATTCGTATCACCTGCTTCACTCCATCCAGGGTGTAAACTCCTCCCATGACGTGCTTGGTAGTATTGTCCAACCCAGCAAAGAAGCGGTTTACATCCGCCTGTTCTACAGGCAGCTCATTGGGATAGGTGGGCAGCATGAACAGGTGGATGTTATCCAGCTTATCAACCAGTTTGGCAATGCACTTCAGATTGTCCAGGGTGGCTGGTTTTCTTTCGCCGGTGTCTGGATGATAGATATAGATGGCGGTCCCTCCGGTTCCTGCGTATACCCGGTATCCGCCCAGGAGTATATCGTGCTTCTCATCTTGACCACAGAGCCTGAACTCAGACGGTGCCATCTCTATGAGTTCCATGACCCTTTTCTGAGGTAGGCGCACCAAGCGCTTTTCCTGATTTACCCAGGCAGAGGCATCACTAAAGAGCTCTAGCGCAACCCCCGAGTTTACCTCAAAGCCCACTTCCTCAATTACCCGCATTGCGGTCTGGTGGATTCTGTGTATAGACTCCTCGGTGAGGGGCTTGAAACTACCCCCAGGCAATCCCCTTCGAATCATATCCTTAGATTCTACCTCCTACCACAACAATCGTGTCTATCACAGGTTTTGCAGGGGTTGTAATTCTCTACGTTGCCGTTGCGGGGGCCGATACCAATAATGCCTGATATCGACTTGCGGGGGAGCATCAGACACCCCTCGGTCAAGCGAATCCCCATAGAAGCGCCGTTCACAGCCCAGAAGACCATCTTCTGTTGACCTATGTCCCAATCGCAATAGCCGGGGCTAAAGCGCTGGCTTATACAAAGCCCCTGAGCACGAGCCGCCTCGCTGACCCTGCTCTGCACAAAATCGGCCATCTTCTCAGCAGCAACTGACCCTATTGCATCCAGCACAGTCGCTTGGAGTATGAGCCCATCCTCAGCCAGCCGGCAGGCTGTTTCCTCCAAGTGGTTGCCTATTGTCAATAAGAACACCGCAGCCTTTTCGCATTGCTCCAGTAGCCGGGCGATGACCTCACTTCGGAAGGCAATCGAACCCTCGATAATGACACTGGAGCCACGAACCTGCTTGATATCCCTGATGACACATGAATATGACGGTTCAATGAGGTCACGAGCGTTCTCTACATACTCATTGATCAAAGATGCGATACGAGTCGACAACTTGCAATCAGCACCGTACCCAATATTATGTAACACCTGCTGCCTATCAATGTCGATTCGGTTGCTTATAGCCATCATATTCCTTTCACCGTTACTTCATCTGAAATACGAAAATAGACGAATGCTCTTGCCTTATACAGGAGCAAAATCCGGGGATAGATACTCAGCATAGGGGGTGATTTAGGGGTAATAGATGAAAAGGGAGATATTCTTAGAGGATTCGAGAAGAACTTGATGAGGAGGGAACATAATAAATCAGGTTACCGATGCAGTGTGAAGGGGAGGATTGAACTACTATCTATCTGCAGGGGGAGAGGCAGATAGATAACCCCGGATCATATATCATCCTTCTTAGTTCAGACCACCTCATACCCTCCTTGCGAAATTTATCGCTCCTTTCCTAATCTGCACTTCAGTATATATTATCACACAATCTACGTTTCTGTCCAGCCCCGTTGAGGGCAGTATCTACCTTGACCGAGTAGCCCCTTTTCGGTGCCAGTGCAATGTTACAATCTAGTGTTAATCCTCCTCAGTAGCCGTCAACAGTGCTCACAGCCGAAGGATTTTTCACTGCCATCTGCGAGTAAATATCATTAGGCTCACCCCCCAAGCCACCAGAGGACATCACACAATTGCCCCAATGTGCAACGATTACAGTCTGTTTGGATTAGGCTATATTCGCTTCCCAAGAAACTACATTCCATTCTCCTATTTCTACTTTCAAGTCGATTTTCCTACCATTTGCGGTAAGATGATTGACCTCCGAGTCTGAATCCATACCTTTTATCCTGCTTGGGGAGCCAAGGAGGATTCGAACTGATGACCACAGGTTTGCAAAGCTAAACCCAAACAACAAGGCGATGCGTTGATGAGTAGTCCACGAGGCAGCCAGTTCGTGAAATATCTTGTCGACCCAGTTGTTGCCTGAGAGGTAAGTATGGTAAGATAGGGCAAGCAAGTAGCAGGAGGTGAAGAAAAGGTGGGAAAAACGGTATTCTGCGACGGTTCATCCTTCCGGGTAGGTTGGGGCGAGTTCGGGTTTCGCTCCTGCTTCATGGGCTCGTAGCTCAGTGGCAGAGCGGTCGGCTCATAACCGATTGGTCGTAGGTTCGAATCCTACCGAGCCCACTTATCTCAGTAAGTGATGATTACCTAATTTTATATAAATTAAGAGGAGCCGAGATGCAAATTAGAAAAACATATAAAGATGTAAACCCTGAGCTACTTTATGATGAGGTGAGAGACTTTGTTCTGAAGCAGGGAACAATAATAGGTGAGGCAAAACTGGAAACATATTCCTCGCCTAGTGATTCATCATCATTTATTTCTCGTGGCACACTAACATTTAAGATTCAGGACAAGTCAGGCAAGGCTGAAAAAGAATGCCTCAGGGTTCATATCGTGGGCTTGGCCAGAGGCGAAACGAAGGTAATATTTGACATAAATGATGAGCTTTTCCCCCAGGGGAAGATGTCTGCTCTCCAAGATGACCTAGACTTTATTTTTGGGTCATATGAGGTAAAGCAACGCTGATAGGCTTGTAGCTTATCCCGCCCCACTACAGATTGGTCAGAAGAGGATTAGGAAAGCAAGCGTGGCCGAGATTCGTCCCTTTCAAGGTGTGCGTTATAATCAATTGCTGATTAAAGACTTGTCAGCAGTTATCTGTCCCCCGTATGACATTATTACCCCACAAATAGAGCAGGAGCTTTATCACTGGAACCAGTATAACTTTGTCCGACTGGAGTCCGGTCGGGAGCTACCACAGGACACGGCAGTGGACAATAAATATACTCGTTCGGCAGCTACCCTGGGACAGTGGCTGGAGCAAGGTGTTCTTATGGTTGATGAAGCGCCAGCTATCTATCTCCATGACCACCATTTTACTCACCAAGGGAAGGAGTATATACGTCATGGAGTAATTGCCTGTGTTAGGCTAGAGGAATGGGATAAGATGATTGTTCGTCCTCATGAGGGCACGCTAGTTGAGCCTAAGAATGACCGATTAAGTCTGTTATGGGTACTCCAGGCCAATACCAGCCAAATTTTGACTCTGTTTGAAGACCAGGGACAGCAGGTCTTTTCATTGTTAGCTCCGCAGGAGCGAAGTGAACCAATAATTAGTTTAACCAGTGCCGGTGGGGAAAAGCATTATGTTTGGGCTATCACCAAGCCTGAGGTTATTAACCAGATAGGCAGCAGCCTAGCTCATCAACCGCTTTATATTGCTGATGGGCATCATCGCTACGAGAGCGCTCTTATTTATCAGCGTGAAAGGCATGCCTATTCTTCATCAGTATCAGCCAGTGCGGCATTTAACTTTGTGATGATGGAGCTGGTAGATTTTTCTGACCCTGGGCTTATTATCCTGCCTCCTCACCGATTGGTTCGTGGTATGTCAAAATCAATCCTGAGTGAGTTGATGACTAAATTGAGGTCGTTCTTCAAAATAGAGGAGTTGCCACTGAGTATGCCTGATGTCTGGCAGCAGGTTGATGATTTGTTGACTGGTGAGGCAAATCAGGTTAGGCTAGCCCTTTTTAGTTCAGCAGTTGAAGAACCAACCCGGCAGGCGAAGCATCTTTTTGTGCTGGAGTTGCGTGACCTGGCTACTGCCAGCCAAATGATGCCTTACTTCCATTGTGAGTTATACAAGAGATTGGATGTTAGTATTGTTGACCATATCATACTGGAGAAGCTACTGGGAATGGGCAGTGGTCGGGAGGAGACAATCCTTGCCTATAGTTATGACAAGATGGATGCGGTAAAAAGGGTATTAAACCAGGAATACCAGCTAGCCTTTCTATTAAACACAGTTAAGGCTGAGACAATTAAGGCGGTCGCCGATGCTGGCGACCGGATGCCCCGCAAGTCAACCTACTTTTATCCCAAATTACCGGCAGGATTAGTCTTCAATCGAGTAGCATAGCGGCCATTGGGTTAGACTCGTGTAACTTGATGCGGTTAAAAAGCGATAGCTATCTAGGTTAGCAGCCTAACCTTTTTTCTCTTCCTTAAACTTTTTAAAAATATCAAGCAGCTTCTTACTATAAGGTATCTCTACTTTATAATGCAGGTCACAGGGAAATTCATCACATGAAAGACAATAATCAACATTGCTTTTTATTGCACATTCAAACACCGGGCACGGGGCTCCCATCATTTTTCTTATTTGCTCTGCCCTCTGTGGAGCTTTGGGGGCTGTTCCAGAGGGGCAACCTCCACATGATTCCCTAAGTCCACATACTTCGCAGGCCATACCACATGCTGCTGGCATCGTAGTTACCCTCCTTCCGTCACAGCTTTACCAGTTTAACAGTATAGACATCAGGGAGAGATAGTATTTGCTGCCGATGTTTCTCAGGCAGGGGCTCATCTAGGGCTAGTATCATTAGGGCTTGACCCCTGGGCTTGAGGCGGCTTAAGTGCATATAGCTTATATTTATATCGGCATCACCGGTTATCTTGCCTACGGCTCCGATAAGCCCCGGGCGGTCTCGGTGGTCACTGAACAGGAAGTAACCCCCTGTGGGCACAATATCAATCCAGTAGTTATTAACCCGGACAATGTGTGATTCACCACG
>SDBU01008271.1_pt1 | contig 11867 bp, 7 predicted proteins | sample 2277071 | NCBI WGS metagenome assembly SDBU01 (sample SAMN10397929, study PRJNA504765) | marine sediment metagenome | isolation source: marine sediment core GS08_GC12, 126 cmbsf | place: Arctic Ocean: Gakkel Ridge, Loki's castle | collected 2008
CATCGCTCTTCTTATCTACGGTGGCTTGGACTATTTCGTCGCTCATACTGAGCTGGGGTCGGTCAAGACTGTGGCCGATCAGATCGCGGACCATAGCGCCGACCCTCTGGCTGTGGCGCTCGCCAAGCACCTCGACGATGTCTCGGGGTACCTGCTCTGGTGATAAGAAGCCGGCGCGCAGGCAATCATCCAAATCATGGTTGAGATAGGCGATCCGATCCGAGACCCGCACTACCATAGCCTCCAGCGTCTCGAGTTCGACGATCTGCAAGTCTTTTTTTAGGTCGTCCATGGACTTACTGTGCGCCACGATACCGTGCCTGGTTTCTTGGGAGAGGTTGAGGCCTTGTCCGTCTCGCTCCAATACGTCTACAACGCGCAGGCTGTGCTCGTGGTGCGCGAAATGAGCCTCGGGGTCATAAGCGTGGTATGCTGCATCAAGGCTATCCTCGCCGGCGTGGCCGAAGGGCGTATGCCCTACGTCGTGGGCGAGTGCTATGGCCTCGATGAGGTCTTCGTTCAGGCGCAGGGCTTTGGCGATAGTCCGCGCAATCTGCGAGACTTCCAGGGTGTGAGAGAGGCGGGTGCGCAGGTGGTCTTCCCGGGGTGATATGAAGACCTGGGTCTTCTGGGCTAGGCGGCGGAAGGCCCGGCACAGGTGGATAATGCGGTCCCTATCGCGCTGGAAGATAGTGCGGACCGAGCACTGCGGCTCAGGCGTAGGCCGTCCCGCCGACTCAGCACTCAGAGCCGCCAGGGGACTGAGGTAAACTCGTTCGCGCTCTTCGATCTGTTCGCGGATGGTCATATTCGTATGGCGGGTCTGGCATACTACCTCGGCCGCCTCGCCTCGCTGCCAATTATACCACTAAACCGCCTCCGGCAACAGGCACGCAGTGTGTGCAGCCAGCGTCCCCGGAGAAGGTATGCAGCCAGAGCGGCCGAATATATTCTCACCATAAGCCGGAGGGTAAGCCGAAAGGGATCTAGATAACCATGCCTTTGCTACGATGGACGGGGGTTGTCGTGTTGTCTTTAATGTTGCTGCACGCTTACGCAGGCTATGCGCCTAGCATAACGACAGCCTACGCAGCGGACGGCGACGGTGACCAAGGGGCAGAGTTCGAGCAGATCCCCGGAGTAGCGATTCCGGCCCCGCCGGTGGTGAGCGAACAGCCCTCAGCGCCAGAAGGGGATGAAGCTGAGCCCGCGGTGCAGTTCCCGCTGTGGGAGCGGGCTGCCGAGGAGTGGGAACTGCCCGAGGAGATGCGGCTGGAAAACCTGAAGCGGTTTGGCGAGGACTTATTCGCGCAGAGCGGCGGCCCGGAGCCGCGCACAGCCAATATGCCGGTTTCCCCGCAATACATTGTCGGTCCCGGCGACGAGTTGGCCGTCCGAGTCTGGAGCGAGGGCATTGAGCATCTCAATAGAAGAGTGCTGGTATCGGCGGAGGGCACAATATATCTCCCCCTGCTGGGCGAGATCGCAGTGGCGGCCACGCCCCTGGGAGGAGTACGCGATACTATCGCCCAGAGCTTGAGTCGGTTCTATGTTGCCGCCCAGACCTCGGTGACCGTCGCTAGTACCCGGGTGGTCGCCGTCTACGTGACTGGTGACGTGACTAAGCCTGGCCGCTACGGACTCGACGGTACGGCCACGGCCCTGACTGCCCTCTACATGGCCGGCGGGCCTGCCCCGGCCGGCTCCCTACGCAAGATCCGCCTGCTGCGTCTGCAGCAGGAGCCTGTTGAGATTGATTTGTATCCCTACTTGCTGGCTGGTGAGCCCTTGGATGAGCCTCTGTTGGAAAACGGCGACACTGTTTTTGTCGGGCCGGTTGGTAGTGAAATTGGGGTAGCCGGAGCAGTGCGCCGGCCGGGACGCTACGAGTTGGCTGAGCCAACCACCTGTCTCGAGGCCATAAAGATGGCTGGCGGGCTGATCCCGGAAGGCTCGGGTACGGGCGTGAGGGTCTGGCGGATCGCCAACCACGAGCAGCAAGTAGTCATCAACGTAGACCTGGGGCAGTCGGCTGAGAGGGGGGGGAGAAGGGGCGGAGGATTTCTGCTGGAGCCTGGGGATGTGGTAGTGGTCGCGCCTGTGGACCGCATGCCCGGGAACGCAGTACGTATCAGCGGCGCAGTGCGGCGCCCCGGCATCTATCAGGTCGAAGAGGGCATGACTGTCGGAGCACTCATTGCGCGTGCTGCTGGCCTCGACGAGGGTGCCTACTTGGGTTATGGACGGATTCGGCGTCTCGATGAGCGGCGGCAGCACCAGTATGAGAGTTTTTCGGTGCAGGATGTCTTGGATGAGAGTACCGATTCAATTGCGGTCAGGCCTTATGACGCGGTGCATGTCTACTATCGCCGCGAGATCACGCCCATAACGCATGTGGAAGTGAGAGGGCCGGTCCAGCAGCCCGGGAAGTACGAATGGGTGGCCGATATGCGCATCCGCGACCTGGTGATGCAAAGCGGCGGTCTGACCGATGAGGCTTATCTCAAGCAGGCTCGCCTCTTGCGCCTGCGTTTGGGCCAGGGCCAGAGCGTATTGAAGGTGAAATTGCAGGAAGCCCTCGCTGACGATCCCGGCAGCAACATTCGGCTCCAGCCCGGCGATCTTCTGGAGCTAGTTACCCGTGCGGCGGCCGGGCCGCCCCACACGGTCCATATCGCTGGTTTCGTGCAACGGCCCCGGAGCTACGAACGTTTCCAGGGCATGAGAGTCAGCGACCTGATCCTTGCTGCCGGAAGCTTGACCCCGGGAGCCAGCGAGTCTATTGAGTATGCCCAGGGCCGCCAGACGGGCCCCCCGCGAGTCCATCAACTGGTCCTGGATGCGGGCCGAGACGGTGAAATCGCGGTGGCGCCGGACCTGGTGCTCGGTGACGACGATCAGGTCACCGTACTGGGGCTGGGCGATTTCCGCCAGCAGCCGCCGGTAGTTAGGGTAGACGGTCAGGTCCAAGCCCCTGGTGCGTATATTCTCCGCGGCAGTGGCAAAGAGAGCGAAACCGTCTACGACCTGCTCCAGAGAGCCGGCCCGTTGCTGGACAATGCCAATCCCGATGGCATTATCCTCTACCGGCCTACCGAGCAAGCCATGACTAGTAGCCAGCGGCAGAACCTCCAGCAGATTATGGCGATGTACAACAGGGAAGCGGGCAGCGACGTGATGACCAGGGAGAGCGAGCTCCAGCGCACGGTCATGGCTGAGCAGATAGCTGCCAATGTCGGCCAGTTATTGTCTGGCAGCAGCGGCACGGCTCTCATTGTGCCGCCGCGCTCGCTGAGTATCTCGGCGTGGATAAGCGGGATCCCTGTGGAGGGCAGCAAGTTACTGGCCAGCCTGGGGAAAGAAGGCAATATGCCTCTGCAAGCGGGGGATACGGTTATGGTGCCCCAGTTGCAGGAAACGGTCGCTGTCTTAGGTGCGGTTATCCGTCCGGGCAAGATCGCCTATCACGAAGGCGCAAAGATTCCCCAGTATGTTAGTATGGTCGGGGGCGAAGCCGATGATGCGGTGGTAAGCCGAGCCGTGGTAGTTAGAGCTAACGGTGCGGCGCATCGGGGGCGCGATGCCCAGGAGATAAAACCGGGCGACATAATCATCATACCTTCAGACTACATGGTCCGCATGATCCGTACCGATACCACCTTCGAGCGGGTCATGAAGATACTGGGTAGTGTCGCCGCGACTTTCTTGTTGCTTAACTAAGTAAGGCCCAGGCGCGCAGACGGGGGCCAAGCCATGGCCGCAGACAATCTGTTAACGCACGGCCTTCGCCCTCTCCGTGTTGCCGGTCTGGGTCACTGGAGAGTCCTAGGGGCTTATGCCCTTGCCACGCTGGTCGCGGTTGTAGCGGTGTTATTGCTTATCTCCGTGGCCATGCCTGGAATTGTGTGGCTGGAGATTGTGCCCACCGGGGTGCTCCTGGGGCTGTGTTGGTTGGCGGCCTTGGTACTATGTAGCGAAGCCCGTCTCCACTCCGGCAGAACCAACTTCCAACAACTGATTGGCGTCGCCAAAGCCATTGCTGTTGGCACGGCAGCGGCCTTCCTCATAGAGGCGGCCCTACCGCGGCCCGCCGCGTTAAGCCCCGTACAATATGGTCTCGCCGCCCTCCTGGCCGTAGGCCTGGCCTGGGCAGCTTACCGGATAGCCGCCGCGGGGACGCCGAAGCGTTGCTATTTGGTGATCTCTGGCGACGGTATTGCCCACCCACTGGTCGAGTGCGCGCAGAACGGCGAGCCCGTTGGCTATCACGAGATCGTGGGAATTCTGACTGACGACAATGACCTGCGGCGGCAGGATCCTCCGGTGTTCCACAGCGGTTCGCAGTGGGAAGTGGTTGCGGCACTCGCCCGGACGCTCCGTGCTAATCGCGTGGTTGTTGCCGGGAACCATAGACTCTCTGACGAGGCTGTCAGCAGTCTCCGCCAATGCCGGGAGCAAGGCATACCGGTTCTTAGTGCAGTATCGGCCTATGAGGAAATCACTAGCAAGACGCCCCTGCCAGAACTGGAAGAGGCTTTGGCTGATGGTGAATGCCGGCCTCCCCGGACCATCTACGCCCGGTACCTCAAGCGCCCGGCAGATGTCATATTAACTCTGCTATTACTGCCCCTGGCTCTGCTAATAATTGGGGTATGCGCCATCTTCATAAAGATACTTATGCCGGGTCCGGTCTTTTACCGTCAGGAGCGCGTCGGCTACCGAGGCAAGCGGTTCTATTTGACCAAGTTGCGCACGATGGGGCTTGACGCTGAAAAAGAGACTGGCCCGGTCTGGGCCCAGGAGGACGACCCCCGCGTGACTACCTTCGGTCGCATACTCCGCCGGGCCAGGATTGACGAGTTGCCCCAGCTCTTCCACGTCCTCACCGGCGAGATGGGCCTGGTTGGCCCGCGACCCGAGCGGCCCTATTTCGTCGCCGAGTGGGCCCAACGCTTGCCCTCCTACCACGAGCGCTCCCGCGTCCTTCCCGGTATTACCGGCTGGGCCCAGGTCAACCATCATTATGACGGTTGCTTCGATGATGTCTGTGAGAAACTGCGGTATGATCTCTACTATATCCGCCGTCGCTCCTGGGCCTTGGACCTGGACACTTTACGGCGAACAGTGGGCGTCATCGTCCACGGACACGGCGCCCGCTAAGGAGCCAGTTAACATAATATACATTATACGAGGTGTTGTGGCTGCCGCTTTAGGCCTGTCCAAACTCCAACACCCGCTACCACTCCCCTTGCTATCATCTCGACATACCACATAGGCCCAGGCATCTGCCCGGGCCTATCTGTACATAGAGAACCTCTCTCTCCTCACAGTTGTCTCCCGGTTGCTTAGACCTCGCTTACCTGTACCATTCGCCCGCTCTCGGCGGACTGGTACACCGCTTCTACTACCCGCTGACTCCAGAGGCCTTCCTCCCCGGGGATTGGCGGGGCGGTGTCATTCAGCACCGCATCCGCGAAAGCGTGAATCTCAGCGTCGTATACATTGCGCTCGTCTGATATGATACGCAGGTGCTCGACTGCTCCTTCGTCGCTCGCGACGACCCGCAGCACCCCGTCGGGCGTCTGGCTGAGAATACCCTGTGCAATCAAAGTACGCTCCGAACCATTGACTTCCAACAGATTCTGCGCCGCGGTCGTGCTGAAGTAAGCGTCTACTATCCCCAGCGCGCCACTGTCGAAGCGCAGCACGGCAATCAGCGAGTCCTCTACCCCCTGGTACTCGTGGACCACACTTGCCGCCATTGCCATAACCGACTCCACCCGAGCCCCGATCACGAATTCTAGCAGCGCGGCGCCGTGATTGCCCACGTCCATAAACGCGCCACCCCGGTGCAATTCCTTAACCTGGCGGAACGCTCCTGCCATCGGTGGGTAGTCGAATCCGAACTGTGCGCGCGCCGAGACTACCTCGCCCAGCACCCCCTCCTCCACCAGCCGCTTCGACTCCACCGCTATATGGTGGAAAGGCATCATCAGGCCCACCCCTAGCTTAACCCCTGCCTCTTCACACACCTGCAGGATCTGCTCCGCCCCCGGCACGGTGATGGCCAACGGCTTCTCGCACAGTATATGGATGCCGCGTTCGGCGCACGCTTGCACCTGCTCGAGATGTACGTGCGGCGGCGAGGCTATGTAACAGGCATCCAGCTCTACCGCGTCCAGCATTTCCTCTGCATCCGTAAACCACGCCACCCCTCCGTATTTCTCTGACAGTTCCTCTATCCCCGTGCCGGGCAAGCTCATAAGCCCAGCTAGCTCACTGTTCTCCGCGGGTATGATGCCTTCGGGAATTGTGCGCTTATCGGCAATACCGGCTGCGCCAATCACACCCCATCTTATCTTAGCCAACTCTCTCTGCCTCCTTCTGTACTTTTCTCAGCAATGTCTCCCGGCTACTTCGCGTACGCCCCAATGACTTTTTTGATGCCCTCTGCTATCAGCTCCATATGTTCGGGCTTATAGGTCGGATGCACTGGCACCCAGAAGCTCTTCGTCTCCATATCGGCGGCGTTGGGGCAATAGGCCTTGTCGTACTCGACCGCTTCGGGCCGAGTGTCCGGGCTTTCGAACGGGTAGTTCAGCCGTCCGAAGCCGTTGTGCTCCGTATAGGCTTTCTCCTTGTATCCTTGCGGCCACAGTACCGGCCCGTTGGGTATACCTTCGGCGCTCAGTGCCTCGGTGAACTGCTTAATGTCGCAGTCAAGCTGCTCCATATCCAGTATGATTGGGTACAGCCAGTAGGCATTCTGTACATCTTCGGAGTTCGGCGGCAATGACAGGACCTGTGGCACCTCCCCCAGCCGTTCGTCTAGAATGGCCGCGTTGCGCCGCCGGGTGGACAGGTTCCAGTTGTCAATCCGCTCCAGCTCCTTCAAACCGATGGCCGACTGCATCTCGGTCATCCGGTAGTTGTAGCCAACCATATTGTGGATATACGGCAGCGCCGCCTCCAGCTCCAGCAGGCTCATCCGCTTGGCTACGTCGTAGCCGTGATCCCGGAAGCTGCGCATCGTCCACACCCAGTCTTCGTTGTCCGTGACTACGCAGCCCCCTTCTCCGCCGGTGCTGAAGGTCTTGCTCTGGCAAAAGCTGAAGCAGCCCACATGGCCGATGCTTCCTGCCTTCTTCCCCTTGTAGACTCCCCCGTGCGCCTGGGCAGCGTCCTCGACAACGTAGAGATCGTATTCTTCGGCGATCTCCATAATGGCCCCCATATCACACATGCAGCCGTAGAGATGCACCGGTATTATCGCCCGGGTCCGCTCCGAGATCTTCTCCCGGATAGACTCGGGGCTAAGGGTATGGCTATTTGGTGCTACATCGGCGAAGACGGGCACGGCTAGTGCCTGACAGACGGCGAACGAGGAGGCAATGAAAGTATAAGAGGGGACGATCACCTCGTCACCGGGGCCGATCCCCAGTCCGGCCAGCCCGACGTGCAGGGCGCTGGTCCCGGTGCTTGTGGAGATACCGTACTTACATCCCACCCAGTCAGCAAATTTCTGTTCGAACTCCATCCCCAGCGGCCCTGTCCAGTAGTTGGTTTTGCCGCTGCGCAGTGGCTCACTTACGCATTGAGCAATCTCCTCTGTATACCACGGCCACGGCGGAAACGCTTCTGTTGCCGTTTTCGGTCCACCCTTGATAGCCAGCTCTCCATTAGTCATCTTCGGAACTCCTTATTCGTAGATTCTCGCACTTTCGCCTAAAGCTCGGCGGCGCCAGGAGAGTGGGTCCTCCCGACCCACCTCTTGCATCCCAACTCCAGAACGTATCTTTCCTTGTCGGCTCCCCAACTCCTTCATGATCTGCTCTCCCGCAAGGACATAAAGTGGGACAGGCCGCCGCTTGCGGTCCTCAAAAAATGTCGCTGCCAGCCGATAAAGAATATGCAGGTCGCTCATACTATCTACTGGGGGCTTTATTAATGCCTGGTCGCGTGGCGTGGCTGCCGGTTTTTGTGGCGGCGGCTGTTGTGCTGACGGGATGCGGCAGTGACACCAATGGAGTGGGCGTCTCGTCGGCGCGGGACTCCTCTTGGGCCTCTCAGCCGCCTGCGAGCTACCCCGCCACGGAAGGCCTTCTCCTGGGCGATCTTTCGCTCAACGGGGCTATGGATCCTGATGATGCGGTCGCCCTAATGCGCACTGTGGTCGGTTTGGATCCGGGCACCTGCGGCTCCGACGTCAACCACAATGGCCGGGACGATCTGGGGGATACTCTTCAGGTCTTGCGCTGGGTCTCGGGAGCCGACACTTGGCCTCGGGAGCACTGCCGTGGGGGTGGTTCGACGACCCTCGATGACGCCCTCGCTGCTCCTTATGCTACCTCCCCACAGACCGAAGAACCGGGTGACCCAGGGGTGGAGCTACTGGAGATTTACGAGAACGATCCCCCCGAAGACATCGCCGAGCTGGCCCAGATGCTGGCCGACTTTACCAACCACGTCAATGCATACCCCAACTCCTCCGCCGGCCAACTCGGTCTCGCCCTGGCCATTCTCTGGACAGGAGCAGAGAATGCCGCTGACGAACTGGGCTATGCCCTCTACCCTGACCCCGGGGTTGCATCAACAGCTGCGCTCGGCCTGGAGGGGGATTACACTCCGGAGAATATGGTCAATCAGGCCCTGGATCTGGCTCTGTTCTCCCCGATGGGGCAAAGCCCGGGGCAGCTCCAGCCCGCTGGTTCTATCCCTGACACCTTTCTGACCACCGAGGAAGTCCAGCGCATCATCAAAGACCATCTCCTGCCGGTAATCGAGGCCGCCCTGGCCCGCCTGGACCCACTGTGCAATGCCCCTGCCGGTACAGTACTCATCACCTACGCATACCACGGCGACACGTACCATCTCTATCCCGCCGACTGCAACCTAGTTGCTGCCGGGCTGTGTATGGCTCAGGCTCTCCTATCTCAACTGGTCTCGTACAGCCTGGACGCTGGCGGTTACGACTGGGAGCTGGAGCTCTTCGAGCGCGACGCCAATTCCGACGGCGTTCTCACTGTTGCCGAATATGTGCCTGCCGACCCCTTCCTTACTTTGCTGAGCGTGTCCGACATGCAGCAAGCCGGCGCTGCCCTCGCCGAAGCCCTCGACAGAATAATCAGTGCGATGGAGAACTGCGTGCCCAGTGATCCCCAGGAGCTGGCGATGATTCTGCTGGGGACTACCTTGCCCGCCGATGTCAGGGATATGGCCCAATCGGCTTCGGAGATGCTGGCTGGCCCGGTCACCGTAGATGCCCAGTATGCTCACTATGACTTTGATGCTGGGACCTGGTACGACGCGGGCACTGCTACCTTCCCGATCGAGCTGGGGCGGATATGGAGCAATCCGGCGGCGGACCTCAAAGCTCTACTGCCCTCGCTGACGATGACCTACGACGGCGCACGGTGGCACTACAGATTTGCCTATGACGACCTGCCCGACCCGACTATGAACGGCCTCTTCCCTGATGCTGCCTTTATGTACAACGACCTCTGGCAGGCCGATTACGAATACCTGCTGATTTCATACGGCGCTTTTGAGGTCCAACTCAACAGTAACTACCCCAGCTGGGCCATTCCCCCTTTCCCCTAATCGCATGCTGTCATGCCGCTCTTTGCTCCGCTCTCCCTGCGGAAGAGGGACTAAGGGGTGAGGCTGCCGTTCCTGTCGTCAAAAAAAGGGGGCCACTGCACAGGCAGCGGCCCCCTTGTCATGCTCACTGTTTGCTTTCCCTGATTTACTGGATCGTCACGGTACCGTCGCGCCTTTGCGGGTCCGGCGCGATCTGGGTAGCCCCGCTGGTCCAGAATTCCACCGGCGTGGGTGCATTGAGGATGTTAACTGCAGGAGTATCGCCTGCTGAGCCGGTCGCCCGCAGGTCAATCCTCAGCAATTCCGAGCGCTCGGCAATGAAATTCTGAATCTGCTTGGCACTATCGTCCCAACCGACCACCGCCACCCGGATCTGTCCGGGGGTACCCACGTTCTTCACCATTATGTAATCCGGAGCCGCTGGCACCGCGTCACCCGGAGCGACTGAATCCGCGCCGTTGGCCAGCTCGAGCTTAGTCTCATCATATTCTACCGTCATCTGATAGCCTGCTGGCGTACTCGGCTCGGCGGACATATACACCGACACCGTCACCACCTCACCTGCCGCGACCTCCTTGTCGCCCGCGTAGACCCTGAACTGGCTTGCCCCCACGGTGACCGTAATGGTCTCAGTGTCTGAGTTCTGGGGTGAGCCGACGTCGTAAGCTGTGGCCTTTATCTCATATTCTCCTTGCAGGCCCGCGGTATTCCAGTTGTACTGGTACGGCAAGGTGGTATCAGTCTTTCGCAAGTCGTCGTCAATGTAGAATTCCACTCCTGCACTTATGCCCGGCGGTACGGCCACGCTGGCGGTCACTACTACTACCGTCCCCGGCTCGACATTCGCCCCGGCACTGGGCTGGACAATCACTACTGCGATCTCTTCCCCATCTCCACCACCGTTACCGCCGCCTCCACAGCCCGCAGCAATGAGCGCCGGTATAGTTAATGAAGCTAGTGCCCAGTATCTGTACATTACAACTGCCTCCCTGCAATATCTCGGCCAGTTACTGAAATCATTGAATAAGAGATGATGTTATTCAGCAATAATCAGCCCGCAGGCTAAATGGGCGGCGGTGGCGGTGGTCCTGCGGGCCAGTCGAAGGGCCAGGCTATCTCGCCGGCGGCGGCCCTCAGTACCTTGAGCGCGTCGCCGACTTCCACTTCGGAGTTGTAATCGGCATCCGCCACAATGCTATAGGCACTATCGGGTCCCACCACGACATTCATAATCAACTGCGCGTCGTTAGCCGTCGGCAACTGGTCCGCGTCCATGTCCCCGGGACCGGCCGGATCCCCTCCGTTAGCCGGCCCTACTGGGTACTGGCTGATGGCCGACTGACCTGCTGCGCTCGTGCTCCCCTCGCCCGCCGGTGAGCTATCCCCTCCCCCACACCCTACTGTACCCACTACCACAAACATAGCCAGCGCCACAATGATTACGACAATTCCGCTAAGATAGCTTTGCTCGTTACACACAGACATATACTCCTATTCGTCCATACCGCTACTGCCTTGGTATGAACAGATATTTGCTCCATCTGCCTTCGTTGGCCAACTATTGCTCTTTCGACTTATTATGTGGGCAAAAGGTTCCCTGTTTTCGCTCCTCGCCATCTTCTTGTAGCTTTGGCGACCTGCTCGTCTGTATGGCGAAACTCTTGCACAGCCTGTGGGAGGGGCCATATTGCGTATAAAAAACGGGGACCTGGTTGCCCAGGTCCCCGTATCAGTTCAGTCGGCTGTCGCGTCCCTTAGCTAGAACGGAACTACGACACCGGCGACCAGCAGCTGGACGTCCTTGAAGGCGTCCTGGAACTCGCCGCCATTGCTTATATCCGACGGCTCCTGACGGGCGTAGGTCAGTGTGACATCTACGCCGTCAGCGACTGTCTTGGTCATCCGGATGCCCCACAGGGTATCGTACAGCGGCGCGCTAGGATCGGCCATCCACCCCAGATACGGCGCCCACTGGGTATGACCCCAGTTGGAGCTGTTGGCGTCGAGGGTGTAATACATCGCCTCGAACGGGGTACCGCCAATCGCGAAGGCGAGCTGTCCGCCGATAACCTCGACGTTAGGCATTGCCAGCGGATTGCGCAGCCACTTCTCCCAGGGTAGCCACGGTTGCCACTTCGTGGTACCCCCCATCAGCGCAGTGGAAATAACCGGCTGATAGTCGTCTCCGTACGGTTCCCAGTACGGATGGACGCTGGAGAAGTAGGGATCGAAGCCGGGGTCCAGGTCGGAATAGTATCCGCGCAGGC
>SDBU01008272.1_pt1 | contig 11866 bp, 12 predicted proteins | sample 2277071 | NCBI WGS metagenome assembly SDBU01 (sample SAMN10397929, study PRJNA504765) | marine sediment metagenome | isolation source: marine sediment core GS08_GC12, 126 cmbsf | place: Arctic Ocean: Gakkel Ridge, Loki's castle | collected 2008
CCATGATACTCCTCTGTATTGAATGTATTGTCGATTCTTAACGACCCAGCAGTCGCTCTTCACCGGAGTAGACAGATAATCGGTGGCTACGGGCGTAACCTACCAAGGTGATGCCCAGGTCACTAGCCAGTGAGATAGCACGCTCCGTTGGTGAACTTCGCGAAACGATTATCGGGGTTTGCATCCTCGCCGCTTTAAGTACCATTTCTGATGAAAGGCGGCCAGTCGTCAGTAACAGTTTATCCCTGGTTGATAGCCCTCTCAGTAGACATTCACCCTGAATCTTGTCCAGCGTGTTATGTCTCCCGACATCTTCAGTGACTACTAGGAGATTTTGGGTATCAGCTAGTGCCGAGGTGTGTACACCACCAGATGTCCGAAACAGTTGTGCCTGCTGTCGTAATTGTTTCATCAACGACAGCACTTCTGCCGGTGTCACTACCAGTTCTGAATCTACCTTCTGCCCTTTAATTTGAAAACCAATAGCACCACCACAGCCGGATGTGACTATGCGTCGTACTGGTAGTGGATGTTCGGCTTTGCTTAACCTGACATCAGCCAGGGATTCGTCTTCACATAATCGCATACTGGCCACGTCGCTAATACTTGTAATTATGCCTTCAGAATATAGGAAACCGATTACCAGACAATTCAACTTAAGCGGAGTACAGAGGATAGTAACTAGTTCTTTACCATTAACGGTGATAGTTAAGGATAACTCATCAGGCACCCAGGTTGATGCCTTGGACCACTCCCCGTTGAAGAAACGACTATAGGTTATGTTCTGAGCACCACCTGCATCCTTTGGTGCCGGCTCGTTAACTTGCTTCGGTGCCTCAACCGTCAGTGAGTGTTTTGCAGGTAGCCGATTCTCACGCCCTGTCATGCTGCTTACCACCACGCCTCTACTATTATGAGTCCTCGGATTGGGGTACAACGGCGCGGAAGTTTATTCCCTTAGTGCCAAAATCTGCCGCACTTGATTCCTGGGGCGCGCCACTAAACACATCTGCCCGCCACGTAATTTCAAAGCCCTCGAATCCTGCCGCCTCCACGGTAGCCTGTAACTCTGCTTCCAGCAGAGCGCCTGCTATTCAACCAGTCCACAGGTCAATGTCCTCTTTTGCCTCCTCGGGAACGGGCTTTTCAACCAAGATGTCGGCGATTTGAAGCCTACCACCTGGCTTAAGCACACGGTACATCTCCCGAAACACGGCAAGTTTGTCAGGGCACAGATTGACCACCCCGTTGGAGATCACTAGGTCAGCCCACTTGTCATCAACCGGCAACGCCTCCGCAACGCCTTTACGGAACTCAACGTTGTTTAGTCCCACTACCTCCATGGCCCCTTGTGCTTTTTGGAGCATCTCCGGAGTCATGTCAATGCCGATGACACCTCCATCATTACCTACCATGTGGGCGGCGATCAAACTATCAAACCCGGCGCCACAACCAACATCCACCACCTTTTCACCGGGCCTGATGGTGCCTAAGCTAAAGGGATTCCCTGTCCCGGCAAATGAGTTGACTGAATTCTCAGGCACGACATTGACGAGTCCATCATCGTATCCGAGTATCTTCGCTAACGGTCGCCCGGTATGGAAATGAAACCCTTTCTGAGGATTTAATGCCACATCCCGATACTCAGTACTAATGGCACTTCTTAGTACCTCAATATTCACCTTTGGTACCGATACTGGCTCTACCATTTTGATCCTCCGGTTTCCCATATTTACTTTCTATTTCTTTTCTATTTGACCCCATCTTTGTTCTCCTTTTAGTTTAGCATATTGCTAACCATTTCTCTAGTTGTTGTCCTTGACCATAATTTAGCTCAGCTAGTGAGTAAACAAAATTAGGATTAAATCAAGTAAAGCCAAATTGTTGAAGCTAGCTCAGTTATGTGCTAAACTTAAAATAAATGAATGAGCAGCAAATAAAGGTCTGTACATTTAGCCAGCAACCTCTGTTTCAGGAAGGCATTTTGAGTGCGCTCTCCGGTGTAGAGGACATACAAATTATAGGGCAAGCTAAAGTCACTGACAAAGCGTTGATTATTGAAGTTATGCCACCTGATGTGGTGATTGTGGATATTGATGTCTCACCTGATAGTAGCTTGAGCTTAGCTCATAGACTAAAACAGCGCTTACCTAGCGTGGGCATAATTATGCTGACTTCGAGTCCTAGTGATGACCAACTCTTCAAGGCAATTGAAAACCAGGTTGCTGCTTATCTAAGTAAGGAAATTAACGGTGACCAACTGGCTGATATGGTAAGGCGTGTGGCTCGTGGTGAGTACCCTATAAATGAAAGTCTTTCTAGTCGACCTAAACTAGCTGGGAAAATTCTAAACCAGTTTCAGGGACTCTCTGGGAAGACGGAAGTTGAAACTTTAATATCGCCTCTCACCGTGAGAGAGACGGAAATCCTTAATTATGTAGCTCAAGGCTATAGTAATAAGCAGATTGCGGCTGAACTCAGCATTAGCGAGCAAACCATCAAGAATCATGTTGCTTCAATCATGTTGAAGTTAAATGCTAATGCCCGCACTCAAGCAGTGGTAATAGCCGTACAGCAAGGCTTAATCTCTATCGACTAAGGGCAGTGTAGACTGGTGAGGGTGCTCCTCAAGCCAGGAGACGTCAGTTCAAACCAGCAAATTTAATACATATAACCCCTGTATTTACCACCATCAGCCCCGAGTAAAATAGTCCCTATTGACTAGATTGGTGAAAGCATTCAAAATAGGGACTAGATGGAAGTTGTCTGGATAATCATTTCTACTTTATTGGGGATGGCGGTGGGTAGCTTTCTCAATGTCTGCATTGACCGCCTGCCCAGTGGTGAGTCTCTGCTTTTCCCTCCCTCTCAATGTGCTTCCTGTCATCGCCGTCTGGCGATAAAATATCTCATTCCGGTTTTTAGCTACCTGTGGCTTCGTGGTCGCTGCCGTTATTGCCAGGCTTCTCTTCCCAGGCGTCTACTCTGGGTAGAGATTAGCACTGGAATTCTGTTTGCTTACCTCTACTGGCATTATGGTTTAAGCGCTGAATTAGCGGTGGTCGCTTTCTACTGCTGCCTATTCCTCATTCTCATGGTTATTGATTTAGAGCACGGGCTTATCCTTAATAAGGTAGTTTATCCCAGTGTGGCGGTGGCTTTGGTTATCAGTATCTTTTTGCCTCCGTCTAAGGTAGTGTACCCTGATGGGGCAGTGGCCTTACTCTTGAGTAGCTTACCTGAACCGGGAATTGTGCAGGCGACTATTGGTGGTGGCATTGGCTTCTTCCTTTTTTTGTTTATTGTTATTATTTCCCGGGGAGGTATGGGTTGGGGAGATGTTAAGATGGCTGCTTTGATAGGTATAGTTACTGGTTATCTGGTATTTGTTGCCCTGTTTTTGGCGGTAATCCTCGGTGGTTTGGTAGCTGTGGTTTTACTTCTGTTCAAGTTAAAAAAGCGGAAGGAGGGTATTCCCTTCGCTCCTTACCTTTCTCTAGGCGCTATGATAACCCTGTTGTTTGGGAAGAGCATTCTTAATTGGTACTTGGGGCTGTTCTAATCAGCATGTTTTCTAGCCGACATCTTGACGCCCCCTCTTGACAAATGACTGTCAATCATGCTAAATAATAGTTAGCAGTCTTAGGCTTAGACTGCTAAGAGAGGGAATGTAGATATGTTAACTCCCAGAGCTGAGACGATACTTAACTCAATAGTAAGACAATATATTGCCAAGGCGATACCGGTACCGTCACAGAGTGTCTGCAATGACTATGAGCTAGGGGTAAGTCCGGCTACCATCCGCCATGACATGGCTCTCCTGGAGCACGAGGGTTATACTATCCGTCCCCACCCTTCAGCCGGAAGCGTACCTTCAGATAAGGGCTACCGTTATTATGTGGAGGCTCTAACTGAGGTTATCCTTCCTTTAGCCGAACAGCGTCTGATAAGTCACCTCTTTCACCAGGTGAAGCGGGAACAGGAGGATTGGTTATCTCTGGCGGCGACAGTTATGGCTCAACTGGCTCAAAATGTAGCCGTGGTTACCCGGCCTAAGCCGGTGGACTGTCAATTTAAGCACCTAGAGCTAGTTGCCCTACAAGACTCACAAGTACTAGTGGTGCTTATCCTTCGCGGAGCCAGGGTGAAGCAACAGCTAGTAACCTTTGACCCAGCTATATCTCAACCCGGGTTAATGGCTATGGCCAACAAACTAAATGAGTCTTACTCTGGTTTGACCAGCTCTCAGTTTTTAGCTAAGGACATAGAGCTTTTTCCTGCCGAACAACAGCTGACCGATTGCCTGGTAAAGATACTACGGTCTGAAGATGCGCCGGAGTATGAGGAACCGTATCTTGATGGCTGGCACTTTACCCTTCACCAACCAGAATTTGCCCATACCAGCCGGATGCTAGACCTAATGGAACTAGCTGAGCACAGAAGCCTGCTCAGGACTATCTTTCCTCAGGAGTTGGGTATTCATGAGGTGCGAGTAGTTATTGGTAGGGAGAATAGGGCAGAGGCCATCCACAACTGTAGTGTGGTCATCAGTCGATATGGGCTACCTGAAGAAGCCGCCGGTATTATCGGTGTGGTGGGACCTACCCGAATGCCCTATGCCCACACTATCTCCATGGTAAGCTATCTATCCTTAGTCCTGAGTAAAATGGTGGCTGAGCTATACGGGAGAGAAACACCCACCATTGACGCCAATTGACAAAAATAGATGATGGGGGGATACTGACTGAAAATCAAAGGGAGTAATGTAGAATAACAGTGATTCCAAGAGATTCAGATGATAGTCAAGCTAGTGAGGTAGAGCCAGAGGTCACCGAGGCCGAGGATATAGCGTCATTAAAGCAGTCTTTAGCTGAGGCAAAGACAACGGCAGAAGCTAACCTGGCTAGCTGGCAAAGAACTCAGGCCGACTTCATCAACTACAAACGGCGCACCGAGCAGGAAAAGAGGGAAATTAACCAGTTTGCCAAAGCTACACTTATACTTGACCTTCTACCGACTCTTGATAATTTGGAGCGAGCCTTCACTGCTATTCCACCTCGTCTAACCAAGCTTAGCTGGGTAGGTGGTATCAGACTCATCTGGAGTAATCTACAAACAACTCTGGCGGCGCAAGGACTGTCTGAAATTAAGACTACGGGAGAACCTTTTGACCCTCATCTGCATGAAGCGGTAAGACAGGATAAAGGTAAAGAGGGAATAGTTATTGAGGAAGTGCAAAAGGGTTACAAATTCCATGATAGAGTTATTCGCCCATCTAAAGTAGTAGTGGGCAACGGAGAGGAGGAGTAAACTATGGCAAAAGTTATTGGTATTGATTTAGGCACAACCTTTTCCGGTGTGGCAGTGATGGAGGCGGGAGAGCCGGTAGTCATCCCCAATGCTGAGGGCGGTCGCATCACCCCATCAATAGTGGCGATAAGTAAGAGTGGTGAGCGTCTGGTGGGACAGGTAGCTAGACGTCAGGCCATTACCAACCCGGAAAACACCATCTTCAGCATCAAGCGCCTGATGGGACGTAAGTTTGATGAACCCACCGTGGAATATGACCGCAAGCTCCTACCCTTTAAAATAACCAAGGCACCCAACGGGGATGCCATGGTCGCCATGGGCAATAAAGAGTATAGTCCGCCAGAAGTCTCGGCGATGATTCTGCAAAAACTCAAAACGGATGCCGAGGCTTACCTTGGTGAGAAGGTCACCGAGGCGGTAATCACCGTGCCGGCCTACTTCAACGATAGTCAACGGCAGGCAACCAAAGATGCCGGCAAGATAGCCGGACTTGAGGTACTCAGAATAGTTAACGAGCCAACTGCTGCCTCCCTGGCTTATGGATTGGATAAGAAAAAAGACGAGACTATTGCCGTCTATGACCTTGGTGGTGGCACCTTTGACATATCCATCCTGGAGCTGGGAGAAGGCACCTTCCAAGTTAAGTCAACCAATGGCGATACCCATCTCGGCGGCGATGATTTTGACCAGAGGCTTATAGACTGGCTATGCGATGAGTTCAAGCGAGACCAGGGCATAGACCTGCGGCAGGATAAGATGGCTTTACAACGGCTGAAGGAAGCCGCCGAAAAGGCTAAATGTGAGCTGTCCACTGTCCAGCAGACTGAGGTGAACCTTCCCTTCGTCACCGCTGATGCCAGCGGTCCCAAGCACCTTAATATTACCCTTACCCGGGCTAAACTGGAGCAATTGGTAATGGACCTGGTGGAAAAGAGCCTGGGTCCTTGTAAGCAGGCACTGGCTGATGCCGAAAAGACAGCCGCCCAGATTGACGAGGTGATTCTAGTGGGTGGGCAGACCAGAATGCCACTGGTTCAGGAGAAGGTAAAGCAGTTCTTCGGCAAGGAACTCCATAAAGGGGTCAACCCGGATGAGGTGGTAGCCATCGGTGCCGCCATTCAGGCCGGGGTGCTCAAAGGGGATGTGAAGGATGTTCTACTGCTTGATGTTATCCCGCTCACTTTGGGCATTGAGACCCTTGGGGCTATGGCGACTCCCCTCATCCCCCGCAATACCACCATCCCCACCTCCAAGAGCCAGATTTTCAGCACGGCGGCTGATAACCAGCCCAGCGTGGAGATTCACGTCCTCCAGGGGGAGAGACCAATGGCGGCTGATAACCGGACGCTAGGCCGGTTTATGCTCGATGGTATTCTGCCGTCGTCCCGGGGTATGCCACAGATTGAAGTCAGCTTTGACATTGATGCCAATGGCATCCTCAGTGTTAAGGCTCATGACAAGGGCACCGGGCGTGAGCAAAAAATTACCATTACTGCCTCCAGCGGGCTGAGCAAGGATGAGGTAGAACGGATGCAGCGAGAGGCAGAGATGCATGCCACTGAGGATACCAAACGCCGCGAGGAAATTGAAACCCGCAATATGGCTGATAACTTGGCTTACACTGCAGAAAAGACGCTAAGGGAGCAGAAGGATAAGATACCTTCAGACCTGAACCAAGAGGTGGAAGGTAAAATAGCCGCCGTGCGCTCAGCATTACAGGGAACTGATATAGAAAGTGTTCGCCGGGCAACGCAGGAGCTATCTGAGGCGATGCAGAAAATAGGGGCTGCCGTTTACGAACAGCAGCCACCGCCACCGGGCGGAGAGGCACCCCCAGAGGGTGAAGCACCTGAGGGTGGCGAGACACCTCCTAGTAAAGAGGATGAAGGCACCGTGGAAGGTGAATTCCGCGAGGTCTAAACAAGAACAAGAGTTCAAGAGAGGCGAAGCCCCTCTTCCAAACCCTTCCCCCTCTCCTTCGAAGGAGAGGGGGGCGCAGGGGATGAGGTAGAAAATGCCAATTTATGAGGAAAGAATAAATGTAAATTATCCCTTTGCAGGTAGTATTTTCCTGGTCTCCTTGGCCATCGGCTTAGTCCCAGGCATTATCCTCGGCGGGCTATGGTGGCTGACGACACTCTACATTATACTGACCATTGGCATCATTGCCAGCTTCTTTCAGATGAAGGTGGAGTTGTTCCCGGATAAGCTAGTAATAAAATTCGGTCTTTTTTACCGTAGGGTTATTGAAATGAAGGAGGTACGAGATTACTTCCCCTATGAACTATCCCATCCTATGGGAACCTATGGGGGATGGGGTATTAGAAGAGGGAGGGACGGGACTTTTGCCCTGACTCAAGCTTTTGTAAATGAATGTATAAAACTGGAAACTCTTGAGAAGACCTTTGTCATCTCGTGCCGAACGCCAGAAACTCTTTGCACTGCTATTAAATCGGTATTATCGGAAGAAGGTTAAATAAGAGTTGAAGAGAGATGAAGCTCCTCTTACATAACCCTCTCCCCCTTCCTTGAAGGAGAGGGAGATTAAACAGGTTCTCAGGAAAACCGAAGAATTTTCCAGGTGCTTTAAGAGGGTGAGGTAGAGAATAACATGCCAACTAAGCGGGATTATTATGATATCCTCGGTGTAAGTAAGAATGCTACCGATGAGGAACTAAAGAGGGCTTTCCGTAAGCTAGCCTTTAAGTATCACCCCGACCACAACCGCGAGGATAGGACTGCGGAGAGGTTTAAGGAGATAAACGAGGCCTACGAGGTACTCGCTGACTCTGATAAACGCACTGCCTATGACCGCTTTGGGCATGGCGGTGCTGAGGGACTTTTCGGGCGAGGTTTTGAAGGATTTGATTTCGGTGGCTTTGGTGACATCTTTGAAGCCTTCTTCGGTGGAGCAACCACGACCACCCGTCAGGCTCCACGACGCGGTGCTGACCTCCGCTACGAGCTTACTATCACCTTTGAAGAGGCCGTCTTTGGTTGTGAAAAGGAGATAAGTATATCCCGCACCGAGAACTGCTCCCTGTGCCAGGGTGTTGGCAGCAAGCCAGGTAGTCAACCCACTCGCTGCCCCAACTGTAATGGCACCGGCCAGGTACAGCGAGTCCAGCAAAGTATCTTTGGTCGTTTCACTACAACTACAACCTGCAGTCAATGTCATGGTGAGGGTAGAATTATCAGCGAACCCTGCCCTCAGTGCCGAGGTACGGGAAGGGAGAAACGCCAACGCAGTATTCTGGTCAAAATCCCAGCTGGGGTTGAGAATGGCTCTCAACTACGTCTCAGCGGTGAAGGAGAGGCTGGGTTTAGGGGAGGCTCCCAAGGTAATCTCTATATTACCTTGTCAGTGCTACCCCACGAGTTCTTCATCCGAGATGGTGACAACATTCTCTATGAGCTGCCAATCAACTTTGCTCAAGCTGCCCTCGGCGCTGAGGTAGAGGTGCCTATCCTTGATGATAAAGTCAAGCTCAAGCTCCCGGCTGGCAGCCAAACGGGTAAGGTCTTCCGGTTTAAGGGTCGGGGTGTCCCCCATCTGAATAGGAGTGGACGTGGTGACCAGCTAGTTACCCTACTGGTAGTTACCCCTGAGTCACTAACCAAGAAACAACGCCAGCTACTTGAGGAACTGGCTAATAGCTTTAGTCCGGCAAATATGCCACCACCGGAAAAGTGGCGCGGACCGTTAGATAGACTCAAGAATGTCTTTGGTGCCTGAAGAAGGAGAACAGCCGCCATTTCCGCCCGGCTAACTCATGCTTACCCCCGGCCCCTAGTAGCTCAACTATTGCCTGGCGAGGCTCGACACCATTATACAGCACCTGATAAATCTTCTCGGCAATAGGCATCTCCAGCCCAAGTTGCTGGGCTAGATTCCAGACGGCAACAGTGGTGCTCACCCCTTCCGCCACACCAGCCATTGAAGCGGTTATCTCCTCCAGCGAGCGCCCTTTGGTCAGTTCTACCCCTACATAGTGATTGCGACTTAATGGGCTGGCACAGGTAGCTATTAAATCACCCAAGCCGGCTAATCCGGAGAGGGTAAGTGGATTTGCCCCTAGGGCAAATCCAAGAGCCGCCATCTCAGTCAGACCGCGGGTGACGAAAGCTGCCTTGGCATTATCACCATAGCCTAGTCCATCAACCATACCAGCACCTATAGCAATGATATTCTTTAATGCCCCCCCCAGTTCCACCCCAACAACATCAGTATTAGTATACACGCAAAAATCGGGTGTCGTTAGTAGCTTTTGAGCTTGCCTGGCTATAGCCTCATCCCTAGCAGCCACCACTGCTGACGCAGGTAGGCCATGAAGAATTTCTTTGTACAGATTAGGGCCAGAAAGTACACAAATATTAGACTGGAAACGGGGGTCTATCTCCTCAGCAATTACCTCAGACATACGCTTGTTACTACCAATCTCCAGACCCTTAGCGGCACTCACCACCAGCATTGACTTGTTTAGGTAGTATTTGACTGATAGTATATTCTGTCGCATAGACTGTGATGGCACCGCTAGGATAATAGCGTTGACATAGGCTAAAGCTTCACTCAATGAGCTGGTAACTGACAACTGTGGCGGAAAGGTAGCGCCCGGGAGCAGATGTGGGTCGGGACCCTTACTCCTCAGTTTAGTGGCTTCCTTTTCAGTCCGTGCCCACAGCCTGACCTCTAGTCCCTTATGGGCTAACACCACCCCCAGCGTTATCCCCCAGGTAGTGGTGCCAATGATTGCTACTTTGGGCATATCTTACCCCTCTCTAAGGGGATTCCCAAGAACCTTGATTTTTGTTTAAGCCGGCGGGGGCAAATCCTCCGTCTCAGCCTTCTGGCCTAGCTTACGCTCCTTCCCCTTAACTAACCGCACAATATTATCCCGGTGCATAACAATAACAATTATCGTACCAATCAGAGCATAAGCCAGATATTCAATGGGGAAGCCACTCAAAATAGTAAGGGGCACCAATACAGCATAGGTACCTACTACTCCAGCAATAGAGCCCAGCGAGGCAAACTTGGTTAAGCCGGCACCAATGATTAAAATCTCACCGCCAAATATTGCTGCCGGCGGGCACAAAGCTATTAGTCCACCAAAGAAGGGGGCAACACCCCTCCCCCCCTTAAATTTGAGAAACACCGGGAAAATATGCCCGATAATAGCCGCTGAAGCTGCTAAAACCTGGGCAACCAGCATCCCCAAGCCGAACTCACCCACCACCAGATAGTCGCCCCTTATTATCAAGCCAGCAAATAGTACCGCCAGTACCCCCTTTGACACATCTAGGATGACTACTAAAGCCGCTGCCTTCTTACCCGCCGCTCGCAGCACATTAGTCGCCCCTGTCTTGCCGCTACCATACTGCCTGACATCTACCTTGGCACTTCGCCTGCCTATCAACAAACCAAAGGGGATAGAACCCAAAAGGTAACCCATAATTATCACCGCAGCAAACTTGGCGATTATCATGACTCACCCCTGGTCTTAAAGACTAAACGAAGGGGGGTGCCGGCAAAGCCAAATGATTGGCGCAACTTGTTCTCCAGATAACGCCGATAGGAAAAGTGTATTAGCCCGGCATCGTTGACAAAAAAGACAAAGGTTGGCGGGTTTACTTCAGCCTGAGTAGCATAGAGAATCTTTAGCCGCTTAGTGCCGCTTCGGGGTAGATTGTGAGCCGCTACCGCTTGTTGAACTACACTATTAACTGTAGCCGTAGATAGCCGCTTGAGCCTCTCCTGATATACCCGGCGGGCCTCAGGCAGCACCTTGTCCACCCCCTGCCCAAATTTGGCTGAAATACACAGCACTGGTGCGTAGGACATAAACTTGATGTGCCGGAGAATATATTTATGATACTCCTTTATATTCCCATCCTCAACCAGGTCCCATTTGTTGACCACCAATACAATCCCCTTAGCTGCCTGCTGAATATAGCCAGCAATATGCATATCCTGAGCCGTTACCAGCTCGGTGGCATCAAGTACCAGCAAGGCCATATCAGCCCGGTCAATCGCCCGCAGGGCACGAAGCACACTATACCGTTCCACCCCCACCCCCAATCGTCCCCGCCGCCTGATGCCAGCGGTATCTATAAGTAACACACTTTGCCCACCAAAGTCAAACAGAGTATCTATGGCATCCCGAGTAGTTCCAGGGACATCATCTACAATAGCCCGTTCCTCACCTACAAGGGTATTCAGTAGCATTGACTTACCAACATTAGGTCTACCGACAATAGCCACCTTCATGACCTCTGGCTCCGCCTTAATCGGCGGTGCAGCCGGTAACAGGGTGATGATTTCATCCAGTAGCTCAGCGATGCCCAGGCTATGGTAAGCTGAAATTACCAGTGGCTCCCCCAGCCCCAACTGATAAAATTCTACTGCCCTGGTTTCCAATTTGGCATTATCTGCTTTATTCGCCACCAGTATTATCGGCTTGCTTGACCGGCGAAGCATGTCAGCTATCTCCGAGTCGGAGGGGATTATTCCATCCTTGACATCCACTAGAAAAATAATAGCATCGGCCTCAGCGAC
>SDBU01008273.1_pt1 | contig 11866 bp, 7 predicted proteins | sample 2277071 | NCBI WGS metagenome assembly SDBU01 (sample SAMN10397929, study PRJNA504765) | marine sediment metagenome | isolation source: marine sediment core GS08_GC12, 126 cmbsf | place: Arctic Ocean: Gakkel Ridge, Loki's castle | collected 2008
GATGTTGCCAAGTTGCCTGGCTTTGCTTCAATTCATCCTTATCAACCAATAGGCTCTGTTCAAGGAGCACTAGGGATTATGTTTGAGTTGCAGGAGTATTTGACTGAGATTACTGGCATGGCTGCCACCAGTCTAGCACCTATTGCTGGGGCTCAAGGCGAGCTTGCCGGCATATTAATGGTACAGGCATATCATCAGAGCCGAGGAGATAAGAAGCGAACCAAGATACTGGTGCCAGACTCAGCGCATGGCACAAATCCAGCCACAGCTGCTATGTGTGGATTTGAGATAAGTGCCGTGCCTTCTGATGATGATGGCGACCTAGATTTAAAGAGTCTTGAGTCCATGATGAATGATGAGGTCGCTGCCCTGACATTGACACTGCCAACTACCTTGGGCCTATTTGACCCGCAAATAGTTGAAATAACCAAACTCGTGCATCAAAAAGGCGGACTACTGTGTGGTGATGGAGCCAACCTGAACGCTATGCTGGGAAAAGTGAAATTCGGAGACCTAGGTTTTGATTGTGTCCAGCTGAATCTTCACAAAACCTTTAGCACCCCTCATGGGGGTGGCGGACCGGGGTCAGGCCCCATCTGCGTCAAGTCAAATTTGGCCAATTTCTTGCCATCACCTTTGGTGGCCAGGAAGGGGAAGGAGTACACATTCACCATACCAGCCAAGTCTATAGGAAAACTGGGGGCAGCTTACGGAAATTTTGGTGTGATGATTAAGGCTTACGCTTACATACATTCTCTTGGCGCGGAAGGGCTTAAAGAGGTTTGCGAGAACGCAGTCATAAATGCCAACTATCTTAAGGAGAAGCTAAAGGCATACTATCATCTGCCCTATGACCGCACCTGTATGCACGAGGTGATATTCTCCAGCAAATTTCAGAAAGCAAAAGGCGTCCATACCATAGATATCGCCAAACGTCTACTCGATTACGGATTTCATCCCCCCACTGTTTATTTCCCTTTGATAGTTGATGAAGCCCTCATGACTGAACCTACCGAGACAGAGAGCAAAGAAACGTTGGATGCATATATTGAGGCTATGAAAGAGATAGCCAAGGAGGCGGATGAAAACCCCGAAATCTTGCACTCAGCTCCCCACAATACACCAGTCAGACGGCTCGATGAAGTGACGGCAGCCAGAAAACCAGACCTGCGCTGGGAGATGAAGGAGCCTACCCTTTGAGCCAAAGGGGTGGAAGCTTCAATTCTTCACTGCTCTTCTCCCATTGCCTCAGCGATCTTGGCCAACTTCTTCTTAGCATAAGCGTCTGGCAGATTAAAAGATGCTGTATAACTTACAACCGGTAGATACCCCTGATGTCAGAGAGGTCTCAATTGTCAGATGGAGTCCTGGCTATTACAGTTTAGGGCATTGTTTCACACATTTGATATCTCAAAGCCTAGATAAATTCTTCAGGGTCTGGGTAAGCACTTCCGCTCCCTTTCTAATGTCTTCCCAGCTTGTCCATTCTAGTGGGGCATGGCTTATTCCGTTAACGCTTGGAACAAAAATCATGCCAGCCTTCACCTTCTCTGCCATATTCTGACAGTCCTGTACTGCCCCGCTAATCATTCTTTTGGCCATTACACCAACCTGCTTAGCGGAACTGCCAATCACATCAATAACTTCATCGGATAATGTGACCGGCGAGTGCATAGGTGCCAATTCCGTGTGGATGTCAACCCCATACTTTCTTTCAATCTCTTTCATCACCTTTAAAGTTTCATCCTTTAATCTTTCCATGTTTTCTGGTATCACATCCCTGATATCTATCCCCATCTCCACTCTCCCTGGGACTATATTCGTTCCATTTGGGAACACATTTAATTTACCAACTGTTCCTACCGTAGAAGCGCCTAATTTCTCCACCATCTCATTGGCTCGTTTGTTGATAAAGGATACAATTTCCGAAGCAGCAACTAAGGCATCCTTGCGTACTCTCATAGGAGTTGTTCCAGCGTGGTTTCCTTCTCCTAATATGGTTGCCATAATCCAGGCTACGCCAGAGATGCTGTCTACAATGCCAATGGACATTCCTTCCTTATCTAGAATAGGCCCTTGCTCGATGTGCATCTCAACAAAATACTCAATATCGTCCAAGCTTTTTTCAAAAGAGCCGTTATAGCCAATATTTTCCAAAGCCTCTTCTAACGTTTGTCCCATAGCATTTTTTCTACTTAAAGCTTTATCTATACTCAACTTACCGGCTAAGACGGAGCTCGCCAATAGAGTTGGGCTGAATGCTGAACCTTCTTCTCCGGTAAAAACTACTACTTCAATGGGCCTATCATTATCAAAGCCGTCATCATTCATCCTCCTAACCGCTTCTATAGAACTAAAAACACCAAGGGCACCGTCGAACATTCCACCATTTATAACGGAATCTAAGTGAGACCCTGACATAACCGAACCTCTTGTTGTTTTGGAACCCTCTTTTCTGCCAAAGATATTCCCTAGTTTATCAACATTTACTTGAAGTCCTGCCTCTTTCATGCGAGCTACAGCGTAGTCTCTTATTCTCTTATTCCCTTCGCTTCCGGTTGGCCTGGTTACCCCGTTTTCCGGATCAAGCTTGTCATACCTCTCAATCTTCTTTGGTGGAGTTCGACCAAACTGACTTGTCTCTACCAAGTCTTCCTTTAATCTATCTATCATATATCCCATAACCCTAAATCTCAGACTGTAGCCATCACGGAATCGTCTAGTCTCCCTTTGACAAATTTACCTTGGCCTGATTTTCCAACAAACTCTTCGTTTTCCACTATTACTTTTCCTCTAAGGATGGTAATCACGGGCCAACCGGTAACCTAGGCAGTCCTATCACTAGACAAACCCGACAAATACGCCGAGTAGAACAGGTGCTCCCATCAGAGCACCTGTTCTGCTCAGTAAAAAAGGCTTACCACAATAGAATTCGCGAGTCAAGCTCTCTTTTATGAACCCGAAGTTACCCTCTCCACCTCTTCTATTATATGTCTGTCTCTTTCATAGGTCTCAACAATGGGATCGGGTTTCTTTAAGATAAATCTTATGAAACAGTATACACCCATTGCTGTAAGTAGGCCGAATACGCCTCCGTAACTAACATCCGTGAATTTAAGGAATAGCAAGGCATTCACACCAGCTCCAGCGATGAAGGAAACTATCGCTATCCAGTTACGACTGCTTCCAATATGCCACCAGCGCTCTATTCCTAAATACTTTTGCTTCCAATTCGAAAGTGCATCTCCAAAGAGAACTCCGCCTAGGGCAGGAACTATTGCCGAGAGGGTTAGTAGAAATCCTAGGTACGAATAGTAAATGCCCGTGGTCGCAACAATACCGGCAACCGCACCATGTATCATGACCGCCTGCCATCGTTTAACCCCAAAACGTCCAAATACTGAAGAAAGTTGCAACCCGCCGGAATAGGAGTTGGCATCCATAGTAGTAAATAGGCTTACCCCAATAATCATCAGGCCAGGAATAAGTAGTCCCAGATATGCGAACATTGAACCTAGTCCCCAAACCTGCCCGATTCTTTGCCCCATATACATTCCTGCCATCATAAAGAGACTCTGACCTACCATAAACGTCACGGCAGCAACCGTAAATACCTGTTTCGGTGTTTTCAGGTACCGTGCAAAATCTGCATTAGCTAAGGCCCCTGCAATAAACGTACCAACAACGAGGCCAACGCCCATGCTAACACCCATTGTAACAACCGTTGGCCCTGGAGCAGGTAGGCGGCTACTAAGAACCACACCCGCGATTATCAAGCCTAACAATAGTGGTACACCGACCCTAGCAACATGAGCTACCCATTTAAAGCCCAATGCTGCCGGGATAACAGCCGCAAGAGCAAACCATAGCCCAATAGTCCCATGCCAGCCAAGAGTTATCGATTCGTCAACAAACCCCGCCAACATTCCCGACTCAACGCCTACCCACAGCGTATATGGCAACCAAAACAGGATTGTAGCGAAGAAGAAACCTTGACGGCCCCAACAATATTTAAAAATAAGAGGCAGCGTAAGGCGGGTTTTATACCCGATCCATCCTGAGATCGAGGCTACAGCGGCTAAAATAGCGTTTCCTATCAGTATTACCATTATCGCGGTTCTTGTGTCCATTGATAAACCAATTGCAGCCCCAGTCATGATACCTCCAGGGAATATCATGAAGCCTATCCATGAGAATAAGATCGCCCACATGCTTTTTGTCTTCCCTGGTGGAACTTTATCTAAGGCATCATCAGTAACGGCTTGTGTCGTATTAAAGACGTCTACATAACGAGGTTTACGGTACTTATTAATCTGTTCTTCTGTAACAGCCATAAAGTATTATCCTCCTTTTTCAAAAGTCGTAGAGATTGTGCTCCTTCCGAGATGTCAATCTTTCTTCTTTCTTTTTGCGAGGAATCTAGGCACGAATATAAACAGCAGGAGCATCATTATGCCCAAGCCAAAATTCACACCTTGTGGGATTACTTCCGACTCAAGTGCGTGCAACCACGGCATTGTTTTCCCTCCCTTCCGGGTCCTAAGACCCTATTTTTCTCTCTGAGGCATTACCAAACTAGACAGCCTCTATTGTAAATAGGATGGAACAAAATCGCTTGCCTCAAAAGGGTACCTGAAGTTCGTATGGATATCATATTCCCCCGTCAAAATTGCAAATGTATCGACAGCAATAACCAGCTCTTCATCTGTCGGAATGACGAAAACTCTCACGGTTGAATCTGGACTGCTAATATCATTTTCACCAGCCTCTCGGCCAATTGCTTTTCTATTCTTCTCTTGGTCAAGCCGAATTCCAAGGAATTTCAGGCCATTGCAGGCTTTCATCCTATGAACCCACGAGTTTTCTCCAACCCCTGCTGTGAATACTACAGCATCAATGCCTCCGATAATGGCAGCATACGCACCGATATACTTTTTCAAACGATAGCACTCAACCTCAAGGGCAAGCTGGCACTGTTCGTCGTCGTCTTCGGCAGCTTTCAGGATATCACGTCTATCCGTGTACTTCCCCGAAATCCCCAATACGCCGCTCTTCTTGTACATTATTTCCCGGACTTCCTCAATGGACAGTCCTTCTTTCTCCATTAGAGTTAGTGGCACCTCTGGGTCTAGGTCCCCACAACGTGTGCCCATTACGATTCCTTCACCACAAGTAGAAAAACCCAAACTCTGGTCACAAGCTATGCCGTTCTTAACAGCGGTAACACTTGCGCCGTTCCCAATATGCAGGGACACTAAGTTTGTCTCTAGGCCCTCTTTACCCAACAGTGCAGCAGCCCGCTTAGCTACATATAAATGTGATAAACCGTGGTAGCCGTATCTACGTATTCTATACTTATTGTAGTATTCATACGGGATTGCATATATGAAAGCTTTCTTAGGTATAAATGCTGCTGAGAAGGCAGTATCCCAGCATGCGACATTCGGAATGCCCGGCATTAATTCCATGCATGCATCTATACCCATGAGATTAGCTGGGTTGTGTAATGGAGCTAGAACAAACAGTTGCTTAATGGTATTCCTAACATCCTCATCAATTCTTACCGACCTAGTATATTTTTCTCCTCCATGAACTACACGATGCCCTGTTGCTTCGATTTCCTCCATGCTCTTAAGCACTCCATACTCCGGGTTGGTCAGATATTTGGCTATCAATTGTAGCGCCAAATAATGGTTAGGGCATTCATGGTCTTCCCGTATCTCCTCCCTCCTTGGCAATTGATGCCGAATGAAGCTCCTGCCTACGGTCACTCTCTCCACAATTCCGCTGCAGAGCATTCTACACTGCGGCATTTCCCATACTGAATACTTTACAGACGAACTCCCACAATTTAGAGCCAGTATCTTTACAGTTTGCTTCATTACATTCAGTCCTGAGTAGCATAAATCTGAGAAAGAATCATTGCCATCCGCGCTGGTTGTGCATATTCCATCTGCTTCCAATACAAAGCAAATTCAGTCGTATCGAGGGAGTGATCCATTTCCATCAGCGGGTATCGGGGGAACGGGTGCATAATTCCGACTGTCTTGCCAGTATCCTTTTTGATTTTTTCCATCATCTCCATAGTGATGTAATAGGGCGACCCAATACCAAATTTATCCAAGAATGCTTTTTTGGCCTCGGGCGGCTCCTCAGGCACACAACAAACTAGTGCAGAAAGATTACAAATATCTGCGTTTCTCATAAGCTCGTATACTTCGTCATGGCTCGGACTTAGAACTTGTTCGAAATCCACCTTTTTTTCTTTGAGCTTCTCAATTACATCAGGAGGGTCCGGGTAGTTCTTGTCGCAGGCCAAAATAATCTTGTTGCCCGGAAATTTAGCCATGCCGAGGGCATAGGAATGGCCGACTCTTGACATTATATGATCGGCACCCAATATAAGTATATTCAGATTCTCCAAGCGGCCGAGTGTCATAAACGTTGTAAACATATCTGTATAGCCAGCGACCGGATGCTCATAATTTCCCAATCCCCCCGATATAACAGGAACCATTGCGCCTCCTTTAATAGCTTCGAGCGCAACTTTAGCATCGGCGTGACGTATAGATAGTATATCCACATATGTAGACCACGTTTTCAGCTCATCTTCGAGACTGGCACCGGTTGCTAAACGGCTGGTAACGAGTGGCGTCTGGTCCGTCATCACCTTACCCCCCAACTTAAGCATCGAAATCATTGTTCCCAGTCGTGTCCTGGTGCTAGGCTGAAAAAAGATGGAGCCCATCACCTTTCCTTGCAGAAAATTAAGTGCCCCGCTTTCCCAAATTGGCTCCAGGTAAGCAGCGACGTCCACCAAAGCTTGAACTTCCTCGTGAGTCTCATAATCATCCATTGCTAAAACATGCTTACCATAATGATTAGTCTTCTTGATTGCCTCCACTATCTTGCAATGTGTTCTCATTTCAACTGTACCAATTCCTTTCATGACACCTCATTTCTGAATGATATAGCAACTAATCGTGTACGGTTAACCCCAATTCCTTGACAATTTCAGTCGGAGTTTTTGATTTTTCTCTGATTACGTGATTCCGCCTCAATTCGTCGGTTTTCGCTGAATCTACGGTCATGCTCTCTTCATCAATTACCACTCCATATACCTTTCGCGCATCCTCAATGGTGTAATAATCGTCTATGATATCGTCAAGAACCATCTGAGGGCTTCGTAAATAAGGATCCCCATAACCACCACCAATAGCCGTTTTGATTCTCACCACATCGCCGGGATGGAGCTCAATATTAGATGCCCTCGATGGAATCTGTTTAAAACTATCCTCGCCCTTTCTCCTTAAATAGATTGTGTTGCCCACACCGGGATTGCCTCCAAAAAGCCCAAATGGTGGTAGGCTACTTCGGCCGAGGCATGTGGCAAGCCTAGTATCTAGTTGCATCTCAAAGTCTCGGATAATTCCCCACCCACCGCGGAACTTGCCCGCTCCTTCAGGGCCGGTGCGCATCTCATAGCGGGTAACCGTGAAAGGGTAACTCCTTTCCAGCGATTCCACGGGTTGATTGCAGCAATTGCTTAATGGGTCCTGCGTACAACTCCAGCCATCCTTGTTATACATGCCACCCCAACCGCCTTTTGGATTGAGCAAAGCTACCCATTGTGTTCCATCGACTTTCTGCCCCCCCATCGTATATACGTTACAGGAGGCGAGTTCTCCGGCAGCTACTCTATTGGGTCTCACACTGGCTAGCGCCCCGCGCACCGTGTCGGCTATCGAATTACAGGTCTCAGTAAGCCCGGAACAAGTCGCAGCTGGCCTTACCGGATTTAGGAAACAGCCCTTGGGAACCTTGATTGTGACGGGCTTAAAGGCCCCTTCGGAGGGGTGGATATTGGGGTCGGAGGATTCAAACAGACCAATAAATACACCTGCGCGTGTTACCGTAAGCGAACTGTTAATTGGCCCCTTCGCTTGAGAAGAACTGCCCGCGAAGTCGAACTCGATATCTGCCCCCTTTTTTGTGATCTTCAGTTGGATCTTATAGGGCTTAAAATTCCCTTTTGCATCTCGCACTTGACCGTCAGAGTCCATATAATCCACAAACTCATACTCGCCATCAGGAATTGAGACGAGTTCAGCCCGCATTGCCTTTTCCGAGTAGTCCTGTATTGCCTTCAATGCCTCCTTGATGGTATCCCATCCGTATTTTGCGATCAGGTCTTGATACCGCTTAACGCCAGTCTTGACTCCTGAAATTTGTGCCGAAATGTCACCAAAGGTAAACTCGGGCAGACGCACGTTTGACAGAATCATATTGACGATGTCTTTAACAAGTTCTCCTCGGTCCATAATCTTTACCGCAGGGATAGTTAGCCCTTCCTGATAGACCTCGGTAGCATCTCCAGCAAATGAACCAGGAACCATGCCTCCGATATCAGTATGATGACCGCGATCCCCAACAAATCCTACCAATTTGCCTTCCCAAAAAACCGGGCCAACCAAGGTAACATCAGGCAAATGAGTGCCCCCACGATAAGAATCGTTTATGATAATAACATCACCTTCATGCAGGTTCTCTACGCCGTACTCCTCAATTGCAGCGGTTACAGAGTCCTTCATCCCCAAGATATGCACGGGGCACCCTTCTCTATCCTGAGCTACTAGGTTTACGTCGGCATCAAAAACCGCACTCGAAAGGTCCTTACCTTCGTTAAAGATAACGGAATACGTGGTTTTCAGCAGTGTAATACTCATTTCTTCACAGATTTGCTGAAACCCGCTGCGTAACACTTCCAAAGTAGCTGCGTCAATCATTATTATAGATCTCCCTTTGTTGTTAAATATTCTGAGAAATGCTCTTAGATTTTAAGTAAAATATGTCCATAATCATTTATCCGAAAACTGCTACCCTCTGGGACCCATGTGGTTGACCCGTATTCGTCGATGATCACAGGCCCAGAAACTTCCTGATTCAAGGGCAGCGCGTAACGTTCATAGACAGGAACATCGATTAACTTCTCGTCTCCAGACAATACTTGCCTCTTACCTTTTAATGCGTTTTTGAGGCTTTTTGACTGGCTTTCTAGCTTAGGAATTTCATAGATTTCGGTGTGACCATAAGCCGTCAAACGCAGTAGTACAAATTCCACAATACCAGCTTCAAATTTGTGGCCATACACTTCCTCATAAGTCTGCTCAAATCTTTGGAGAGTATCGTCAAGGCTTTGCTTAGTAACAGGATAGGATGCAAATGGTATGGTTAATTCGTAGACTTGGCCGACGTAGTGAAAGTCTGCTTTATACTCTAGGCTTATCTTATCCTCACTTATGCCTTGCGATAGCAGGGATTTCATAGCAGTTTCGGATAAGGCAGCGAACTTGCTATTCAGATCTTCCAAGTTAGCTTCAGCCGCAGTGCCTCCATAGCCTGATGAGAAATCCTGCCTAAACTCGGTCATACACATCCCCATAGCACTGGCGTTACCAGGTTGAACAGGGACGATCATTTGGGGTATGCCTAGCATCTTGCAGACCTCTGCCCCAATCATCGCGCCAGCGCCTCCAAAAGCAACCACGCTCGTACGTCGCGGATCCTCTCCTTTCCAAGTTGAGACAGCCCGCAGTGCATTGGCAACGTTCGCAGATGCAACATCAATAATCCCCTGAATAGCTCGTCCTCGAGTAAGCCCCAGGGGTTTAGCGATTTTATTCTCGATAACCTCCTCTGCGGCTTGCTTATTCACCGGCACATCTCCACCAGCTAACGAAGGTGCTAAGATACCTTTTGCCAGGAAGGCATCAGAGACAGTAGGCTCGGTTCCGCCCCAACCGTAGCATACGGGACCCGGATCAGACCCAGCAGATTGTGGCCCTACTCTTAGGAGACCGCCGGTATCAATCCAGGCAATACTGCCTCCCCCAGCACCTACGGATTTTACGTCAATGGTTGGTATTCGTGCGGGCATTCCCCACTCAACAAGCTTTGAAGCGATAATTGCAGGCTTGTTTCCATGGATCAAACAAACATCGGTACTGGTACCCCCAACATCAAGACTGAGTATATCCTTAACTCCACACTGCTTACCAATAGCCGCAGCCGCAATTACTCCGCCTGCTGGCCCGGAATCGATAGTAAATATTGGGATGTGTTTAGCCATCTCTGCAGTCATCATCCCACCACTCGTTTGCATCATATAGAGCCTAGCGGGAATATTTTTGCTCTCTACTTTTTTCTCTAAGCCCTCTATGTACCGTCTCATGATCGGCTTGATATAAGCATCTAGGCAAACCGAGCTGCTTCTCTCGTACTCACGATATTTAGCGTCAACATCGGAGCTTATGGAAATGGATACTCCCGGTGCCTCCTCTCCAATAATCTTTGAGGCTTGCCTTTCATGCACTGGGTTGGCGGAGCTGTTAATAAAACACACAGCAATGGATTCAATACCTTCGCTTACCAATTCCCGTACAACTTTTCGAAGTTGTGCTTTGTCAAGTGGGGTAATGACCCTGCCGTTAAAGTCCATCTGCTCTTTAACAGTTCGCCGCCAGTGCCGGCGAACCAGCGGGACAGGACGACACCAGCTAAGGTCGTAAGGGACCGCTCGGTCAGTCCGCTGGATCTCAAGGACATCTCTAAATCCTTCTGTGGTCACGAGGGCGGTTTTAGCACCTTTTCTTTCAATTACGGCATTGGTGCCTGTGGTACAACCGTGTGCTAGGAATGAAATCTGCTCTACATCAAACTGTGCTTTTTCAATCGCTTTCATAAAAGCAATCGACTGATCCTGCGCGCTAGTGGGCACTTTAATGCTCATTATTTCGCCGGTGCCTTCATTAGCGACAAACACGTCAGTGAAAGTACCACCGATGTCTACAGCAACTCTATATTGGTTTTTCTCCACATTTCCTCCCTTTTAGTCTTAAAAGAGCGTTCAACAATCAGTAACAAATTCCGTTTTGCTGCACTGGGGGACACCACCAGTGCAGCAAAACATGAAGGAGGTGTTAGGTAAAAGAAGAAGGTTCAGAGCCTAGGTGCTTCTCTGAACCCTTCAGTATGTTTGCTTGACTTAACTTCAGGTTTGCTTTACGATGGAAATATCTATAAAACATGCTAACGTTTTCACTCCCGCAAAGACCTGTTGCCGCAGGTTTTTTCTATTTAACCGCTTTCACTTTTCTTCTTGCTTTATCACTTCCTAACAGCTCTATAAAAATCACAGAGGCGCAATCTGTCTTAAGCAAATCGTGCCTCTGTCCTTTATACTTGAGAGATTATCCGCTCTATAAAAATCACAGAGGCATAATCTGTCTTAAGCAAACTGTCTTAAGCAAACAACGCCTCTGTCCTTTATACCTGAGAGATTATCCGCCTCTTCTACGGACTCGCCCCTTCGGTGCCTCACCTATTGAGGTCTCTCCAGAGAAGTATCCCTACGACAGTCTTTTTGCCTGAGAGTTTCAAGGCACAGATTAACCCTGCCTCTTTCCCCTTCGGCGCCCTTTTCAGGGTCTCTCCTACCGTAGGCTGCGCAATATTTAATTGTTTTCTTATATAACATAATCCACCAAGCTTGTCAATCCCCCCCCCCGAAATTGCCTTTAGCACGTGCCAAGCTTTTTCACTAGTCCTAGGAGTTTTTAATTGCTCTACGATTCTCGGCAATTTTTTGCTTTACTATAGAGCTCAGCCGCCCGAAAGGAACTTCGTACGAGCGGCATAGAAGCCGCCTCAGCAAACCCCATTTTTCTGGCAGTGACGGACTAGTTCGTGGCTGTCAGGTTCTGGGTGAGCCAGGACATTTCAAATCCCTCAACTTTTCTTGACCCTGCCGATAGTTGAGAATGTTAAGGTCGGAGCCCATTTTGGAGTGCGGGGGGCACACCGTGAA
>SDBU01008274.1_pt1 | contig 11863 bp, 2 predicted proteins | sample 2277071 | NCBI WGS metagenome assembly SDBU01 (sample SAMN10397929, study PRJNA504765) | marine sediment metagenome | isolation source: marine sediment core GS08_GC12, 126 cmbsf | place: Arctic Ocean: Gakkel Ridge, Loki's castle | collected 2008
ATGCTGGTGTTCTCCTATAAATATTTAATTTAGAAGTTAAATAATCATTTATAAATGATTTTAAAATGAAAATAAGTATTGAAAAATAAATAAATGAGTAAATAGTTGTTAAAAATAATCGATTAAAATTTAGGCTAAAAAGGGATATACACTTCTCTAATATTGAAATCTCTTACTTTTAATAAAAATAATTTCCTAGCTAAAATTTCAAAATCTTTTGTAGTTTTTCAATGAATCTTAAGTGATCTTTTAGGTTAATTGTTCTAAATACATTGAATTGAAAAGGATATTCTCGATATTTTTTAGTTAAACTGTAATATTTTTCTCCAATTTCCTCTATTTCATCATTTATATAATATCCCCTAAAAAAAGATTCATTTTGAATTTTCCATTCATTTAGAAAAGTCTTTTCTAATTTTTTTGGATTAGACAAAATCTCATTAAAGTCATTTTCTCCCATACGTCTCAACTTCTTAAATTAAAACTTGATTGGATATTCTATTTTAAAAAAAGAGATAATAATTAAAATCCTTGATTGAAGAAAAAACCTCAAAAAAAAAATTGAAAAAAATTAAGATTTTAGACGAATTTTGATATAATCAAATAATAGCAATTGAATTTGTTATGAATTATAAATTGATAGTAATTCAAATTTGATTTGAGGTGTTAAGCTTGAATTAGAATAGCCTTGGAGTTATTTATCAAGTTTATAAAATCATCTTTAGATCATTTGATAAATACGTCTTTTACAGTTCTTTTTAAAAATTTATCAGTTAGTTGGTCAGAAATCTAAAAATGGGTTAAAATATATATACATAAAACGATTTTTTAATAATGGTTTAAAGGTTTTTGCTGAGATTTTTATGTTAGAATTCAAGGTTAACGATTATTTGTCCTTGTGGAACAATGGATACAGAACAGAGATTTACGTGAAGGGTGAAAAATTTATTCAATGTAAATTCCTTTTAATAAACGTTCCTATAGATCAGATTACTTCATTTGATGATATTAAATCAATAGATGAAGTTGCTGAGAATTTAGATCATTCTCTCGAAGGTTCAAAAATCCAAAAATATAGAATCGATAACGCTACCGAGTTTTGGGCCCATTGTAGCAATTTGCAGGTATGGGCAGAGTATGATTATGATACGAGACTATTGCATAGAAACTTATCATTTTCCCTACTTAAGAGATTAACAGAAGTAGGTGATACAAAAGCGGAAAAAGTTTTTAAAGAAGAAATAGCAAATAGAATGATGGAAGGGAGTGTAAATGTAGCATTATACCTTTTAGAGGAGAAATATTTGGACTACCTAACTAAGGAGGAGAAAGAAACTGTATTCCTTGGCTTAAATGATAAGTTAAAAGAGCAAATTGAAAATATTTTAAAAAGAGAAGAAGTCCTTTACAGAATAGGTTTAATAATTTCGAAGGAGTTAACTAAGTTAGTTGAAAAGGTTGGAGAACAAAGAATAAGCCCTGATTTTATGAAAAATATTAAAAAAAAACTTAAAGCGGGGAATGTCGAAGTATGTATATCTCTTTTGGTGAGTATATATTGGGATTTGTATAACAAAAAAGAAATAAACCATTCTTTTTATAAAGATCACGAAAAGTCAAAGGAGAGTATGGGTAAGATTTTAGGAAACGATAATGTTTTCCGTAGGACTTCACTACTAGTGCTAAAAGAATTAGCGGGATTGGGGGATGAGATCGCAAAGAAGATTTCGATTAAGGAATTTGAAAATGAATTAAAAAGAAAGAACAAACCTCTAAAAGAATTTTTATTGCAAGAAAGGGTTAGCCAGTATCTGTGGAATCCTAGACCTTACCATCAAATCCCTCGGGATTTAGAATATTATAACTATTTAGATAGAAATACGATGCTAAACTTATTACTGGAAAAAAATGATGCGGAAGCAATTCTTGAGTTGGATAAAATAATAGATGAACAGTGGAATGATTTTAAATCGAAATTATATTATGATGAAAGTGAGGAATATTCAGAATCTTATCGTAGATCTTATCTGGTCTTGAAGCCTACTGATAGTGGATTGGAAGAATTAAACTTTTCTTTTGTTATTAGAGAACGGCGTGTGACAGAATTAATTCTCAATTCCGAAGAAAGTTTTAGACTGATAGGATTTCCAGACCCTATTCTGAAATTAACTGCCTTAAGAAGCCTAGATCTCTCTTCTAGCAACATAGGAAAGATTCCCGAAAATATTTTTAATCTGAAAGAGTTAAGAGAGCTAAGACTCAAAAGCTGTAATATTAAACACTTGCCCGAATCATTTTGCGAGCTAAGAAATTTGGAGAAATTAAACTTAAAAACTAATGGGATAAAAACTTTACCTCTTCTTTTTGGGAACTTGAAAGAATTAAAATCATTGGATTTAAGTCATAATGGCTTAACGTACGTTCCTAATGAAATTCTTGATTTAAAATGCATTGAGAACTTAAATCTTTATGGGAATAGATTAGAAAATTTACCAAAATCAATAGGACAACTAACAACACTGAAATATCTTAATTTAGCAAGGAATAACTTAATTAACCTTCCTGACGGTTTCGGGGATCTCTCCTCACTTACTAGTATTAACATAAGCTTCAACCCATTGAAAAACGCTCCAAAGAATATCCTTAAGTTGAAGGAGCTAAGCTATGTTACTCTAGATTTTACTCAAAAAAAAATTCGTTTAGAGATAAAAAAATATAAAAAAAGAGATGTTTATTTCATCATTAAGTAAGTAATCCCTTTATATAATCACTTAATGAGTTCATATGGATTCTGAGTCTACTTGGGGTGGTTATGTATGAGTTATCTGCATGCAAACCTGTAATAACGAATGGAAATTCCCAAATTTCGTTCCACTTATGGGAGCTAAGGAAATATTGAAGTTCTTCTGAATTAGAATACCTAGTGATGTCTAAATTGTACACATTGAAAACGTCGTAGATAGTTACATCTTCATGGATGCTATTCTTTATCTCTTTGTTCCATACCCCCTGCAATGAAAATATTTCACTTGGAGCTAATAGTCGTTCACGATTAAAAGCCATTATCATTTCATTATCCGTAAGTAAGTAACTTTGTAGACTAAGAACATTTTCTTTCCAGTTCTTCATGATAAAACCAATATCACCTGCGGCCATAAGATAAGCAATATGGTTTAAGATCTCTTTGTAATTTTCGTTATTTGTTGTATCTATTTTAAAAATGCCTGATTCAGGAAGGAATTCATAAGCAAAAGAACCATACGCCCTATCACCACGACGGTCTAATACTTGATAACCCAAATTTGGGTCTTTAGTATTAACAATAGGGACGAGTATTACCTTGCCATTCCCTAATCCATTATTTTTAATAACACTGTCCAAATACTCAACAGTCGACTTAATCATAGTGTTTAACTGTGCGTTCCTAAGGTTCTCGTAGTTAGGTCTGTGAGATTCTTTACGTAGTATATTGCCCCATTCTATAAAACCCATGTCAATTAAATCGTCCTTTGTAATCTCGACAGTAAACGGGCTTCCGTAAGGATCATTAAAATCAAATTCTAAATCAAAACGGTAATTGTTACTTCTAGCAAATAATTCTAGTTGTTCTCGTAATCCAATCAAGGTCCTTCGAAGCATATGTTTCTTAAGTTCTGTTGTGGCCGTGTCTTGAACTGCAGCGTATAACCCTGCCTGTCCCCTTTTTACAAAAACACTTCGTAATTTAGATCCAACCTTATTTTTAATCAGCCAGTTTATAACATTTTCTTGGTGAGTAGCGAATCTTTCATAAAAAGATATATCATCTCCTATTTTTATTGTCTTTAAATAGTGGATAAATGATAAACCGAAATGACTTCCCATTTCAAAAGATAAATCATTGGCAGATTGAGCCGTAAAGGTTCCCGAGCCATCCAGACCAATTAAAGGTCCGTTGGGGAATTGAAGTGTGTTATAAATAGCTTCAACCCTAACTCCGGAACCTTCTATTGGCAAATAAAGGCGAGAGTCTAGGCAAAATATTCCATAGAGATAAGCCATTGGTTCAATCACATAAAGACTTGCTATGTGTACAATCGGTCGGTTCTGAGTGGAAACAGGAGAAATCAGTCCTACATAGTGGAGGCGAGAGGCTAGTGTGTCCACACTAAGAGGTCCGCTTAATCTGTTTATACTGTTAATTTGAATATTAAGATTATTGTTGCTTGTTATCATCCCTGCCAGAATTAAACGCACAGTAAAATGTCCAAAGAGTTTATTTGCGGCTTTAAATATTTCAACCCCCAACCGTGCTTCTTCAACAGTAAACTCTGTTAGGTCTGTACTACCTAGAAAAAGAGCTGAAAACTGGTCTTTAGTTCCAATATTTTCTACGAGACCTTTGAGGTTATCCCTCAGTTGAGCATAGATGGATCCGTCATTAGCAACGTATGATGTAATTTTATTATAAACTAGTTCAAGCCATCTTTTCATGGTGAAAGCTCCATTGGAATCTTTCTTTCGGAAAGTCCATTTAATATTTTCTGAGTCAGATGAGTCACGTAGTTGCCATATAAATTGAAGTAGTTCTTCATCAGTAAAGCCTAAATCTTTGATCGCATTATTGACATCTGCAATACTATTTCCTTCAATGAACGCTTTGGAATTAGAACCTAAACTACGACCGTTAAGAAAATGAAGATATTTCGCTGCGTACATATTAACTCGGCTATACGAACTTTCGAACAATTGCATAAAAATTTCCATGAAAGTTTCCCGAGTAAATTCCCCATACATTAGTTTGGCTTCAATATCGGAAAATTGATCAAATATAAAATTACCCTCAGGCAATTGTTTCTTTTGTGGTCTGGGTCTTGGATTTTGGGTTTCGAAAGGATATTGTACCCGATTTAACTCAAAGTTTAAACTATCACTTCTAAAGGCAGGGTCGGAAAAATGTATTGAAGTTCCTAAATCTCTGGTTTCAACACCTTCAAAGTAAGAGAATACCGTATAGAAATTAACACCCGCTAGATTTCCGTTTTCGGAATAGAGATACATATTAAAATCATTATGAATATCTTCTTTGATCCTAAAATTTAATAAATGAGGGTCAAAAAACTCGCTGGAAAGTAATTTACCATCTGAATTGGTTAGTAATGCGTTTCGATATATTCTATCATTTACGATAACACCGTCCACATAATCATCGGGAATACTAATTGAACTTCCGTCTGTTTCAATTAACGCAAGCTTAGAAGTGGTTTTGTGAGTAATGATTTTGTACTGTTTGGCTAAATTCCCACTTAATGTAATTTCATTTCCTTCAATGTTAAAAACTTTTCCATTAAATCTACTATTAGGAGAAGTTGAACTTGAAATAGATGTTATGAAGTAATCCCGCTTTTGAAATCCCCTGTTTAACCCTTTTATTATTTTTATGTTGATGTCTTTGAAAAGCATATCTGAGTAACAAGTGTCGATATTTTGAGCTAATTCTTCTATGAATTTTTGGATATTAGGAATTTGTGTGCTGGATACAAAACCGAAACTGTTTGTTATTTTAGTCCTTATAAAATCTGGGTCTTGGAAATCGCTCCCCATTTTAATAATTAATTGCTCTTTAGTTAAACCAGAAATCTTTGCGATTTCTTTATTCATGGCGTTTATAGTGACGACTTCGGTCATGTCTTTTAATGGACCTTTGAGTTGATTAGACCGAGCGTGTTCTAAATCAAGAACACTTGTTTCAAACCAGTTTCTTGTGTATTCGCCTAAAGCTTGTATCTGAGAATCAAATATTGTAGCTCTTAAAGTGACTGGAAATAACGATAGATCGCTCTCTAAATATCGAATACCGTCTGCATTTTCTTTTGAGTTTATTAAAGCTCCCGTTATTAGGTCTACGACTATATTTTTTGTACCGTCTTTTGTGGCATCGTGCTTGATGGAAGTTAAATATGCGATTCTCTTAAATTCTCCTCCATCTTCAACAACAAATGCTTGGAGTCCGTTATCTAAATGCCTAAATCTAACCCGACTTATTATCCTAGGACCGGTAAAAAAGCTGGGCTTTTTTGCATCGTTATATAAATAAGAAAATACCGGCGGGGCGATTTGAGATATTTTGGACCTGTATTTAATATAAACTTCATCCAATATCTTTGATGTAAGATCTAGAAAAGCGATTCCTTCAGCTATCGCACCATTTCTATTAGCCTTCGCGTTTGAGTAATCTTTTACCTGAATAAGGTTAGATATGGTGAAATATTGTATAAAAGTCTCCATTTTGAACGTTTCGATAATTTCTGAAACAAATAAATTGTTAATCCAACCACTTTGTTTAATCTTACTTAATAAGACGGGCAAAACTTCTTCATTTTTTAGGTCTCTACCGTTAGCAGCCTTAAACTCATTCTTTACTAACTCAATCAAGTTATTAAGAATTGCTCCTTGAAGGGCTTTGTCTGTTACTTCTTTATACGAATCAAAGAAAATACCTGTCCTTTTATCAATTGCCTTATTTTTGAATTGTGCCCATACTTTTACTAAATAATTATTCCATTCTTTATCTCCTTTTCTTTCGTTCCTATTGAAAAATTCTTTTTCGCTTGATTGATAGGCAATCTCGTATAAGGAATTAACTTTTGGGAAAATTGATTCGATTTCACCGTAAATTTCTCGGTATAAGTTACCAAACTCACCAACGAATTCTGACTTAACTTTTTCTGTAACTTTACTATGGGTGAAAATTTCAGTTGTGCCGAAAATTGGTACACCAAAGGTCTTTGTAAAATCCTTAATATAACTACCTATAGGGGTTAAGAAAAATCCGTCACGAGGATCATCTTTATCAATACCAAATTCATCAAAGATGTCTTCAAGAGTGGTTTTTTCGTTAAGTGTTAAGCCTCCCAATTTCTTACCATTCTTTAAATTGGAGAAAATTAATCCGTTTGAAAGGACCAAGTGTAAGTCGATATCGTATGTTAACCTATATTTTCCTTTAAGATATGCCTTAAACTCTGTAAGAACCTTCTTTTTAAGTAATTCAGGACCTCTAAATCTTCTAAAGGTCTCACCCTTATATGTCTTATCTAAGAGGGATGTGATCGGGTCTTCATCTTCAATGGGAATGGTTTCGGGAATTTGTGATGTGTCCACAAGTACTTCTCCTTCAAATTTACCACCTTTGATCTTGGAATCATCGCGGATGGAATTTACTTTGTCAGTTTTTTCTTTAGTAGTTGTAAATTTACTTAATGAGTCCATCAAGTCAGAGTTTATTCCGGATAAAAATTTGGTGGATTCGACTTGGGATTTTAGGTCAGTGAGTTCTGGACTGTAGATCGAAGGGAATTTTTGCTGTAAACTAGATGCTTGGTAAATTCGTAAAGGCATATTGACATTAACTTTATTATCAACAGTAGTCATAGGCTCACCGTTTTTTTTTAGATAATCCTGAATAAATCCTTCTATTTTGCTTTTCGAAAGTCTTGAGCCTTCATCGATTATGTTTTTAAGAACAGGGGCTAGTTGATCATTATATCCTCGTCTCTTCTCATTTGCCTTTAAGGTTTGATAGCGACCTAGAAGACTCCCTCCAAATCCTTTAATGTCGTTTACCATGCCCAAAGTCGCAAAAGTATTACCGAAGAGGAACCCCCCCATGAAAAAAGCCGGAATTACTGAGCGCATTAATTTATAAAGCCCAGAGCCGACAATCTTTTTCCATGAATTAACTTTCTCTTCATTTTGTAAAATATCTTGGTTGTTTTTACCATCCTTAAATTCAGCATTTACAATTGCACTTGCTTCATTTCTCTTGACGATATCCGAATTTGTGTCTGTGGCAAATTTGGTTGCAAACCAGCTGCGTATGCCACGAAGCGCCCCGGCGATTTTAATATCTCCAAATCTCGTATTTATCGCTTTCATGACAGTAGTTCTTGCCCCGCCCAAGGATTCGCGTCCTGATGTGAGCAGTGTAGTAAACCAAAATGCTTGGTCCTCACTACCACCTATCTGTTTCATAACTCTTTCACCCCATGCTTCAAGGATTCCGTCAATAATTATTTCTTCGAACATTTCTTTAATTGAGGCTACTCCTATAGTCCAAGCAAACTTGGCAAATACCATACCGAATTGGGTTAGTGTTTGCTTAAATGATTGTTTTATGGCTTCCTTAGCGCCTTCCTCGGAGGCTTTCTTAAAAAGTTCTTGAATTCCGCCCACAGCCCAATGTCCAACCATAATTGCGGCGGTAGAAATAGCAGTAGAAATTAGAGTTAGAGTCTCGGTATACGCGATTTCACTAATCATACCGGCTGTCTGCTTTGCATATGTCCATTGATTCATATAGTCCATGATCCCATAAGCGGTTGCTTGAGACAAAGCCATTCTTTTATGGTCTTCTGAGCCGGAATCGGGTACAATCATGTCAAACTTTATAGTCAGTTTATAAAATTTCGTTGTACTGGCTGACATCTCTCCGTTATTAATCATTGTACTAAATTCAGCTTGGTCTGAAACTAATATGGTATCGATATTATCATTAAAGTAAATATTACCAAATTCGACATAAAAGAAATCCCTGAAGCTTGGATTACGAGATGTAAGAGTTATATCCCTAATAGAAACTGGTGATCCTCCTGAAAGTGGTTCTTCCATTAATTCTATTCTAATAAAATTAATTGGATATTCAAACCCGTGCGAAGAAAGCGGAACTTTTGAAGGATATAGCTTTCTCTCAGGAAATGTTGTGTCGTGAGAAATCCCTTTTGTGTTTGAGCTAAACGCAGTTCGAATATTAACAGTTATAGACCCTTCGCTTCGAATATTCTGAGCTGAATTTATGATAACAGGCTGATATAGGTGAGAAGCAGGCATGGTGATTTGGTTGAAGGTGTCTGTGCCGTCTATAAATACATATTGAGGAATTCCCCCAATAATCATCGGTTTAATGAGAGAAAGATCAGCATTTGTCTCTTCTGCTACTTTTTGTTGGAGATACCCAATAGTATTATGTCTATATTCAGTGTAAAGCCCATTATTGATACTAGATTTGAAGGTATAATCTGGATTGTCATTGAGAGATGGCAGCTCTGTAGTAAGCAAGAAATAATCTAAATTCTGTGCATCAAAATCAAGACCGATCATTAGATCGGGATTGGAATTGGCAGCTTTCCACATATTGTCCCAGATAAAATCCATAAAACCACCCAAATTCTTATCAGCATTGTCGCGTAATATATTTGCGGGAGAGGTGATTGCATATGCTGTATATAATTGGTTATTTGCTTCTCCTTGAACTTCAGCATAATAGGCTCCAGGATGCCCTTGCAATGCGGCGATTGTAGATTCCTCCCAATATCCGTGAGTCGCAAGTGAGCGCTCATTAAGAGACTTTGGTTTTAAATCATCCATACTAATGGGAATGTAAGTATTTGCTCTTTCAAGTGATTGAGCTTTATGCCGTTTCATATCCATGGTAAATTTTGTAAGGAGTGTATAGACACCGACATATGCAAGGGTACCAAATAATTCGGCCAAACCTTTACCAACAAAGGGAATCCATACGAAAAAAGCGCGTACGGCAGAACTAACAATAGTAGCAGTTATTGTCATAAACACTTGTTCTATTGTATCTTGAACCAGTTGTTTTTTATAAATCTTCCATGCGTCAGAGTATGCTCTATGTCGTACCTCATAAAACAGTTCTGGAAATTTTGAGTTGAATTCACTTGGTCGTACTAATTTAGAGATCTCAAAAATATGATCTTGGGTTTCAAATCCGTCAAAAGGATCGTCAGGGAAAAGTAGGTCAATGCTTTTTAATCTCTTGAAATTATAAGCCCAGAAAGAGCTTCTGAACCTCTGCGTTCCTTCAGCCTCAAGTTGGTCAAAATCGGTCTTTGATACAACCTTTCTATTAACTCTCCTATATGGGCTAAAATCATGCTCTCCATCATAATTAAAACCGATAGATTTCACAATGTAGATATTGTTGCCTACCGTTGGGCGCTTAGGATTTTCCAGAATATATACTGTCTCATAGAATCCGTCGCTATCGCTATCGTAATAGAAGTATTTACCTGGAGACTTCGCTCTTCCTGATTTAAACAGATCCTTATTAGAGGTATCATATACCATACCATCGCTAGGGGTTATTAACACTCCTGTAATTGTAAATTGGGTGCTTCCAACAGCAGTGTCTGGATTGTTATCATACAAATCGTTGTAAAGGCTAAATCTAGAAGGAAACACAATGGTAATCTCAGTTTCATATTTATTCCATGTTGTTGTAGAACCGTCATCGAAAATAGTCGTTATTGAATCAAACCTATCAGGAATATTTTCTTCCCATGTCTCTAAATCCCATTCTTCTTCCCTTGGGTCTGTGATAGAGAGCTTCTTTGTTGAATATCTCGATTTAGTTTGCATATTTTCGATATTTTGAAGAGTGCCAACCTGAACCTTTTGGATAGTGTATATAGCTCCTACTAATGATTTGATTACATCTGAATCGATTTCACCTTCATCGAAAATATCTTGATAAATCCGAGTTTGCTCAATCTTTCCATCAGCCCAATCGGTCACCGTTATCTTTTCTTGAACATATTCACTTGTATAAGTTATAGAAGTGTCTTTAGTGAATTTTCTGTAAGTGGCTTCAAGAGTACTTGCAGTTAAGGAAGAAACATAATTGTGATTGGAAAAATCACTATTATCTAACATATCTTCTGTAAGGAGTTTATTAAATACAAGATCATCAGTGGGCGCGCCTAAAAGTCCCCGTGCATTCATAGAAATCCAGTCTCCTATGAAACTAAAAACATTTTGAGGTTTAGCGGCAATTATAGTCTTTTCGTAATCTATACTTTCGTACTGAATAACCGTATCGCTCCGTTCATAATCGATCTGAGTATTTGTGTAGCCATCCAAATCATCATCTCGTCTTATGCTATAATAATGGGATCTTACATATTGAGTCTCTATAGTTTCCTGTGTTACCGACTTCTGTGCCCAATAGTCTACATCTGGGAACACCATTGTAGATAAAGTATATAACAACAGTGGTAGTATCAGCATTGAAACTAATAAGAGAACGACGTTTAATTCATAATCTGCAAACGCAGTGTCATCTATATCAAACCATTTTGTCCTTTTCTCTTCTTCCATCGTTTTATCGACAATTACCTCTTTACTAACATAATCTTGAATTATTGTGTACCAGATGATGTTCTCTGGATTTTCTGGATCTTCTATACCATATTTGGTAATATCAAACCGGCCATCTTTATCTACGTCAATCTCTTGCTTGTAATCTTTCTTTCCATCCATATCTATATCGGCTTCATAAATTACATTATAAGGATCATAAAACATCTCAAAATCTATAAACATCTCTGAGTATTCATCGTTAAGTTTATTTCCTGTGCTTATTGCGGGATTTCTATTAAATGTTACATATTCAAAGGAGGTGGCGCTTGAAGTAATGGTCTGTGAATCTTCTTGGAATAATAATTCCCCGGATAATCCTGAATAACTAAATGAGATTGATAAATATTCATAAAAGGTTGCCTCAGCATCAGATATGTAGTCATCGTGGAATGTTTGGGTAAGTTGTATTTCTGAAAAAGTAGAAACTGGACCGTAGGAGTAACTTAGGATAACGGTTATAAGCTCAAAATCGTTAAGATTCCCATCACCAGGGATAAGATCCTTTATTCTGATTTCTTTATTGGCAAAATCAGAAATAATGTCGTAGTTTATATCATCGTCTATAATCTCGAACTCTTCTAAGGTAGGTCTTAGAGCAATAACTTTGAATACTTGTAAATTTGTAAAATCGTCAACTAAGGAATAATCATCTAAATCGAAT
>SDBU01008276.1_pt1 | contig 11859 bp, 14 predicted proteins | sample 2277071 | NCBI WGS metagenome assembly SDBU01 (sample SAMN10397929, study PRJNA504765) | marine sediment metagenome | isolation source: marine sediment core GS08_GC12, 126 cmbsf | place: Arctic Ocean: Gakkel Ridge, Loki's castle | collected 2008
TGTGAGCACGTAAAGGGGAATCCCTTTCGCCGGAAGCGATGAAGACGATGGCCAACGAACATCCAGCCGACGCCGGAAAGCAGCCCGAACTCGAACACGCCGAGCCGCGCTCCTATGTCGATGAGTCGCGGCGCCTCGGCATGAGCGTTCTGCTCATCCTGCCCCTGGTGCTGCTCTACCAGGTCGGGATTGTACGTGCCGGCAGCGCCACGCGCAACCTGGCCGAGGTCTGGATGACCTGGCCTATCGTCTTGCTGGGTGCGCCGGCGGCGAAGGTGGTGAACGCCGCGCTGATCGCCGCCATGCTGTATGGCCTGTGGGAGTTGGGTCGGCGCGGCACGATATGCGTCAGCTACCTGGTCATCATGCTGTTTGAGAGCCTGCTCTACGCGCTTCTGATGTTCGGCGGCTTGATCGTCGCCACGGAGTTCCTGCACCAGAAGGTGCAGGCCTATCTCATCTTCGGCGAGGTGCCGCGCGATGTGCTGCTGCTGTCGCTGGGCGCGGGCGTATATGAAGAGTTGCTGTTCCGACTGCTGTTCGTGGGCGGCGGCCGGCGGCTTGTGTGCGGGTTCTTCGGCTGGCCGAAGTCAGTGGGGGTGATCGTCTTGCTGGTCGCCTCGAGCCTGGCCTTCTCGTACGTGCATCACGTCGGTTCGATGGGCGAGGACTTCGACAGCTTCGTGTTCATGTTCCGCGCCTTGTGCGGACTGGCGCTGGGGATCATCTTCCTCACGCGGGGACTGGGTGTGGCCGTGTGGACGCACGCCATTTACAACGTGACGGTCCTTCTCAGCGGGTGAGGCGACGGCGGCGGCTTGCCACGGACGCCGTACCGGCGTATACTGCCGCCACTCCCAGCGGCACGGGCGGCTCCAGCGACGGGGATGGTGATGCAGGTTATCCGGTTTGAATGTCCGGGCTGTCGCAACGTGCTGAAGGCGCCTGGCGGCAGGGCCGGCAGCAGGGCGAAGTGCCCGCGTTGCGGCGAGAGCGTCGACATCCCGCAGCCCGAGGACGGCCTGTCCGACGCGGCGTCGCCCCCTCCGCCGCCCGGCGCCGCGGAGCCGGTTCCCATCGGTTGGTAGACATGCCCCATATAGGCAACCTCAACATCCTTGAATGGGACCCCGGAGTCCTCGAGGGCATTTTCGATTGCCTCCCGCCCCATCTCCCTTACCGTTTTCTCCGGGAATCTCCCAAATTTGTGCAATCCTACCCCTATTATGACCACTTCTCTCATCGCAATCCCTCCTTTAGATTGGCTTGAATTTGAAAGACATAACGTCGTTCCCCTCCTCATCCTCCATAACCTTCTCTATCACCAGCTCCACATCCATGTCTATGTCTACTGCCTCAACGTCACAATCTGTCAGAACGCTACTCACAAGCCCCCCATCGGAGAGTCTTACTTGCGCTAAGACGTAAGGGGCCTCCATGACAGACCCTGGAGGCACCATTCTGGAGATGGTGAAGCTATGAATCTTGCCCTTTGTGCTCAGAGCTATCTCCTCCATATCTGCCCCGGTGCAATTGGCGCAATATTTCCTCTTGGAAGAGAATGTCTCGCCGCATTCCCGGCATCTAGTGCCAATGAGGTAGCCCTTCTCAGAGGGCGACGAAGGTAGCTTGAATAATCCCTCCTGCACGGGAACCTGCCTCTTTTGTGGTTCCTTCTCAGACATTTAGCACCCCCATTATCTATCCTTCCAGATGCGTTTTCATTTCCCCGCAAAGGCCCTTGCCATCTTCCGGGTGGCCTCTTTTTCCTCAGTGTAAGTTAGACCCACCTTCTGCCCCATTTGATAATTTCTCTGCTCATGCCTGAGGGCCACAGCCTGGCGGAGATGTAGACACTATAACTTATAACACGAAAGCTCTATTTGTCAATGTCCAGGCGGCAGATTCCTCCACTGACAATAGGTAGTTTGGGGCGAGCCCCCACTCCCCTACAGGCCAGTAGCATATCCGTACCAGCGAAGAACACGCCTTCGGGTTGGGCGTATCAGCACGTGACGCAGCAGAGTCTGCAGTCGTCTTTCTCCGCTATCAATCAATTTGAAATACCTTTTGAGGTCCGGAGGGTCTATGGGAAGGTCTTGCATCCGAGGCCTAGAAGTGAGTCAACAATGTGACGAATTGTGTAGCTCGTAGACTGCATATAGAGTTGCCTGTGTGGTTTTGAGCAAGCTTGACGACTAGGTACAATGGGCGTATTATCCATGTGCCAAGAGCGATGAGAGACAAGGATTACCTCATTGCTAGTTTAAAGGGGAATCCCGTTAATCTTTGATAATAAGGAGAACTTTAATATGTATGAGCTAGGTTTGGTCCTCCCTTTCTGGATAGTCGTTTTGGTATGGCTAGCTAAAGTCATATTGCTAGCTCTTATCTGCACTCTCCTGGCATGGCTTGGGATTAGGACGCTAGATGCTCTTACCCCTCATATTCATAAGCGCCAGCGTATAGGAGAAAGCCCTGTTGCCACCGGGTTATTCATTGCTGGCTTTTTCATCCTTGTTGGCTTGGGCATCCACGGGGCGGCTACAGCCTACACTGCGGTTGGTACCTCCGTAATAAAATATATTTTTGATTTTAGAACCTGGGGGTTATTAGCCGTAAGCTTTCTGGTAAGTCTGCTCATTGGTATAGCCCTATTCCATATCGTTAATAAAATAACCCCCAAAATACCATTTCTAAGTATCAGCGAAAATCCCGTAGCAGTGGGCATCTACGTCTTTGGCTATCTCATCTTTTTTGGCTTGATACTCCATGCCGCACTAACAGCGCCACTATGAAAGAACATATATAAACATAGCCTCCCTTTCCTTGGGAGAGGGACTAATGGAAGGTGGGACAGTCCCCCTCTCAAATACCCTCCCGAGGGATACTCCATGATAAATGACCTATTGGCAGTAGTGTTATGAAGAGGATTAAGGTCTTACTAAGCTTAATATTTGTAACCGGGTTAGCCGCCACTAGCTATGCATTAGCCGCCCCATCCGCAGGTTTCCACGAGATAAACGGCGAAATATTCGATGACTGGCAAATATGTCGAACCAGAGCCCTTGGTGAAGATGGTTTTTATCAAATATCTGAGACAGGTTTCCGTCCAGTCATAGCCTTCGAGAGCTTGGGAGAGAATACTGGCTTGGCTTACAATTTAGGCAGGCAGTTTGCCCATCAATATCCTGACAAAGTGCAGAGGGCAGAAAAAATATTTGATTTCGTCCGGGATAGAGTGCGATATACCCCTGATATAGACCAGTTTAAATATGACGAGTTTGCCCAAAATGCCGATGAGCTAGCGACTCTAATTGAACAGAATGGAGTTGGTTACGGAGATTGTGAGGACAGTGCGGTGCTACTGGCTGTTATATATAAAGGTGCTGGTTACCGCTCAGCCATAGTGGTCGGTTCCGGTCATACTGCAGCTTTGGTTCACCTACCTGACTATAACAAGGCTGCCGCAGTTTTTGAGCTAGGCGGTGAGCCAGGTTGGGTCTGGACTGAGGCAACAGGCAGAAATAACCCCTTAGGCTGGATGCCTAAAGAGTTTATCAATGTTAAGCTGGCGGCATATGAAATATCTGAAGAGGCAGTAGTCCCGGCAAAGCCAACTACAGCGCCGGCAGCTGCCATTGCCAGAACCAGTGGCGGCACCTCATCCCTACCCTTCCCCTTCGTCGGCATAATTGGCTTGCTATGGTTCATTTCCCTGTTCAGAAGGAGGCGCTCTCACTAGCCCGAGGCTGACCACCATTGGAGCTGCTTTTCTAGCATGGAATATTGCCAGAAAGCTGACGCTCCGTTTAAACATCTATCTAAACGGAGTACCCATATTTAGCATCGTTGAATTTTACGTGAACGAACTAGCCTGGCTTCGGTTCGCTAAACAACGGAAACCGATCAGCTTTAAGTATGAAGTGAGGAGAAGTTTTGAGCATGTCAAGCCCACTAAAAAGAGGGCTATTTCACATATTTGGTGGATTGTTTATTCCCATAGCTGCCCTGTTTCTACCTAGGATGGTCCTACTTATATCTCTTGGGGCAGTGACTTTAATTTTCTTGGCTTTCGAGCTCCTCAGATTTAGGGCTTTAGGCATAAATAAATGGTTTTTCTTGCATTTCAGGCCACTATTAAGGGAAGAAGAAGTCACGCTTTACCGGCGCTAGCTACATCCTCATTGCATCTTTGATAGCATTTCTGGCCTTCCAGAGAAATATTGCGGTGCTTGCTCTTTCTTTTCTAGCTGTGGGTGATGCAGTGGCTACTATTGTTGGTAAGTACATAGGCAAAAGGAGATTCCTCGGCAAGACACTGGAAGGAGACCTGGCATGCCTTATCTCCTGCGTGGCCATAGGATTTGTCTTCTATTACGCAGGTTTGAGTATTAGCTTGCTGACCATCTTTCTAGGCTCCGTAAGTGCCACCATTATGGAGGCCGTACCATTACCCATAAATGATAACCTAACTATGCCCCTATTTGCCGGGGTGGTAATGACGGTAATGCAGCTATAGCTCAAGGAAGAAGATCAACTCTAAAAATAAATTCACAAAAGTGCTTTTAAGTCAGGTAATCCTTAAACTCGGCACTACTTACTACGGGAACTCAGAGATTTTTAGGGGATGGCAAGAAATTGTTCATGTGCCTCAACCTCAACCGCCTCTTTCCTTCTGAACCCAACAAAGTTTCCAGTAGTTCTCTTAGCGACAGGTCCTCAGATAGAACTGATGCTATGGTGGGCGATACTGGGCTCGAACCAGTGACCTCTGCGATGTCAACGCAGTGCTCTAACCAACTGAGCTAACCGCCCTCAAGAAATACTAACAGATGCCCTATATACAGTCAAGCAAACAAACTGGAGCTCCACAACGCAAACTTAGTAACCCTATCCCCTCTCTTCACCAAGGAAAAGATAATCTATTCCGAGTGACATAGCCCAACGTATTATAGTTCAGTCATAAATCTAGGACGCTTCCCTGTTTTTATTCTGTTACCAATAAGACTCACAATAAAAAGGAGCAGAGCGCTAATCAAAAGAGCCCCCAAGTCCAGATACTTTATGTCAAATAACCGGCTGATAAGAGCCGCTGACCCGCCGCCGACTATTGCCACCAATGCACCTACCGGGGTAACTTTCAACCTACTCTTATAAAAGCCAGCGATCACCGGCAGAATTAGGCCACAGGTATATACTGTATAGGCAAAGAGAAGAGCACTTATTACCCCCTTCAGAGTTACGGCCAGCGCCAGAGAACCTAACCCCAAAACCACTATCCCCCAGCGGGAAAGAGGCAGGATTTTTTCTTGGCTAAGTGAAGGTCTAAGCGGCTTGAGTATATCTACCGTTAATATTGTGCTAGCACTTAATAAACAGGTATCAGCCGAAGACATAACTGCGCAGAGCAGGGCAGCCAGAACTATACCGCCCAGAAATGGAGGCAAAACCTCCTTTATCACTGTGGGAAAGGCTTGCTCCGGTGCAATCTGAGGGAATAAGACAGATGCCCCCATACCAATCAAGGTAATACCAAAGGCAAAAGGGATAATAAGCAAGGCAGTCCAAAATGCTGATGCTCTAGCCACTTTACCATCCCTGGCGCAAAACAACCTGGAGTACATATCAGGGCCGACGACATAGGTTAAACCGACCAGTAAGAGGAGCGCAATTAACTCATATCCACCGAACTGGGAACTGACTGGAAAAGCAAACTGCTCTGGTGAAAGGCTGCCCTTTAACCCACTTAACCCCCCCAGATGCGACAGGAGTAAGGCTAGTCCACCAAAGATTCCGGCGAATATTAGTACTGCCTGCAAGGTATCGGTCCGAATAATGGCATGCTGACCACCCAGTACGGCATAAGCTACAAAGACTACAGTAAAAAGCACCATCCACAATAGAGGGCTGCCTATTCCCAGAACACTCATTATTTTCCCGGCAGCTACAATCTGACCAGCAACAATACCTATCCAGGCAACAACGATAAGTATGGAAGCCGCTAATGCCACCCGAGCATCATATTGCTCTTTCACCAGTTCAGGGAGGGTATAAAGGGCAAACTTTCTCACCTTCTTGGCGAAGAAAAGCCCAAGAACCACCAGGCCAATACTGCCTACTAGCAACCACCACGCCCCGGTTAAGCCCTGGGTAAAGCCTAACCCGGCCATACCCACAGTAGCTGAGCCACCAACAATAGTAGCCAATAATGAACCAGTGATGAACAAAGAGGAGCCCTTCCTGCCAGCAACAAAAAAATCGTCAGCTCCCCTTGCCTTTCTCCGGCTGACTAATCCAATGGCAATCATACCAGCAAAATAAACAGCAATAATTATCAGCTCAAGCATCCTTCCCCTTTCTACGCTATCAGCAAATAAGCCGCCCTTAACTAGAGTTTTGGCTTTATTCAGTGTATACTCTAATAGATTAGAGGACAAATAGTCCAATCAAGGGGGTTATAAAAATGCTCGACGAGAAAGAAAAATCTAAGGAATACGTCCTTAAGACAACCAGGGATAAGGATATCAATTTAATAAGCCTATGGTTTACCGATATCCTGGGTTTTCTCAAAAGTTTTGATATTACTCCAAGAGAATTAGAGGTAGTATTGATAGATGGCGCGGGATTCGATGGTTCATCCATTGAAGGTTTTGCCAGAATTGATGAGAGTGACATGATAGCCCTCCCCGTCCCGGCTACCTTCCAAATCCTGCCCTGGAGTTTACCACAACACCCCGTAGCCAGAATGTTCTGCGACATTCTAAAACCAGGCGGAGAGTCCTTTGAGGGTGACCCCAGACATGTGCTGAAGAGAAACCTTAAAAGAACAACTGCCCAGGGTTATACCTTCAATGTAGGACCAGAACTTGAATATTTCTACTTCAAAAATGCGGAGGGGACACATACTCTAGATGAAGGTGGCTATTTTGATTTAACGCCCCCGGATATCGCCAGTGACTTAAGACTGGAAACCGTGCTCACCCTGGAGCAGATGGGAATCGCTGTTCAATATAGCCATCACGAAGTGGCTGCCAGCCAGCACGAGATAGACCTTCTTTATACTGATGCCCTAACCATGGCAGATAATATCATGACTTCTCGGTTGGTCATCAAGGAGATAGCACAAAAGCATAGTGTCTATGCCACCTTTATGCCTAAGCCTATATTCGCTGCCAACGGTAGTGGTATGCACGTACACCAGTCACTATTCAAGGGCGACAGAAACGCTTTCTTCGATAAAAATAGCCCGTATTATCTATCCAAAATAGCCAGGCACTATACTGCTGGCTTGCTAAAGCATGCCCCGGAGATTACATCCGTGGTTAGTCAATGGGTCAATTCCTATAAGCGCCTGGTCCCTGGCTACGAGGCACCGGTATACCTTTCCTGGGCAAGGAGAAACCGGTCAGACATGATTAGAGTTCCTGAGTACCAACCGGGAAAGGAGAACTCCACCAGAGTTGAATTCAGGGTTCCAGACCCCGCCGGCAACCCCTATCTGGCTTTCAGCGTAATGCTAGCCGCCGGTCTGGAAGGTATTGAAAAGGAGTACGAACTGGTTGACCCTATTGAAGAGAATGTTTTTGTAATGAGCAGCAAGGAACGAGAGGAAAGGGGTATAGGCTCTCTGCCAATGAACCTGTCTGATGCTGTAAACCTGACTGAAAAGAGCGAGTTAGTAAGAAAAGCCCTTGGTAACCACGTTTTTGATAGCTTCATCAAAAATAAGAAGATCGAGTGGGACCAGTATCGCATTCAGGTAACCGAATATGAACTAAAACGATATCTACCTATTCTCTAAGACTGCCGAAAAGTATAAATTCAGCGCTATCGTTTTGGCTTCTGACTGCCCACGATAGCAATCTCAACGTCCTTACCACAGTGGGGGCAGGTTATATTAAGGGTGATGAGCTGGCTCATTACTCGCTCAGCAACCGCGGTAACTATCGAATCGATATTATCCAGACGCTGGTCCAACATATCCAGACGCTTCTTAATACGTTGAATATCCAGCGCTTGCTCCTCGGCTACTCCAATGGGTTCGTCTCCCTCTGCCAAGACTGCATCCTCCAGAATTATAATCGAACCCATTATATGTGACAGGTTGTGCTATGTCAAAGATTAAAATTGTATCTACCTCACCCCCTTAATCCCCCTCTCCATGATATGGATATATATTCCTTGCATGAGGGGGAGAGATATTAAAAGAGGGGCTTCGCCCCTCTTAGACGCCCCTGATAATTACTTGTATCTTTTTATGATAACCTTGATTTACACAACCGAGATAGCATATACTAATCCAAAGGCAACAGAATAACACTGCCACACATTTAAAAATAAAGGGGGTGTCCAAATGCCTGAGGTAGAAATCGGAAAGGTGTCCGACTTCTTCGCCAGACCCGTGGTAGCCGGCATTGAGCTAACAGCGCCTCTGAAAGTGGGTGATAATATCCATATTGTAGGTCACACCACCGATATGGAATTGACGGTCGAGTCAATGCAGATTAACAATGTAGATGTCAAAGAGGCTAAAGCCGGAGATGCTGTTGGCATCAAAGTTAGCGACAGGGTAAGGAGAGGGGACACAGTCTATAATGTTACTGACTGAAGCTGATATCCTGGTATCCCTTAACTCGCCTCTAAGGGCTGCTAGGAAAAGTCGCTTGAAGCTTCTTGGTAAACGCAGCTACCGCAGCTTTTAACCTCGCTGAAAAAAACTAGTGCTTTTCAGCGGTTTATCCAGTAACTAGCCTATGTTCCTGAGCAAGTTAGCCATTTCGATGGCATTTACTGCGGCGTCAAAGCCTTTATTTCCGGCTTTAGTCCCTGCTCGCTCAATAGCCTGCTCTAAGGTGTCAGCAATGATTATGCCATAGCTAAGCGGCAGCCCAGTCTCTAAACCTACCTTAGCAATGCCCTTAGTTACCTCACCAGCAATATATTCAAAGTGAGGCGTTGCACCACGAACCATAGCACCAAGACAGATAACAGCATCATACCTCTTAGTCTGAGCTAATTTCTTGGCTACTAGCGGAAGCTCAAATGAGCCTGGCACCCAGGCAATATCTATATCCTCCTCGATGACACCGTGGCGAAGTAGGGCGTCTTGCGCACCATCAAGCAGTTTCTTGGTAATAAACTCGTTAAAACGAGAGACAACCACCCCGAATTTTAGCCCTTTCCCCAGTAACATACCTTCAAACTTACTCATTTACTTCCTCCTTACTATGAGGTTGTTTATTAACCTCACGTATTGGTTTTGAAGGGGCTCTGCCCCTTCAAACTACCCTTATTTTAACCTATTTATCGTCAGCGCTCGGTATTTCCAAAAGGTGGCCTAATTTTTTCTGTTTTGTTTCCAAGTAGCGAAGGTTATACGGGTTGGGAGAGGCGACAATGGGTACTGTTTCCACCACCTTTAGACCATAACCTTCCAAACCTATTACCTTTTTGGGATTGTTGGTGAGCAACCGAATTTCGTGCAAGCCCAGGTCAGCCAGGATCTGGGCACCAATGCCGTAGTCCCGCAAGTCTGGATCAAATCCTAAAGAGATATTAGCCTCCACAGTATCGAGCCCGCTATCCTGAAGGGCGTAGGCACGAAGTTTATTATGGAAGCCGATGCCTCGTCCTTCCTGCCTCATATAGAGGAGAACGCCTCGTCCCTCCTCAGCAATATTCTGCATAGCCAGAGCAACCTGCTCACCACAATCACAACGAAGACTACCAAATACATCGCCGGTAAGACACTCACTATGAACCCGGACTAGCACCGGCTCCTCAGTAGTTATATCTCCCAGCACCAGGGCTAGGTGTTCATCGGGGTCAATATCACTCTTATAGGCAATAGCTGTAAACTCACCGTACCCTGTTGGCAACTTAGTCTCGGCTACTCGGTGCACCAGCTTCTCATGGCGACGGCGATAGGCAATAAGGTCGGCTACACTCACAATCTTAATTCCAAATTTCTCAGCCATTGCCTCCAGTTGAGGCAGTCGTGCCATAGTACCGTCTTCATTCATAATCTCACAAATAACCCCTGCCGGGTAAAGGCCAGCCAGCCTGGCTAGGTCAACTATAGCCTCAGTATGACCTGCCCTCACTAAAACACCACCATCCCTAGCCCGCAATGGAAACATGTGTCCCGGCTGGGCTAAATCCTCCGGCTTAGTCGCCAGGTCAATTACTGCTTTTACCGTCTCCGCCCTATCCGCTGCTGAAATACCCGTGCTTACCCTACGTTTAGCTTCAACAGACACAGTAAAAGCGGTAGAAAATTTTGAGGTATTCTCCCTCACCATCAAAGGAATCCTCAACTCGTCCAGCCGCTTGCCGATAACAGGCATGCAAATCAGTCCTCTAGCATGCAATGCCATAAAGTTAATAGCCTCGGGAGTAACTTTCTCAGCAGCTAGGGCTAGGTCGCCTTCGTTCTCCCTATCCTCATCATCAACCACGATAACAAACTTGCCTGCCTTTGTATCCTCAATAGCCTCAGCAATACTTGATAACCCCATACTTACCCTCTCAATTTAGAATAAACTAACTTACTAAGAAGCCGTGCTCCTGTAAGAAATCAACGGTTATACCTGTGCTGCGAGCCTGGCTGAGCCGCTCCACATATTTGGCAATAATATCCACCTCTAGATTAACTGAGTCACCCACCCGCCGGTCACCTAGAGTAGTGTGCTGGCGGGTATAGTCAACAACAGAAACCTGAAATGAGCCGGTACTTTTAGTCACCACCGTTAGACTGACCCCATCAACAGCAATAAAACCTTTCTCCACTACATAGCGCATCACCTCAGGAGGGGCTTCAAATCTAATGAGCATTGCTTCACCGTCCCACCTAACTGAGGCCACTCTTCCAGTAGCATCTACATGACCCTGGACTAAGTGCCCTCCTAAGCGTCCCCCAACAGCCAGGGGTCGTTCCAGATTAACTCTATCACCAGCAGAAAGTAGTCCAAGATTTGTCCTTCTTAATGTCTCTGACATTATATCAACAGAGAAGGAATTAGTATCAAAACTGGTTATGGTCAGGCATACCCCATTAACATTGATACTCCCACCCAGCTCCATCCCCTGGAGAACATCACCAGTGGCGATAACAAAATTCCCCGGCCGCGCTAAAGTAACTCTACCTACCTCTTCTACAATCCCGGTAAACACTCTCACTCCTTAATATATCCGCTAATCATCAAATCTTCGCCAAACTTTTCCACACTAATACGCTCTAGTTTAATTGCGTCTATCACTTTATCAACCCCTTTACCAGCAACAGCCGCCTTTGCTTCCTCCCCACCAATGATAATAGGGGCAATAAAAGCGACCACCTTATTAACAAGCCCACAATCAAACAAGGAACCGAGAAGAACCCCTCCACCCTCCACCAAAACACTGGTAATCTCCCTCTCACCCAATGCTTTTAGCAACCTTTCCAAATTTACCAGCCCTTCTTCCGAGGGCAATTCTAATAGTTCAGCGCCAGCCCGAGCAAAAGCTTCTTTCCTCTCAGGCTTAACAAACTCACCCAGTGCTAGAAGAGCTTTACCTGGCTCACTAAACACTTGGGCTGTTGATGGTGTGCGCCCTCTGGTATCGACAATCACCCGGAGTGGTTGCTTCCTTGCCTCTCCCCCTCTACCACCATGCCTACAGGTAAGGTGGGGATCATCAGCAATAACAGTGTTCACTCCGGCCATAATAGCATCAGCAGTGTATCGCAAATAATGAACATACTTCCTCGACTCCTCACCACTAATCCACTTGGAATCACCGTTTTTAGTGGCAATTTTCCCATCCAGGCTTACCGCAAACTTTGCCGTAACAAAGGGCATACCAGTTGTAATAAAC
>SDBU01008277.1_pt1 | contig 11859 bp, 13 predicted proteins | sample 2277071 | NCBI WGS metagenome assembly SDBU01 (sample SAMN10397929, study PRJNA504765) | marine sediment metagenome | isolation source: marine sediment core GS08_GC12, 126 cmbsf | place: Arctic Ocean: Gakkel Ridge, Loki's castle | collected 2008
AGATTATTTTATATTTAAATTAACTGGGAAATATGTTGCGGAAAGTTCTTTGCTTTCATCTACTTTGTATTGGAATATTAAAACTAAAAAGTGGTGGGGCGAAATGTTGGACTATTTAGGGGTGAGTGAAGAGCAATTACCCGAAATTAGAGAATCTGGAGAAATAGTAGACTACATCTTACCTGAAGTTGCAAGGGAATTAGGTGTAGATAAAAACATGATAATAACTACTGGTGCCCTTGACCAAGCTGCTGGAGCTATTGGCGTAGGTAATGTTAAACCAGGTATTTTTAGTGAAAATACAGGGGCGGCTTTAGCTATATGTGCAACAGTAAACAGCCCCTTTTTAGACCCACAAAATAAAATGCCATGTCATTATCATGGAATTCCTGATTTATATATGGCACATACATTTACAAGTGGGGGAATGGTGCTAAAGTGGTTTAGAGATAAATTTTGTCAAGCAGAAATTGAACTTTCTAATTTATTAGAAAAGGATTCATATAAATTATTAGATGAGGAAGTTAAAAATATACCTCCTGGCTGTAATGGTTTAGTTATGTTGCCCCATCTTGAAGGGGCTATGGCACCAGAAGCTAACTCTAAGGCAAAAGGAGTTTTTTTTGGTTTCACTTTACATCATAGCAAACCACACTTCATTCGTTCAACAATGGAAGCCATAGCTTGCATAGTTAGAAGAAATATTGATGTTCTTGAAAATCTTGGTATGAAATTTGAAGAAGTTATCTGTTCAGGGGGAGGAGCTAAAAGTCCAATTTGGAACCAAATGAAGGCAGATGTTTTGAATAAAAAAATCGTTACTACAACAAACGATCAAGACGCAGCTTGTTTGGGTGCAGCAATTATTGCCGGTAAGGCAATTGGTTTATATAAAAATGTAAAGGATGCTAGCGAAAAAGTAATAAAAATTAAGAATGAATATTTGCCCAATCCAAAAAACCGCGTAACATACGATAATTTGTATAAAAAATATGTCATTCTCTATGAAAGTTTAGTTGAATTATTTGAAATAAGCTAAAATATTATTAATAAATTTTAATTTATGAAAGCAATTGGAGGAAAACATGAGCAATAGTATTAAGTTGATTGTAATGCTTACCAATAATGACAGAACAGTCGAAAATGCAAATAAAATATTTGAAAATTGTAAAGATTTGGAAGTCGAGTGCTGGGGCTTTAAAGACATTGGTATCCCAGTTGCTGAAATGCAAAAATTGGTAAAGAACATGAAAAGAGCAAATAAAAAAACATTTTTGGAAGTAGTTAGTGTTGGCGAAAAAGAAGGAATGAAAGGAGCTAAGCTTGCAGTAGAATGTGGATTTGATTATCTAATGGGAACCGTTTTTTATGAAAAAATATCTGATTATCTAATTAACAAACACCCAAAATATTATCCTTTTTGCGGAAAAATTTATGGCCACCCAAGCATATTAGATGGATCTGTAGACGAAATAATAAATCACGCGAAATATGTTTTAAAGAATGGTGCAAAGGGAGTTGATCTTTTAGCATACCGATATATAAAAGAAGATGCAGATAAAAGATTAATTAGGGATTTTTTAGACCAAATTAAAGAACCTGTTATTTTGGCTGGAAGTATTGATAGTTGGGATAGACTAGAGAGAGTTTTAAATTATAAACCATGGGGCTTTACTATCGGCAGTGCATTTTTTAATAATAAATTTGGCGATATAAATTTACAAAATCAAATAGATGTTGTTTTAAAGAAAGTAAAACAGTTTAACCTTAATTTAAAATAATTTCTATCCATTTTAATTATAACTAAAAATTGAAGAGAGGAGTGATTTTATGTTCCCAAAAAGGATGTTGTGGGGAGACAAAATATTTTGGTCAATAACATTGTTTTGCCTTATTGGTTTATTTTGGTTGAGGTTTCTAGAGGGGTTTTTCCCAGTTTGGGTATCTATTTTTATAAGTATACCTGTTATTATTTATATTGTGCGCCTGGAAGACCCTGTAAAATTAAGAAAAAAAGAAAAAATGAAATTGTTCAAAGATAAAAAATTTCATAAACTTATCAAAAATAACAGAGGTAGTGTTAATGAGCAGAGTTAAATTTGAAAATATTTGGAAAATATATAAAACTAAGAAAAAAGATGTAATTGGAGTAAAAAATTTAAATTTAGATATTAAGGATGGTCAATTCGTAGCCCTACTTGGCCCTTCTGGGTGCGGGAAATCTTCAACATTAAGAATGTTAGCAGGATTAGAAGAAATAACGAAGGGAAAAATATGGGTAGGCGAAAGACTTGTGAACGAGATAATCCCACAAGATAGAAACATTGCAATGGTCTTTGAAAATTATGCACTATATACCCACAAAACTGTTTTTGAAAATATTGCTTTTCCGCTTATATTGCGAGGAGTTTCCTCTAATGAGATTAAAAAACAAGTTTATTGGGCTGCAGAAACATTAAAGATTGTAGACATTTTAAATGAAAACACTAATAAATTGAGTGGTGGCCAAAGACAAAGAGTTTCCATTGGAAGAGCATTAGTCAGGGACCCAGAGGTTCTATTAATGGATGAACCCATCTCTCATTTAGAAGCAAAATTAAGGACTCATATGAGAGCTGAATTAACCAGATTACAAAGAAAATTTAACAGAACAACTGTATATGTAACACACGATCAACGTGAAGCTATTACAATGGCCGACAAGATAGCTGTAATGAATTTTGGTGAATTACAACAGTATGACACCCCGGGAAATTTATACAACAGGCCATTTAATGAATTTATTGCTGGCTTTATTGGCGAACCACCAATGAATATATTTAATTGTAATTTGGAAAAGGAATCAAATGATTTATATTTAGTTTCTAATAATTTTAAATTTAGAGTTCCGGATAAAATTAAATTCGAAATAAAAAAAGAACAAGTATTATCAAAAGAAATGAAATTAGGGATTAGACCACAAGACATGATGATAAGTAGACAGAAAAAAAATGACAGAAACATTTCGGGAGAGATGTTTCATTGGGAAGTACGTGGTGACGAGGGAATTGCCATGGTTAAAGTTGATAAAAATATGATTGCAGTAAAAACTCCGGCGAACTTTAAATTTTCTAAAAAAGAAGAGATTCAAATTGATTTCGACCTAGAAAAAATAAACATTTTCAACAAATCTACAACAAAAAATATATGTGTATCAGATAAAGAATTTGTTTCACTTGCAGAAGGAGGGGGTTCCCAATAATGAGTATAAATATTAGGGTAGAAAACCTTTTTAAATTTTACGAAACCGTTGAGGCCTTGAGCGATATAAATTTAGAAATTAATAAGGGTGAATTTTTTGTTTTGTTGGGTCCATCTGGTGCTGGGAAAACATCATTTATAAAAGTAATTGCTGGCGTTGAAGGAGAAGATTTTGGAGATATTTATTTTGGAGATAAACTGATAAATAAAATTCCTGCCTATCAACGCAATGTTGCAGTTACCTTCGAATCTTATGCTCTATATGCACATTTAAGCGTTTTTGATAATATGGCATTTCCCTTAAAGGGTCCACTTTGTAAAAACAAGGGATATTCACCCGAACAAATTGATAAAATAGTACATAAATGGGCAAGGTTTTTACAAATTGAACAATTACTAGAAAGGTTGCCCCAAGAATTATCTGGAGGACAAAAACAGAGAGTTGCGATGGGGAGGATGCTTGTAAGAGAACCTAACGTTTTTCTTATGGATGAACCAATTGCACACCTAGACGCAAAATTAAGACACATAATGCGTGCAGAATTAAAAAATATCCAACGCGAGCTTAATATTACGACAATTTATACTACTCCCGATCAATTAGAAGCCTTATCTATGGCTGACAGAATAGCGGTTATCAATGAAGGAAAAATATTGCAAGTCGGGAAACCAAGTGATATTTTTGCTAATCCCGTAGATGAGTGGGTATCAAATTTTATTTCTGATATACCCATGAATATTACCAATTGTCATTTGGAAGTTGAAGATGGCAAATATTTTGCGGTAAATCCTTATTTTAGAATTGCTCTTCCTGAAAAACAAGGTAGCAAATTATCAAGCATATTAAAGGATAATAATAAATTTGATCTAGGAGTTAGACCCAATAAAGTTTCTATAAACTCTTCAGAAAAAAAAGAAAATAGTATTCCTGCAAATGTTTCAATAGTTGAAGATATCGGAAGAATAAAAATAATTTCATTGTTTGTAGGCGATATAGAAATATTTTCAAAAATTTTAAGTACGGAATTTCCTAATAATATTAAAAAAGTATGGATAAAATTTGATGAGGAAAGCTTATATTATTTTAACGAAATAACCAAGGTAAGATATGCCATTTAAAAAGGAGGTGATGTTGATTTGCCTAATAATTAAAAGGTAGAAAAAGGTAGACGGAAGATACAAATAGAATAGTAAATTTAAAATATGTAAAGGAGGAATATTACCGTGAAAAAGAAATTTTTATTAGTGAGTATAATTTCGCTATCTCTAGTTTGTTTATTTTTTAATTTTGGTTTTGCTGAATGGACATCTTTGGAAGAAAATTCTAAACCTTTCTCCGGAGTGACCTTGAGATTAATTGGAGAAAGTCTGCCACCATTAGAAGGCTTAGGCCAAGTTAAACATGTATTTGAGGAGAAAACAGGTATAAAAGTCATAATTGAAATGTACGGACATGAAGAGGTGCTTCAAAAAACTACCGCAGATTTTGTGGGGAATACCGGAATTTATGATGTTGTGCTAAATCCTCACCGTGAAATAGGTAAATTAGTTGAAAATAATTGGGTTACACCTTTAGAAAAGTTTTATGATAATGAAAATCTTCGGAACCCAGAATTAAGCTTGGAAGGTACTTTTTTAAGCGAAAAATGGTTTAATGAAACCAATGCATACAAAGGTACCGTCTACGGTTTACCTTTTCATTTTATATCAATGTTTATGTGGTATCGCTATGATATATTTGAACATCCCGAAGAAGTGGCTAACTTTAAAGAGAAATATGGATACGAATTACCCAGTCCACCGATAACGATGGAAGATTATTTAAACACTGCTGAATTTTTTACAAGAAAAAAGGGCGAAAAGCTTGCTGGGAAAATATTAGAAGAAGATTTTTATGGAACTGCTATTCAAGCCGCTAGACATGTTGCTACTTATTATGGATGGTTAAATTTCCTCTATAGTTACGGAGGTAGAGAATTGTTGACAGACAAAGGTAGTGAATACGGGAAAGTTGTAATTAATTCTCCTGAAGCAATTGAATCTTTAGAGTATTATAAAAAACTTTTAGACTATTCCCCCCCAGGTGGTTTAACTTATACCTGGGACGAAACACAAGCATCGCAACAACAAGGATTTGTAGCTCAAGCAATTCAATGGGATGATGCTACCTATGCTGTTGAAGATCCAAAACAATCATTAGTAGCAGGAAAAATGGCTTTCAGTGGTACACCTATTAAAGAAGTAAAAATGACACAAATTGAAGGATGGTCAATGTTTATTCCGAGATCTTCCAAAAAAGAAGAAGCTGCATGGTTATTTATACAATGGGCCATGGGGGAAGACTCTCAAGTTGCTCAAATGCTTAATGGTGGTGCCTCGTCGGTAAGAAAGGTTTATGATAATGAAAAAATCAAAAATATTATTTATGTACCGACAGCAGTTTACTTAAAATCTGGTGAAGTGATAAAAGTAAGAAAGAGTGGAGACAAGACAGGTTTAGGTGTTCCGGAAACCTTTGTGAATGCAATTAATCCGTCAACCGGAGATACTACTGTTACTATTATTCCAAAACCAACTTTTCCTGAGCAAGAATGGGTTGTAGAAAAAATTGAGTTAGCAGTAAACAGTGTATTAACTGGCCAAAAAACTGCAAAAGAAGCTTTGGAATGGGCCCAAAAAGAAATAGAAAAAGAGTTACCATAATAATAGAATGTCTTAGAATTTGTAAAAAAATATTTTTTGGGCCATATGAAAAAATGTGGCCCAAAAAATATTATAGTAGAAAGGAGAGATGAATAATTTGCTAAAAGCAAGAACTGCAAGATGGATTGCACCAACCATGATAATATTGTTTATTGTATCGCTTATGCCTTTTTTTATTGCTCTAAATTACAGTTTCCGGGATATTAGTTATACTTCTTCTAGATCTCAAGGCCAATGGATTGGACTAGATAATTACAGGAAAGCTCTTTTTGACCCCGAATTCCTTCATAGTTTAGGCATAACGTTTAAGTTTTTAATTCCGGCGGTTTTATTTGAATTAACCATTGGTTTCTTAATGGCGATGCTCTTTGCAAAATCTAATTTTAAAGGTATTAGAAAGTTAATACCAATTTTAATTATTCCAACAATTATTGCCCCAGTTGTAGTAGGCTTAATTGGTAAACTTTCTCTTAATTCAGAATATGGGGTTATTGGAGTATATTTGAAAAGGTTTGGAATAATTGAAAGTTCCGTCTTGGGTAGTGTTACATTAGCTATGCCTGCGATTATACTTATTGATATATGGCAATGGACTCCTTTTGTTACAGTAATATTACTCGCCGGATTTTTATCATTTCCTAAAGAACCTTTTGAAGCAGCAGCAATGGATGGAGCAACCCCTTGGCAAACTTTTAAACATATTACTATGCCTTTCATTGCGCCATTATTAGCAATTGTCACACTATTAAGGTCAATCGAAGCATTTAAAATATTCGACAAAGTGTGGATTATGACACATGGAGGGCCGGGAGTAACTACGCAAACTTCGAATATTTATGCGTATAGATTAAATTTTATGCATTGGAAATTAGGATATGGAGCCGCAATTGTTATTTTATTGTATATAGTTAGTTTTTTACTTTGCGTTGCATTTTTTCGCTATTTAAATAGGGAACAAATTAAAAAAGAAAGAGAGGTAATATTTTATGGCGATGGTAGTAAAAAAAATTAAAACAATAAATAAAGTATTAATCGTTGCTGCGATTTTAACGTTTATGTTAATTATGTTTGTTCCTTATTTTTGGATGATTTTATCTTCTCTTAAGACTAGGGTTGATTTATTAAGCACTACCCCTAAATGGATTTTTAAACCTACGTTAGAAAATTTTCCTAAAGTTTTTATAGAAAGAGAGTTTTTGAAATATTTTGTTAATTCTCTTATAATATCAGTTAGTGCATTGACGATATCTCTTGTAATAGGAATACCTTGTGCTTATGCAATTTCAAGATTTGACTTCCAGGCAAAAGGACATTTTTTCTTTTATATCCTTACAACTAGAATGGCTCCACCGGTAGCGTTTGCTCTTCCAATGTATATTTTATTTGCTAAGTTTGGTATTTTGGGAACCCATCTAGCAGTTATATTAGCACACACAACAATAACACTATCATTTATTATCTGGATTATGAAAGGATTTTTTGATGATATTCCAATAGAATTAGAACAAGCTGCGATGACAGATGGTTATACTATTTTTGGAGCATTTAGGAACGTAATATTACCTATCGTAAAGCCCGGGATTGTTGCTACATCTTTATTTAGTTTTATTTTTTCATGGAATGAATTTTTGTTTGCTTTAGTTTTAGGTGGATCAGCCTCAAGAACTTTACCGGCAGCATTTCCTGGTTTAGTTACACCGCACGGAACTTTTTGGGCTCAACTTTCTGCAGCTGGTACGGTTATAACAATTCCAATAATAATACTTGCATTTGTTTTACAAAAACATTTAGTACGAGGTTTATCTTTTGGTGCGGTTAAACAATAAAATGTAGATATTTTATTTCAAATTCTTAAATTTTTGAAAAACAAAGAGTCATTAATAAACACATTAAAGCAAGGAGGAAAATAGGTGAGAAAATTAAACGAAAAAATTGCAATAGTCACTGGAGGTGCTTCAGGACTTGGTAGGGCAGTTGCTAAAAAATTTGCGGAAAGTGGTGCTAAAGTTGCTATTTTAGATATTAATTTAGAATTGGGAGGAAAAGTGGCAGATGAAATTAATAAAAAGGGTGGGAATGCTATTGCCGTTAAATGTGATGTAACTAATGAGAAAATTGTAGATAAAGCATTTTCAACTGTATTAGAGAAATATAAAAGAATTGACATTACTCATATAAATGCAGGAATTATAGATAAATGCCGATTTATTAACGAAACTTCTTTCGATGACTGGAGGAAAATAATATCTGTTAACTTAGATGGTGTATTTTTAACAGCAAGGAATACAATCAAACAAATGTTAAAGCAGGGTAGCGGAACTATAGTTTTTACTGGTTCTAATTGGTGTTATGTATGTGATCCAGGCTTTACAAGTTATGCCGCTTCAAAAGGCGGTGTAGTTTCTTTTGCGAGAGCTTTAGCGCTAGACCATGCGAAAGATAACATAAGAATTAATATAGTTTGCCCTGGTAATATGTATACTCCTCTTTTGGAAGAACAACTGAGCTTAGAAAAAAATCCGGAAAAAGTTCTTGAATCAATGGGGCAAATATCAAAACCTGAAGAAGTAGCGAATTTAGTTCTATTTCTTGCTTCGGATGATTCTTCTGCAATGAAGGGATCAGCAGTTATAATTGATCAAGGAGAAACTTTAGGATACGGACCAGGGTTATCTATTAAAAATAAATAAAATAAAAAATATTTAAAGCATCTAAATAAAATTTTGCCATAAATGGTAATACAGTAATAAGGTATATTTTAACATTGTATAGATTAATTTACAGGTTCTATAAAAATATCCTTGGGGGAAATTTATAAATGGAAGTCAAAGTTATTAAATCAAATGATACAAAAGTATTTATGGATGGTCCTGAAATTTGTCGCGAATATATAAAAACTAATAAAATAACTTTTGGAACCTCTTCTTTGTTACCCGGGCAAACTGGTGGCATTGATCCAGGTCATCCAAATTCTCATGAGATTTTTTACGTTAGTCGTGGAGAAGTGCTCATGCACACACCAAATGATGGCAAATATTATCAATTAGAAGAAGGAGACATTATCATTATTCCCGAAGGGGTACCACATCAATTAACTAATATCGGTTCTCAGAAAGCTATCATTACATGGAGTTGCGCGCCTAGTCCAGAATAGACAATTTTTAGAAAAAAATGAATTAAAGGAGAGTTTTAATGTGTTCTTCTGAAATTAGAGAAGTTATTGATTTATTAACACACGGGGTATATATTATTGGGGTTAAGTATGAATCAAGAATAAACTGGATGACTGCTGCTTGGGTAAATCAAGTGTCCAGTCGACCACCAATGATTTCTATTGCAGTAGGTAAAAGTCATTATACCAGTGAGTTAATACCTAAAGCTAAATCATTCTCTGTTAATATTCTTTCCCTTGTACAGATAGAGTTAGCTCGAAAATGTGGTTTTGTTTCTGGGAGAAACCAAGATAAACTTCAAGAAGAAGAGTTTAGGTATCAAGCTACTGGAGCTCCGATACTTAGTAATTGTACCGGCTATCCTGATTGTGAGTTATCTCATCAAATTGAAGTAGGTGACCATATTTTATTTATCGGAACAGTTATTAAGGCTAATAATAAAAATCAATCTGTTCTTGTTTATAGGTCTAGTGATTTTTTTGATTGATCAGATAGGGCATATAAAAAATTAAAGTTATTAGAGAAGATTAGACTCGCATTTTTATGGATGTCCCTGAAATTTGTTGCGAATATATAAAACCCTGATAAATTTTTTTGCACTTCTTATTTATTGCATGAGAAAAATGGCGGGGGTTTATAACTATTAAGTAATATCAGCTTCCAGAAAGCTATTATTACATGGAGTTGCGCGCCTAGTCCAGAATAAATAAAAATTTCTAAAAGGGAATTCTAAATATTTATTTGTGATAGTATTTTTGATGGGTATTGGGAATATTCTCTATGTCCTTGGGATCTTACTGCTGGAATATTAATTGCAGAAGAGGCCGGAGCTATAATTTCGACTCCTTCTGGAAAAGACTTTAATCTTTTCAAAGGAGATGTATTAACTATTGTTCTTAATTTAAAGCGAGAATTTACAGAATTAATAAGGGAAAAGAAATCTTAGAGATATAAAAAAGTAAGCTACTTTTTTATAAAATATTAAAAGTAAGAATAGGTAAAAAAGTAGCTCGTCACCTTTTTATAATAAATACCTTAAGTAGGGATAAACAGCAGATAGAACAATAGATATTAACATATTTGCCGGCCATCAGAGCAATTATAAAACGAGCCATTCATTTATTCCTTCTCTTAAATACTTGCATTGCATCAGAACTTATGCTGGTTTAAGACCTTATACCCCAGATCATTTGTCGATTATTTCGCAAGTTGATGAAGTACCTGGATTTTATATTGCTGCCGGGGCAGAAGGAGATGGTATCGGGATTGCTCCCATAACAGGATTACTTATGCGTCAGATTGTGTTAGGTCAACAAACAACCATCGATGTAGATCCTCTTCGATGGTCGAGATTTGCACAAGGTTAATATGGGAAAATGATAATATCCCGGAATAATTAATTAAGTATTGGAGGTCTCTACTATGCAGTTGACAGGACAAGTTGCTTTTGTAACCGGTGCAACCGGAGGAATTGGCTCCGAGATTTGTAGATCTTTGGCTAAAGAAGGGGCAAATATATACATTTGTTACCATACCAAATATGAAGAAGCTCAATCACTTTGGGGCGAGATTACTTCCCTAGAAGGAGAAGCACTGCTAGTCCAGGCGGATGTATCTAAAAAAGGTCAGGTTATTTCTGCTATCGAAAAGACAAAAAAATATTAGGATCCATTGATATTTTAGTGAATAACGCAGGAGTGACTTTAACAGGTAAATTAGAAGAAATAAGCGAAAAAGACTGGGATCATTGCCTGGTAATTAATCTAAAGAGTGTTTTTTTATGCTCCCAGGCAGTTATACCAGAGACGAAGAAGCGAAAAAAGGCTCAATTATCAATATTACTTCATTGGCTGCCAAAATAGGTGGAATTAATTCCGCTGTCTGTTATTCGGTTTCTAAGGCGGGTGTTTCAAATTTAACTATACAAACTGCTAAAGAGCTTTTGCCTTTTAACATTAATGTTAATGGTATAGTTTCGGGGATTATTGATACTCCCTTATGGGAAGTCTATGGATCTAAAATAAAAGAGAAGTGTATAACTGGTTTGATTCGAGGAGCTGGTAGTCCTATCGATATAGCAGAGGTGGTTTTTTTTGCTTCGTCAAAAGCCCGATATATTACCGGTGAAATTATAGATGTAAATGGCGGAATATTAATGGACTAAATATTTGCTTATTAAGAATATTTTTTAAAGTTTAAATAAAATTTAGTTTAAGAAAAGGAGGATTTATCATGGTTAAGCCAAAAATTGCCTTAGTGGCAATGGCGAGTCAATTTGAAAGTGGGAGTGAAAGAGCAGAGGAAATCTTAAAAGGAGCAATTGAACATCTTGAAGAGAGTGGATTGGAAGTGAATGCTTATGAAAAAACAGTATGGGATCCTTCAGATGCCTTTAAAGCCGTTGATTACTTTTTAAAGAATCAACCTGATTTGTTAGTAATGATTCATGTTACCTGGGTTTTAGATTCTTTACAGTATATCTTTATTAATAATATAAAATGTCCTGTTGTCTTGTGGGGAGTACCTTATCCCGAGACTTTTTCAATTGGGTGTGTTCAGCATTTTGGAAGTATTTTATGGGAACATGGTTATCAGTATAAGTATGTCTATGGATTACCCCAAGAAGTCACCCTTATTGATAAATTATCTAAATACGCTGATACTGCCAAGGTTTTTAAAAATTTAAGTGAAACAAGAATTGCTTTAATAGGTCCTAGACAAACTTGGCGGGTAGCGGGTTCTC
>SDBU01008278.1_pt1 | contig 11859 bp, 8 predicted proteins | sample 2277071 | NCBI WGS metagenome assembly SDBU01 (sample SAMN10397929, study PRJNA504765) | marine sediment metagenome | isolation source: marine sediment core GS08_GC12, 126 cmbsf | place: Arctic Ocean: Gakkel Ridge, Loki's castle | collected 2008
GGGCACGGCGGCGCCCGTTGTGCGCGTGGAAAGCGGGGCGCGGCAGCGGATCCAGCGTGTGCTCGATTACGGGGCCGAGGGGGTCATGGTCCCCCGCATAGACAACCCGGAGGAGGCGAGGGAGGCGGTTGCCGCCTTGCGTTATCCGACGGCGGGCAGCCGGGGCGTGGCCAAAATGGTGCGTGCCGCCAGCTTTGGCGAGGACTTCGACGATTACTCCCAACATGCCCAGAAAGACATCCTGGGGGTAATCCAGGTCGAGACAGAAGAATGCCTGAACCATCTGGATGAACTGGCGGCGATCGAGGGGGTGGACGTCCTGTTCGTCGGCCCGGCGGACCTTTCCATGTCCCTGGAGATCTTCGGGCAATTCGATCACCCCAGGTTTGTGGACGCCCTTCATCGTATTGCTGAAGCAGCCCAGGAATCCGGTAAGGCTACCGGAGTGCTCATGTACGGCCCCGAGCAGTTCGAAATGTACCGGGCCCTGGGGTTCCGGCTGATTGCCTGCGGGGCGGATTCGGCTTTTGTCAAGACAGGCGCCCATGAGATGGTCAGGGCACTGAATGAACTTAGAGGAATATCCTAGGGGGTATGCGGGGCTTGATCGCAGAATCAGGACAGGGACCAAAGATCGCCGAAGTGCGGATAACGCCCATCGCGGTGACGGACCCTCCCTTGCGGAATTCCGTCGGCCTGCACGCGCCCTTTGCGCTCCGCACCATCATCGAGCTGGTAACCGAAGACAATATCTGCGGCGTGAGCGAGATCCCCGGGAACGTGGACATCAATGCCGCCCTGGAAGACGCCCGTGAAGTGATCGTGGGAGCCGATCCCTTTCAGTTGAACGGCCTGAAACTGGCTCTGGACGACCATTTTGGCGGGAGTGAGCCGGACCAGCGGGGCGACAACCCGTGGGACGACCGGCGCCTCGTCCACGTCTTCAGCGCAGTCGAAGTGGCATGCCTGGACATAGCCGGCAAGATCACCGGTCGCCCGGTGGTGGACCTGCTCGGAGGCATGGTGCGAGAACGGGTCCCCTTTGCAGCCTATCTCTTCTACAAACTCGAGGGCGCCGGCGGAGAGCTGGGCTTCAAGACGGACCCGCATGCTGCCGGCTGGGCCGCCGCCCGCCAGGCCGAGGCCCTGGACCCGGAGAGCATCGTCGCCCAGGCAAGAGCGATGTGCGAGGAGTTTGGTTTTGTGCCGCTGAAATTGAAAGCCGGGGTCCTGGAGCCGCAGATTGAAGTTGACACCATGTTCGCGCTCAGAGAGGCCTTTGGCCCACACGTGCCGCTGCGCATCGATCCGAATGGCGTTTGGTCTGTGGAGACGTCCATAGAATACGGCCGCAAGATGAAGGACATCCTGGAATACTACGAAGATCCGACGCGCGGCCAGGAAGCCATGGCCGAGGTCAGGAAAGCGCTTGGCATCCCCATGGCTACGAACATGTGCACCACTTCATTCGATGACATTCCCCGCAGCATTCGACTCGGCTCGGAGGACATTATCCTCAGCGACCATCATTTCTGGGGCGGGCTGCGGGCTTCTGTTGAACTGGGCAGGATTTGCCAGACGTTCGGCAGAAGGCTTTCCATGCACTCCAACAGCCACGTAGGCATTTCGCTGATGGCCATGGTGCACATGGCGGCCGCGATACCAAACATCGCGTACGCGCTTGACACGCACTATCCCTGGCAGTGCGAAGAAGTCATCGCCAGAGGACGCGTGAGATTCGAAGAGGGAACGATACGCGTCCCCCGCGAGCCGGGCCTGGGGGTGGAGCTCGACCGTGAGGCACTGGCGAAACTCCATGACAACTTCCTGAAATGCGGCATCACCCACAGGGATGACGTGGGTGAAATGAAAAAGGTCCACCCTGATTGGGAATTCAAACCGATACGCTGGTAATCCTTTGTTTGAGGGAACAGGGAAGATGACAAAGGCATTCTTTCGCGCGCCCGAACCCGTAAACGAGCAGGCCAAGGCATACGCGCCGGGCTCTGAAGAGAAAAAGGCCGTGAAGGCCATGCTGGCCGAAATGACTGCCGAGGAAGTGGATATTCCCATGGTGATCGGCGGGAAAGAAATCAGGACAGGCAACAGAGTAGCCATCCGTGCGCCGCATGACCACAGACACGTCCTGGGCCATTTTCACCTGGGAGACGCCTCGCACGTTGAACAGGCGATTGACGCCGCTCTGGAAGCCAAAGAAGCCTGGAGCGCCCTTCCCTGGGAGCGGCGGGCAAGCATCTTCCTGAAGGCCGCAGAACTGCTTGCCAAGCCGTACCGGGCAAAGGTTGTGGCGGCAACCATGCTGGGGCAGTCCAAAACAGTGTTTCAGGCCGAGATTGATATACCGTGTTCTCTGATAGACCATTTCAAGTACAACGTGCATTTCATGACTCAGATCTTCCGGCAGCAGCCGGCGTCACTGCCGGGCTCCTGGAACAGGATGGAGTACCGCCCGCTGGAGGGCTTCATATTCGCCGTCACCCCTTTCAACTTCACGTCAATCGGCGGGAACCTGCCTACCGCACCTGCTCTGGTCGGGAATACGGTCGTCTGGAAACCTGCGCGTAACCAGATCTACTCCGCCACCGTGCTGATGGAAATCCTGCGCGAAGCGGGCATACCCGACGGTGTCATCAACCTGGTTTATGTAGAGGGACCTGTCGCGTCGGACGTGATCCTGAGACATCCCGATTTCGCCGGCCTGCACTTCACCGGCAGCACGGAGACATTCAGGAATCTGTGGAAAACAGTTGCTGAGAACCTCCAAGTTTACAGGACATTCCCGCGACTGGTGGGTGAAACCGGCGGCAAGAATTATGTGGTTGTCCACAAATCCGCCGACACCCGGACAGCGGCCACGGCCCTGACATTGGCTGCTTTCGAGTACCAGGGCCAGAAGTGCTCGGCTGGATCGAGGGCCTACATTCCCGAGTCTCTCTGGGACGAGATGAGAGACTACATGCTCGAAGACGTGTCAAAGATAACAGTGGGATCGCCTGAGGACTTCACCAATTTCATGACGGCCGTCATTGACCAGAAGGCCTTTGACAAGATAAAGGGCTACACCGACCAGGCCAAGGCCTCGCCGGCAATTGAAGTGGTGGCCGGCGCGGGATGCGACGACTCCACAGGCTATTTCATCGAACCCACCATTTTGCGGACAACCGACCCGCATCACGTGACCATGTGTGACGAAATCTTCGGGCCGGTGCTTACCGTCTATGTCTATGAGGACGAACGGTTTGAGGAAATCCTGGAACTGGCGGACAAGACGTCTCCCTATGCGCTCACCGGTTCCATCTTTGCGCGAGACCCCTATGCCATAGAGCTTGCCGATAAGAAGCTGGTGAACTCAGCCGGGAACTTCTTCATCAATGATAAGCCGACCGGGGGGACGCCGGGTTTGCAGCCGTTTGGCGGTGCGCGCTCTTCCGGCACCAACGACAAGGTCGGTTCAATCATAAACTTGCTCAGATGGATGAGCCCGCGCACGATAAAGGAAAACTTTGTGCCCCCCGCAGACTTTCGGTATCCGTTCATGGGAGAGGAATGATACAGGCCGAATACGCGGAACGGGCCGAGAGGCCGTAAGGTCTTGCCGGAAGGGCTCCCGGAGTTATGCGGGGCTGCCATCCAGTTTCAGCAGGGAAGCGGCATTGCGCCACAGTATCTTCTCTTTGTCTTCCTCCGAAAGATTCGCCCCCAACACGCGCCCGATCTGAGCCGCGTAGTCGCGGCCCGGGTAGTCCGACCCGTACACGATGCGGTCCGCCCCCACGTGCCGCACGGCGTATTCAACCAGTTCGCAGGGGTACCATCCGCCGCAGGTGTCAATCCATACGTTGGGCAGGTCTTCCACCTCCTGAACCCCCCGCCGCCCCACGCCCGACAGGTGCGCCATGATGATCTGCGTGTCCGGATGGCGCCGGGCCAGATATGCGATGTCGGCCCCAACGCTCTCTTCCGGCCTGCCTCCTGCCTTGCTGTACCACGCGTGGAACAGGAGGGGGATGTCGAGTTCTCCGGCAATCTCGGCGATGGGTTGCACGCCCTCGGCACGAGCATTCACCTCAAAGAGCTGCTTGATGGCCACCATGCCGGCGTCCACGCATCGCCTCGCCTCCTCGCGGACGACGGCCCGGTCATGCTTGGGGCCCAGATACATCGCGGCAAGGAAGAAATCGGGATCCTCCTGGCTGAGGCGGATCGTGCAGTCGTTTCGCTCGCGGACCTCCTCCGGCGAGCACCCCATACCCGTCGTGACCACCAGGATCTTTTCGATGTCGTTCAGCCGGGCAAGGCTCTTCATCCGGCCGATCTGGTAATCCGGGCGCTGCTCAAGCTGCGTCCACCGGTTGTGCACGTGTATGTCAATGGCCTTCATGCCTGCACCTCCAGCAGCTTGGCTGCGTTCTCGAACAGCGCCGCCCGCTTTGCGCTTTGGGGCGCGTCGGAGTTCTTGATCTTCAGCACGTTGGAGCGCGGGTAGAACATCGGCGCGTTCGTGCCGAACAGAACGCGCTGGGCCGAGAACAGCTTCACCGCCGTGGCAAAGGAGCATTCGGACTCGAAGAAGCTCAGTTCGATCCACAGGTTGTCGGGCAGCGATGGCGGGTCGTCGAACTCGGCCTGCGCTTCTACCCTCGCCAGCACCTCCCGGGTCACGAAGTAGGGCTGCTCCCACATCTTGCCCACGCCGAAGGCCACCACGCGCAGGCCGGGATGGCGCTCTGCCAGGGCCCCCACCTGCTCCGTGGGGAACGCCTTGCCCCGGCCGATGGGGGTCCGTATGGCGTAGCCTTCGATGCGCCCATGGACGCCGATCGCGACCCCGTCCGCCGCTGCCTGCTCGGCCAGCGCGTCCACGGCCGGGTCGTCCAGATCGTAGAAATGATAGCTGGGGAACAGCCGGACCAGCGGCACCCGCCATTCCTCACGGCAACGCTTGTAGCCCTTCATGCACGCCGGCAGCATGGGGTTCAGCACCGCCGACGGCACCCAGAACGACGACTGCGCCAGCTGGGCCAGTCGCAGTTCATTCGCCTCTTGCGGGTCCGGCCAGAGGCAGGCCTCCAGAGGATAAGCACAGGCGCGCGTGATGCCCTCGGCCCGCAGCATGGCCTCCAGTGAAGCCGCGTCCGCGGGAGGGGTGGGCCGAAAAGGCCAGACCCCGCAGCCACAGTTGATGTCGAACATCGCTGTGATCCTCCTTCAGAATGCCGGCGACTCGGCCCGTCACAGGGAGCGTAGCCGATATGTGGCGACAGGTCAAGATGCACGAGCGCCGCGCAGACGCACGATAACAGGATGTACAGGATACACAGGATAACAGAAAGACGGCTGACTATGGGAACGACAGCGACCGGCTGCTTTTATGGAGTTGGATCGTATCCTGTACATCCTGTCTATCCTGTAAATGCCTTGTCTACGTAACACGATGTACAGGACAAACCGCGGCCCGCCGCTTGGATTTCCGCGGCCGATGGCCTATAATGATGATGGAAGGTGCGGGTGCGCATTGTTCCGTTCCCAAGAGAGAGACATGAAGACGAAAACCCATCCCGAATACGTGCAGTGCGAAGCGATCTGCGGCTGCGGCCAGAGATTCATCACGCGTGCCACAGTGCCGACGATACGCATCGAGGTATGTTCCAAATGCCATCCTTTCTACACGGGGCAGCAGAAACTGGTTGACAGCGCCGGCCGCGTGGAAAGGTTCCAGAAACGCTGGAGCAAACACCTCGAAAAGCAAAAAGCGCGCATCAACGGCGAGCAGACGAGCGAATAGGTAGACGCGAGGGGGCTCTTTCGGTCCGTTCGAAAGGGCCCCTTCTGCATGTCGGCGTGCCGAAACGCAAGTGCCAGCCAACCACGACGGAAACGGGCGTGACCCACGATGAACCTGACGGCCGAAACAAAGCAGAAGTTGCTCGCCACTCTTGATGCCATGACCAGGCGCCACCAGGAGGTGGAGCAGATGCTGTCCGATCTGGACCTGTCGCGCGACAGCGCCCGCCTGGCCAAGATCGCGCGGGAGCACGGCCGTCTGACCAAGTTCGTGCAGAAGCACGACCAGCTTCTTCAACTGCGGGAGCGCCATCGGGAGGCGGAGGAGTCGCTGCGGGAAGTATCCGACGACGAGGAGCTCCTCCAGTTGGCCGTCGAAGAGGTCGAAGAGGCCGACCGGGAAGAAGAACGGTTGATGGCCGACCTTGTGGAACTGCTGGTGTCCGATCAGACAGAGGCCGACCGCAACGTCATCATGGAGATCCGTGCCGGCACGGGCGGCGGGGAAGCCGCGCTGTTCGCGTCCGACCTGCTGCGGATGTACACCCGCTATGCCGAGAGGAAGGGCTGGAAAGTCGAACAGATGGACATCAGCACCACCGACCTTGGGGGCATCCGGGAGGCGGTGTTCTCAGTGGCCGGAGAGGGCGCGTGGAACAGCCTGCGCTGCGAGAGCGGCGGCCATCGAGTGCAACGCGTCCCCGAGACCGAATCGCAGGGCCGCATCCACACAAGCCTCGCCACGGTGGCCGTGCTGCCGCAGGTCGAAGAGGTCGAAGTGGAGATCGACCCCAACGACCTAGAGATGAGCTTCATGCGATCCAGCGGGCCCGGCGGCCAGCACGTGAACAAGACCAGTTCGTGCGTGCGGATTGTCCACAAGCCCACCGGCATCACCGTGCGCTGCCAGGACGAGAAATCGCAGCAAGCCAACCGCAAGAAAGCCATGAAGATATTGCGGGCCAGGCTCTACGAGCAACAGCAACGCGAACGGCACCAAGAGCGCGACGCGATGCGCAGATCTCAGGTCGGCAGCGGCGACCGCAACGAGCGCATCCGCACCTACAACTTCCCCCAGGACAGGATCACCGACCATCGCATAGGGCTGGATATCTTCGGGGTGGAGAACTTCCTGCTTGGAGACTGCGGCAAGATGTTCGACGCGCTGGCCGAACAACACAGGCAGGAACTCATAAGGGCGTTCGCCGAGGCCGAGTCTCCGGGCCCCCTTACCGAACAGTGACGCTCGCCGGCATCAGGCACAGCGATACCTCGTTGCGCAGAGACAGCAGCGCAGCAAGGTAGGAACGCACCTCCTCGGGCAGCGCGAGCATCTGCGTGCGACCCCAGAGGGGCAGCGCCCGCACCTGGTCGTCACTGCCGAACAGAAGGAGCTCGACGAGGCTTTGCGGCCGAGGCAGCTCCAGCACGTACACGCGCTGGTCGGCGGGGATGCCGGCTGCTTCCTTGGCGGCGGCTATGGCCGCCCGCAGGCCGCCCAGTGAGTCTATGAGCCCGTTCTCTTTGGCCTGCTTCGCGGTCCAGAGCCGGCCTTGCGCCGCCCTGTCCAGGTCCTCCGCAGACATATGGGGCCGCGTCTCCGCAATGCGAGCGAGGAAAGTGTCGTAGGTGTCACGGACCAGCGTCTCCAACTTGCGCCGCTCGTCCTGGGAGAACTCGCTGAACGGGGACATGATGCCGGTGCGGCCGCCCTGCTCCATCACCACCACGTTCAGACCGATCTTCTCGCACAGTCCGGAGAGCACCAGCTTTCCGGTGAAAACGCCAATGGATCCGGTGAGGCATCCCGGTTCGGCGAAGATCTTTCGAGCGCCGGCCGCGATGTAGTAGCCACCCGAGGCCGCCACGTCCGACAGAGAGGCAATGACGGGTTTCTCCCGGTCGGCCAGCCGCAGCTCGCGCCATATCGCGTCGCAGGCCAGAGCGCTGCCGCCGGGGCTGTCCACGCGCACCACAATGGCCTTGACACTCTTGTCCGCGACGGCCCGGCGGATGGTCTTGATGAAAGCGGTTGAAGCAACCAGATCCTGCCCGAACGTCAGACCCTCGACATCGCCCCTTATGATGGGGCCGACGGCGTAGATGATGGCGATAGCCGGCCCGGCAGGCCGAACGCGACGGGGCTGAGCTGCGCCCATCAGGATGCTGAAGATGCTCATGGCCCCGGGCTTGAAGGGGTCGGGACGGCTCCTCCGGCCGTAGTCGGCCTCCACAACCACCTCGCCTCCGTGCCGGTCCTGAAGATCGGCCAGCAGTTCGTCGTAGAACATGACGTCGTCCACGGCGCCGGCCTCCTTCGCCTGGCTGGCCGTGAAGGGACCGTTCTTGACCAGGCGGGCAGCCCGGCTGACGGGGATGCCTCGGCCCTCTGCGATGCCGTCCAGAAGCTGCTCGTAGTAGTCTTGCAGTATGGACTGCACAGATTCGCGAAACTCGGGCGAGGGTTCTTCCCGCGTCAATGTCTCGCCGGCTGTCTTGTACGAGCCGGCCTGGACGAAGTCTCCCTTCACCCCGATCTTGTCCAGCAGTCCTTTCAGAAAGAGGCACTCGGCGCGCACGCCCAGCAGCATCAGATGTCCTGCCGGCGCAAGCACGATTCGCCCGCCGGCCGTGGCCACGTAATAACCGATGTTGCCTCCCTCTTCGAGATAGCAGACGACGTCCTTGCCCTCCTCACGGCACCGCAGCAGGGCGCGGCGAATCTCCTGGGCCTTGGCCCAGCCCGCTCCGGGGCTGCCGATCTTGACGATGATGCCCGTGATGTTATCGTCGTGCCCGGCGCGATCTATCCTGCGCACCAATGCGCGCAGACTCTCGCCCTCCACCTCAAAGAGGTAGACCGACGGAAGGGACTCCCGGATCAGGCCGTCTATCTCGAAGTAGGCGTACCTGGCAGCCTTGCCCGCCCGGGAAGGGCCGGAGGCATCAGCCCGATCCATCGTCTCGGCCGGCGCTGCCCCTGCCGTCGCCATTACGATCAACGCGCACCAGAACGCCACCTTGGTTGCTCTCATCTTCACCTCATGAATGGGGGAACGCGGGGTTACAGGACCATCATAGGGCCGGCCAGCCGTGCGTTCAAGTCATCATGGTACGGATGTGCGGGCTGAAGGCCTCGTCCGAACGAACGCGAGGACCAGCGCGACGAGGCTAATGCACTTGACGAGGGCCAGCAGCGCCGCGCTCTGGATCACACCCAGGGACGGGACCAGAAGCAGGCCCGCCCACGCCGCGCCAGCCAGGGCGCCCAGATGGTCCGCCGCGTCGAAGATCCCGGCCACCGTCCCGGCCTCCCTGCCGGAAAGCAGGCTAATCCGAGAAGCCAGCGGGAATTCCGACCCGGTCAGGAAACCGGCTGCCCCTGCAAGCAGCATGAAGGCAAAGGGCGAGAAGGAGAGCCCCCCGGCCAGCATCGGCAGGGCAAGCACGAACACCGCCTGCATGCACTCCACGACCAGCAGCGAGCCGCGCGCCCGCCCCGGCCACCATCGGCCCGTAAGCCAGCCGCCCAGGGCCAGCCCCAACATGAACAGACCGACGATGATGCTGATATCACGATACACGTAGCCGAACGAGGTCTGGTAGGCGTAGACGATCAGCAGTTCGGCGGAGAGGCCAAAGAGCCCGGATGTGAATATGCTGAAACCGCATGCCCACGGCGCGGCCCGCTCCGAGCCGAGCCGGACACGAAACACAACCACCGGCACCAGGAAAACCAGGAAGGGAAGCCAGAGCCATACTGTCCGTATCGAGCGCACGAGACCAAACAGGTCCCGTACCCCCTCCTGGCCGCGTGCTCGGGACCGGACGCCCGGCTCGGGGCGCGCGAAGTGCGCCTGCAGCGCAAGAAACAACGTGAATACGACAGGCCGCGCGTCTGAACTCAACAGGGCCGTCGGCCGCGCCTCTTCCAGCAGACGCCTGACCGACAGGACCCGCTCGGGAGGGAACTCCGCCAGCTCCAGGTTGTACTTCAGTGCCTGCGGCTCCAGGCCCAGCGCATCGAACCTCTCGGCGAGCAGTTCCGTGTCCGCACTGACCACACCCTCGACGGCACTGGCAAAGAAGCAGAACTCGTCGCCAGGCCGCACCACCACCCAGTCGAAAACGGAGCGGAGCGTCCTGTAGATGCAACCGGTGTAGTTGAGCACCGCGGTGCCGCGCACGTAGTTCTCGCTGCTGGTTATCCCGCAGAAAGCGACGGCGCCCCCCGGCCGCAGGACACCCAGCAGTTCCTGGCAGAACTCGACCGTGTAGAAACGGCTCGCCGAGGCGGACGGTGGATCTCCCAGGGCCAGAATCACCAGGTCGTAGGCACCTACGGGCGGGCGGACTTCGACCTGGCCGGCCGCAGCGCGGCCCAGGGGAACGTGCGCCCGAGCCAGCGCCCCGGGCCTCTTTGCGGCGCGCTGAACGAAATAGCGCCCGTCCCAGCCATAGGCGGCAAACCGGGGGTCACTGAGGGGCTCCTGCAGGTCGGCCGGCAGGTGATCGTAAAGCAAGCGCATGAGCTGGGGGTCCGCATCCACGTAGTCCAGGGCCGCAATAGGGCTTTTCAGCAATTCCTGGCACAGCCCGCCAAGCCCGCCGCCGACCACCAGCACGTCGCGCGGGCGCGGATGCTGCGTCAACAGCAACGCCGCCTGAGCGTTGGCCGCGCGCGGATTGGGAAACTGGGCCGTAAGATAGCCGTTCTGGACCAGGACGCGCTCGCCTTCCCTCTCGCCGAGTTCGACGTGCTGGTAGCGGGTGTCGGTGACGGGCTCCAGGCGGAACCGGCTGAACGTGCGCCATCTTGCACGGACCGTACTCCAACGCACGGCGTCGCCCCAGCCGAGAAACGCCACGCACAACGCCACCCCCAGCGCGACCAACGCCGCCGAGGCCATCACGTCGCGGCGCTGCCCCGGGCGGACACGCCACAGACCCACAGACCCCGCGCCGACCACCAGGGCCGATGAGGCAAAGAAAACTCCGAGCCTCTGCTGCACGCCGCACAAGCAGAACAGGGCGAACAACAGAACTCCAACGCGAAGACAGAACCGTCCGCGCCCACCGGCCGCGTGCAGTCCGACCAGGAACAGCAGGATCACCGACATGCCAAAGACGATCTCTGTGGGCGTCTGTCGGCCCAGCAGGTAGAGGCTGAGCAATGCGCCCGCCGCCGCACTGCCAATAGCCTCTGCGACGTAGATGCGGCTGATGCCCGCCGCCGGCAACGGGCCCCGCGACTCCTCCAGACGCGAGGCCACGGGGAACAAGAACCCGGTGGGGAAAGCGACAGGGGAGGCAGCCAGCAAAGCCCCGAGCAGCATCGAGCGGAGCGACAGGAACTCTCCCGCTCCCGCACCCAGTATGGGGCGGATCAGCCGGGCCAGAAGGAACTGCGCGTGCAGTCCCAGGGCCATCGCGCCCAGCGCGAAGTAGGCCAGCATCGTCTCCCGGCGCACCATCTTGAGCACAGCGGCGCCGCACAGGGAGCCCAGCGTGACAAACAGCAGCCAGCAGCAAAGGGCCGAAGCCAGGGCGAGTTCGGTCCCGTGGAAGCTGACCATCAGTTCCCTGATGAGGAGGACCTGCCCCACCAGAGCCCCCGCCCCCACGGCGCACATCAACGGAGCCAGCGATCTGTCGGGTGGAGGCGTCATGGACCGGTACCCCGTCAGCGCCGCCCGGAAGCACACAAAGAAGAGGCCGCCCTTGCGTGCGCAAGAGCGACCTGGTGACGGTTCCTACACAACAGCAGTCCTGCCGGGCCTAACGCGCCACCGCCTTCATCACCTCGTCGACAGTGGGGCCTTCGTTATTCAGAAACTTCAGCCGTCTGTCGTAACGGTACGTGCGCGCGGCGGTCAGCTCGATCTCATTGCTGCCGTAGGAGTATTCGTAGACGATGATGGTCTGATCGGGCACGTCCACCAGAACGATCGGCACAGTCCCACTGACCGGATTACCAAGGACGCAGATGACGCCCGAAGCCTGCCCTTCGCTCTGTGCGTATGCCTTGCCGGACAGGATGCCGCTCTGGGCGAG
>SDBU01008280.1_pt1 | contig 11858 bp, 13 predicted proteins | sample 2277071 | NCBI WGS metagenome assembly SDBU01 (sample SAMN10397929, study PRJNA504765) | marine sediment metagenome | isolation source: marine sediment core GS08_GC12, 126 cmbsf | place: Arctic Ocean: Gakkel Ridge, Loki's castle | collected 2008
CTTTCCTTAAAAGTAAATAAAAAAAATACTTTACAATCTTTTAACTCAATGCTTTATGTCTTAATTTGACGACATTGTCCTTTAGGGAGGGGTGATTGACTTGGCTCAAACTTATCACATTTTTAATGCTGATATAGGATCTATTTATCCACACAATACTGTTTTCTAGCGACTGTCTTTAAAAGATTTTATCTATCTAGGTTATCCATTAAGCAGCTTATTGATTGCTGAGACCGTAGGTTTCCACTGGGGAACAGTCATAATCAGGGTTACAAACACCACTAGGGTTACAATAATCCGTAATAGGGCTACAATAATCCGTACTAGGGCTACAAGAATCCGTATAATCAGGGGAACTATCTTCTTTTCTCTCTTCCGATCGCAAATTTTGTTTTGATAAAAGCTCTAGTCTAGGTTTTTCTGCTAGTATTCGATTTGCTACGAGATTAGTTTTTTCGTTTGATTTATTATCAATGGTTTTGTTTCTAACATCACCCTTCAAAAGATCTTGTCTAGTTGAGAGATAATTAGATATGTTTCTTAGCATATTTTGCCTCAAATTTTAAATTTCATATGATATTAAACTTTGCCATAATTTTATGGTATTAAAATATTAAACAGAGGCAATTTAGATGTAGTTTTTTTGTAAATTTAATTTTTTGTTCTAATTAGAGATATCTCTAATTACACTGAGTTTTTTTTCATATATCCAATAAGGAGCTATTATATCCTCTGGATAACCACTTCCAGCTAATTTATGGATAATACATTTTTTATCTAGCTCATTTATAAACTTTTTTGAAATATCTACATACTCATCATATGTAAGGGATTTGAATTTCCCATCTAGATACATCTTTCCTAAAACAGTGTTTTTTAAAGCGATTAGAAGATGGAGTTTTATCCCATCTATTTTTAATTTAGATAAGAATTTAGCGGTCTGAAGCATTTCATCAAAAGTCTCTTCTGGCAGTCCTAAAATTATATGTACACAAAGATGAAGATCATATTTTTTTATAAGTTCATATGCTTTAATGAAATCATTTAGAGTCTCTTTTCTATTTATTAAATTAAGAGTTTTATCATGCATGCTTTGAAGCCCAAGCTCAATCGATACAAAAGGCAAAAACTCTCTATAAGATGCTATTAGTTTAACTTTTTCTTCATCTATACAATCTGATCTTGTCGAAATTGAGAGTCCAACAATATCCACATGTGAATAGATCGCCTCATCATATAATGATTTTAGTTTATCTACACTTGCATGGGTATTTGAAAAGGATTGAAAATAAGCGATGAACTTTTTTGCTTTATATCTAGTTTTTCGAATTCTAATATTTTTTAAAACTTGTTCTTTTATGGGGGTGTCTTTTTTATGAACTCTAGAAGATGAGCCAAATTGATCGCAATAGATACATCCCATTTTTGATTTTGTGCCATCTCGATTAGGACAAGTAAAGTTTGCATCAATCGATACTTTATAAACTTTGTAGCCATATAAATTTTTGAGATATTCTCTAAAAGTTAAAAAGTTTTTCATCTTTTATTTCAGTTTATTATAACTATTTATTATACTCCAAATTAGCATTCATAGCTAGAAGCTCAACATTTAAGGTTTAAAGGCAAAGATTTGACAAAAAAGGCAAAAGCTTGAAAAGTAAAGAAAAGAATATGAAAAAAAAGAGTATGAAGAAAAAAGCTATTTATATTTTTTTAAGTCTTATAATTTTAATTTTTGCCGGCTATACGATTTTTCCTCACGTAGTAGCAAAATATTACTCTGCAAAAACTTTTAAAAATCTTGATTTAGAAGTAAAAAATTTGAGTTTAGGCAATAACAAATTTGAATATGTTGAAGGGCAATCAGGGGAGCCAATGGTTTTTGTCCACGGTTTTCAATCTACAAAAAGCTATTGGGTGCCATATTTTAAAAAATTTCATAATAAATACAAAGTAATAGCTATGGATCTACCAGGACATGGAAATAGCTCAAGACCTCAAAATCAAAAATATAGTCTTCAAGCACTATCTGCATCTTTAGAGAGTTTTATAGAAGAAAAAAAAATAGATAATTTCCATCTAATCGGGACTTCTATGGGAGGTGGCATCGCTACGATATATGCTCATAATAATCCCGATAAGGTAAAAAGCCTTATTTTAATTAATCCTCTTGGTATTGATCAAGAAATGAAAAGCGATCTTCAGGTTTTAATGGAAAAAGGTAAAAATTTACTTTTTCCAAGTAATTTAGAAGAGTTCGATGAGATGGCAATTTTTATTACAGGTAAGCCTCTTGCATTGAGTGCATATTTTAAAAAACATGCCCTAACTCAAATGGTAAAAAATTACTTCTTTTTTAAAAAAGCTTTTAATGAGATGATAACTACTTCAAAAACCCTAGATGATATTCTTCCAAAGATTAAAACAAAAACGCTTATTCTTATCGGGAAAAAAGATAAGGTAATCCATCCATCTTCTTATGAGTATTTTATAAGACTAATGCCAAATGCAGAGGCTGTTAGATTCAAAAATGGGTCTCATGCATTTATTGGAAAATCTTTCAATAAAGCAATTGTATCAATAGATGAATTTTTAAAAGAGACTTAGAAACTAAATCTCTTCATTGGATTTTTGATTTTGCAAAACATAAATTACTGCCAAAAGAACTGTCATCCATGACAACGTTAATAAAATTAACTTTTTCCCCTCTTTATCAAATTCTATTTGGTTTTCTTCAATTTTATTAAGATCAACTTCAATATTTTTTTTCTTTAATCCTTTTAAAGATTCTGCAGATCTATGTAAGGGGTTTTTTGCAAGAAAGAGTTTTTTCAGGCGTGGTAAATCAAAAAGACATTTAGGAACAAATGTGAGTTCATTACCTTTGAGATTTAATTCTTCTAGGTTTTTAAGTAATGAGAGTTCATCTGGAAGATCAATTATATAATTGTAACTAAGATTTAGCCTTTTTAGATTATCAAGCATGTACAAGGCTTTGGGGATAGATCTTAAGCTTATACTGAAAAATGTTAAATCTCTTAAAGAAGATAGTTCAGTTTGATTCTCTTTTATCCATTCATTAAAGAGAGATATAGAATAATTATAATCACAAAGTTTTGAGCTATCAAAAAATGCCCTAGTTGCCGGGCCCCCTCTAGAAGACAAAATAGTTATTAGCTTTTTCCAAATACTGAAAATATCCAAAATTTCAATTTTCTTTTGCACTCTATTAATATTTTCAATCGAAAGTGATTCTAACTGAATATTTTCAGGTTCTAGATTAAAGGTGTTATAATATTGATGTTCATAATATCCAATGTGATCTAGAAGGATTGCAATAAAATCTTTTGTAAGATTGCGTACTTCATAATCTTTAAAGCCTTTTGGTCCAGGATCTGGTATTGGACAACCAATTTCTTTAGCGAACAGAAGCCAGATACAGTTTGTTTTTGATAAAGTATCAAGAGATCTATTTGCTAACCCAAAACTACCGATATTTTCTATAGAGTTTAAATTTTTAAAAAACATAGTCTTAATTTCATTGGAAAAATCATTAAGAGATATGCTCATTAAAGGCTCCTATTTTTTCATTAAATAATTTTATTTTGAAATATTTTAAATTTGGTAAGTTAAGATTGTATAGTTTTTTTGTTTTTATGATATAAAAAAATATCTAAAAAAACTAAAAAACTATTAAAGACATATAGATAAATCACCGCATCATATCGATAATAAATTTTATTTAAAATCCCTGCAATATATCCAATAAAAATTACATATAAGAAGGAGAGGCTTTTTCCTTTTATAGATTTGGATTTATATGATTTATAAACAGATAATGGCCAAGCAGCTCCGAAACAAAGTAGCATTATTATTTCAAATATCATTTAAAAATCCTTTGATTTTTTTTTGAGTTTTTAAAAATGGTTTTGTAGATATCTTTGATATAATCAGATTTAATTTTATTTAAAATGCTTTTTTCTCTATTAAAGTCAGCTATCTCAATTTTATATTTTTTAATTTCTTTTGCTAATTTTAGCCTTTTTTCTAAAAGAGGAATAATTTGATTATCAAGTTCATCTATTTGATTTCTTAAATTTTCTAAAGTCATAGTTTTTGTTTTTTCAAGATGATTTTTCAATCAAATATAGTTTATCGTTTTTTCTGATTTTTTTAGCTAGTTTGATAGCAACTTTTTCGCCTTTATAAGCCTTTTCAACTTTTTTGTCAGTATGCAGAGATTCGATTTTCGTTTTTATCACGCCAGTTGTAGGGCCTATTATAATAATTTCATCACCAACTTTAACCCCATGAGAGTGCAGTTGGAACTCTCCAACTTTTAAGTTAGAAAAGAAGTTAGTAACTTTTCCTATATATATTTTTTTTTCTGTAGCTTGAGATCCATGAGATCCGCTCCAAATATCAGTCTCTTCTCCTAAATAGTAGCCTCCATACCAAAACCCTCGATTGTAAACTTTTTTTAGATCATCTAACCAACTATTTATTTTATCTTTTGTATAGGTTCTCTCAAATACAGCATCCACCGCCTCTTTATAACATTTGGTTACTGTATGCACATATTCTGCAGATCTTGCTCTTCCTTCAATTTTAAAAATTTTAATTCCAGCATTTATTAATTTATCTATTTGACCTATAGTGCAGAGATCTTTGAGTGACATAATGTAATTATTATCTATCAAAAGTTCTTTATTTGTTTCTTCTTCTATAACTTTGTATTTTCTTCTGCACGCCTGCAAACACTCACCTCGATTTGCGGATTTATTATATTGATGAAGTGACATATAACATTTGCCGGAGATTGATGAGCATAGAGCTCCATGAACAAAAGCTTCAACTTCAACAAGGTTGCCTGAGGGACCTGTAATTTTATCTTTTTTAATGGTTTCAACGATATTTTCAATCTGCTCTAGTTTAAGTTCTCTAGCTAGTACCACAACATCAGAAAACTGAGAATAGAATCTTAGAGCTTCTATATTTGATACATTTGCTTGAGTAGATATATGGATTTTCATACCGATTTTTCTAACATAGGAAATAGTTGCAAGATCATGAGCAATGACAGCTGAAATACCAGCTTTTTTTGTTTCATTTAAAATTTCTTGCATCAAACTAATTTCATCATCATAGATAATAGAGTTTATAGTCAGATAAGATTCAACAGAGTTTTTTTTGCAAAGAGTAGCTATTTTTTTTAAATCTTCGATTTGAAAATTATTAGACCCAAGCTTTCGCATATTTAGTTTATTTACACCAAAATAGATAGCGTCTGCTTTAGCTTCTATTGCAGCTTGCATGCTATCGAAATATCCAGCTGGTGCAAGTATTTTAGGTTTTATTTGCATTTTCTAGTTTTTAGGACAATTAAAAACTAATATTATATAAAGACTTACTTATTAATGTTATCTTTTTTTTATGAAATGAAAATTATAAATAGAGCTCTTTATCTAACAAAACATTTTTTTACATAATTTAATGATGTTTTTTGAAAATGATCCATCTCTTCATCTGAAAAGGCCGTTTTCTTAGAGTAAGTTGGATTCAAAGTTACTTTAGGAACGAATTTCTGCAAAACATACAACTTAGCATCTTTTATTGAAAAAGCCATTTTTTCAATATCTTCTTTTTCATGTAAGTTCTTTACTAGAGTTGATCTAAACTCATAATCTATATTTGAAGACATTATTATTTTAATACTTTCTTCAATTCTTTTAGAGCTAAGGTTTACATTTGTAATCTTTGGGTATTTATCTAATGGAGCTTTTAGATCCATAGCTATATAGTCGATTAGGTTTTGAGAAATTAGATCTTTTAAAACTTTGGGATTTACACCATTGGTATCTAATTTAACTAAAAAATTTAGATTTTTTACTCTTTTAATAAAATCAATTAGATTTTTTTGAAGAGTAGGTTCACCTCCTGAGATAACCACAGCATCTAACTTACCTTGTCTTTTTTCTAAAAAAGAAAAAATAGTTTCAATCTCTAAAGGTGTGTTGAACTCATCTTTTAAAACAAGCTCAGGATTATGACAATAGTGACAAAAAAAACTGCAGCCTTGTGTAAAAATCACGGCTGCAGCTTTTTTTGGATAATTAATTAAGGAGAATTTTAAAAGTCCTCCAATTAACACAAAGCCTCTTTTTTTAACTTTTTATCAGAAGGGGCTTTATACTCTTCTCTAATATCAAACTCGCTTCTTTTTCCATCATTCCATTGATCTACGGGTCTATAATAACCAACAACTCTAGAGTAAATTTCACATGGTTTAGAGCATTTTGGACAGTTTTGAAGCTCTCCATTTAAATATCCATGATCAGGACATATACTAAAAGTTGGAGTGATAGTTAAGTATGGAAGTTCATATTTTTCAAAGGTTTTTCTAATTATATTTTTTACAGTATCGGGATCATCAATTTTCTCTCCAATAAATCCATGAAGAACAGTTCCCCCTGTATATCTTTTTTGAAGCTCATCTTGATGATCAAAAGCTTCAAAAAGATCATCTGTATAATTTACAGGTAAGTGAGTGGAGTTTGTGTAAAATGGTTTTGCTCCCTGTTTTATTTGAGGTTCATTTGCGCATTTTATATCGGGATAGCGCTTTTTATCAATTTTAGCGAGCCTATATGTTGTTCCTTCAGCAGGGGTTGCTTCTAAGTTATAACTGTTAGAAGTCTCTTCTTGATATAGACTCAATTTCTCTCTCATAAAATCTAAAACATTTATAGCAAAGTTTTTGCCTTCTTCTGTAGCAATTGGAGTGTCTAAAAGATTTAGAGCAGCTTCATTCATACCAATGAGACCTATTGTGGAGAAGTGATTTGTCCAATACTTATCGAATCTTTGTTTAATCTGTCTTAAATAGAATTTAGAATATGGATAGAGTCCTTTTTCTGTGAAATTTTCAATGATTTTACGTTTGATCTCTAAGCTCTCTTTTGCTAAATCCATAAGATCACTTAAATGATTTATAAACTCTTTTTCATTGTTTGCTAGATATCCAATTCTAGCTAAGTTTATTGTTACGACTCCAATTGATCCGGTGAGGGGGTTTGATCCAAAAAGTCCGCCGCCCCTAGCTTTTAATTGTTTTGTATCTAAACGTAGTCTACAACACATGGATCTTGTGTCTTCTGGATCCATCTCAGAATTAATAAAGTTCGTAAAATATGGGATGCCATATTTTCCGGTAACTTTCCAAAGAAGATCTAAATTTGGATCATCCCAATTAAAATCTTTTGTTATGTTGTATGTTGGAATTGGAAATGTAAAAATTCTACCTCGATCATCACCTTTTTGCATAACTTCTAAAAAGGCTTTATTAAACATATCCATCTCTTTTTGAAAATCTTTATATTTCTCATCTTTTATATCTCCTCCGATCTCAACATTGGTATCTTTATATAGCCCTGAAGGGGATAAATCCAAAGTTATATTTGTAAAAGGTGTTTGAAAACCAACTCTAGTAGGAACGTTGATATTAAAAATAAACTCTTGCATCGCTTGTTTTACTTGATTGTATGATAAATTGTCATATCTAATATACGGAGCTAAAAGAGTATCGATATTTGAAAAAGCTTGAGCTCCAGCTGCTTCTCCTTGAAGAGTATAAAAAAAGTTAACGATTTGTCCGAGAGCTGATCTAAAATGTTTTGGAGGTGCACTTTGAATTTTCCCTGCAACACCTTTAAAACCTACAGTTAAAAGATCTTTTAAATCCCAGCCTACACAATATCCAGCCAAAACTCCTAAATCATGAATATGAAAAGCACCTTCAATATGCGCTCTTCTAATATTTGGGGGATAGATTTTATTTAGCCAATAAATTTTATTTGTCTCTGCTGCAATATAGTTATGAAGTCCTTGCAGAGAAAAACTCATATTAGAATTTTCTTTCACTTGCCAATCTAGTTTTTCTAAATATTGATCGATAAGATCAACTCCAGCTTTATTTGCAATTTCTCTAATTTTAAAATGTTGCTCCCTATATATTATGTAAGCTTTAGCAGTTAGTTTAAAAGGAGATGATAAAAGGGTCTCTTCTACAATATCTTGCATATCTTCTACTGTTGGGATTTCAGTTAACATTTTCTCTGCTATCGAGATTGCTCTAATAGTTAAAGTTTTTGCAATAGATTCATCAAATTCTTTTGTTGCTTTACCAGCTTTTAATATAGCCTTATAGATTTTATCAGAGTCAAAATCATCGATTCTTTCATTTCTTTTTATTATTTTATCAAAGCTTTTTGTGTTATTTTTCTTCATGATTTTTTTCTCCTTTTAAGTTTCTTATCTCAAAGTAGTTTTTCAAGATTTATAGCCCTGAGATACTGCATATAGCATTTTATTTTCTCTAAACTACTAGATATAGGGTTTTGATTTTTTTCGCTACTGTTTTTTTTTCTTCTTGAACTTAAGTGTTTTAGGATTTTTTTTTAAATAATTCATAAAAAAGTATAATATAAAGTTACTACATTTTTAGTTTAAGAAAAAACAAAAATTTAAAAATTTTTAAAAAATGAAAGAAGATACAAAAAGAGTTTTTTTTGGCTTTAAAATTTTTACTCATTGGTTAAAAACTCCTGAAGAAAAGAAGATAATTCAAGAAAAAAACAGACATATAACTCTTCTGTTTTTAGGAGACCAAAATTATTTAGATATTGCTCAATATTTAAAAGAGCTTTCATTATTTGATTTTAAAATATCTCCAAGTGGTTTTTTTGAAAAAGTTTTATTTTTGCCGAAAAAAAATCCAAGGCTTGTCGCATACCAAGCTAATTTTATGGATAAAAATAAAAAAATTCAGGAATTGCAAAAAGATCTTTTTGATTTTTTTAAAAATAAAAAATTTGATCTAAAACAAAATAGAGATAACTTTTTACCTCATGTTACCGTTTGCAGAAATGAGTTTAAAATTGATAAGTGGGAAAATAGTTTTGAGCCATTTGCTTTTTATGTGAAAAGTTTTAATCTTTTTGAATCTTTCGGCTCTAGTGAATACAAAACTCTTTGGAAAAATGAATTTTTAAAACCTTTTGATGAGATCGAGCATACAGCTGATATTGCTTTTAATATTAGAGGTGAGGATTTTTCAGATCTTTTATATAACGCCTTTATAGCGCTATCTTTTAAAGAGACAAAATTTCTCTCTTATTATAAAGAGCTTAAAAATGTTAGTAGTATAGATGATGTGATTATAAATCTAAATGATCTTGTAACAAAAGCTGAAATCGATGGGATTCATATGCCTTTTAAAGCTATTAGTTTTCATTCAGATATTAAAAGAGAAGATAATATTTTATCCTGGGAGATGATTGTCGATGTATAATCTTAAAAAAATAGGTCCCTCTAAATTTTTAGTTCCGAAAGAAGGGGCTATGAGAGTCGATGGACTTATAATTGCTAAAGAAGAACTTTTAGAAGTTATTAAAGAAGATAAATCAATAGAGCAAGTAAAAAATGTTGCAACTCTTCCTGGCATTGTTGGCCACTCAATTGCTATGCCGGATATTCATTGGGGATATGGGTTTCCAATTGGCGGTGTTGCTGCTTTTGATACAGAGACAGGGATTATCTCTCCTGGAGGGGTTGGCTATGATATAAATTGCGGAGTGAGAATTGCACTACTACCTATAAAATTTTCAGAGTTAAAAGAGAAATACGGATCAAAAATAATTAAAAGAATTTTTGAACTTGTTCCAACTGGCATTGGTTACGGGCATAGAGGAGGAAAACATTTATCAGACACAGATTACTTAAACCTTGCGCAAAAGGGAGCTAAATGGTCAATAGAACAAGGTTTTGGGATAGATAGCGATTTAGATCATATCGAAAGTAATGGTAAAATAGACGGCGCTGATATTTCTTTAATATCCGCACATGCAAAGGATAGAGGAAGAAAACAGCTCGGTACATTAGGCTCCGGCAATCACTTTATTGAAATCGGAAAAGTTGAAAATATTTATCTTCCAGAGATTGCAAAAAAATGGGGGATAGAAAAAGATTTAGCATATGTTTTGATTCATTCAGGTTCTCGTGGTTTTGGACATCAAGTTTGCCAAGATGTTTTAAATGTATTTATTAAAAAGGGCTACGCTAAAGATCTTCCGGATAGACAACTAGTTGCAGCTCCGATAAATTCAGAAGATGGTAAAAATTATTTCTCTCAAATGGCTACAGCTGCTAACTTTGCTTTTAATAATCGTCAACAAATGCTTCATTTAGTAAGAGTCGCTATTAACGATATTTGCTCAATTAGCTTTGAAGATATAAAACTTCTATATGATGTTTGTCACAACATCGCTAAATTTGAAACATACAACATAGATGGTAAACCTAAAAAACTCTGCGTTCATAGAAAAGGTGCAACAAGAGCTTTAGGTCCAGGTTCTGAGGAATTAAATCCTATATTTAAGCAAACAGGTCAACCAGTTTTAGTTCCAGGCGATATGGGAAGAGCATCTCATATTTTGGCAGGGCTTGGTAATGAGTTAACATGGTGCAGCTCATGTCATGGAGCTGGAAGACAAAAAAGCAGAAAAAAATCTAGTAGAGAATGGCAGGGAAAAGATCTTAAAGCTTACATGAAAGAAAAAGGAATAGAAGTCCTTGCTAAATCATATGCAACTATAGCTGAAGAGATGCCAGATGCATATAAAGACGTAGATATTGTAGTCGATGCAGTTGAAGAAGCAGGCCTTGCTAACAAAGTCGCTAGACTTACCCCTTCCTATGTAATTAAGGGGTAATATTTTTTTTTCAATATCAAAATAGAAATCAGCTTTGCATTGCAAAAGGTTTTAATCCTCTTGGAGAAGCTGGCCTATCTCTAGGTTTTCTTATAAGTGACGTAGTTTGTTTTGGGATATTATTTGCGATATTAGAAGATTTTGATTTTTTCTTTATTGAATCGGAGCTAGTTATTTCGATATGTGGGTTATATTCATGATTTATCATAGGTAAATGATTATCATTTAAACAACCCAAGCAGATGATTTTTATGTTTTCAAAAGGAGACGTTGCGCTAGATGATTTTTTTTCATCTGTTGTCTCTATATCTCTTGGCTTAGTAACAATTAAAAAATCATTACCACCTTGAGTAAATCTAAAAATATTATCATCTATTTAAGTTAGTGGATTGGGTTGAACTTTTACATCAGCCATAATTACTCCTTTTTTTTATCGTTTTCTGGCAAGAAAACCCTTTCCTATAAGGAAGGGGTGAATTGCCAATATTAAAAAATGCTGGCTTAAATCCTTTTAAAGCCTCCGCCAGCTAGAGTAATGTTAGCAGGTGTTTTTAAATCTGCTGCAGAGAGAGTTTCCTCTCTGTTTAATGACAGATCACAGTTGCTACGGACTAGTGGAGTATCCGTAGATGCGCATGTATCTCTTTCGACTAACTTCTGCATAAAATGCTCTCTAATCAACGAGTTTTCTTTGATCTTCACGGTTCACGCCTCTCCTTTTAGGGAGAGGGGATTGACCGGCATTAAAAATTTGAAGGTTTGATTTATGAGGAATCTGTTATTGAATTTCAAATAGAAAATAGCAATTTTTAAAAAAATATTTTTTGGGCCAATTGCTTTTTTTAAAGAGACGGATCATCGGCCCGAAAAAAGATAAAAAAAAATAAAAGATACTTTTTTTTACTGAATATAATTATTTTTCATATCATCTCTTGCTTAAAAGATTTTTTTTTTGTATATTATTTTTATTCATTTAAGGAAAACCTTAAATAGAAAAAAGGTGCTACTGCATCTATCAAGTTTTTTGACAGTGGAAATGAAAGGATGATGATATAGCTTTGCTTGTGCATATAGTTTTTATAAACTATT
>SDBU01008281.1_pt1 | contig 11858 bp, 8 predicted proteins | sample 2277071 | NCBI WGS metagenome assembly SDBU01 (sample SAMN10397929, study PRJNA504765) | marine sediment metagenome | isolation source: marine sediment core GS08_GC12, 126 cmbsf | place: Arctic Ocean: Gakkel Ridge, Loki's castle | collected 2008
ACTACGATGAGCCATAGATGTTCGTAGGAAGAATCGTGATATGTGGGGACCCCGACCTGTCCGGACCCTTAGTCGGGCGAACACATGGGTTCGCCCCTACGACGAGACAATACCTGAACGTCTATAGTGGATGATCTGGGTCCGGCGCCGTGGGACTGGGGCAACAAGGTCAGAGTCGTGTCCACCGATTGGCCTCACAGGTGGGAGATCAAGAGTCAGCCACCGAGAAGCGTACGTATCGCTCTCACCTGTGCGGTCTGAGCGGCAGAACGGTCAAGGAAAGCAAAGGAGCGCACCATGAAGATCACCGATATCGAGATCATCCCGATAGTCGTGCCCGTGGCGGAACGGTACGACAACCACCACGGCCGCATACGCATGGGCGGGATAGACCAGCGGCTGTTCGTCAAGATCCACACCGACAACGGCCTCGTCGGCTATGGCGACTATGAGGGGGATGACAGGCCCCCGCCTCAGTTGGAGATAGACCGGCTCATCGGTCGCAATCCGTTCGACTTCATCAACAACAGCTTCAACCCGGCCATTGGCATGGCCCTCTACGACGTGATGGGAAAGCACCTGGAAGTGCCTGCGTACAAGCTCATGGGGCAGAAGCTGCGCGACGCGGTATCAGTGGCGGCCTGGACGCGACCGTGTCCTCCCGAGGTGTTTCGCGGCGAAATCGAGAGGGCAGTTGCCCAGGGCTACAGCATTTTCAAGATGCACACATCCGACCGCTATGACGTATTCGAGCAGTGCCGTCTTGCCTCGGAGGTCGCTCCTGAGGGGTTCAAGATCCACTGGGACTTCACCGGACGCCGGGGCCGGACCGTGGGGACCGTCTTGCCCATCATCGCAGAGATAGAACGGGAATACCCCATTGTCGGCTATATCGAGGACCCTCTCGACCAGCGCGACCTCGATGGCTGGAGCAAGCTGCGTCAGCGGACACAACTCCCAATCGTGCACGGCGGCGCACCTGCGCTCGGCGGCATGCAGGAGTTGCTTCACGGCGTGGCAGACATCTACATGATTGGCGGGAGCATCGGGAACACCCTGGCTCTCGGACACGCATACGGGCTTGCCAATATGCAGTGCCTCTTACAGCAGACCGGGGGGACACTGACAAAGGCGCTGACTTTGCACATGGCATGCGTCCTTCCCACGGCGACCGCACACTCTGTGATCCTGGACGACCAGTACGACGAGGATATCACCACGGAGACCATTCCGGTGACCGAGGGGTTCTCCCGCGTGCCAGAAGGACCCGGTCTGGGTTTCGAGATAGACGAAGACGCTCTGGCGCGAGCGGCTGCGCGGAGATCGAAGCCGCTGCCCAGGATCGTGAGCATCGTGCATCTGCCGGGCGGCACAAGAATCTACTCCGCTCGCCACGCCAACATCAAGAGGATAACGGGCCGCGAGGAGGGCGCGATTCGCGGGATAAACGTGGAGCAATGGGAAGACGATGGCTCGGAGGAGTTCGACCGCATCTACGAGAGGGTGACAGAGGAAGCCAAAGCCAGAGGCGAGAGGGTGACCTGAAGACCTTGCTTGGCAGCTCACAGCGTTCTTGGCAACGTCAGCGTGCAGATGATGGGGCTCTGCTCCTGCAGATCGATGCCATAGATGTTCAGAGAAAGAATCGTGATTTGCATAGGCCCCGACTTGTCGGCACAACGATTGGGCGAACACACAGGTTCGCCCCTACCCCGAAACATTGCCTGAACGTCTATGGAAGACGCGCCGCTCTGGAAACTGGGGGTAGTGACGGGGGCCTTGCACCCGCAAAGGGTGAAGGCTCTACTGAGGGCGAAGGAGACGCCCCAGCGGGGTGTCTCTACGGAAGATGCGCCGCCGAAACAACGTTGCTTTCATAACAATCGTCCATGCTGGTGCCCGGCGCCCTTGTGAATGAGAATCGCAGAGGGCCCCTGTCGGCCCTCATCCTAGCCTTCTCCCAAAGGGAGAAGGGACATAGGGAAAGCCGATTCTCATGCCAAAGCTGTACTGAGGGCGACGGAGACGCCCCAGCGGGGCGTCTCTACGGAAGATGCACCGCCGAAACAACGTTGCTTCCATACGAATCGTCCATGCGGGCGCCCGGCGCCCTTGTGAATGAAAATCGCAGAGGGCCCTTGTTGACCCTCATCCTATCCTTCTCCCAAAGGGAGAAGGGACATAAGGAAAGCCTGTTTTCATGCCAAAGCTGTACTGAGGGCGACGGAGACGCCCCAGCGGGGCGTCTCCACGGACGGAAGATGCCCCGCTGAAACAACGTTGCTCTCATGCCAGTGACAGCAAGGCTTCCGGCAGCCAACGCGCCTGGCAACCAATGGCATGAAGCAGTCAAAGTCCATTATCGGGACCCTGCGCGGCGCGTCGGGGGAGAGCCCGTCGAAGGAGGAGGAAAAAAGCACGTATGGGTGCAAGACAGGACGAGAGCCAATCACCAACGTCTAGCGTTAGAGGGGTCAGGCGGCCCAAGCTGTCCAGGCGCAGCAAGGCGCCAGCACACATCCAGGGACTGGTCGAACGGGTGGAGGCGGCGGTGGCCGACGCCAGGTACGCTCCCCGCAAGGAGATGTGGACGCGGCATAATCGGCTGGAGAAGCAGCCGAAGGTCCCTGTGAGCGTCTTCCTCCACGGCGGCTACACCTACACCTGGCACGAACTCATCCCGCCGGACAACCTGGTCTCGCGCGGACCCCTTGAGAGGGCTATCGAACTACAGCTACGGCAGAAGCTGTACAGGCATGAGCACATTCCCGACGACGACGTGCTGCTCCCCACGGTGTGGATCAGGTCCGCAAGGCCGCAGTCGAATGCTACGGGACCCGGCAGCCTGGGGGAGTTGGCTTCCAACGTGAATCCCCTTCTCCGTCAGGACGCCGACGCACATGCCACCGAAGATACTCGCCTCTGGGGACTTCCGTTCCGGCGTATGCAGACCGGCGACGCGGGGGGCGCCTACAAGGTTGACCCCGTGGTGACCTCGGAAGGCGACATGGCGGACCTTCACCATCCAGCCTACGAGGTGGACGCCGACAGGACGCGCGTCTTGTTTGAGCGCGTCACAGAGATGGTGGACGGCCGGCTCCCCGTGAAGATCGAGACGGATGAACTGGGTGCCAGCCCGTCGGAGACCGTGGTGGACCTGATGGGCATAGAGCCTGTCCTCTACGGTGTTATCGACAATCCTGCCTTTGTCCACAAGATGATGGAGTTCGTTACAGACGGCTATGTCCGGTACCATCGCCAGCGTGAGGCGTCCGGCCAGATCGACGCGGAGGAGAGTTGGAAGTACCGCATTCACTACGAGGCGCTTCCTTCAGACGAGGACTCCCACAGGCTGGGGCAGAGCTGGACGTACATCAGCGCACAGAGCCTGAGCGGCCTGTCACCCGGGATGTTCGATGAGTTCCTGCAACCGTACCATGCCAGGCTGGCCGAGGTCCTTGGACACCAACGAGTCTACTTCCACGGCTGCGAGGACTTAACTCGGAAGATCCCGATCATCCGGAGGCTCCCCAACCTGCGTCGGTTCCATGTCTCCCCGTGGACGAATCTGGGGACGGCAGTAGACGAGCTTGGGCAGGACTTCGTCCTGGAAGTCCATGTCCACACTGCCGAGACGCTGCTGGTGCACACACCTGACCAGATGCGCGAGAACCTCGAGAGGATCATGTCAATAGCCGGCCGCAGCGTGATCGACATCAACTTGAGCGACATCGAGACGGTCAACGGCAACCCGTCCCTGCTGACGACCTGGGCCCAGATCGCCCAGGAGGTGACAGCACGACACTCTTGACTCAAGCGGAGTCCGGGAAGCCTGGACAGGGCAGTAGTAGTGCGTCAACGTAGTTTTGATAGGCTTTAGCTTCACCGATATCCCCTCCGACAGGGTCGAGAGTCTCGATGAGCATCCCCCCGACGCGTCGGGGAGGATCCTCGACTTGTCAGGGAAGCATCATCGGACCTCTCTAACTCTCCCCCGGAAAGGGGGAGAGGACAAGACCCCCGACAGGTCGGGGGAGGGGTGAAGGGGGGTGAAAGCGTTGCATCAAGACTATGTGGACAGGGTACTGGCGCCTTAGGAATCACACTCGGCTTGGAAGGGCCATACCTCGAGGTGTTAGACATGGAAGAACACGGAGTAATTAGGCTTGCGACTTGCCAGTTTCCGGTCGGTCCTGACATAGGGAAGAACTCCAAGCATATTCAGGAGCAAGTGGTCAACGCGAAGCAGCAAGAAGCAGGGATCGTTCACTTCTCAGAATGCGCTCTCTCCGGGTATGCAGGGGTGGACCATCACGATCTGGGCCAGATCGATTGGGCCAAACTCGAACAGGAGACCCGAGCGATCTGCGAACTCGCGGACCGCGAGAATGTCTGGATCGTCCTTGGCAGCACACACCGCCTGTCGAGAGGGAATCTGCCGCATAATTGCCTATACGTCATAGACGCCAACGGACAGATCGTGGACCGGTATGACAAGCGGTTCTGCACGGAAGAGGACCTGAAATACTACTCCCCAGGAGACCATTTCGTTGTATTCGAGGTGAATGGCGTAAAGTGTGGGCTGCTGATCTGCTACGACATCCGTTTCCCAGAGCTATTTCGTGAGTACAAGAAGCTGGATGTGAAGGTAATCTTCCATTCCTTCTACAACGCGAGGCGTCAGGAGAGGAATATCCACACGACGATAATGCGTCCGTCTGTTCAGACACGGGCCGCGACGAATGGGTTCTGGATAAGCGCCAACAACTCGTCGGCGCACTATCAGAGCTGGCCAAGCGTCTTGGTCAGGCCCGACGGAGAGTTCGCTGGTTCCTTGAGATTCCATCGGCCTGGCATCATGGTGAACAGGATTGACATCAGTGAGTCCTACTACGATGCCTCTGAGCCGTTCAGGGAAGGCGCCATGAGCGGCACGCTCCATAGCGGTGAGCTGGTCGATGACCCAAGGAGCGAAGACAGGAGATCACTCTAGGACTGTCTGCGGGATCTCGCCTTTTCGCCGGGGTGCGCCGGGCGTGTGGCATGGAAGAACTGGACCCGCAGAATGACCTGGCGCCGATCATCTGAGGGAGCTGCGTGACAGCTTCGCCGGCCTCTGAACGTCATGTACAATGGAAGGTGGCCCCAGGCGCCAGAACCGTGCAATGGGAGCGGGATACAGTGAGCTTTCTGAGGAAGCATTTTAGATCGAGCAAGGAAGACGTGTGGCGGCAGCTTTGCAGCGAGATCGGTGGCGAGTTCCTTGATGGCGGACGCTGGAAAGGGGGCAAGGTCGTTGCCAAGGTGAAGGAATGGACCGTGACCCTCGACACCTACACCGTGTCGACCGGCAAGAGCACCGTGACCTATACCCGTATGAGAGCACCGTACGTGAACAAGGACGGCTTTCGGTTCAAGGTCTATCGCAGGGGTCTGTTCAGCGGACTGGGCAAGCTCCTCGGCATGCAGGACATCGAGGTGGGGTATTCCGATTTCGACCGCGACTTCATCGTCAAGGGGAATGACGCATCCAAGGTCCGGTCGCTGTTTCTGAATCCGAGGATTCGTGGGCTAGTCCAGGCTCAGCCATCTATTCACTTTCAGGTGAAGGACGACGAAGGCCGGTTCGGCACAGCCTTTCCCGAGGGCGTTGATGAGCTGAGTTTCCATGTGACGGGCGTCATCAAGGACATTAAGCGGCTGAGGCTTCTCTACGAGCTGTTCTCAGAGACGCTGGACCACCTGTGTCACATTGGCTCGGCCTACGAGGACGACCCCAATATCACGCTGTAGGCCGGGGTCGATGCCCGAGGTGCCGGCTGACCCACTCTGGCGGGAATCAGGACGCGATTGCCCTGCCCGAAGGCCATTGACACCGCTTCGGACGGGTAGTAGCATTATGGCTGTCTAAGCCACAACCAAATGGTGCCAACTCTCATCAAGAGAGGCAGAGCGAACGGCCCTTGGAAGCCCGGCAACCGTGTGGCGAGGCTCAGGGCCTGCCGAAGCGGCCCCAACTCCGTCGAGCGTAGACCGATTGAAAGATGAGAGTGAATTCCTGTAAGAACTTCTCGCATCCAGAGAAGTTCTTGTTATGATTTGAAGAACCACCCTTTGACTTCTGTCGAGGCGCCCAACCTGAGACCCATCTATTGGCACGACGGCAAAGTCGCCCTCCTCGACCAGACGCGTCTTCCTCAGACGGAGGTCTGGCTGGAGCTCACCAACTACGAAAGCATCATCGAAGCCATACAGAACATGCGCATCAGGGGAGCGCCGGCGATCGGCGTGGCTGGGGCCTATGCAGTGGCGTTGGCCGCCTCGGCGCTAAGGGATGGCGCTCCGAGCGCGTTCATTTCGCATCTGGAGTTGGCGGCGGCGGCAATCAAAGAGGCACGCCCGACAGGGGCAAACCTGGCGTGGGCTGTCCGGCGGATGATGTCCGTAGCCCGGAGCGCCAGCGACACGCAGGGCGCCGCCAGCGATCTCATCGCTGAAGCCATGCGCATTCAGGAGGAAGATGAAGAGGCCAATCGTCGTATCGGCAGCTTCGGCGCGGAATTGATCCCGTGTGGCAGCAGCGTGTTGACCCACTGCAATGCCGGAGCGCTCGCCACCGGCGGCTACGGCACCGCCCTGGGTGTGATAAAGACAGCGTGGGCCCAGAACAGACTATCACATGTCTTCGTTACTGAGACGCGGCCTCTGCTCCAAGGGGCGCGTCTTACCGCATGGGAACTCGTTCGCGCGCATATCGACGCCACTGTGCTGCCAGACTCGGCGGCGGGGCAGCTCATGCGGCTTGGCAAGGTCCAGGCCGTCATCGTCGGCGCCGACAGGATAACGGCTAACGGCGATGTCGCGAACAAGATCGGGACCTACAGCCTGGCGGTCCTTGCGAAGGAAAACGGAGTGCCTTTTTACGTGGCGGCGCCAAGTAGCAGCATCGATCTGAGCCTGCATTCGGGGGAGTCCATCCCGATTGAGGAGAGACCCTCGGAGGAGGTCGCCCGGCTGGGCGGCGCGACCGTCGTCCCCGAGGGAACGAAGGTGCTCAACATCGCATTCGACGTTACGCCGCACCGCTACGTCACAGCCATGATCACGGAGATGGGCGTCGTGCGCGCGCCGTACAGCCACAACCTGGCCGAAAGGGCAAAGGCTTCGTGTGAGTAGGGCAAAGATCGCTTTCATCGGCGGCTCAGGTCTGTACGAGATGGACGGCCTCACCGAAAGGCAAGAGGTCGAGGTACACACGCCTTTCGGGGCGCCCAGCGACAGAATCGTCGTCGGGACACTCGCCGGTACGAGGGTTGCCTTCCTCCCGCGTCATGGCAGAGGACACCGCTTCTCACCAACACAGATACCGGTCAGGGCCAACATATACGCCCTGAAGACGCTGGGGGTCGAGCGAGTCGTCTCCATCAGCGCGGTCGGCAGTCTGCAAGAGCAGATCAGACCGCTGGACATGCTGGTGCCCGACCAGATCATCGACCGCACCAGGATGCGCTCCAACACCTTCTTCGAGAACGGCATCGTGGCGCACCTGGGGTTCGCCGAGCCCTTCTGCCCGGACCTGCGCGACGCTCTGGCCCCGGCGGCCCGGCAGCAGTCGGCTACCGTGCACGAGGGCGGCGCCTACATTGTGATGGAGGGGCCGCAGTTCTCGACCAGGGCCGAGTCGGAGCTGTACAGGTCGTGGGGAGCCAGCGTCATAGGCATGACCGCGCTCCCCGAGGCCAAGCTGGCCCGCGAAGCCGAGCTGTGCTACGCGACTCTGGCGCTAGTCACCGACTGCGACTGCTGGCGCCAGACCGAAGAGGATGTGTCGATTGGACTTGTGATAGCCAACCTGCGCAAGAGCGTTGCCGCCTCGCAAGAGGTGATCCGGGCGCTGGCGCCTGCCATATCCGCTGGCCGCCACTGCTCCTGCGGCTCCCTACTCAAAGATGCTATCATTACCAGTCCTGAGCACATAGGCAATGAGACGAGGAGACGGCTGTCGGCGATCATCGGGAAGTACCTGCCGGTGATGGGTGCTTGAGCCTGGTACGCTGTCAATATGGGTTTGCAGATGTTCAGAGGAAGAACCGTGATTTGCATAGGCCCCGACTCGTCGGCGCCGCGATTGGGCGAACACACAGGTTCGCCCCTACCCCGAGCATTACCTGAACGTCTATAGTACGGGGCAGGGTCTTCGGGTTTTGTGGAGGGCCCGTTGGTCAGACATCCGCCTCCGGCGGACAAGACCCTCACCCCAGCCCTCTCCCGGCGGGAGAGGGAGCAGACTCCCCGACTCGCCGGGGTCGGGATAAGGGCGGATCATCGGTCCGCTAGCCAACACTCCTTTGATAACCGAAAGACCTTGAGTGCGGAGACATCAGGGCCCATCCCTTCGGCAACCTGTCGTCTGCGCCCGAGGCGGAAGCTCATGGAAGGGCGGCGCTCAGTGCCAAATGCGAATGGTCGAAGCTCAAGCGGTCTTGGCCGTTGCGCGGAGTTGGCGTCACGACGAAACAGGGGACTCGAATGTCGGTTCTGGTAGTAGGCTCGGTCGCATATGACTCCGTGACGACGCCGGCGGGCAATCGGAAAGATGCCCTGGGCGGTTCAGCCACCTATTTCTCTGTATCCAGCAGCTATTTCACGCCCGTCAGCGTGGTGGCCGTGGTCGGCGAGGATTTCCGCGCGGAGGACCTCGGCCTACTCAATTCGCACGGGGTGGAAACATCCGGACTGGAACGGAGCAAGGGCAAGACCTTTCGCTGGGTCGGGCTATATGGCACGGAGGACGCAAACACGCGCGACACGCTTGATACGGAGCTGAACGTGTTCGCGCATTTCTCGCCTACATTGAGTCCGGAGCATCGCAAGCAACCGTATCTCTTCCTTGCCAACATCGACCCGGAGCTTCAGCTCAGGGTCCTCGATCAGATGCACACGCGACCAAAGCTGGTGGCGCTGGACACCATGAACTTCTGGATCGAGGGGCAGGAGAACGCGCTTGCGCGCGTAGTGGAGAGGGTAGACATGCTGTTTGTGGACGAGGGCGAGGCGCGGAGTCTTGCGGGCGAGACCAATCTTGTGAGAGCGGTGCGTCGTATCATGGGCCTGGGCCCGTCGGCTGTGATAGTCAAGCGAGGTGAGCACGGCGCCCTTCTATTCCAAGGCGAGTCGGTCTTCGCCGCGCCCGCGTTCCCTTTGGAGGATGTGATCGACCCTACCGGCGCAGGCGATTCCTTCGCCGGAGGCTTCGTCGGCTATCTGGCCGCCACCGACGACTTGAGTCCCGACAGCTTCCGCCGTGCCGCCGTCCTGGGCTCGGTAATGGGCTCATTTGCGGTTGAGGGGTTCAGCCTGGACCGGACCGGGTCACTGACAGAGGCCGAGATAGAGGCCAGGTTTCGCGCACTAACCGCCGTAACGCATTTCACACCGCTAGCAGAAGGGGAGACGCTGCCGTGGCGCGGCAGCCGCTGATCTCATTGTAGAGGTCGGCCCTTGAGCATCCGCCGGCAGGCGGAGCATGGCTGCGGTTGAGGAGGAGCTTTTGCCAACAGGAACGTATAGAGGAGACGTCCGAGACCTGTCGCTGGCATCCGACGGGGTCCGACGCATACAGTGGGCCGCCCGAGAGATGCCGGTCGTTCGGTCGATACGAGAGCGGTTTGCCAAACAGCGGCCGCTGAGCGGCCTTCACATCGCGGGGTGCCTGCATATCACCTCAGAGACGGCGAATCTGGCTCTTGCCCTCCGAGACGGGGGCGCCGAGGTGACCCTATGCGCCAGCAACCCCCTGAGCACGCAGGACGAGGTCGCTGCCGCCCTGGTAGCCGAGTACGGCATCGCCGCGTATTCCATAAAGGGCGAAGACAATGACACGTACTACGGGCACATAAACGCGGCCCTGGACCTCAAGCCCAGCATCACGCTGGACGACGGCGCCGACCTCGTAGCCACACTTCACACGACCCGCACGGAGTTGCTCGATGGGGTGATCGGCGGCACGGAGGAGACCACGACGGGCGTGGTCAGACTCAACAGCCTGGCCGAGGCCGGAAAGCTCAGGTACCCCATTGTCGCCGTCAACGACGCCGACACCAAGCACCTTTTCGATAACCGCTACGGGACCGGGCAGAGCACCATAGACGGGATCACGCGCGCCACCAACATCCTCTGGGCAGGGAAGAAGGTTGTGCTCTGTGGATACGGTTGGTGCGGCAAAGGGGTCGCCATGCGCGCCAGGGGCATGGGAGCCCAGACCATAGTCACAGAGGTGAACCCAATCCGCGCCCTGGAAGCGTCCATGGACGGCCACCTCGTCATGCCGATGCGGGAAGCCGCCAAGATCGGGGACGTCTTCATCACCCTCACGGGAGGAATGAAAGCAGTTGCCCGGAGTCACATCGAGGTGATGAAAGATGGGGCTATCATAGCGAACAGCGGTCATTTCAACGTGGAAATTGATATCGAAGCCCTGGAAGAGATGTCAGACGGAAAGCAGACCGCGCGCCCGTTCGTTGACGAGTACCTCATGCAGGACGGCAGGCGGCTGTACCTGTTGGGTGGGGGGCGACTGATCAACCTGGCAGCGGCTGAGGGCCATCCCTCGGCAGTTATGGACATGAGCTTTGCCAATCAGGCGCTTTCGGTCGAGTATCTTGCTCAGTGCGCACACACCCTTGAGCGAAAGGTGTACCCGGTTCCGAGGGACGTAGACCAGGAGATAGGCAGGCTGAAGCTCCAGGCGATGGGCATTTCCATAGACTCGCTGACCGAGGAGCAAGAGCAATACCTGGAGAGCTGGGAGATGGGCACATAGCCGCCACTTGGGCCTCCCAAGGGTGTACAGAAAGCACGAAATGATAGGAGGATGAGAAGATGGCTTTCAGCTTCTCAGATTCGCCGTCCTACTTGCTCACCTCTGAGAGTGTGACGGAAGGACACCCCGACAAACTGTGCGACCAGATAGCGGACGCCGTGCTCGATGACCTTCTGGCCCAGGACCCGAATGCCCGCGTCGCGTGCGAGGTCTGCACCACAACCGGGCTTGTAGTGGTCATGGGGGAGATAACCACCGAAGGCTATGTGGACATACCAACGCTGGTACGGAACACCATTCGGGACGCAGGGTATGCCGACTCGTCTTACGGATTCGACCACCAGTCCTGCGGAATAGCGGTGTCTGTCCACGAACAGTCCCACGACATCTCCGGTGGGGTCACCCGCGCCTTGGAGGTGAGAGACCAAGACGACGAGAACCGCGACGAGGCTGAGACCCTTGGGGCAGGCGATCAGGGCATGATGGTTGGATTCGCCTGCAACGAGACAGAAGAGTTGATGCCGCTGCCGATCGCCCTGGCGCACAAGCTCTGCCGCCGGATGGCGGAGGTGCGCAAGGATGGCGTATTGCCATATCTCCGCCCGGACGGCAAGACGCAGGTTACGGTCGAATACTCCTACGGCGTGCCCAAGAGGGTGCATACCGTGGTGATGAGTTCACAGCACCACCCGGAGGTTAGCCAGTCGGTCATCAGGCGCGACTTGATAGAGGAGGTCGCCCACAAGGTGATCCCAGAGTCGTTGAGGGACCGGCGCACCGTCTATCACGTGAACCCGTCCGGGCGCTTCGTCACCGGTGGACCCGTTGGCGACACCGGCTTGACCGGTAGAAAGATACTCGTAGACACCTACGGAGGGATCGCAAGGCACGGTGGGGGGTCGTTCTCTGGAAAAGACCCGACGAAGGTCGACCGGTCGGGCGCGTACGCAGCACGGTACGTAGCCAAGAACCTGGTTGCCGCAGGCCTGGCCGATCGCCTTGAGTTTCAGGTCTCATACGCCATCGGCGTAGCCCA
>SDBU01008282.1_pt1 | contig 11857 bp, 11 predicted proteins | sample 2277071 | NCBI WGS metagenome assembly SDBU01 (sample SAMN10397929, study PRJNA504765) | marine sediment metagenome | isolation source: marine sediment core GS08_GC12, 126 cmbsf | place: Arctic Ocean: Gakkel Ridge, Loki's castle | collected 2008
CGGCTTACCTGCCTGCCTGGTTGTAAAGCCCTGCCTGATTACGGTTAATACCATATTGCTTTGGGCGGCCTCAATCACCTCCCGATTGTGGTCATTAGCCACCAGCTTGGACAGTATCAGGCGAAGTTGATGCCTGATAGCCTGTTCACTCATGCCTAGAGCCTGGGAGACCTGCTCAATCGGATTTCGGTCAGCAATGCACCGTAAAATCTCAGCCTCACCGGGGGAAAGCCGAGCCATCAGATTATTCAGTTGCTCACCTATTATAGAGAAGGCTTCAAATTCATCGAGAACCAGTGCCGCCAGCCTTGGTCTGAGCAGAGCTTCACTTATCGGGTAACCGCCCTGAGCTACCTTCCTGATGAGGTTGACCATGTCCTCGGGGTCAATGTCCTTGGTCAGGCAGGCACTTGTCCCGCTCTTCATGGCTGAGAAGAACTGCTCCTCGCTATCATTATCCATAACCAAAATCACCGAGACTGAGGGAAGGTTCTGCTTGAGGCGGCGGGTTATCTCAATGCCACTGGGCTTGCTATGGTCGGCATTTAAGATAGCTACCTGTGGTGGGTTGGTTTCAATAAAGGCAAGCGCCTCCTCATTTTTGGTGGCCTCACCTATAACCTCAATGTCGTCTTCACCAGAGAGGGTAAAGTGGATGCCCTCCCGGAAGAGTACCTGCCAGTCAGCTAGAAAAACTTTGACCTTTTCCATTTTTTCCCACTCCTTCAAAGATTAAATTAACTGCCATAACTTAACTTTAGCATACAATCATAAAGATAGGCATAAAAATGATAAAGATTACATAAAGATTTTATAAAGGTTTCATAAAGGTTTTATAGTTCAGAATTTAGAATTCAGTAGTCAGAATACAGAATTCAGTAGCCTCTACTGACTAAAAACCAAAACTTAAAAATCAAAGATAAAAATTGCAGAGTAAAATGTAAAAATACTCCCCTTCTTATCCCTCGACTCTCCGCTCATACATCTTTGAATTTTAATCTGTCATTTTGCCTTTTTATTTTTGCTCTTTGCATTTTCCCGGCTACTGACTACTATTTTTTGCCTCTTCAATCTTCCCCTTCGGGCTAGAGCCCTCTAGGGCGAAGCCTTGATAAACGACCTCTTTTAGGCTCTTGTTCAGATAGATGGGTGACACCTCGGGTGGTTTTTTTGTCATTGCGAGCCAAAGGCGTGGCAATCCCTTAGAGATTGCTTCGGTCGCCTAGGCGACCGAAGCAATGACAGAGAAAGGGGACAATGACAAGGAAACAATGTGTCACCAAGGTATTGAACGAGTACATTTTATTAACAAACTCTATAATTACGTGCTAACTTTGTTTTTGAGAAGGAAGGGTGAAGATAAAATACTCGCTCCATAGCCCAGCGTAAAATAGCGGAGAGGAATATCCCCAGGGAGTGGGTAGAAACTGTACTGCGAGTGGGTAGAAGGCTACCTGATGTCAAAAACAGGCAGCGGGCGGTGGCGATAGTGGATAATGTTGAGACCATAGTGATTTTTGTTGAGTAGGATGGTGAGGTGACCGTAATCACAGTTTGGGATGAGCTGTTACCGAGGAGATAGACTGATGCGAGTCATATATGATTCCGAACTGGATATTCTGGATATATACTTTTCCCCTGCTGAAAGGCATACCAGCCGGGAATTATCTCTTGGTGTGATTGCCGATTTAGATAAAGCTGATAACATCATTGCTCTGGAAATACTTGATGCCAGCACTCGATACCCCACCGAGGAACTGGCTAAATTTAGCTTTGAAAGAACTCCAGCGTAATTCTTCATTCGGAACGACCTTCTATAACTTAAATCTAGCATACCACATTAATCAGGGACTTGCTGGTCTGGCAAACTTGTAGCCTATCCCGTGCTCGGTGACGATAATTTTGGGCGACTCGGCACTATTCCCCAGCTTCTGCCTCAGGTGCTGAATATGCACCCGTAACAGGTCTCTGGCATCAATAAATGTTTTTCCCCATACCTTGGTTAACAGGGTTTCGTGGGAGAGCAGCCGCCCCTCGTTCCTGATTAAATGGTAGAGCAGCTTTCTTTCAGTGGAGGTGAGCTTTACCAGCTTGCCATCTATCATGACCTCGTTACTGGCGAAGTTGACCGATAGCTTGCCACTAACAAAAGGGCGCTCCTCACTGATAACTGGTAGCCCTTGGGTACGGCGCAATACCGCCTGCACCCGGGCTATCAGTTCAATATGGCTGAACGGCTTGGTTATATAATCATCTGCCCCCATCTCAAGGCACCTGGCGATATCAATATCCTCGCCTCTTACTGTTAACATTATCACCGGCACCTGAGAGAAGCGCCGTAGCTCACGAAGAACCTGGAAGCCATCCATATCAGGCAGCCCTATATCTAAGATAACCACATCAGGGGTCTCGGTTTCAATAAGCTCCAGCCCTTTGCCACCTTGGCTTGTCGAGACTACGCTAGCGCCACTCCAGCGTAGCTGGAAGCATAGAGAGACTGCCTCTACAATCCCTAGGTCATCCTCGATAACTAAAGCCTTCATAGCAAAAAAGATAAAAGATTTAAGATTTAATATAAAAAATCAAAAACCCGTCCCCCCTTTTTAATTTTTTATCTTCTATCTCTCATTTTTTATCTTCTATCCTTTCCCTTTCAGAGTTAAGATGCTTGCCCCAAGAATGTTTGCAATCTCATTTGCCTCTTTAAGCACTCGGTTGGCTTTACCTTTGTCAGCCTTACCAGAGTCCATTAAAAGTGCTAACCAGAATTTTGTCTCATTAGCTGATTTCAAGGCATAGCTAAAAAGTTGGTGTAATCTTTCTTGGAACTCGCAGCTTCAGCTTCAATCACATTGGCACCAATACTGGTAGCACTCCGCAACAACTGGTGCCCCACAATACTTGAGGTCTGCTCTTTCGGCAACTGGTCAACAAAGCTTATGATATCCAGAGCAAAGCTGTAAACTCGCCGCTTAAACTCATCTTTGAATTTTAATTTGTCATTTTGCATTTTTATCTTTTATTTTTTATCTTTTATTTTTTATCTTTGCTCTACAAGGGCAAAGAGAAGGCAAAGGTGCTGCCCTTCCCCCATTCGCTCTCCACCCATATCCTGCCGCTATGTAGCTCAACAATTTGCTTGGCCAGGGCAAGCCCCAATCCTAGCCCGGGGTAGCCTTGCCTATCAGACTCAGCGCGATAGTAGGGCTGAAACAACTTGGCTTGCTCCTCTTTGGGTATGCCAATGCCGCTATCCTGAACCTCTATTATCAGGTTGGCATCTCCTTTCTTAGCTCTTAAGATGATGCTCCCCCCTTTGGGGGTAAATTTAGTGGCATTGGTTAGCAGATTAAGCAATACCTGCTCCAACTGATGAGCGTCAGCCCCAACCAGGGGCAGGGAATCGGGCAAATCCAGAATTAGGGACTGCTCCTTACTCTTAACTATAGGGCTAACTTGCGCTTTTGCGTCTTCAAGCAGAAACTTAATATCTAACGGCTTCAGTTGCAACTGGGGTGCCCTTACCCCCTTTTTACCGGCATCCATAAGCTCATCCAGCCTCGCCCGCAGACTATGGGCACTGTTCACGATGTTTTGAATTAGCCTCCGCTGAGGTTCTTGTTCCTCTCCCCGGATTTCCTCGCTTAACAAATCCCCTGAGGCAATAATGGAGGTGAGAGGGGTCTTAAGCTCATGACTAATGGCAGCGATGAACTCCGCCCCCTCCCTGGCTTGCCTTTCCAGGGTGATTCGCTCTGCCTTCTCCTGGCTATAGAGCCTGGTATTTTCAATAAACCCAGCTATCTGAGCAGCCAGTTGCTCCAGTATTTTCTGCTCCCTTTCCCCGTAGGCGTTAGGCTGAAAGCTGGATAAATTGAGGCAGCCAAAGACCTCCCCTTTACTGAATAAGGGTACATGAATGCATGACCTTAACCCCGCCTTAAGCTTGATGCTGCCATGAGAGAGTGAACTCTCTTGGGCAAGGTCTGGATGTGTGAGGGTCTTCCTATGCTTGGCTACCCAGCCAGTGGCTGAGTCCTTTAATGGATAAGTACCCCCCATCTTCAGCTCTGTTTCTACTGTTGAAGAAACGGCAAGAAATCTGGCTCTATCCCCTTCAATAAAGGTGATGGAGAGGCGGTCGCAGCCCACCAACCCCTTCAGCTCCTGAGTGAAGGTGTCAAATACTCTATCAAGGCTAACATTGGAGCTAATAACCCTGGTCAAGCGGCTGATAGCTTCGAGCTCCTGGCTCTGCCGGACGATTTCCTTTATCGCCAGCCTGCGCTCGGTGACATCCCGGTCAACCCCTCGGTATCCAAGAAGATTCCCATCACGGTCAAGTATTGGAACGCCGCTCGTCTCCAGAATGACAATGCGACCATCCTTGTGGACATTTGAATTAAGGAAGTTAACAAATGACTCCTTCCTGGCAAAAACCTTAAATGCGGCTGCTTTGAGCTGCTGGCGCTCATCGGGAAGGGAAAAGTCGTAAAAGAATTTCCCAACCACCTCCTCAGGGAGATAGCCCAGTACTCGCTCCACCACTGGGCTGGCATAGGTATATCGACCATCAGCATCTACTTCCCACACCCAGTCGCCAGTATTGGCGGCAATATCTTGAAAACGCTTTTCCGACTCCAGCAAATTCTGGTGTAGCTTGGCATTCAGGATGGGCATGCTTATCTGCCCGACAAGATGTTCCAGCAAAGCCAGTTCCCTTTCCCTATAGGCAAAGGGGCGGCGGCTAGCAATAACCAGTGTCCCAAAAACCTCCCCTTTAGCCAGTAAGGGCAGGTAGACGATTGACCTTACCCCCTGTTTAAGGTGGTATTCACCAGTCCAGAACCTTCTCTCCTTCTCCAGGTCTGGCTCTACCAGAGCCTTCTTGGTGGCAGCCACCCACTCGGTAGCCGTTCCCTCAAGAGGGACGGGCTCGCCCAATTCCCAGGCTGAGCCTATCTCTGTTGACAGAGCCAAGAAATGCAATTCCTTTCCTTCAATGAGGACGATGCCTGCCCAGTCAGCATCCATAGCCTTCTTTAGCTCAGCGGCAAAGCCCTCATACACCTGGCTAATGTCAGGGCTTGAGGTAATAATGCTGGTTAGCTTGTTGACCAGGGCTAGTTGCTCTTCCCTCTGCTTGATTTGCTGATACAGGTTAGCTTTGTTGATAACAGCGCCAATCTGGTTGGCGAAAGTAGTGAGCAACCCTGCCTCAGTTGCTGAAGGCTCCAATCGCCCGCCACTATATTCTAGCTCCTTCTCAGCTATAATGGTGGGCTGTGGGGGGAGGTAGCCGGCTAAAGTAAATAGCTCAGCCTCGTCAAAGCCTAAAGGCTGGGCAATCTTTCGCAGGATTGAGGCTGATGGGAAGCGATCACCCTTCTCTATGCGACCCAGGTGTGATGCCGATACCCCTGACATAGCTGCCAGTTGCTGTAGTGTCAGTGGGATGATAACCCTTTTCTGCCTAATTATTTCGCCTAGATTTTTCCGTTCACTATTAAGTATACTCATAGAATAATTCACCAAATACCAGATGTCAACAGGAGGTTCTTATTCTCGGACAACGCGGCGAAGTCCGTTAACAACGACCAAGAACCCAATTATGAGTACTACCACCCCTAACACGGCAAAGGGGTCATCTATCAACCTGGCTATATCGCTGAACAGTAAAGACCACGCCTCAATAAAGCCTTCCCAGTCAAGGTGAGGGGCGCGGTACATCCCGAGACCCATGACCATAAGAACCACACCGCCAAGGAAAATAATTAGTCCCCTTAACCTGCCCATAGCATCATCCTTTTTCGCCCCTTACTTTGTGAAATCCTAATATCTAAGCACTAAATCCTAAAGTCACTTCACTCCAAATTCTAAATCCGAAGCACCAAATACTAAACAATTTCAAAATTCTAAATTCTAAACGTTTTGGTCATTAGTGCTTTGAATTTGTTTAGAGTTTAGATATTAGTATTTAGTATTTAAAACTTGCCTGTATCCTTTCCTATAGGCAAGTATTTATGTCGTCACATATAGCTGCCTTCTTTGCTCATGCTCCTGGCAATGCTCTTTAAGATGGTGAGGATTCCGATGACAGCCCGCTGCACATCAACCGGCTCCTGGGCTAACACCCTGGCTACGTAAGGATCCAACCGTCCACCACTATATTCTGGATTTTTCTCAGCTATGCTCGGAGGCTGGGGGGACAGATAGCCAGCTAAAATAAATAGCTCATCCTCGTCAAAGCCTAAAGGCTGGGCAATCTTTCGCAGGATTGAGGCTGATGGGAAGCGCTCACCCTTCTCTATGCGACCCAAGTGTGATGCCGATACCCCTGACATAGCTGTCAGTTGCTGTAGTGTCAGTGGGATGATAACCCTTTTCTGCCTAATTATTTCGCCTAGATTTTTCCGGTTATTGTTATCCATATCTATAGTATAATTTGCCAAATGGCAAATGTCAACTAAAAATGGCGTTTAAATTTCATTAAAATCTCGGGGGTATTTTGTCTACCTCACCCCCTGACCCCCTCTCCTTTGAAGGAGAGGGGGGGATAAGGAAAGAGGGGCGCCAGCCCCTCTTAAACACCCTGTAACAGGTGTTACCTCGGTAAGAGGGACAAAGTGGTTATAAGGCTCTTTGGGCATTACCCCCAGGTAAGGGGGAGTCTGGAGGGGCGAAGCCCTCCGAAAATAATCTTCCCCTTATCAAGGGGAAGGGGATTAAGGGGATAGGGTTCTAAATAACCTCATTCCTGATCTCGTTCAGATAGATGGATGACACATATTGCCTCTCTAGTCATTGCGAGGAGCTTTGCGCCGAAGCAATCTCTAAGGGATTGCCACGCCTTCGGCTCGCAATGACAGAGAAAGGGGACAATGGCAAGGAAGGAAGCTATGTGTCACTAATCATATGAACGAGTCATATGAACGAGTATAGTTCCTTGACGGCTGAAGCTATGGGTTATACAATGGCACTCAGGCACCCAGAAAAATTTTAGATTTTTCTGGGAACCGGCGCTGAAATAAAATGGCTAAGAAATATGATGTTATCATTGTCGGTGGTGGTCCAGCCGGTATCTTTGCCGCCTTAGAGCTGTCTCAGGCATCTGAGCTAAATATTCTGCTTATAGAGAAGGGAAGGGATATTGATGGGCGCCAGTGCCCGGTTCGTGACTCGGCTAGCCCTTGCCCTCCGTGCTCACCTTGTAATCTGGTTTGTGGCTTAGGTGGAGCTGGTGCTTTTAGTGATGGGAAGTTGACATTAACCGGGGAGGTAGGTGGTCGGCTCAAGGATTACCTCGGGGAGAGTGATACCCAGACCCTGATTAAGTATGTTGATGATATATACCTCAAGTTTGGCGCCTCGGATAAGCTTTATGGGATTGGGGATGAGGTTGATGAGGTGCGTGCTAAGGCTTGCCTGGTGGAGTTGCGTCTGATACCAATGCCGGTTCGGCATTTGGGCACTGAGCGCTGCCGTTCAGTGCTCAAGGCGATGCGTGATTACCTTATCTCACGCCTGAAATTTAAGCTTGAGGTTGCCGCTTCCACTGTCGTTGTTGATAATGGTGAGGTTAGGGGGATTGAAACTGAGGCTGGAGACAGGTTTGACTGTCGTTATTTGATTCTGGCTCCAGGTAGGGAGGGGGCGGATTGGTTATCCACAGAAGCTAACCGGCTTAATCTAACCATGTATTCTAACCCGGTTGATGTTGGCGTCAGGGTAGAGGTGCCGGTGGCAGTGATGGCGGAGTTGACCAATACGCTGTATGAGGCAAAGCTGGAGTTCCTGTCCAAGAGCTTTGATGACCGAATTAGAACATTCTGTATGTGTCCGGCTGGTGAGGTCATTATGGAGTCTACCGGGGGTAGTGACCCGGTAATCACGGTTAACGGGCATAGCTATGCTAACCGTAGGAGTGGCAACACTAATTTTGCTCTGTTGGTAAGCACCACCTTCACTAAGCCATTTCGGGAACCTATTGCTTATGGTAAGTATCTGGCTAGACTAGCCAATATTCTTAGTGGTGGGGTGCTGGTGCAGCGCCTGGGTGACCTGATGGAAGGTCAGCGTTCAACCCCAGCCCGAATTGAGCGGGGCTTACTACAGCCCACCTTGAAGTGGGCTACCCCGGGTGACCTTAGCTTTGTCCTTCCCTATCGTCACCTTACTGGGATTTTGGAAATGCTTCAGGCAATGGATAAGCTGGCTCCAGGTGTGGCTTCACGCCATACCCTACTTTATGGGGTTGAGGTCAAGTTTTATTCCAGCCGACCTCAACTTAGCCCCAGCCTGGAGACTGAGGTTAGCAATATGTTTGCTGTTGGTGATGGGGCTGGTGTTAGCCGTGGTTTAATCCAGGCATCAGCCTCTGGTGTGGTGGCGGCTCGTGAGATACTAAGGAGGAGCGGGCATTAAGATTGTTTATCTACCCTATCCCCTTTATCCCCTTCCCCTTCAAAGGGAAGGGGAAGCTAAATAAAGAGGGGCTAACGCCCCTCTAAAACTCCCTGATTACTCTAGAATATGAGAGTCAAAGAGAGGCGAAGCCCCTTCAAGCTACCCTTCATGGGTGACTTCGCACATTAGGGGCTGGTTTTTTGGGCATTGACCTTACCTCAGCCGAGGCTAAACCTAGCGCTTGTCTCGGGCTAGATAGAGAGCTCAAGCTCATATACTCTGGTTTTCTACACCGGGATTCAGATATGGTGAAGGTGGTGAGTAGGCATGGGTTCGAGCTGGTGGCTATTGATGCCCCGCTTAGCCTACCTAAAGGGCTGTGCTGCCTGGAGGAAAGTTGTTCTTGTCAGCCAACGGCTGAGGTTAAGGGCAGGAGTTGTGAGCGGGAGCTGGCTAGGCTAGGCATCCCTTGCTATTTCACTACCAAAAAATCTATTATCAAGGCTATGGTTTACCGCGGCATCAGATTGAGGACAGAGCTTGAAGCTATAGGTTATAAGATTATTGAGGTCTATCCCTATGCTAGTAAGGTTTGCCTATTCGGTGAGGGTCTTCCAACTAAGTCAAAACCGGCTGGCTTGGCATTCTTGAAGCAGCATATTAGCCGATTGTTGCCCACTCTCGCTCCCTATGTAGATGAGTTTAACCATGATTTGTGTGATGCGGCGATAGCTGCTTATACTGCCTTTTTGCACTCTCAAGGTAAAACAGAGCTGTATGGCGAAGCCGAAGAGGGTGCAATCTGTCTGCCATTTCTTGACAGACTGTTTGGCAACCCATCCCCCTCTCCTTTTAAGGAGAGGGGGATAAAGCGGGTTCCCAGGAAAATCGAAGATTTTTCTGGGTGCATAAAGGGGGTGAGGTTAATAAATAATCTCATTTCTTGACAGGGTGGTTTATGCTGACTAAAATGCGGGCAGTATAGGTGAGATTATAAGAAGGGGGATGATGCTATGTGGCTCGTGTAGTGGCTGGTGATAATGAGAGCTTTGAGAGTTTGCTCCGGCGGTTTAACAAAAGGGTGCAACAGGCTGGCATCCTAGCTGAGGCACGCCGTCGAGAACACTACGAGAAGCCTAGCACTAAGCGGAAGCGAAAGGAAGCAGCTAAGAGACGCAAGACTGCTAGAGCATTGAGAAGGTAGCAAATATTAATTTGTAGGTTAAAGTGGAATCAGGCTTAAAACAAAAGCTAATGGATGACCTTAAGCAGGCGCTTAAGGGTGGGGATAAGGTAAGGAGATCAGTTATCCGATTGGTGATGGCAGCCATTAAAAATGCTGAAATCGCTCGGCAGGCTACTTTGGGTGATGCCGATATCCTTGGTATTATCGCTAAGGAAGTTAGGCAACGGCATGAGAGTATTGACGCCTTTGGGCTGGGAAACCGCCACGACCTGGTAGCTCAAGAAGAGGCTGAGCTGGCTATACTTCAGCAGTATTTACCCCCACAGATGACCCGGGAGGAGATTGTAGTCGCTGCTCGCCAGGTTATTGAGGAGGTGGGGGCGCAGGGACTTGGCGACAAGGGTAAGGTTATGCCCAAGCTTATCGCTCAGCTTAAAGGCAGAGCGGATGGGCGAGAAATAAATGCGGTAGTAACTGAGTTGCTTGCTTAATGACCTCACCCCTTGTTTCTAAGTTAAGATAGGTTCTTCGAATTCTGTTATCTGTTTTAGCGATTCCACATAGGTTGAATTTAGCCACTTTAGCATAAAAGTAATGAATTCTGTGCAAGTTTTTGACCCTGTGCCTGGAAGGCTCCATCTCATTCTAGTCGGTGATAAGGCAATTACGTACGATTCCTTACCAAATAACCTCATTTCTTCGTGTGCAAGTTTAGTCTCTTTGCCTATTTTAACAATGCATTCGTCTTTCAAGACTGGCTTCTCAATTTCAATCAGGTAAATGGTTTCCTTTGCTCCTGGTTCGGCTGAAATCTTAACTTTCCCTAAGTTTCCAATCTGCCTCACTACAGTTCCGCTGCTTGGGGCAAATTGCCTCAGGATAAGGTCCCAGGTCTTTTCCGCTGTCGCCTGTATGGCTATCACTGTTTCCTTGATGGTTGACAGTTCACTAGTAACGCTCTTACGGAAACCTGCTAGACCAAAGAATATGCCAAAAAACAAGGCAAGAGCTATTGATATTAAGCCAATAAGTAATCCTAAGTCAATTATCATTTCAAGCCCTTTCACAGCTTACCCCTGTCGAAGCCACTGTGAACCAACCTCCTTTTCTAAAATATTATCGTACATCTTGAGGGGAACTTTCAATAGCATTTGGTCAGGATTTCTGCTAACATTATTTTGGTTGGTGTAAGGGTGTGATTCAATGCATAGAGTGGAAGTCCGTCTCAAGAGCCATCTCCCGGATGCAAGAGGGCTTAGTCTGGTCAGGGATATATATGACCTGGGAATAACCACCGTCTCCACTGTTCGTGTGGTGGACATATACTGGCTGGATGCCGATTTGACCCCTGATAAGCTGGATATGGTTTGTCGAAGCCTTCTTGCTGACGCGGTGACCCAGGAATACCGCTGTGACCAAACTTTTTTCTATGAAGCTGAAGCTGGCTCCCGGTATCATACTATTGAGGTTGCTTATAATCCTGGAGTCACTGACCCGGTCGAGGATACTATCATGAAAGCGCTTCAGGATTTGGGTGTGGGCGGTGTCAGGGCGGTTAAAACCGCCAAGCGCTACCTCATTGAAGGGCAACTGGATGAGCATCAGCTAGAGGTCTTATCCAGCAGATTGCTGGTAAACCCTATTATCCAGCATATAGTTGAGCCAGAACATTTTGCTTTTCCTGAAAATCCCCAGTATAGGTTCAGGTTAAACCAGGTAGATATTCTGGAATTAGACAATGCCGGGCTTTCCCAAGTTAGGCAACGATTTGGCTTTACTGATGATGAGCTTCAGGCAATCATAGCCTACTTCCAGCAGCAGGGGCGAAACCCCACTGATGCTGAGCTGGAGACCCTGGCACAGACTTGGTCTGAGCACTGCGTCCACAAGACATTTAAAGGCAGGATTAAGCTTGGTGAGACAACTATAGATAACTTACTCAAGAGCACCATCATGAAGGTAACCGAGGAGCTAAACAAGCCGTGGTGCCTTTCCGTTTTTGTGGATAATGCTGGGGTAATTGATTTTGATGGTCAATGGGCGCTGTGTTTTAAGGTTGAAACTCACAATCATCCTTCCGCGGTTGAGCCCTATGGGGGAGCGGCAACGGGGATAGGTGGGGTGGTTCGTGACCCCCTCGGCACCGGGTTAGGCGCCAAGCCTATATTGAATACCGATGTATTCTGTTTTGCTCCCCCCGATTTTCCTTATGAGAGATTGCCGAGAGGGGTTTTACATCCACGCCGTATTTTTAAGGGGGTTCGG
>SDBU01008283.1_pt1 | contig 11856 bp, 20 predicted proteins | sample 2277071 | NCBI WGS metagenome assembly SDBU01 (sample SAMN10397929, study PRJNA504765) | marine sediment metagenome | isolation source: marine sediment core GS08_GC12, 126 cmbsf | place: Arctic Ocean: Gakkel Ridge, Loki's castle | collected 2008
CCGATACTGATACTCGTTGGGGTTTGAATACTAGTGTTTTGCGTAATGAGTCTGATTTTATTGGTGTTAATCTTTCTTTTTGGCAGGTTAGGTTTGCTGGTTTGTCTGCTTTTGCTTCTTTGGTTGGTAATGTCACATCTCTTGATGGTAGAGAAGAGAATAATAATGATACTCAGGCGTTGCAAATATCCAACCAAATAACACAGCAGCAGTTTGATAATGATACTCAGGCGAGTCTTATAAGTACTAATATAAATGATATATCTTCTCTTGATGCTAGAGAAGAGAATAATAACGACACTCAGGCTGGTGAGATTGTTGCTAAGCATACTCCTGGCACTTGTGCAGAAGATGAGGCTGTTCAGAACACTACTACTGGTGGTGTTGAGTGTTTCACACCGGTTGATACTGATACACAATACACTTTTAACAGTCCTCTTAACACGACTGGAACTGTGATTGGGGTGGCTGCTGGTAGTATAACTGATACAGAACTCGCTTTTAACACTGGTCAAGCTTTAACAACTACGAGTGATGTTACTTTTGATGATATTACTGTTTCATCATTTTTGAAATCTGATTTAATTCCCAGTGATGATAGTACTTATGATTTAGGTAGTAATACTAAACGTTATGCTCTTGGTTACATTGACACATTATTTGGTACACAAATTGAATTAGACGGTAATCTTTATGTTGATGCTGGTGAAGTTGGTGTTCAAAACAATCAAAGATTGGATTTTGGAACTCAAAATGTTATAAAGTTACATGGTTCGATTGCGACTAACATAATTAATTTTGATACAAGTAATGGTAATATTGACAGTAATTCTCTTAATACTGGTCAAGGCGATAATGAACTCTTTGACATGGACCAAAACGTTTTAAAAGCGAGTGATGTTGTGTTTAATAGTTTAAGAATCCCTATTGGTAAAAGCTTATTCTTCGGATCAAGTAATGACTTCTGCATATTCCATAATGGTACAAGTCTTGTTTTTAATAACAATTTTACGGGGGTGACTTGTCCGACTTAAAATGAACTGGAACAAAAGATTGTTATTAGTATTATTTTCTTTAACATTAATAATAACTAACATGGCTTTCATAGGTGGACAGTTAGAGATTGAGCCAGTTCTTAGAAATGTGACTTTACAACCAAATGAAGAAGTCATAAACACAGATATTCAAATAGCACTAATCACAGAATCAGAAGTTGTTGGATACAAAAGTAGATGGGGTGTGACATGCTACAAAAACTATTAATATGGTTTTTATTAATATTTATTATATCAGCTTATTCTGTGAACGCTGAAACAACATATACTATAACACCTTCAACGCTTCAAACAGCAGAAGTTTACGCAGTTGATATTTCAGGAACTACCTGTTCAGGTTTTAATGATATATACATATATTACGATTCTACAAATGTTAGTTTTATATATCATAATTCTTCATTTGAAAAAATAGCTTTTGTAAGTGTTGGAGAATCAGTATACTATATGAGTTGTGATAATGGTGGAGTACCAAAGAATAATAGTGATGTTATATTTCGTTGGATGGATTGTGATGGAAGTTCAACAGATGCTAGTGATTGGACTACAACTGGTGGAACTGCTTCTTGTCAAAGTTCAATAACGCACACAGGTGACAGTTTTTTGTTCGATACTGGTGGAACTGGCACAAAAATCGCTTCTTTATTATTTCCAGTTCAAACAACTGGTGATGTAACAGTCACTGGTTGGTACACTCGTAAAGCAATTGTTAGTTATGAAGGATGGGCTATAAGTCCTGGAGCTACAGACATTTCTAATTCTTATTGGATGGAAGATAATGGTAATATAAGATGGTATGATTCAGCTTATATTGATACTGGGAAAGATTCAGTTACAAATAATTATTTTGTTTTTTCTATGAGTGTAGGGATTGATTCAAATCTCGGGAAGTTTTGGCAAAATAATTCTTTAGGGGCGGGAACTCCAACTCATAGGGGAACTGTTAATGACCTAGATTATTTCTTTTTAAGACCTGCGGGTGCAAATGATGGAATTTATTTAGATGATTTGTTTATTTGTGATGGAACTTGTCACTTATACGTAACTCCTGCAACTTTTAGTATAATTTTATTTGAGCCTCTTGTTACTTTACCTGTTTGGAACGATGTTGAATTTGCAGAGATTAACTCTACTCACACAGTTTTAAACTACACATTATTCGCGTATAACGATGGACCAGAAGACTTCAATACTACAATAGCAGACATTCCAGACACCTTTGACAACGGAACAACTATTAACATAGATTTGATAAAAGACACTATATTCACACAGAGCTTCACAAACATTACAGCTTTAACTAGTTCAGTAGTTTCAGTTAATTTCTCCGCTCCAACAATCATTCATGATACAGGAGGAGTTTATAACGTTACTGGAACAGGCACGCCTATAAGGCTTCAAATACCTTCAATCCCTGGTGGGTTGATTAGTTGTATTAAAGTTTTAAACCCTTTTTGCGTGGTTGAAATAACTGATAATTGTGCTGTGATAACATGAAAGAGATAAATAGAATTATAGGGCTGATAGCTTTGTTGTTATTATTAGTTAGTGGGGTGTCTGCTATTTCTGATATTGGTGTTTTTAAGCAGGGTGAGGTTGTTCAGTTGATTCAGATTTGTGATTCTTGTTCGTTTGTTAATTTGGATAGTGTTTCTTTGCCTGATGGTGAGATCATAATTTTTAATGAGTCTATGACTAGGGCGTCTTTTACTTACAATTTTTCTTTTAGTGATACTTCTCAATTAGGGGTTTATACTTATTTTGTTTGTGGTGATAAGAGCGTGTTGGTTTGTGAGAGTTTAACGTTTGAGGTTACGCCTAGTGGTTTCATTTCTAGTTTGTCTAGTTTATCTTTAATTTTTGGGTTTTCGATTATCATTATCGCTTTTGCTCTAGTTGGTTTTTTTGGTGGTCAGAGACTTGTTAAGGATGAGAGTGGTAAGGAGAGTGTTAAGCAGTTGTTGGGTGTTAAGTTTTTTGGTTATGGTGTTGCTTTGATTGAATTATTATTATTGATTTTCTTGTTGTATTTGCAAAGTTTAGGTGTTGATGTTAGTGTTTTGTTGAATGTTAATTTTAAGGTTTTGATGGTGTTGATTGGGTTTATTGGTTTGACGGCTTTGTTTTTGTTCATGTTGAAGCTTATGAATCCTAGTGATGATTTGAAGGTTGGTGATCGTAAGTGGTGAGTCGTACTGAGCGTATGAGGGCTGATAGGGAGTTTAGTAAGTTAATCCGTTTTATTAAGGGTCGTTGTTTGTTGGCTGGTAAGAAGCCTCCATCAACTGCTAGTATCACTAAGGTTATTGCTCGTAGGACTGATAGGGAGGATTTGTTAAAGGATGTTTTTATCAAGTTTTAGTCGCAAGGGTCAGGTTCGTAATTACTTTGTTGTAATCTTATTCTTGTTTGGGTTTGGGTTCATATCTATTTTGTCGGCTGTTATTTGGAATGGTTTCATTGACGCTTACACTTCTGCGGGTATTTATTCTGGTCAATTAAAGGTTAGTGGTGACCAGTTTTTAAATGCTATTGTAATACATGATTACATTATAGTGTTGGTTATGATTGCTTTGATTATCGGTGTTGGTGTGACTAGTTTCAGGCTTAATACTAGTCCTGTGTTTTTCATTGTAACTTTAATTATGGGTGTGTTCTTGGGTTTTATTAGTTTCTTTTTTAATTATTTGTTTGTGCAGTTAGTTAGTGATTCTGTGTTCTCTATTACTTTGTTGTTGTTTCCTCGTACTTTAATTATTTGCACTAATCTTCATTGGGTTAGTTTAATTGCTTTGGTGGTTGGGTCTATTACTTTGTATGCTAAGCGTGAGGGTGGGGTGTTTGTAGAGTGATTGTTAAGATATTGTTTTGTGTTATTTGTTTGTTGTTTCCTAAGATTGTGGAGGAAAGGGTTAATGGGTGAAAAATATTGAATTATAAAATATTATTGTTAACAGTTTTATTTCTTGTTAGTGTTAATAGTGTGTTTGCTCAGTTGGAGTTCGTTCATTTAACTGGTGATAATACTGTTGCTAATACTGGTTCGAGTGTTACAACAATGGTTTGGGAGAATGTTTCTCAGTACACTACCGGTAAGATTAATCAGTCTTTTGATTTTAAAAACGGTGATTTTTTGAATAGTACAGACTTTAATCCTGATACTAGCGGATTTGATATTGATTCTAATTGGAGTATGTCTTTATGGGTTAACATTGATACTTTCGCATCTGATGATCAAATAATACAATTCAAGTCTGTTTCGAGTACTAGTTTTGATTTTAGAACTCAGACTGGTGCTAATCTTATAGAGGCTAGGTGGAATAATGGTGGTACAACTTTTGTTTTTTCTAATGCTAATCAGGTTAATAATTGGTATTGGTTAACGGTTATTCATAATGAGAGTGAGAGTAAGTTTTATTTTTTTTTGAATAACACTTTTGTAGGTAGTCAAACAGATGTTACTTACACTGTTCAGAATGATACTTTGGTGGTTGGTGGGGGTCGTGCTGGAATATTTTTGTTGGATGGAGCGGTTGATGATGTTCGTTTGTATAATTTTAGTCTTACAGAAGTTCAAAGAAACTTTATCTGGAATGATGATAGTGGAACTCAGAATGTTTTGTTTGAGAGTATTGTTTTAAGTGAGCCAACTCCTAGCTCAGGGTTTGTTTCTAACGCTACAAACGTCAATTTTAGCGTGATTGGTAACTTCTCTACTTCTGCTAATTGCTCTTTGTTAATTAATGGTTCTGTTAATCAAACTTTTGAAATTGTAAGTCCTGTTAATAATTCACAGGTTAATTTCTCTCAGTCTTTCCTTGATGGCTCTTATAGTTATAGTATTAATTGTGTTGATAATCTTAGCTCGGTGTCTACTTTTACTAATTTGTTTTTTGTTGAGGTTATGAGTCTTGGTTCTTCTCTGCCGATTGATAATTCTAGTTTCAATGTTTCAAACATTAATTTTAACGTCTCTGGTAACTTTTCTAACACGGCAACCTGTAGTCTATTAATTAATGACACTTTAAATCAAAGCAATAATTTTCAGGGTTTTGGTGTATTCGTTGATTTCAACGTTACTTTCACTAATGGGTTTTACGATTACAAGTTCTCTTGTAATGACACTTTTGGAAACGTTGAGAACACGACAACAAAAACTTTTTTAATAGATGTGACGCTACCAGTTATAACGACTAACTTTTTGAATGAGTCTTTGTGGTTTGATAAGAACTTGACAGGGCAGTTCAATTTCACTGACGACATTTTCGTTCACAGTGTTAACATTACTATTGATGGGCTTAGCGTGTTCTTAAATGAATCTATTAACTTAAACTTTTTCCAGTTAAACTTTTCTAGGAGTGTGTCTAACTTGTCTATTGGTAAGCATGAGTTAACTGTCAGGGTTGCTGATGGTCACACAGCTAAGAAGTTGTTAAAATCTAGCAGTTATAACCCTTCGACTGGGTTGTTTAAGAACTATGTGAAGTATGATTTTGAAAAACCTTATAAAAGTTTATTCATTGAAACTTATGTAGAGGGGAGATCTTTGGGTGATAGTTGGAGTGTGATAGAGAAGGAAGATAAGTATTCTGAGGTTTTAAAACCTAAAGTTCCTGGTTCTGAAATAGTTTTAATTGTTGAGAGTGATGAACTTATTGAGATTGTAATTGATGAAGGGGGTCGTTATGGTGGCTCTTGGCTCATAATAGGCGACCACTGGAAGGACTTCGTGTTAGAGGGTGAGTCATACTCCAAAGTAGTTATTACTCGTTTAACTGACAAAAGTGTTAAAGTAGTTGTTAGTGGAATCTATAATAATCCTAGAACTTTAACTTTTAATAGTGTGGGTGATTTAAACGTTGTAACGGCTGTTTACGATTTCTACGTTGTTAACATGACTACTTCTTCAGATATTTTCTTGGTTGAGGGTTTCAACGCTGTCTTTAATCTTTCGGTGGATTTTGGGTTGTTAGAGTTTAACATTTCAGCATTGAATCCTACCTCTTTTCTGGTTTGGGATAACTCTGACTTTTCAACTACAAACGTTTTATTTAATGAGAGCGAAGCAACTTTTACTAGGGCTATCTTTATTCCTTTAACTAGTGGATTAACAAGTGTAAATCATAATTGGAGTTTTAACTTAACAGGTCACACAGTACAACCTTTAATAAGTGGTACTAGTTCACAGTTAGTTTCTAATATATTAGTCGCTCCTTGTAGAAACGATTTGACTAACTTCACAATTATTAACATGTCGTACTTTGATGAGATTGATGACTCGGTTATTAATTTGACTAATAGCTTTAACTTGGAGGTTTTTGATGGTACTTATTTTTATAACCAGTCTGGCTCGTTTTCTAATAACGTTAGTGACTCGTTTTGTTCTAATCTTGACCCTTTGAATATATCTTATAATTGGGCTGTTTGGGGTACTTTTACTTTGTCTAAACCTGGTTTTGTGTCTAGGGTTGTGAATTTTCCTCAGACTACTAACTTCACGGTTTCTAACGATCCACATTTGAATATTAGTTTGTTCTTGGTGGGGATTGCTAACTCTACGACTATTTCTTATTCTTGGTTGACGACTGAGTTTCAGCCTGTTGATGGTGTTATGAGGGTTCTTCGTTGTAATGATGATGGTAGTCAGACGTTGGTTGAGTCCAACACTATCATTAGTGGTTCGACTACTGCTAATTTGCAGTTGTTGACGACTCCTTATACTTATGAGGTGGTGATTGGTGATTCAGTGTTTACTGAGCCTGATACTTGGAGTCAGTGTCATGTAGAAAGCGTTACTGAGTTAAGTTTCTTAGTTGATATAGGGGCTGTTAGTGTCGCTGAGATTATTGGTTTGAGTGGTGTGCCTTGTAGTTTAACAGTTGTTAGTAATGATAGTGTTAAGTTGTCTTGGAGTAGTAACTCTTTTGACTCTTCTTTATTGGTTGGTTGTGTGAAAGCCACTAACACTTTAGTTACTGGTGGGGTTGTGCGGTTGGATAACTGTACTGACTCTGCGGGCGTGTTTTTTAATTTGCAGAACTTAACAGCTTTCATTGGTGGTGGTAATGATTTAAACGTTGTGGGAAGGTTAGAGCAGGGAAATGCGAGTGTTGCTTGTTTGGACACAGTTGTGTTTAGGATTAGTAGTCCTGCTCAGTCTTTGTGGTTGTTGTCTGCTTTGTTTGGAGTGTTTTTGATTGTTTCTATGTTGACTCTTGTTTATAGTCGTGACTCTGAGATGATGTTGTATGGTTCGATTATCGGGTTCGTTGCTACTTGGGTTATTGGGTTGTTAAATTTTGGTTGGTTAACTGTTAGTTCAATTATTGCTTTTTTGGTGTTAATAGCTTTTATTGGGAGGAGTAGTCGTTCAAAATGAGGGTTTTAAAGAATTTCGTTGCTAGTTTCGTGTTGTTTTCTTTACTGGTTACTTTGTTGATTAATGTGTATTCTGGTTTAGAAACTAATTATGGGGTTGTGCCTAATGATTTAGTGGTTGATGATTTATTAGGTGGTAATGCTACGTCTATTATTACTAAGTTTGATGGTATGTTGTTAATATCTGGTGTGTCTGGTATATCTAATGGTTTGACTTCTTTGAATCCTGCTACTAGTAGTGGTTTTGATGTTTTGGGTGGTTTGACTAGTATTGGTATTGGTGCTTTAAAGACTGTTATTGGTTTGGTTTCTACACCTTATGAGATTGCTCGTATCATAACTCTTCATTATGTTGGGACTTTCCCGACTGCAATCCTTGATGGGTTGGCTTTAATACTTGTTATTTATGTTGGGTTTATTTTCGTGTCTAAATATTTGGGGAGTGAAACATAATGGTTAATAATAAGTTGTTTGGAAGAGCGAAGGATGTTTTAATTTTTCCTTTTTTTAGTCTTTTAATATTAGCTGTTTTATTAGGTATGTGGAGTTTTTTGATTTTAGCTATTTTTAGCGATAGATTAAATTGTTTTGTTCGTAAAGATTTTAATAATCTTTTTGAAAGTTTTTTTAAATCAAAAAAAAATAAAAGTCAAAGTTCGAGGAGTGAGACATAATGCCTATTGGAATTTTTAACGCTACAAATGTTAGTTTGGATCAAATTATTGATATTAGTAATGTTAGTTCTATGCCTGAGTTCTTGGTGAACGTTAATAACATCGTTTATGGTGGTGTTTACTGGTTTATTATGATGTTCGTGTTTTACATTATATTGGTGGTTATTGGTTATAAGATGTCTGATCAGTTGATGAATACTTTGATGTATAGTGCAGCGGTTATTTCTATGCTTTCATTCGTGCTTAGAGGTTTGAGTTTGTTGTCTGATTTCCAGTTATGGGTTTTCCCTATCATAACTATAGTGTTGGCTTTGATAACTTGGGCGACAAGGGACTAAAATGGATTTTGAAGAAGAGTTAATTAAACAATTAGAAATATTGAACGAAAATCTTTATTGGATTAGAAGGGCATTAGAAGACACTGATTTTGAGATTATAGAAGAAAAATAAGTTAGAAGTATTCATTTTTTTTATTTCTTGTTTATTCTGATGGTGTATTTTGTTTCCTCGTATTCTGTTGATTTGGTATAGTTTTTTTTGTTTAGGTTGTGGAAGTGGTGTATAACGTTTTTTATTGCTAGGTCGAATAGTTCTTTACTCATAATGAATAACCTCTGTTATTTTCAAACTTTTTTGGATTTCACTTCCTTTTTTTGAGTTACAACTTCGACATACAAAACCAATATCCTCAATAGAATATGTCCTTCCAGCCTTTGCTTTGCTCATAGGATAATAATGATCAAGTGTAAGCTTATTTTTACCTACCCACTCATTACAAGCTTTACATATACCATGACAAGATTCGAGTTTGTCGTTGTATTGTTCTTGCGTCCAGATATGAATAACTTGATTTATTTTTGCTCTTCTCGTGTGAGTTGTTCTTCTTTGCAATTGTTTTCCTTTTTCGGTTTTAAAATATATTTTCCTAATTATTTTTTCTCTTTCTTTTAGTTCTTCTTGGTGTTCTTGTCTATATTTCTTACCATATTCTTTTATTTCTTCTTGGTGTTCTTGATTATATTTTTTATAGTATTTTTTGTTTTCTTCTTTGTGTTCTTCTCTCCATTTTTTTAATTTTACTTTTACTTCTTCTTTGTGTTCTTCTCTGTATTTTTTAGAATATTCTTTTAGTTCTTCTTTGTTAACTTGATAATATTTTTTACCATAAGCTTTCTTTTCTTCTTTACTCAACACCATCTTGTTTAACCAAATTAACTATATAATCTCGCATACTAAGACTACGTTTAGCGGCGGCAACCTTAATCTGTATATGTTGATCCTTAGAAAACCAAATCTGTTTTTCACGTTTCATAAGAATATAAAAGTATATATAGTGTATAAATGTTTTGGTGTTTTAGTGGGATTAAAGGGTGCACGTCCCCAAAAACAATATAAATAGATTAAACAAATAAAACTATAAATCATGTGAGGTGATTAAAATAGGAGATAATTTGAATGTCATGCAGGCAAGTGCCATCGCAGTAGTTAGTTTAGCCGCTATTGTTTTGACAGGTTTGGCTGTTGTAAGTGGTTTCAAGGACACTGGGCAAGTTGACAACGATACAGCTGACACTTTTATCACTGGTCTGGCGATTTTCGGTACTTTCATGGCTGTGATTGTATTGGCTATTGTTGGTAAGGTTATAATTGGTTTGTTCAAGAAATCAGGTTAATCCTTGTTTTTAACTGGTTAACTAAATTTTTTTCCCATTCTTTTTAGTTAATTGTTAGAAAAAAGGGTTTTGGGAAGGTTTGTTAAGTTGGCTAAGTTGTTCATACTGATTAAGCGTAAAGGCTCTAAGTCTTTTAAGGGTGTCATTCCTGCTAAGAAGGGTAGTACTCGTAAAGATTTGAAGCGTTTAGTTTTGAAACGTTTAAGAAGTGGTTTCTCGGCTCGTATCGTTACGTTGACTCAGTTGAAGGGTGTTATTAAGCGTATGAGACCTAAGAGGCGTGTTACAAAGAAGATTATTAAGTCCAAACGTAAAAGGGTTGGGCGGAGGCGTAAAATATGAGTGAAGATTCAGGTAAGTTCTTAGTACTATCTGGTGTTGCCATAGTTACTCTAGCGGTTATCGTGTTGATGGGTATAGCTGTTACTCAGGGTTTTTCTAAGGTTTTGAGGGATGAGACTATTGATCGAAACGTTACTTTGACTATTGGAGCTTTGAATTCTCCAACTGAGTTTAGTGCTTATCCTTTCATGCAAGCATTGACTGGTTGCCATAATGAGAGTGGTGAAACGATAAACGTTGCTAAAGTGAATGCTAGTGGTGTTAATGTTACTTGGGCTGAGGGTACTGCTGCTGGTGCAGTGTTGACTGCTATGGAAGCGAACTTGGCTCTTGAGGAGCTTAATTGCACTGTTACTTCGTTGCAAGATACTACTGAGCAAGGTAGTGCTGACACTTTCGTTACTGGGTTAGCCGTTTTCGGTACTTTCGCAGCTGTTATAGTGTTGGCTTTGGTTGGAATAGTCATTATCGGGTTGTTTAGACGAAAAGACTGATGGGGTGAACTGTTAATGGTTAATGAGCGTAAGGTTTTGGTTAAGTTGAGGGCTGATAAGCTTGAGCTTATGAAGTTGTTGTCTGAGCAACATAAGGCTCAGAGTGTTATGCGTCGTGTTAAGCGTGAGAAGATTGCTTTGGTTAAGGATGTTAGGCGTTTGAAGGCTATGACTAGTCGTTCTTTGTTGTCTAAGGCTAAGCGTTTGGCTAGGGATAAGGGTGCTCGTGGAAGGGTTACTAAGCCTTTGAGGCGTGCTGGTAAGCAGTTGAAGGTTGCTAAGAGGAAGGCTAAGAGGGCTTTTAGTAGTTTTCAGGATTTCGCTGATCGTTTTGGTTCATAAATAATAATTTTTTATTTTTTTTTCTATTTCTAAAACTTTTAAGCAAAAAACAAATGTTTTAGTTTTTGCTTGTTTGTAATTCTGTTAAAAACAAAACATTTAAATACTATATATACTTTATATATTGTGAAAATGGTTGAATACTTAAAAGTTCAAAGGAACAAAGTGAACGGGCAAAAATTCATTAACATACCGAAAGGAAGCCTAATACAAGAAGGAGATTACGTTAAAATACGATTAGTGCCAGATGAATTAACGGAAGAATAAAAAAAAATTAATTGGAGGTATTACACAATGGTAGGAACAAAAGAAGAAAATGTTAGCATGACCTTGTTCGTGACAGCATCAATCCTTATAGTGTCAGGTGTAGTGACTAGCTTTTACCTAAGCCAAAAGATGCTTGGTGTTTCAATAATCATAACAGGTCTTTGCAGTATGTTGTTCAGTGTGATGTTTAAAAAAGCAAAGTAAACAAGTGAGTGATTAAAAGAATGGATGTAGAGATTTTGAAGGCTGAGAAAGAAAAATTGTTAAAAGAGAAAGAAACATTATTAGAGCAACAAAAATTAGGAGTGGAAAGTGAGGCTTTAAAAGAAGAGATTGAAGAACTAAAACTAGAAGTTAAAAGGATTGGTAAAAAAAAGTTTTTAACAACTGCAAGGAAAACCAAGTTTAAAAAGTTCAGCGACAAAGTTGATAAAGCTTGGGAGAAGTTTCAAGACTTCGCTGATAAATACGGAGAGTGAAAAAAAAATGGATTACACAAACTTTTATGATGATAACGAATCAGAACTAAAAAGCAATTACTGTATGGAGAACATTGAAGATTTCAACGAGTTCTGCAAAACAGAATCTGAAAAGGAGTTATGAAAAATGAACGAACAAGAATTAGCTGTTT
>SDBU01008284.1_pt1 | contig 11855 bp, 13 predicted proteins | sample 2277071 | NCBI WGS metagenome assembly SDBU01 (sample SAMN10397929, study PRJNA504765) | marine sediment metagenome | isolation source: marine sediment core GS08_GC12, 126 cmbsf | place: Arctic Ocean: Gakkel Ridge, Loki's castle | collected 2008
GAATAAAATGCTCTGAATCCCATCTGTTAATTGACAGGATACGCGAAATCGACGGTATGACTTCTGCAAGGATACTTGGCCCAACTTCAATTTCTTTGGAAACTGACAGTGATTACGATGATGTAAGAAAAAGAGTTGAACAAATTGCCACTTCATTGGACGTGAAGATATATAGTCTGGAAAAAGCAGCAACACTTGAAGATGCCTACAGGGAGGTCATTCGATGAGAACTAGACTCAAACGCCTATCTTCCTTGCTTCGTATTGAGTTTGGTGTTTCTTGGCGTTTTCCTATACTGGAAGGGGTAGCAGCAATTCTCTTCTTTGGCTTTCTACTAAATACGTTGTCAATGGGAAGGAAAGCTGGTTTCTCAACTGGAAACCCACAACGTGTGTTCGATTTTCTTGATGAACTAGCACCACGGATGTTGCACAGTGGGATGATGTCCTTCAATGCACTGGTCCTCTTGGCACCGATTCTGGTAGCCATAGCTGTTGCAAGACCATTTGAAGATGGATTCTATCGAACGCATCTAACATTACCCGTGAAGCGACTGACTTTGTTAGTCACAAAGGCGGGATTAGTCATACTGTTTCTGGCTGGCCTCCTTTCTTCCGCAATCATGATAACAATCCCACTGGCTTACCCTATACTTCCTACAGCAGCAGACCTTTTCTTGGTTATAGTTGCTATATGGTTGTTTATTGCTCTTCAGGTTTCGATCTCAACTCTAATTGCAGTACAAACGAAAAAATTGACTACTACTGTCATAGGTGGTATTGTTTTTTGGTCTGTGAACATGTCACTTCTAGGCCTAGAAGGAGCCCCTTCAATAGCAATAGTTATCCTGAATCCAATGAATGCGGCAGCTGAGTTTATAACACAAGGACTTCGAGCACCTGTCATAGCGGATCTCCAATTAGGGCTGGTTGTTTCCCTCATGATTGTAGTTGTTTTGTTTATCCTGAGCTTTGTGATATTCGAGCGAACCGAGGTTTGATGAGGTGATACTATGCGACTAGGAAAAATCGTATTCGTTGTTGGTGTTGTAATAATTGCATCTGCCTTGATATTTGGAAATTATCCTTTGAGAGAGCCCATTACATTGCACGATGATGTGTCTTATGGGTTTATCTTCAGTGCATACAGCGATATCCATGTTGAAGTCACAGTAAACACTGGTGGTAGCGTATTCTCTATGTACCTTCTTGATGGGATTGATGCTAACAATACAGTAGTACAGAACAAATCAATTACCTTGGCTTCCCCACTTGCACAGTTTGAGAATATTACTTCATTCGATGATATACTCACTCTACCTGGGCTTGGAGTCTATGCTCTCTACTTCACTTCTCCAGAAAGTGAACTGCTGTACCTATCCACCTACGTACGTCCACTTCACGCAAATCTTCGTTTGCTCAGCGGAGGAATTGTGATAGCGTCCCTTGGTCTTATTGTTATTAGCGGCTCGTGGGGTCTAAAGAAGAAAAGAAAATGATGCAATCACCAAGCATGGGATTTACAGGGTGCTAACCATTCGTCAAAGAGCCTCTTGGTCAATACGTAGCGCAGCTTCGATATAGCTATTCTCTGAGGGGTTTACATCTGATACAATCTTCATAACACAGATGTATGATCCATAGGATTCTTCTAGATTTGTACCTGTTCCACCCCCTGAACCTGAACTTATTATCCGATCGCGTACCAATTCAAGACGACTAGTTTCTTCCAGCAAATTAAATTCTGTTGAATTCATCTCAATTATACCAATAAAAATACTCACAGTACCGGAGGTATTACCCAGAGTTATGATATGATATCCGAAATGAAGCCTATTGAAGAGCCCTGGATATGGAGGAAAAACATCAACATCAAATATGATCCAAGAACCTACTGGAATGTTCTCACTAGTCCCTGGAGTTTCATAATGATTGAATGTCGTGGTATTTGTAATGTATAAGCTGTACATAGACACACCACTTACCATCGAAATAAGAAGAACACCAACAATCAAAGTTGTCAAACCTCTTTGAAGTCTTAAACCACGTCTGACGCGATTGATTTCCTGAAGTTCTTCCGCAGAAACTGTAGCATCCCATTTTTCATCTATTGGAATTATCATTCTTTTTAGAACTGGCCAGCGGGTGGAATTCTTAGATAGAGCTCTTTGTCCTGTAAGTAATAGCACGATTGAGATTGAGCTTAATATCAGGAGGGCAACAGCAAGACCTTCTGCTGAAACAGCGAATCCCAAGTATCCCACCATATCGTCGTTGGACTCGAATTGATATCCACTAAATTGAACTGCTAACGCTCTAACAATATTATGGGGGCTAAGAAGGGCTATGTTCCGAGTGAGTGAATAAAAGAACGAGATGTCTTCTGGAATCCCGCCAGCAACAATCGCAATCAAATAAGTTGATGCACTGCCAATCACTACGCATAATCGCGAATCATCTGTAATGATAGCTAAAGCAATAGCTATGGGCGCTAAACAAATAGATACTATCAATGAAGCACCTAGAACTGACGGGAGGAAAGCAATATCAGGATAGCTAGGTTGTAGGAATGTAATGATCGTAATGATAAGTGAAAATACACTTGTGATAACAAAAGTATGAAGAGTGCGAACCAAATAAGCTCGCTTTACTCCAACCTGTTCAATTCTTCTCAAGAGATAGGACCGTGATGCACGACTACTGAAGAGAAGACCAGCAGTCAAAAACGAAAACAGACCTGTAGCGAAAGTCATAGATACAATATATACGGAGTTGAGGAGAGGGGCAAGCTCAAAGTTTGGATTCACAGGAATTGCAAGAAATAGCCCCAAAGATGCTGATACTACGCCTGCTACAAAGATTATGAACAAATCTCGTCGAGAGATTGATGGTGTATCTACATCACCTTTTGCGAAACCATTATTTTCGGACAACCACTCTTCCATGACAATTATTCATGAATATTGTTTGATATGAGTTTTTCTAAGGAATAGAATATTACTCATCTTCAGGATCAAGTGAAGCATTATTATCCTGCGTGTCCAATGTTTCCAAATCAATACTCAGGCCAATCAATTGGTTGAGTAATGTAGTCCTACAGGAAGTGATAGGATGGGTTCTTACCAGAACTTACGAGATTTTAGCAAGATACTGGTTTCTTAGGACTAGGATATTACTCTCTATGAATGAATTTATTCTTACGAACATTGTAGTCGTTTATAGGTCATGCACTAACATACAACTTCCGAATGAGATGTCCTTCCAGACCGCAGACAGACTGACCAAGCGAGAATTACTCAAGATAGGTCATGTCATCAATCTCCCTCCTTCGTGGTGGACTATAAGCACCTTTTCGACTGTTGCAGCGAAATATCAACAATCCAAGAATCAACATTACCACACCTCCAAAGATAAACCTCAATACTTCAAGAAGAACCACTCCATTAAGCAAGTCATAAATGAATTGTACCAACGCAAGCACAATCATAAGAAATCCCACAAACACCGATAACATGGCACACTTAGGTGATGCGCGATCTTCCCTCATTCTACTCACTCATTGTGGTTCGGTTTTCAATCAGTAATTTGATTGGAGTTCATAGAGAGCGTTTTCTTCACCGCTTAAATATTAGTTCCATTTACATCTAATCTGAATCTTGTACTACGGAATAATAGTCGTTTATAGGTCCTCGACCATCATACAACTACCGAGCGAGATGTCCTTCCAGACAGCAGACAAGATGACCAAGCGCGAGATGCTCCAGACAGGTATCAAACCACTGGACTCCCTGTTTGGTGGTGGTCTGGAGATGGGACTCACGTACCTGCTCTATGGATCACGCATCATCCGTGAGTGCCTGCACCGAATCGCAGTCCACGCCCAACTCCCAACAGAGAAGGGTGGTATGAGCACCCCATCCATCCTCATAGACTCAGAGAACATGCTCAGCATCGAGACCCTCACTCACTGGTCATTCGAGTTCGGGCTTGAACCAGAAACGGTGATGGACAACATCTTCGTAACAAGGGCCTTCAATTCCAGCCAGACCTATGATGTTGTGATGAACCAGTTGGATTCCTTCTTCGAGCGCGTTCCTGCTAGGCTCTTGCTCCTTCCAGGTCTCGCGGACATCTATTACGGAGAAGGCGTGAAGGCAGAAGGAAAACAACACCTGACCCACATGGCTCATCGACTGATGACCTTCACCCTGAAGCACAATATTGTTACCATCATCACTGGGAGTTCTTCACAGAGGTACAGGTACAATCCAGCAGCTGGGCACGGTCTCAAACACTCCTCACAGATCCATGTCTATGTTGAAGAAACCAAGGAGAGATTGATCTACAATCTTATCAAGCATCCTCAGTATCCTCTCAGAAGAGAACAGGAGTATAGACCCAACAGGCAGATGATGGCTGCGACACTTCCCCTGTCGTTCTTTCTTGAGGGAATAGAGGAATAGGGACTTCTTAGGAGTGAGAAATTCATTCAGAGAATCTTAATTAGTAACTAGTGATTCGATATAGACCATCATGAGAATAATACTCATAAACAAGAACAGGAGGTCCTCCAGTGATGTCCATTGTGATTGAGGAGGCTTTCATTTTACAGATGATTCTAGTAGTTTTACAGATGATTGTTTGGAGTCTGATATTGAGTAAACTCAAACCTCTAGTGGCGAGAAAATATGGAGTTCATTCCTTATTGCGAAAGCACTTGTTTGGCTTGCGATGAAATTAGACTCCAGTGTTTTAGAGAGCTAATAGCATGATAGGTCGAGTTCCATCTCTCAGGAGCTCTGCATGAACTCGACCGCCTCCTACTTTTCATCCAGAGGAAACGTAGTTGTCTGCTTCCTTCCTATTAAACCCACCAGAAACACCCCCTCCTCTGGGAGATGGCAGAAAGTATTGTTTTGACGAATCTACCCTGTTAATTGAGCAAATGTTAGCACCAGAGACGTTTCGAACTTAGTACCATACATACTCGTGACGAAGAAACACCATGTATCACCCAGACGGTACGGACAGGAACACCATGAGTTACAAAACCACGCGCATATACGACTTCAAACTCCTCGACAGACACATTGACTTCGATTCCCTCGTGGATAATGCCATTGCAAGTCTTAACGAATTTGCACAGAAGAATGATATCGAGGGATACGTGGGATGCACACTGGAACTTATCTATCCCGACTTGAAGCTGGTCGAGGATTCAAAAGGTGGTTGGAATAACAGGGTTGAACGCCTTACCGAGAAGGTCCACAAGCGATTCTCTGATGTGGATTGGGCGATCACTAACCTTCGGTCCAACATGTTTGGAGTGCTGGACTTTGCTCATGGTACTTTACCTCACAGGATAACCACAGCAGTCAGACGGGGCAAGTATCAACTCAAGCGTTCAATTGAGGTCAGTATCCCATATCGAGCATCATACCAGTCAGTTCTGATTGTTCTTCGGGTTCTTCTCAAGATGATAACCCCCGATTGGTTCCAGTACGCAGAGAGTGCAACCCTGACCACGTGGGCAACAACTCTACAAGATTTGGAAGAGGTGATAGTATCCACTGAAGTGGGAAAGAAGATCCCGTGGAAACACTGGCTCAGGAAAGATACATCTGAGGAAGCCGTTGAATACTTCCAGACTCCTGGAATCGCTGAAGCAATCGTGAAGGAGTGCAAGGGCTACTACATGAACGCAGACAAGGCTGAGAAGGGAGAGCGAACGGTAAGACGGTATCTCTATGACTCTGGACAGAAGGAACCCATGGAGGTCAATACGCCTATGGATGTGAGAAACCTCGTAGAAGAGAAGGGCTTCTATGCCTTTTACTCCAGTTGTGAAACAAGAGAGGGTGATGTGGGGAAGGTCTGTATTGATCTGGATGCGCGATGGATGCTTCAGACACTCTTGGGTCCTGAGGACACATGGGCTTTGGAGTGTGCATTGATTGATGGTATTCTGGAACTGACAGCCCAGATAGGTTGGCCCAGTCCCGCAATCAAGTTCAGTGGAGCGAGAGGAATCCATGCCTACTGGTTGATCGAGAAAGGTGCGGTGGGTGATGAGTGGATAGACATAGAACCCTATGAGAAGACGGTCCTTCGGATTGACAAGGACATCATGAAGAAGAAGACCACTGAGTCTTTCATGCAACCTTTTGGTGGACTGAAAACACTGATTCAGGCTATGGTCCTTCGCGCGAAGTTTCAACATATGGACTGGTCAAAGGTTCCTCTATCATCTGGGACAATCGAGGCTCTTGGTATTCAAAGCCCTGAGCAGTTGATTACTGTAGGACCACTGGAGGATCGGTTCATGACCAAGATGGGTGTGGACATCATCTCGCAAAGGAAAGGAGTGTTTCGGACCGTGCTATCTCCCCACTTCAAGTCGGGTCTTGTGAGCAGGAATATCAGGAACCAGTTCGGGCAGATAGGGAGCGAGTTTCGGGTGTGGCGATTCATGCGGAAGTTAGCCTCACGTGAATCAGTGATGGAGGATATGCTTCTGGAACATAGTTCCATGCAGTCGAATCCAGGTACACTTCACCAAGGACATCTAGAATCTCTTGCAGAGTTGGTTCGTGGAGATGTTTCAATGATGATCCGGTTCTCACCTGGAAATGCTTCTGACTTGATCCCTGAGAAGTACCATTTGTATGAACAGAGGTATGCTAAATTACATGAGTATCAGCCGTGGAGACCGTGGATGATATAATGCACAGATAATGATTTATTCGACGATGATTTCTTGGAGGAAGTACAATGTTATGGGGGGCAGTAAAATCGGGATAGCAGAGAAAGAACCTCCACTTTATTGGGGTTCTCACGAAGGTGAGGTTATTTTAACCATTGTAATAGCTGGAGAAACACTCAACGCACGTCAAATAGTTAGAAATTCACCCTTAGATGTTAATCAAGTGAATAGGGCAATTACCAAACTGCTACAGAAAGGTGTTTTGTCTTACAGTATGAAGGATGATAGATACAGAGTAAAGGGGGAACTCTACAGGGATTATCGAACCTTTATAGGAAAATCAAATGATGAGGTCTCACCAGGTGGAGCTCGAGTAATTAACATAACCGCATGTGGGGCAGAACTTGCAGAAATGGGTATTCTGTCTGACAAACTCGAAGCGACACCGGATGGTATAAGGAAGAGAATCAAAGAAATAAAGTTCGTACTTTCAAGTAACAAAGGATTATCGGATGAAAACCACCAGCTGTTAGTAGGTGCTATTGGAGAATTGAAGACTCTCTCTGCACTTGTTTTGCTCAGCAGTAGTTATGTTGTTTTTAACAACATAAATCTAGATATTAATGGTTATCTGAGATACAGGAAATATGGGCGAGGACATAGTTATATCGGAGGAGCACAGATCGACCATGTAGTTGTTGGACCACCGGGAGTTTTTGTTGTCGAGTCAAAACTCTGGGGACTAGATACAATCAATCAATCAGTAGAGTATACTGTCTTTGAACAGATTTATCGATGCAAGAGAGCTTTGGGTACATATCTAAAGCAGGAGCTAGGGCGGTCTCCAGTAATCTCGCAAATTATAGTACAAAGTGGAAGTACAAAGTTTGCGGGTAAAAAGCAAGTCAAGGTATTGCAGCCTAATAATCTTGTAAGATATATCCACTCTCTCCGAAGGTGCTTACAACCTGAACGAATAGAGAAAATCGTTGATACGCTGATAGATTGACCTTAGTAGTCATGGTTTAGTGATGATTTGCCCATGAACCTCGCTGAGCACATCCAGTTTCCTTGAAGTACTTCCATTCTCCCCCTTGAGCAATTGTCTGCGGAAACGCATCTTCATCCACTCATCCAACTGTCGTAGCAAATGAAAACGCACCTTCACACTGGACTCCTTACTGTGTTCATAGACCTCCACCCTTGCACCATTGCGCTCTTCCTCTGGAAGACTATCCACAAATGCAAGGGCTTGACGTATCTCTTCCCATCCAGTGAGTGTTTTCCCCACCCACTGACTCAACGTAGATTCTGATGATTGATCTGGCACGGCGTTCTACCTACGATTCTTCTGAAAGTATGTTCGCGCTGACTCGCTTAACCTTCTATCTCGGAAGCACCGAGCTTTAAGGAATTATAAGGACTTTAGGTGATGTTAGAAGACATGAAAAAGAATCAGATAGAAATGGGAAATAATCTCAGTTTTCTTGCATCAATGTATGGACTGGAAGAGAGGGGAATCAAGGTCCAAGTCAGAGACCGCAACTCAATGAGAATGTTCAGAAAGCTTATCGCTGGATTATATGACCCGCTTAGGAATAAGATATTGTTTCTAGAGGAACTCAAACCCTACTGGTTCATTCTACTTGCAACCATTGTTCATGAGTATCGTCATTATCAGCAGAGAAGACAGAGGCTCGTTTCCTTGGGAACCTTATTTGTACTTGCCATGATATCATTGGCACTTGGGTCCTCAATATACAATCAAATGATCATCCCAGCTATCTGTGTGACCTTTATGATTCTAGTACGTCAATACTTTGAATGGGAAGCCAGAAGATGTGAAGCAAGATATCTTGATGTTGAGATTCATTTTCAAGACACAATTGAAAAATTATTACTGCTTCAAGATTTGGAGGGTAGTAGCAAAGGCTTCCGTTATTATTTCAAAGAACTTCACAGATTGACCAAAACAGCCTACCCATCACTTACAATTTGATATCTTCAAGGTCCAATAACTCTTCATTTCTATTTCCAGTAAATTATACTTGGCACCAGTCTACGTTGAAAGTCTACTAATTATCGGATTAACCGCGTAAAGCGCACCCAACAAAGCCAGGGATCCAAGAATAGCTCCAAATAGAACAACAAACGAGGGAGTCGCCATGTATACAATAACTGTGAGAATGCCATATGTGACGATGAATGCTGATAGAAGATTGTACTCACTCTTTTTTCCAGTCCTTGTCTGACTCGAATAGGTTTTACGGTCAGGAAAGAACCATCGTACTCCTGATTTTGTGAAGCTGTCTTCAGCCAAATGCATTAGAAAACCAAAGGGTAATCCAATCCATACAATCCAAATCCAAATAGTCATTTCTAAGGGATGAAGCAGTACAAATGTTGAATGTAGAAATATGATAGCTATCGGGATCGCAAAGAAAATCGTTGCGAGAAAACAACCAATAAATGAGTGTAAATATCCGCGGTGTTTCTCTCGATATGCGTCAGAACGAGTTCTCAAAATCCACGTCATTGGTTTATAGAATATGTATTTTCCAAAAAGACCGATTGGCCTCCAATATCCATGCATCACCTTGGCATCCGAAGCATCTACATCGGGTAGTAAGCAACCCAGTAATATACCTCCAAGGAGATAACCAATCACGTTGGTCATTGTATCTGGTGCTATACTATACAGAGCCCAGATAGTGGGCAGACTAATCATGAATGAAGCTATCAGATGTGATTCCCCTCTCATAATGGATTCCGTGAATCAATCATTCAGATAAATCCACTGACTCACTCCACCACACCAATGACACCCTCTTGGCTCTCATGAAGACTCAGAACTACCCTCCATTTGCCATCCAAGTCTATTCTGTTGTTTCTACTCTCCGCATGAAGCACCCGTAGTATCCTCTACAGAGCGAGCAGGAGAACATACATGGATCAAGAACATGATTGTCACCTACCTCATGAGGTGGGTAGGCCAGCACGAAATGGTGATTTCAACATGAGAAGAACTCATGCGCCCTTCTTTTCACTTATCATTTACCCATCCAATCACATAGTTCAAATGGTTTCATCTCCACGTTCTCTCAACAATTAGTGTTAGGTTGAAAGATTTGGCTAATAAAGAAGAGAAAGATAGCGTGACTCTCTACCCTCAGATCATTTTCGGGATATATTTGTGTCAGGAGTTCTCAGATAGCCTACAGAGTTCAGGTTATGATGATACGGGTGGGACCATTCATAGTAGAAACTTGGGTAGATATTCAATTGCATCTCAAGACTGGCCAGCCCGATTAGGAAGTCCCGAGGTGTTGCAGTATAAAGAGAAGAAGATTATACTTACATATCATCACCCAAAGAACCCAGACCCAATTGCTGTTAGTAATAGGGATGACCTTGCTACATTTCTCAGTAATATAATTCAGAAGGAGAAAGATTTACTGGCTCGTAGAGATTCCTATAATCCAGAAAGCATAGGACTCCCTCTAGATGCTCATCTACACTCCTGTTATTTCGTATTTTCGACTGAAGATATTAATTTGTACAAGTCGAAATTAGTGGAGTTAGGTGCTCCTCGAATAGAAAGTGTGGGGCAATACTACATCACAAAAGGATTCCATAGAACTCTTCTTTCTGACGTAAATGGTAAGAATAAAGCCATCCTCTTCATTAATCACAAGGATTACGAAAAAGAGTTTCCTTCTGATTCCGAACGGAAATTAAGCCCAAAATTCTCACCCATTGTAAACTCTATTCTTATCAGATTGTACAATGATGCCTTTGTTGACCTTATATTCCCTATACTCCTTAGTTCGTCACAATTGCTAGATTCTATTAGGACTGAGATTCCAAATGAGGAACTAAAAAGACAGACTAGATATGACAAGCTCACAAGGATATATGATATGACTCATGCTTTAAGGCGGATTCAAATTCAAACAAGAAGAGTTCCGCGAATTGTAGAGGATGTTGATAAATTGAATGAGGAATCGGATAGAAGTCTATCTGAATTCCAACATCGTGGTTTACCTCTTCACTCTTTGAAAAGCTTCTCAGAGTCATTCGAGGAAAACTTGGATTCATTTGAAACCTATATACAATCGAAATTGGATATAGAAGGTGCTCTATTACAATATTCAACAGGACAGACATTCAACAAGCTATCGATATTCATAGGGATTTTGGTAATTTTTGAGGTTTGGGCCGCAATCAACACTTGGTTGCTCAGTTTAGATTTCTTTGTGGAAAATCCTAGCTATATTCTAATCGGTACAGGTTTTTGGGGAGTATTAGTTATCACTCTTCTATGCTCAATCCTGTTCATTATCAAGAGATACCAAGCATAGTGGATTCACCCTGATTTGACATCCTTTGAGATTTGTATTTTCTGGGCAAACTCGTCCAAGGTTGTCTGTTGATCCCTTGTCAGACATTGCACAGGACACTGCCGACACCCCACCCAACAGGCTGGTTGGTCATGCATCACCAAGACTGATATAGTGGATATATCAGAGCAATTCTTGAGGGATTTGTTCAATGACTGACACATTGAAGTACAAAATTGCATTATCAGACCCAAAACATGCGCTTCTTGTGAAGACAACAATTGAGAATGTGTTGACCTCTCTAGTTAGAAAGAAACAGATCAGTAACTGGGATGTACGAGAGGAGTAACTGCATCACCAATGTAGATTCTGATGATTGATCTGGTACGGCGTTCTACTCACGATTCTTCTGAGAGTATGTACGCGCTGAGAGGGATAATCTTCTATCTCGGTGAGTCCGAGCTGATAGCAATATTCGATTGTTTTAAGTTCAGGGGGGTATCCAGATAGTTGGGGATATATTTTGAGAAAGCGTATTCTGGTAGGAATTATGTTTCTACTCTTAGTTAGTTTGTTCACAGTTAATCATACTTCTACACCAGTTACTGTGAAAATAGAAGATAGTCCTGTGACCATTCTTTCAGATTATGTGGTCCATGACCCAATCCTGATAACCTCTGATGAAGATTTTGAAACTCAAGGTTGGCCAGGATATGGCTCGGTTAATGAACCCTATGTGATCGAAGGTATTTCAGTGAATGCTGCTAGGGGTGGTCATTGTATTGAAATTCGAAATACTACAGTAAACTTCAT
>SDBU01008285.1_pt1 | contig 11855 bp, 11 predicted proteins | sample 2277071 | NCBI WGS metagenome assembly SDBU01 (sample SAMN10397929, study PRJNA504765) | marine sediment metagenome | isolation source: marine sediment core GS08_GC12, 126 cmbsf | place: Arctic Ocean: Gakkel Ridge, Loki's castle | collected 2008
AAATTCTAAATTCGAATGTTCAAATGCTCTAAACGATCGAATATCGCTGCTTTTGTTTTGAACATTAGAGAATTTGATATTCGGATTTGTTTCGTTTTTATCCTTTACGGATGCTTCGCGCGAATTTCGATATTCGGATTTTGCCTGAACAAGACTTTTCGTTCAGGCACTATTTAAAGCTTTTTATTTTAGTGATCTATTGATATTTTCCTTGTAATTACACAATATTTTTGGTAACGATTCCATAATATTACAATGTCAAAAGTTTCGGGCTGCTTTCCAAACCTCTTTGCTTATTGACCAGCCGGTCTTAGGTAATGAGATTTGAAAGATAGAATGCAAACACTTAAATATGCACTTATTGTGTGCGAAAATGAGGGGCCATGAGTTTTTTAAGCGGAATTTTAGGTATGTTTTCAAATGATCTTGCTATCGATCTTGGTACTGCCAATACGCTCGTTTATGTTAAAGGTAGAGGTATTGTATTGTGTGAACCGTCTGTAGTAGCGGTGCGCCTGGACAGGACCAAAAACCGCGTTTTGGCTGTTGGCACTGAGGCAAAAAATATGTTGGGAAGGACACCCGGTAACATAGTTGCTATCCGTCCTATGCGTGAAGGAGTGATTGCTGATTTTGAAGTTACAGAGGCAATGCTCAAACACTTTATTCGCAAAGTGCACAACAGGCGTACCTTTGTCAGACCAAGAATAATTATTGCTGTTCCATCCGGAATTACACAGGTTGAAAAACGTGCTGTCAGGGAGTCGGCAGAATCTGCAGGTGCCCGGGAAGTATATCTGCTTGAAGAATCTATGGCTGCTGCAATCGGAGCCGGCCTTCCCATTACTGAACCGACTTGCAATATGATAGTGGATATTGGAGGCGGCACAACAGAAGTTGCGGTGATTTCTCTGGCCGGGATCGTTTACAGTAGAACTCTAAGGGTGGCCGGAGATAAGATGGATTCCGCAATCATACAGTATATCAAAAGGAAATATAACCTGTTGATTGGCGAAAGGACAGCCGAGATTATAAAAATGTCAATCGGTAATGCATACCCGGACCCGCAGGACATTGAAACAATAGAAGTTAAAGGTAGAGATCTTGTATCGGGGATCCCTAAGATACTGGCTATTGATTCCGAAGAGATAAGGATAGCAATCTCCGAACAAATAGATGCCATTGTAGAGACGGTAAAAATGGCTCTGGAACAGACACCACCGGAGTTGGCTGCTGATATTCTTGACAGGGGAATTATATTAACAGGTGGTGGCGCTCTCTTAAAAAATCTGGACAAGCTTCTGATGGAGGAAAGTGGCCTTCCGATAACAGTATGCGATGACCCATTAACAACAGTGGCTCTTGGTTCTGGTAAAGTTCTCGACAACATTGAAATCCTCAAACAGGTTATAATTTCATAGTTTCATGTTCTCGAAAAAAATGGTGATGATTGTTGGCATGGTTGTTCTGATCGTTGCCAACATCATATTCCTTTCTGTTTATAGTAGGCATCGTTATCCTGACAGTGCCCTGGGACGGATCGCCATTTCTTTAGTAGCCCCTTTCCAGGAGGTTGTTACCCATTCGATCCGTTTTGTAAAAAGTATTTGGAACCATTATTTTTTTCTTGTTTCAGCGGCCAAAGAGAATGAGAATCTTAAGAAATCACTCCGCCATATAAGTGAAAAAAATAAACAGCTTAATGAAATAGAACTTTCCAACACTCGTCTTCGTAATTTACTGAACTTCCAGAAGACCATGACCGACCGAATTCTGGCTGCTGAAGTAATCGGCAAAGACCCTTCCCCCTGGTTTAAGACCATCATTATAGATAAAGGCAAGTCTGATGGTTTAGAAAAAGGATTACCGGTGGTAATTCCAGAAGGCATAGCAGGACAGATTATTGATGTCTCACATCATTATTCCAAGGTTCTGCTGATTATTGACCAGAACAACGCAGTGGATGCCTTGGCCCAAAGGACCAGGGCTCGAGGAATTATCAAAGGCAGGTCTAACGGGCAATGCATTTTTAAATATGCTCTGCGTAAGCATGATATTAGAGTCGGAGATACGCTTGTTTCGTCTGGATTGGACGGTGTTTTCCCAAAAGGACTACGCATAGGGCAAGTCTCAGGAGTCATCAGGCGCAACTCAGGTATCTTTCAGGAAGTTACAGTTACACCTTATGTTGATTTTGAAAAACTTGAAGAGGTTTTAGTAATTTTGAACCCTCCCCAACGCAGGCGGGCCAAGTTAAGATCAGGTGGGAGTGATCAATGACGTATTGCTTTTATCTCTGGGTCTGTTTCTGTCTGGTAATCTTTCAGACAACAATTATGCCTTATCTTTCGTTATTCGACCGATTTTATGATCTTCTCTGCCCATTTGTTATTTATCTCGGTCTTTCCCGCCCTGTACGTGAAAGCATACCCGTTGTCCTATTTCTCGGATTTGTAATGGACAATCTTTCTGGAGGGCCTTTCGGGCTATATATAACGACATATTTCTGGTTATTTATCAGCCTGAACCGGGCTATAAAATTTTTGCATATAGGTAATAGGGTTCTTTTGCCGCTTGTTATTGCCTCAGGAGTGTTGATAGAAAATTTCATATTTTTGGGAACCAGCGCTATGTTTAATCCTGATTTGCTGTTTCCTACAGGCGCAATAAGCACTGTTGCTGTGCAGGTTTTATGGGCAATATGCACCGGACCATTTTTTCTTATGTCAATTAATTATACTCATAAAAGATGGGACAAATGGCTTAATGAATTATTTGCCCGAGAAAACAGGTATAACGAGTAATTATTTTGATGCATCCGGTATCGCGTATTCTGCATCTTATGGCGGGCCTGTTCTATCGTGTAACATGCTTTTTTATGTGAAGCTTTGAAAAAATATTTAAAAACCGCGGACAGTGATTGGTATAAACAACGTATAACCGGGGCCATGCTTTGCGTCGCGGCTGCTTTTGTTATCCTTATTGTACGTCTATTTTATCTCCAGGTTATTGAAGGAAAAGAGTTAAGACGGCTTTCCGAAAACAACTGTATCCGGCTGCAAAGTATAGACCCTCCCAGAGGATTGATTTTTGATTGCAACGGAAAAATGTTGGTGGACAATCGTCCCTCTTTTGATCTAAGCATAGTATTGAAAGATGCTGAACCGATTGAACATACAATTGCAAAACTGTCTCAGTATATACAAGTTCCTGCTTCCGAGCTTTGGTCGAAGATTGCACGTATTAAAGGTATTTCATCCTATAATCCGGTTCTGTTGAAACAGGATATAGGACGAGATGCATTGGCTGTTATTGAGGTTCAGAAATTTGATCTTCCCGGAGTTGTCGTAAATGTAAACCCGAAAAGACATTACCTTCACAAACAGCAGGCTGCCCATCTTATAGGATATTTAGGAGAAATAAGTCCTGATGAGCTTAAAAGCGGGAAATATCCTGGACACAGGAGTGGCGATTTTATCGGAAAGTTTGGGGTGGAAAAGGCATATGAACAGCTTTTATGGGGAAAACGTGGCGGGCAACAGGTGGAGGTAAATGTTACAGGACAGGTTGTTAGAATTCTAAAAACCGTTGCGGCCCGACCGGGTAATAACATTTATCTTACCATCGATCACAGGCTGCAGAAAAGGGCTGAAGAGCTTTTAGAAGGTATGGCAGGTGCTGTAGCAGCTATGGAACCGACAACCGGGGGGATCCTGGCACTGGTAAGCAGTCCCGCATTTGACCAGAATGCCTTTGTTAACGGTATGTCCCATGAAAAATGGGATTCTCTTATTTCCAACCCATTCAGGCCAATGGAAAATAAAGCTGTTCAGGGTGAGTACCCCCCCGCATCGATCTTTAAAATAATTACGGCCATTGCGGCCTTAGAAGAAAAAATTATTAATGAAAAGACCACATTTTACTGTCCTGGATATCACAAATATGGTGATCGTGTTTTCCGATGCTGGAAAAAAAATGGGCATGGCAGAGTCGATATTTTCAAAGCATTAGCCGAATCGTGTGATGTCTATTTTTATCAGGTCGGTCAAAAGCTGGGAGTGGATCGACTTGCCTGGTATGCAAAGGCATGTGGTCTTGGATCGCCTACCGGTATCAACCTTGACCACGAAGCACAGGGATTGATTCCGACCGCTGCCTGGAAAAAGGGTATAACGGGCAACAAATGGCAGAAAGGAGAGACCCTTGGGGTAGCTATCGGGCAATGTTACAACCTTGCAACTCCTCTGCAAATGCTGGTTTTGGCTTCAGCATTAGCCAATGGGGGAACAAGATATAAGCCATTAATAGTAAAAATAATCGAGACAGCCGAAGGTGAAATGGTTTATAGAAGCGAATCCCAGGTAACAGGCAGGCTGCCTACCAGCCAACCAACACTGGAGATTATTAAAAAAGGGCTGTGGGGAGCGATTAACAATAACAAAGGAACCGGATGGATTGCCCGGATTGACGGTATCAATGTCAGTGGAAAAACAGGTACAGCTGAGGTGGTAAGTCGTAAAAAAGACAACTCTATACCGGAAGAAGATAGGGCGGCCCACTTAAAACCGCATGCCTGGTTTATGGCTTATGCTCCATCTGATGATCCACAAATAGCTGTTGTTGTGCTGATAGAACATGGAGGACACGGTTCAAGCTCGGCAGCTCCAATTGCAAGGAAACTTATAAAGACATATTTGTCGGCTAAAGATTGACGAACTCGTAAAAAGTTGTATTACAAACGACATTGAGCAATTGCTTTTGAAGCGGTCGGTTTCAAAGGGGTGAAGTGTTACAATAAGTTAAAAAGCACTATGGAAATATACTATGTTTGATCGGCGGCTTGTACAAAACTTTGATTGGGGGTTATTAGGGCTGGCCCTTCTACTCGGCTCCTTGGGGCTTATTACTCTGTACAGCACCGTAACAGCAGGGCCCCAGAGTTTACAACAAGCAATATTTATCAAGCAGCTGGTCTGGTATTGTGCCGGCTTGATTGTAATGGTTTTTTTTCTCCTGTTCAATTACAAAACATTGGAGCGCTTGGCTTACCCGATTTACGTGATCTGCACCTTTCTTTTGATATGTGTTTTATTGTTCGGGAAGTATGGGGGAGGATCAAAGCGCTGGCTGATCTTGGGCCCTATTTCAATTCAACCTTCAGAATTAGTCAAGATAGCTATAATTATTGTTCTGGCACGCTACTATTCAAAACATGCAAGTACAATAGGTTTTTCCTTGAAAGAACTTCTTAACCCCTTGATATTGACAATCCTACCTTTTATTTTGATAGTAAAGCAACCGGATTTGGGCACAGCTATGCTGGTTGCTTTGATTGCCGGTTCGATAACAGTGTTCTTAAAAATAGAAAGACGCTCGTTATTGTTCATAATAACTTCCTGTACCATAAGCGTCCCGCTGATATGGTTTTTTTTGCAAGGATATCAGAAGCAACGGATATTAACATTTTTGAATCCGGACCGTGACCCTCTTGGCGCCGGTTATCATATTATTCAATCCAAAATCGCTATAGGTTCCGGTATGATTTCCGGCAAAGGATTTCTGCAAGGAACGCAAAATGCACTCTCTTTTCTGCCAGAGCAACACACCGATTTCATATTCTCTGTCCTGGCCGAAGAGTGGGGCTTTGTTGGCTGTGTAGTTATTCTTCTTATTTTTCTGATACTTATTTTATGGGGCTTAAATATTGCTTTCAGGTGCAGAGATCCTTTTGGTACTATCCTTTCTTTTGGTATTGCAGCATTGATATTCTGGGAGGTTTTTATAAACATCGGAATGGCTATGGGGTTGCTCCCTGTGGTAGGCGCCCCTCTGCCGTTTATCAGTTATGGTGGTTCATCAATTATTACCATGATGATTTGTATCGGAATCTTATTGAACGTAAGTATGAGGCGGTTCATATTTGAATAATGTGAGTACCCGATCAGGAGCCAGAATCCAGAATAGAAGCGGTAAATGCTTACTGACTTCTTTCAAGCGGGGAAATTGACTGGGAATTATTACCATAGTCAGGATTTTTTGCCATAATGAGCATTATTGAAGCTCCCCGCAGCAAGACTTCGGCGAGCTCAGTCGAGTCGCTACGGGGAATGCGCTCGCTATTTCGGTTCAAATTTATTCTGGCTCCTGAGTTACTAATGTAATACCCGGAGGGAATATATGAAAAAAGAAAAGAGGTCAGAGGCAATAACCACTTTCATAGGTTCCAATGCCAGTATTGAAGGAACAATCGAGTTCCAGGATACTATTCGGCTGGATGGAAATATTAAAGGGAAAATTTGCAGTAACGGAGGGACGGTCATTATAGGAGAAAAGGCCGTCATTAATGCAGAAATAATTGTTGATGTTGCAATCCTCAAGGGCAAAGTAAATGGTACCATATTGGCAAGGAATAGAATTGAGGCTTATCCCCCGGCTTGTGTTGTGGGTGATATTCAGGCTCCGGTTATTTCAATCGAAGCCGGCGTCATTTTCAATGGAAATTGTGCCATGGAAGCCCGAACGATTTCCTCAAAAAAAATAACAGATTCTCCTAAAAAAATTTTAGTTATCTAAGGAATCTAAAAGGAGCAATAAATTTCAAAAAACCTTTGACAATTTATTGTGGCTGATGGTATAGACCGCCGGAATCAAAAATGTTAGGTTCTATAGGTTTTAATTGATTAAACTTTATTATCAAATTCAGTGCCGGAGGATATCCAATGATAAGCATTGATGGGTCGCTTGTCATCCAGATTGTTAATTTCATCTTTCTGATATGGATTTTAAACATTCTTTTATATAAGCCGATTCGGGATGTATTGCTTCAAAGAAATGACAAAGTTACAGGACTTGAGCAAAGAATCGAGACTTGCAACAATGATACCAAAGAAAAAGACGATGCTTTTGCTTCGGGCATCAAAGATGCCCGGGCAAAAGGGTTAAAAGAAAAAGAAATTTTGCTTGCAGCCGCTACTGATGAGGAAAGAAAGATAATTGAAAATATTAATAAAAAAGCTCAGGCAGACCTTGCCGAGGCTCGCAAAAAAATTGCCCAAGATGCTGAAGTTGTCAGGGCATCTTTGCAACAGGAAATTGACGCATTTGCTGATGCTATAGGTCAAAAAATTCTGGGGAGGCCTGTTTTATGAACCTGCTTAATAAAAAATGGCCTGGTGCTATCCGGACATACCTGATGATAAAAAAAAGCAATGTTATAATGCTTGTCATAGCGGTATTTCTATTATCTTATATTGGAGTTGCTTTTGGCTCGTCTGGAAGTGAACACGACTCGCACGGACCAAAAGGATGGGTGGCTACAGATACGTATCGGGTTATGAATTTTGCTGTTCTGGCTATCGGTCTTTTTCTTCTTCTTCGCAAGCCTGCATCCCAGGCCCTCAATGCACGTATTAAAGGGATAAAAGATCAATTAAGCGAGTTGGAAGCAAAAAAAAAGGAGGCCGAAGAAAATCTGGCCCAATACAATGAAAGGCTATTACTTTTAGATAATGAAACTGGAAAAATCATTAATGAATACATAAAGCAGGGAAATGAAGCCAAGGTGAGAATCCTTGAAGAGGCAAAATCTGCTGCTGAAAAACTCCAGGAGCAGGCCCGCCGGAATATCGCGCATGAGTTCGAACTGGCCAAATCAAAACTGCAGAAAGAGATTCTTGAAAAGGCCCTTGTAAAAGCCAAAGAGCTTATAAATAGCAAAATCACAACAAAAGATCAGGATAGACTGGTAAACGAATATTTAAAACATTTAGATAAGGTGGTAGCCTAGTGAGAAATTTGGCAGTGGCAAGGCGGTATGCCAAGGCACTTCTGCTTATAGGTAAAGAGGATGGTCAAGCTGAGGCCTATCGAAAAGAGCTTGAGGGGGTTACAGGATTAATTGCAAGGACAAGAGAGCTTGAGGAAGCACTTTGCAACCCCTTGTATGATGCGGCAGGGCGCAAAAAGGTTTTACTGACAGTAATCGAAAAGCTGAATCTTTCAAAAGTCATGTCATCTTTCCTCATTTTGCTGTTTGACAAAGGGAGGATTCAATTTTTAGGCAGTATCAACGAATTTTATCAGAAAATGGCTGATGAATTAAAAGGTGTTGCGCGTGCCAATTTGGTTTCGGCCACTAAACTTTCATCCAAAACCGTTGATAAGATTCGTACAACCATGTCAAAAAAGACAGGGAAGGATATTATCCTGGAAGTTGAACAAGACCCCGGTCTTATCGGGGGAATTATTACCAAGATAGGGGACCTTGTTTTGGATGGAAGTATCAAAACACAATTATTCAATATGAGAGAATCTTTAAAAAAGGGCGAGAGTGTATAATGGAATTAAGAGCTGAAGAAATTAGTCAAATAATTAAAGAACAGATTACGGATTACGACAAGAAGGTTGAACTGAGTGAAACCGGAGTCGTCTTGTCGGTTGGTGATGGTATTGCCAGGGTATATGGTCTTGAAAAAGTCATGGCTTCGGAGCTGGTTGAATTCCCGGGCGGGCTTCTGGGGCTGGTGCTGAACCTGGAAGAAGATAATGTGGGTATTGCTGTCATGGGCGAAGACATTCACATTAAAGAGGGGGACATAGTCAAGCGTACCGGCCGGATTGCTCAGATTCCGGTAGGAGAGGCTGTGCTGGGACGCGTGGTTTCAGCGGTGGGTGAGCCCCTTGATGGTAAAGGGCCGATTGAGGCAAAAGAATTCAGAAGGCTTGAGATGGTCGCACCCGGTGTTATTGCCAGAAAGAGTGTGCATGAACCGTGTTATACGGGCCTTAAGGCTATTGATGCCATGACGCCGGTAGGCCGGGGTCAGCGTGAACTTATCATTGGTGATCGCCAGATCGGCAAAACCGCCTGCGCCATTGATGCCATTCTCGTCCAGAAGAACACGGACATATATTGTATTTATGTGGCCTGCGGCCAGAAAAAATCAACAGTTGCCCAGGTTCATGCTCTTCTTGAAAAAAACGGGGCCATGGAATATACCACAATCGTATCCGCCTGTGCCAGTGATCCGGCAACCTTGCAGTATATAGCCCCTTATGCAGGGTGTGCTATGGGAGAATATTACCGTGATAATAAAAAGCATGCCCTGATCATATACGATGACCTTTCAAAACAGGCTGTGGCATATCGTCAGATATCGCTTCTTTTGAGACGCCCGCCGGGCCGGGAAGCATATCCTGGTGATATATTCTATAACCACTCCCGTCTCCTTGAACGGGCCGCTAAGCTTAACGATGAACTCGGTGCCGGCTCTCTGACAGCGCTTCCAATTATTGAAACCCAGGCCGGTGATGTGGCAGCCTATATTCCGACTAACGTTATTTCCATTACTGATGGACAGATATATCTTGAGCCGGGGCTGTTTTTTGCAGGAGTCAGGCCGGCCATAAATGTGGGACTATCCGTATCACGGGTCGGTGGTTCTGCCCAGGTTAAAGCCATGAAACAGGTGGCCGGCACCCTCCGGCTTGACATGGCACAGTACCGTGAGCTTGAAGCATTTGCCGCTTTTGGCAGTGATTTGGATAAAGCAACCCAGAAACAGCTTACCCGTGGCGAAAGGCTGGTCGAAATTTTAAAGCAGCCCCAATCCCGGCCGCTACCTATGGAAAAACAGGTAACAATTCTTTATGCCGGAACAAGGGGTTTTCTCGACAAATACCCTGTTGATGTCCTTGCTAAATATGAGGCCGGTCTTTACTCCTTTATCGAAGATAGGTATCCTCATATTTTTACTGATCTGGCAGATAAACAAGAGATCACCGACGATCTGGACAAGCTAATGACGGAAGCATTGAATGCTTATGACGAGGAGTTCAAAGACACAATAAAATAAAATTAACGTGTGAGTTGGGCTTGATACGGTCGCGTTGAAATTCGAAAAAGGCGAAACCTGGAGACCTTAACTCGTAACGAGCCTTATAGAGACTTAAGTTTTATGGCAACATTAAAAGACGTCAAAATAAAAATAGGCGCGGTAAAGAAGACAAGGCAGATCACTAAAGCCATGAACATGGTGGCAGCTTCCAGGTTGCGGGGAGCTCAGGCACATATGGAGGGATTCCGTCCTTATGCAGCCAAATTCGCCGAGGTTTTAGGGAGTCTTGCTGAAAAGGTTGGAGAAGAAGCAAGCCCTTTATTGGTGCCGCGTGAGGAAGTTAATAAAATAAATATTGTTTTGTGTACTTCCGACAGAGGTTTATGTGGCGGGTTTAATGCGAATCTTATCACTAAGGCCGAGTCCCTTATCAAGGATAAATCGGATGTAAATATCGAAGTGTCATTTACAAACTTCGGCAAGAAGGGACGTGCTTGGTGTCGGAAGAAAAATATATCGATCTCAAGCGAGCATATCGGGGTTGTGGGAACCAAATTCGGGTTTAACACTGCATCAACAGCCGGCCGGAAACTGATCAACGGTTTTCTTGACGGAACATATGATGAAGTCTATATCGTGTACGCTGAATTCACAAGTATGGCAAGACAAACACCTGTACTGAAACAGATTCTTCCGATACCACCTCTTGAATCGGCTGAAGATAAAGCAGAAGATAAAGATACACCCTATTTGGCGGAACATATCTGTGAGCCGTCCCCGAATGAAGTGCTTGGAGAAATGCTTCCCAGGAACGTTTATGTTCAACTATATAGCGCACTCCTTGAAACATCGGCCAGCGAACACGCTGCGCGCATGGCTGCCATGAATAATGCAACCAAGGCCTGCGACGATATGATTGATGATCTGACCCTGGCATATAATAAAGCCCGGCAGACGGCCATTACAGCGGAACTGATGGATATTGTCGGTGGCGCCGAGGCTCTTAAAGGATAACCGAAAAAATACAAGTTTGGAGGTCTTTAGATGGGAGAAAACATTGGCAAGATTACACAGGTTATAGGACCTGTTGTTGACGTTGAGTTTGAGCAGGGTATGCTGCCGTCAATCTATACGGCGCTATTAATCACTACCCCAGCAATCAACGATGAGCCGGGCAATCTGGTTGTTGAAGTTGCGCAGCACCTGGGTGACAATGTGGTGCGTACCATTGCCATGGATGTAACCGATGGTCTGATGCGGGGACAGGAGGTTACGGATACGGGCCAACAGATTATGATGCCGGTTGGTGAAGCCGGTCTTGGGCGCGTCCTTAACGTGGTGGGCAAGCCGGTTGATGGTTTAGGTCCGGTAAGCCGGGAAAAAATGATGCCGATACACCGGGAAGCCCCGAAATTTACAGAACAGGATACGAGCGTTCGTGTTCTTGAAACCGGTGTCAAAGTTATTGACCTGCTGGTGCCGTTTCCCCGAGGCGGCAAAATGGGATTATTCGGCGGCGCGGGTGTAGGGAAAACCGTTATCATGATGGAAATGATCAATAATATAGCCATGCAGCATGGCGGTATTTCCGTGTTTGCCGGTGTCGGCGAACGAACCCGTGAAGGGAACGACTTGTATCATGAGATGAAAGACTCAGGGGTTCTTACAAAGGCTGCTCTCATATATGGTCAGATGACCGAGCCGCCCGGTGCCAGGTCTCGGGTTGCGCTTTCTGCATTGACCGCTGCCGAATATTTCCGCGATGAAGAAAGACAAGATGTACTTATATTTATTGATAATATTTTTCGCTTTACCCAGGCTGGTTCAGAAGTTTCAGCCCTTCTTGGACGTATGCCTTCTGCTGTCGGATATCAACCGACCTTAGCTGTTGACCTGGGCGAACTTCAGGAACGAATTACCTCAACGGATAAAGGCTCTATTACTGCGGTTCAGTGTGTCTATGTGCCTGCCGACGACCTGACCGACCCGGCGCCTGCAACAACATTCGCCCATCTGGAC
>SDBU01008286.1_pt1 | contig 11853 bp, 9 predicted proteins | sample 2277071 | NCBI WGS metagenome assembly SDBU01 (sample SAMN10397929, study PRJNA504765) | marine sediment metagenome | isolation source: marine sediment core GS08_GC12, 126 cmbsf | place: Arctic Ocean: Gakkel Ridge, Loki's castle | collected 2008
CTGGAGTACAGCTGAATGCTTCCACAGCTTCATCAATGGCTCCGTCATCAGCCGTACAACTTGTCCATGACCCAGAGGTTGAATCCATCTGGTATTCAACTGTTAAAACTGTGCCAATAGCTTCAGTGGCTGTGCCTGTTACTGATGGGGTGGTATCGTTGTTTGGGTCGGGTGATAAAGCTGTGAGAGATATTGCCGGGGCGGTGTTATCAAAAACTAATTCTGAAAAAGCGGCATCTCCTTGAGCATCACCTCCATAACCCGAACCAAAGTAAACGTCATTTGGCGCAGTCTCAAAAGCAGCAGGAATAGAAGATAAAATAATTCGATCAGTACCACCAACGTTTAAAGCCATATTTCCAGAGCCACTGTATTGGACAATCATAGGGTATTGAGCATTAGCTGATATAGCATCGGTTGCATCCCAAGTATCAGAATCAGAATCTACTCCTCCATTAGCAAGATAAGCCATCGTAACTGTATTAGCACTACTCCAATAGACAGCTATGTAATTATTTAAATCTCCATAATAGGTAACGATAGAAGCATTACTACTCTCAACCCATTTGACTGCATCAGCAGCACTATGTCTGGGTCTATAATCAAAAAAAGCATAACCAGAAGCAGTTCCCAAAGAAGAAGCTGCTGTCTCTACATAAGTATCTCTACCATCAACTCTTATCTCATCGGTGTTTTCAGTACTGTTAGTTTTCGATGCCGGGGTAACAGTTAAAGTTACGTTATCTAATCCTATTGAATAAACATCATCAACATAAAAGGTTTGGGAACCATTAGAAAGCCATTGTAAATTAGAAGTAGAAGCCGAAGCCCGATTAACCGAGGTAAGATGTTTCCAAACGTCATTGCCCGAAGAAGCTAGATCTGCAGTAGCTCCATCGGCAAAATTAGGAACATCCAAATCAACCGTTCCTGATGTATCAGCATAAATCCAACCACCCATGCCATAAAAATTACCACTAGTAGTCGTCACTGCCCGGTTAACCCCTTCATCAATTGCATCAGAGATAACTTTCCAGCTATTAGTATCAGTATGAGTTTGGCTACTGCTTTGAGCTGAAGATGTTGGTGACCCTATATCAGTTGGAGATGTTCCTGTTTCAATTGATGGGTCATCCCAGCCATTAGCCAATACTTCTATTTGATGCCAATAGGTAACACCACTGGTTTGAATATTAATAAGTTTAACCCTAATGGTAGTACAACTTGCCGGAGCCTCGCCGGTAAAAATAAATACATCTGGATCAGTTCTGGTTGACGTATTAGTCCCCGTCATTGAGCCTATCTCGACACCATTACTCTGGTCATAAAAAACTACCTTGGGAACCGAGCTACCATCTGAATGAGCCAAGGATCTGATGACAAAGTCATCACCAGCTGATACTGTCATATCTTGATAAATCCCCTCATCACTAGTTTCCGAAGTCACCTGGTACCCCCCTGCAAATACCTTTTCTGTTGTCGACACCGCCGCCACCACAAAAGCATTTTCGTCACCCACGCTATAAAAAGATGAGGGGTCATCTTGATTATTAAACTCCGTTAATATCCACTCGGCCGACCGAGCTTTGTTGGAAATCCGTGATTCATCCAACGACCCATCCAAAGCCCTATTAGTTGCCAAATTAGCCCTACCACCCAAAAGAAAAGTTTTAGTGGTTGCTGGAAAAGAGGCTTTTGCCACTGGTGAACCACTGGTGTTACCATTCACATACAATTGCAATTCCGACCCCGTCCAAACCATAGTAATGTAATACCAAGTTGTTGTTGAAGTCAACAGCGCTTCCGAATCAGGTGAACTGGCATCTATTTCCGAATGCACCACTCCATCATCTCCAACCCACAAAAAATTTGGATTAGTATCCTTCAAAACAGCATTATGCACTGGACTACCAGTTCTTCTTTTAATCCAAGTTGACACCGTCACCCCCTCACTCACATCAGCCCCCACCTTACCGGGAAAATCACTACTTAAGTCAGCATCACCTTTATAAAGAACTTCTGGTTGAGAATTATCAAAATCAGCCGCCTTACCAATCTTTCCATCTGTTTGAGTCACCGTATTATAATCAATCAAATCATTTCCTTTAGAAGTAGCATCACTTCTCCCTCCCGAAACCTCTTTAAGATGGTAAACCGCCTGATAATTGCTATCCCAGGTCCCATTGATATCCCACTGATCACCAACCGACTCGTTGCCATAATAAACCAAAATATCGGTGTTTGTAGAAGAAGACACCGCATCAACTTCCACCCATGCGATCAACTGTCCTGTCGATGGCACGTATTGCTCAATCTCGTGATCAAGCTTTACCCCCGATGCATTAGTAAACACAATGTCACCACCGTCTGACTGACCCACATTCCCACTGTTACCAATATCTTTCATCTCACTATCAGTCCAACTTATCAATACTGGAAAATTGGTTAAATTTTCTTCAACCTTGGCCGCTAAAATTGTTATCTCTTTCCGATAAGACCAATCGGTGTTGTACCAACCCTCCAAAGCCCAACCGTCAGACGTATAAGTCCCATTCATCATAAAACCACCAGTGTTGTCGGTGTCAGTATACAAAAGATTTGAAGAATGAGGATGAGACCAGGCTTCACCAGTGCCGGTACTCAAAGCGCCTGTCGAACTATTGGTGGGTAGAGCAAAGACTACATCCCACGAACCAGTGGTAAGAGTTGGGTCTGCGCCTGAACCAGAGTTGTAAATAGCAGCAATCTCATCTCCGTTACCCACATCAATCCCATAATTACCATCATAAAGTGGTCGACGATAAACTGTTAAGCCTTCAATAATACCCGAAGCCGCATTAACGCTAGTACCATCAAAACCGACATACATAGTCGAGTCCGGAGCCGAAGCAGTCGGTTGACTACTGATACCAAAAGTATGACTGTCACCAATCGACAAAGCCACATAATTACTACCATCAAATTTATTGCCCGTATCCCATCTAACTACCAAAGAATAAGTCGTGCCTGCCACCACACTAGATGACACTGTCATCGTCTCAGTCCCAACACCAACAAGATACTGATCATTATCATACTCATAAGCTAGATAATAATTCGAATTAAGATAATAAAGATAATGATCTCCCGTCCCCGATAAAGAGTCATAAGAATACTCCGGTGTCCACCAAAAAACCACACTACCTTGTCTGGTATCTAGATTAGGATAAAAATTACCATCAACTTGAGTACCTCTACTAAACGACAACACATCATCGGTCAAAGAGTCTCCATTATTTGCATCTCCCTGGACTATCGGTGCCGCCGTAAAAGGCCCAGGAGCATCACGCTTAGCCATCCCTGCCGTAAAAACAGCCGCATAAACCGGTTGAGAAAAAATAAAACAAATATAAAACAATAAAAGCCAGCTCTTCAAGCTTTTCTTTATTAACTTTTTCATTTTATTTACTTTCATTTTTGCCACATCACCAATATAAAAGCCCCTACAAACATGATAAACAAAAACAACCCTCCTCACAACACTTCCAACGGTATAATTTAAACAACAATGACAAGATTTCTAATCTAACAATATGCTAGTATTAAATATGGAGTTAAGGGTCAAAACTAACATCTACAAAATCCCTCCTGCTATTAGTCTAATCCTTACCACCATCGCTGTCTTTATCCTCAGCAATAACCCCATCACCGCCCCCTCAGGCCTATTTTTTACCCTCATCTCCCTCGTCAGTCTCCTCGTCCACTGTTATCTAAAAAATAAACAAGGTCAAAAAGTCACCAACACCCAAACTTTCGTCTATCTCCTGGTTGTCTTCGTCCTTTTTTTGGTCGCCTCCACCGGCTGGTTCTTTTCACCATTTTTTTACACCCTCTATCTTCTCTCCATCCTCATCTCCTTCACCTTCACCCCCCGCACCTCCCTTGCCTTCACCCTAACGCTAATTGCTCTCCTATCCCTTAACATCGGCCAAACTAATCTAACCTACGACATTCTCGTTATCCTTTCTCTTTTAACCGTCATTCCTCTAAATTTTTATCTCAAAAAGAATATCAGTCTTCTTGTCAAAAAAAAATAAAAACCCTTCCTTTGGCCGTCTTTTCAACCAAATAGGACTTTTCTATTAAATCAGGTTATAATATCTCCATATGGCAGCTGTACCAAAACATTGGCCCTCAAGTCGCCGTCAAGGAAAAAGACGCGCCTCTCAAACAGGCCCCAAATTGGCCCAGCTTACCAACTGTAAACATTGCCACCAACCCAAAAAAGTTGGTTTCATCTGCCCCAACTGTAATCAGTGAAAAACAAACAAGACCCCCGCCACCTTAAAAGGATTAAAAACATGCAGGCCATTTACGCCCATACCTTCGGAAGTAAGAAACCACAAACCAAAGATTTAAAAAATATTCTCTCCCACAAAAAAATTATCGACCAAACCATTAAGAAAAATGCTCCTAAATGGCCCTTGGAAAAAATTAACAAAACCGATCTGTCCATCCTCCGCATCGCCATCTGGGAACTGCTCTTCCAAAAAACACCTCCCAAGGTCGTTATCGACGAAGCCATCGAACTGGCCAAAGAATTTGGTGCCCAATCCAGTCCTGCCTTCATCAATGGCGTCCTGGGCAGCGTTGTTAAAAGTTTAAATATTATAAAAAACAGTCAAAATGGACCCAAAAGTAAAACAACTCCAAAAAAAATTAGGCATTAAATTTAAAAAACTAGAATACCTTTGCCAAGCTCTCATCCATCGGTCCTTTCTAAACGAAAACAGAGGCAAAGGGGTCAAATCCAATGAAAGATATGAATTTCTGGGCGACGCCGTCCTCGAACTCTGGACCTCAGAAACCCTGTTTACCATGTTTCCTGACTTTCCCGAAGGCAAACTCACCAATCTCAGAAGCCTAGTAGTCTGTACCCAAAATCTTTCCCAAACAGCCCAAGACATCAACCTAGGCAAATATCTAACCCTTTCAAAAGGAGAAGAAGCCAACGGTGGCCGCACCAACCCCTCTATTTTAGCCGACACCTTCGAAAGCCTCCTTGGCGCCATCTACCTTGATCAAGGTTTTACTGCCTCCAAAGCTTTTCTAAAAAAAGTTATTTATCCCCGTCTAAAACTTTTATCCCAACAAAAAGTCTATAAAGACCCCAAAAGTCTCTTTCAGGAACTAGCCCAAGCTCAACAAAAAATTACACCTGAATACAAAACTATTAGCGCCACCGGCCCCGACCATCAAAAAATCTTCAAAGTCGGTGTCTACCTGGGTAAAAAACTGATCGCCACTGGTACCGGCCACTCCAAACAAGCCGCTGCCGAAATTGCTTCTGCCAAAGCTACCAAAAAGCTCAACAATAAGGTATAATCCAAAAATCCATGTTAAAAGTAAAACTATCACCACGAGGCAAAAAACACCAAATCAGCTACCGTATTGTCATTGCCGAATCAAAAAGTAAACTCAGGGGCAAATACGTCGACAACCTCGGTTTTTATACTCCCCAAACCAAAACTCTAAAAATTGACCAAGACAAACTCAAATCTTGGCAAAAAAAAGGTGCCCAAGTAACCCTTGGTCTTGACAAACTTCTAAATCCCGACAAATACCCCAAAAAAACCAAGAAAAGAAAAAAGAAAAAAGACCAAGATACTCAAACCAGCCCAAAACTAAAAGCCAACAAAGATAATAAAAAAGAAGATCAACCGAAAAAAAAAGAAAGCCAAAAAAAAGAAACTGATAATAAAGATTAAAAATTTTAAATTAAACCGTGAACTCTCCCAAAAACACTCTCGAATTTATTGTCAAAAACATTCTCCCTGAGTCTGAAGGTGTCAACATCGACAGTCGTCAAGAAAACAACATCACCATTTTAGAAATCAACGCTCCTGAAGAGCTCAAAGGCAGAATTATCGGCAAAGGCGGCAAAATCATCAAAGCCATCCGCACCATCATCTCCATCTCTTTTCCCGAACAAAGAACCCTGGTCAAAGTTACCGACTAAAAGGATTGGGCCGGTCATACTCCACAAAGTCACCATCCATCCTCAACTCCTGCAAACTACCCACACCGGCATCCTTAAACTGACTCAAGCTCCTCAAAAGCTCCTGCTCTTCTTCACTTAACATCAATTCTACCAAACTAAAATCAAGCACATTAAATTCACTCTTCTCCTCGATATAATAAGCTACCACATCCAGCCCCAATTTCACCATCTGACCACCCGTAGTCATGTCAAAAGTACCCAGTGACAATATCGGCAAAGTCTTCTCCACTGCCGAAAGAAAATCCAAATAGTTCTCCTTTGGTCCAGCCACCATAAACGAAATCGGTATCCGATCTACCACATCAATAGCACTCTTTTCTGTCACCTCTACCCCGGAAACCTCCGATTCCTCAGCCTCTGTTCCCAGCTCCCCTGGAGAAACTGAAAAACTCTGAATATAAAACCCATTATCTTTGGCCACCTTCCTAATCACCCCCACTAACAAGTAAGCGTCTTTTTCCTGCAACAAAGCCTTGCCCAAAAAATCTGCCTGTTTTTGTAATTCCTGTTCATCCACCGATAACAAATAATCTCTTTTTTCCTCCACCAACTTTGTTTTTTCGGCCACTTCCTTCCTCTCCTTTCTAATCACTCCAACTTCCTCAAATCTGGGCCTAATCACCAACGACAGACTAATAAAAAACATCACCACCAAGCACACAGGCAACACAAAAACCTTTAGTAACATCGTCTCCATCCCAAATATCTTATCTGGTAACCGCACCTCTATCTTCATTTCGTCCCCACCTCCATGTCAAACTCCCAAATATTATTAGCAACCTGTAAAGCTGTCATTTTAGCCGAAACCACCCCTTCCACCAATCCTTGATTAATTTCTGCCACCTTTTCCTCCACCCCATCCATTCCTTGGCCACCTACCACTGTACCGCTAAGCTCAAAACGGCCTCCCTCCCTAAGTTCCATATTATCTACCGTTACATCCGACCCAAACAAAGTCCCCACTTTTCTCATTGATTCACCATATTCAAACCTGCCATCAAGCACCTTACCCACCAACTTCGCCTTGTACTTTAACTTTTCACTAGCAATAGCACTATCTGACATCGTCTTATACTGTCCCAACATCGTCTTATACTCCCCCTTGTCATTTTCCAATCCCAATTTCGATATCAACCAGAAACCGAATAATAACACCAACAAACATACCCAAAAACCAGAAAAAATCCAAACAAAAACAGCCACCTTCTTCTGCAAATTAATCTTCTGAGCCTGAAATTTTGCCCGACTAGGAAGTAAATTCAAATTAAAACTCATTTCGACTCCCTCAATGCCAATCCCACCGCCATGGTAAAACGACAACCCTCAGAATTAAGATCAAAAGGCACCGTCACCCGACTAACATCAATTTTCAAAAATGGCTGTATGACTTGAACCTCCAAACCTAGCATCCGAGTTAGCTCTTCTGCCAAACCCGGCAAATTAGCCCCCCCACCACTTAACACTAGTAAATCAACCGCCTCTCCCGTCTCTTCGGTAAACAAAGCCACCGTCTTTCTCAACTCTTCTGTTAAACTGGTAAACACCGGCATAACAGCCTTTCTAATCTTTCCTTCAAGCTCAGTCTCCTTTAATCCATACGCCTTCTTATACTCTTCAGCCGAAGCCATATCCAAGCCCAAATTTATCGAAATCGCCCGCGTCAAAGATTCACCCCCTACAGAAAGTGATCGGGTAAAGATAATTTTCTTTTTATTAAGCGACACCACATCAGAATACTTATCTCCCATATCTATCACCACCATATTAGTCCCTACTTTAATCCCATGTCTAACCGCCCGGCGCATTGCCACCGCCGACGATTCCAAGGCCACCAATTCCAACCCCACCTGCTTAAACAGCTTAATATAGACCGCCACGATATCATTTTTGGCCGCAATGGCAAAGATCGTCAACCTACCCGCCTCATCCTCATCAATCACCTCATAATCAATTGAGACCTTATCCAAGGGGTAGGGAACAAAGGTCTCGGCTTCAAACTTCAAAGCGTCTTTAATCTCCGAATCCTTTAAAGGTGGCAATCTAATCAATCGTGACACCACATCATCTTCAGGCAAACAAGTCACCGCTTTTTTTTGTTTAAGCTTCAAGTCAGACAATAACGATTTTAAGGCCGCCGCCACCTTAGCCACCGCCTTACCTTTGCCCTCATTCTTAAGCCAATCCACCCTCGGCGTTCTCACCTCACCCACCGACTCCAAAACATCCTTCTTATCATCTCTCCTAATCGACACCACTTTAATACTTCCCACCCCCACATCAACACCGACAACATCGTTCATAATATCAGTATAAACAGTTCCCCTTAGTTACTCAACACACTGAGTCTGGCCGTCATTGCCTCCAGCATAAAAGCCGGAATTTTATAGCGCTCAAATACTCTCACCCGTTGATTTACCCCTCCCATAGTCTCATCCACCGCCCTACCCACCGCCACAATCTCTTCACCTTGAGCCGGAAAAGTCCCTGACCCTCTCAAACTCAACTTCGTCCCGGCAAAAATTGGCGTGGCTGTCAAAAGCAGGGGAGTAGTATCATCACCCGTAAAATCAGCTACATCCACCTCCTTTCTTCCGGAACCACAACTATCACTCGTTGCCCCCGACTTATCATCAAAACCAGACACCGTCTGCCCCAAGCTATAGTTAAATCCCTTCCTGCTCACCTTATAATCCCCATCATCTAAATAAAAATATTCCACTTTCAGTGAGCCATCAAAATCATTGCTAACACAAATTTCCAAATTATCCCCACTCAAATCACTACCCTCACCATAGTACTGACTATAATCAATATTACCGTCACTATCGTGCCCCACCAACCAAAATAAGGCCACCTTATTTTCACCAGTAAACTCATCCAAATTGAGTTCGTTTTCACCACCAATGGTATTCACCGTCACCTCAGCTGTCATGCCATCAGGCGAACTATAATTAACCTCTCCCGTACCCAAATAATAATCAACCCCCGATTCCGCCGCATTAAAAGCCTGTTTTAAAGTCTCATCATCAGTGTCAATCCTTGTCTCCACCACCGCCTTTTTTGACATCGACAGACCTATTGTCATTACCACTGCCGATATCACCAATATCACCAAAGTCACCTGCCCTAGCCTCCGCTCATTTCCACCACCTTCACTTTCACCTGTATTTCTCACTATCATTAATTTTATTTGTTCTATCAGCTTCATTTAATTAATATCCCTCCCGCCAACCTGATAATATCTCTGTCAAAGCTCCCGGCATAGCAAAAAGGAAATCCGGTCGATAATTTACCTCTGTTGCCGCCGCCGTATTATTATCAACCCCATCGCTATAAGTCCTAGTTAAAATAATATTGTCACTAGCGGTACACATCGTCCCATTAATCTCTAACTGATTGACTGAATCACCAGCTGCTGTTATTCCTCCATCAGCCACCAACACTCCTTCAACCTGATCCACTCCCTGATCAATACTAATTAAACCACTAGAAACTATCATCAAAAAATCACCCACCGCTACCGAATTATTGGCATTAACAGTCACATTACCCTCAACAAAGACTACCCCGGTTGCCGGTAAATCACTCATATTCTGATTTCCACTATAAACCGCTCCTTGACCTAACACAGTATAAAACCGGTTGTAAAAATCTTGGTAATAACAATTTTCTCCCAAAATATTACTCTCCACACTCCAATCATTGGGAATTCCATATTTACAATCACCCGAAACACATCCCTTATCAATCGAAGTTCCTGCCGCCACCAAACCATTATTATCTTCACTACCAATCTCCACTGCTATCCCCGCCTGACAAACTGCATCAATAGCACAAGTAATAGGTACACCGTCCACCACCCTATCTCCTGCCCTCACACCCGCTCCCACCACTTGAAACCACGGATCCTGATTCATCACCGAAGAAAAATCAATAACCAAAGCCGGTGGATTACTATAAGCCGACAAAGTACTTTTATCCACTACCACCTGACCTCCACAGCTAATCGTTCCCGATCCATCATCCCCAGTATCTTCCACCCTCATCACCGGAAATGAACCGTTCAAACCAGCAAATATTGGAGTATATCCTGCTCCCCAAATCAATTTATTACCATTATCACTATAGGCAGCCGGCTCAGCCACCATCATCACCTGATCAGCCGCCACCGCCCAACCCAAATAAGTCAAACTAGTAAAGTTCATCCCCACTCCAGCCAAATCATCATAACCAGAACTAGGACAAACCGACTGTAAGGGTGCCGCCGACCCATCATATAAATCACCACTTACCCCCACCTCACAATCCCAAACCTTTAAATCTCTATCTGTATCAATCCAACCGGTCGTTCTACCATCCTCATCCATAATATAAAACTGCATTTTAGTCATCAAATTATAAGTATAAAGATCTTCATCAAATTCCACATAAAAATCAACCGTCCTGTTATTTCCCGCCACACTTGTAGTCACCCCACTATCCCAAAAAGAAACACCACTACCAGCTATACTAGTCACCGGTGTTCCCGTAGACATCCCCGTAGCCCCCACCAACAAAGAATTAGATACATCATCCTCTCTCCGCAAACGAAAACGTACATTGTCAATACTATCTCCACCATCAGCATCACTAGCCACTATTCTAAAAATAACCCTCCTATCACCCAAAAACCCTGTCTGAGGTAAATCCTCAACCTGACAAATATGATTCCTATCCCTCCCTCCGGGATCGGGATTAACTTCCGCCACCACATCACGCGGGACTGAATTCTTCAAAAGAAAACTGTCGTAAGTAGGTGGCCTGCCAAACTTAAAATAACCCGAAGATGACCAACCCCCATAATCAATAGGTGGTTCACAGTCGGTATTGGCCGCTCTAATTCGCCAATAATACACTTCACCATAATTTAACTCCACCGTATCTTTAGACGTGGTAGCCTCATCCACTACCACATTCTGCACTATCACATTATCAGACGCCCGCCTAACCTGAATCGAATACTGATCAGTCAAAGCACTACTATTTTGCTGCCAAACCAAAGTAGCTACATTAGTGTTCATAATAAGATCAGGATTTCCAGCCGTACCATCAGGCGAAACTATCACTGTAACCGCCGGTCCTCCATTATCTACATTGCTACAAACATCACCACAAGTATCAGCCTGTCCACATAAAGGGGAATTGCACACTGGTGCACAAGTCGGAGTTGGAGTTAATGTCGGCGTCGGCGTATTGGTAGGCGTATTGGTAGGCGTCGGCGTATTGGTAGGCGTATTGGTAGGCGTCGGCGTATTGGTCGGCGTATTGGTAGGCGTCGGCGTATTGGTCGGACAAGGGCAATTGACTGAATAATTCTGATTACAATCACGCTCAGCCCCTCTTACTGGTTTAACATCATACGAATAACTAGTGTCACACTGCACATTAACCTGATCCGAATAACTAAGAAAGGCACCATTCCATCCCTGATAGACATCATCCCTATACATTTTATAAGTATCTGCTTCTACATCATTCCAAGTAAGATTAATCCGTGGTGGTACCTCACTCAAGCTACACACCCCAGATGAAAAAACCGGACAATCGGGCTGAGGAGGCTGAGGAGGCGTCGGAGTCGGTAGCACAGAATTACATGTATATGTACTATCATCTCTTGAATAAACAATATAATCTAAATTATAGTCAGTATATGCACCCGCACCTTCCCCAGCACTAAAAGCAGCTGCATTTAAATTTACAGAAGGAGGTACTGCCGACAAAAAAGGATCATCAATCATCCAGTCCCACATACCACCATTACTTGACCAAGTACC
>SDBU01008287.1_pt1 | contig 11853 bp, 12 predicted proteins | sample 2277071 | NCBI WGS metagenome assembly SDBU01 (sample SAMN10397929, study PRJNA504765) | marine sediment metagenome | isolation source: marine sediment core GS08_GC12, 126 cmbsf | place: Arctic Ocean: Gakkel Ridge, Loki's castle | collected 2008
GGCGCGGGGCGGCGAAAAAGCGCAGCATACACGGCAGTATGTGAGCATTTTGAGCCGACACGCAACGCCGCCATGGGGACTCAGACGCATTTTTGAGATGAGTTTTAGACTCTTTGCTCCTGGCCTAAAAGAGGTTAGGTATCTTCTCTTGAGAGAAAAGTTTAAGCGAGACTTTTCCACTGATCCTTTTCCTGAGAGATCAATGGGAAAGCCGATGATGATCTTACTAATAGTCTACTTAGTCTACTCTAAAACAAAATGAGCTCGTCTATTCTTGGCCCATGCCTCATTATTGCTGGCTGGATCAAGAGGTTTCTCCTCACCATAACTAATGGTTGTAAAGCGTTGAGATGCAATTCCTATATTAACCAGAAAACTTTTGGCACTACCAGCACGGCGATCGCCAAGGGCCATATTGTACTCATTGGTCCCGCGTTCATCGCAATGGCCTTCGATAATGACTGAGGCGTTAGGGTGTGCCATCATCCATTTTGCCTTATCCCTAATAATACGCTTGGCCTCAGGCAAGAGTCCTGACTTATCAAAATCGAAGCGGATATCCTCATTCTGGAACTTCTGCCTGGCAGCCATCTCTGTACGCTGCTCCCGCAAACGCTCCTCTTCCAAGGCCCTTGCTTGGGCGTCCCCTTCCAGACGTTTTGCCCCAGCGTCCCCTTCCAGACGTTTTGCCCCAGCGTCCTCTGTCACCCCGGGGGCAATCTGTTTCTTGGCACAGGAAGCCGTAAACATGAGCCCCGGAATAACCAACAAAAGCGCCAAACCTATCCAGAACCTCTTTCTCATAATCCTACCTCCTCTGAAGCAAAAGTTGATTGCTGAAACCTATTCCCAACGGGCTGTAGCCCAAACGTGTTGGACCCGGGAAAACCGATTAATATTCACAACTCATCTCCGCTCCTGGAATCTGCTGGTTACTTGAAACCCGGGAAAAAGTCAAGTGCCCAGATTCCGGAATCTTATAGGGATTTCAGTAACCAGTGAGCCTAGGCGACCAACTCGGGCTGGTCTGTTCACCATTAAGGATCAAGAGGCGACGCTGGTCAGTCCCATTAGCATTCATCACATAGATCCTGGATGGCCCTTCCCTGGTCGAGCTAAAGGCAATGAGAGTCCCGTCCGGAGACCACGTTGGCGATTCATTATTCCCGGCACTTTGGGTCAGTTGAATTGGGCCCTGTCCTTCCGCCCCTATAAGGTAAATATCAAAGTGACCCTTGCTCAAACCCACGTAAGCTATGAAATTGCCCCGGGGTGACCACTGGGGTGAGGTATTGTAGCGTCCTTCATAAGTAAGCCTGCGGGCATTGCCGCCTGCGACATTCTTTACGTAAATCTGGGGAGATCCGGATCGGTTTGAAACAAAGGCAAACTTTTTACCATCAGGCGACCATGTGGGGGCAACATCAATACCCCAATGTCGTGTCAATTTTCTCAGGATCTTCCCGTTTCCACTCAACAGATAGATCGACGGGTTGCCTTCATGGGAAAGAGATGCCGCCAGTGCAAATTGTCCTGGAACCCAAGCCGGAGTGATACTTGTCGATCCCTTGAGACTGACCACCGTGCCCCGCTTCTCCTTGATGTGTCTTATGAAAATGTCTGGTTTTCCATGCCTGTAATCCGTGTAAGCCAACCACTTGCCATCTGAGGACCAGGCAGGAAACAGCGTAATCGTTCCGGTGTTTGTAAACCGCCTTGGGTCGTATCCGTCAAAATCTGCAATGTAAATCTCCTTGGCCCCTGTAGTGGTCGACACAAACCCAATCTGACTACTGAAAATGCCGCGGTGGCCCGTCAGACGAAGAATTATTTCATCACAGAACCGATGGATAATACGCCTCTTGTCCTCCTGTCGACCTGTGTATCGTTTGCCGATAATCAGACGGCCACTAAAGGTATCAAACAGCCGAAGTTCCACCTCAAGCAGATCCCCGTTGTACTTGACCCCCCCCTTTATCAGGAGTTCGGCGCCGACGTCGGTCCAGTTCTTGAAGTTTATTTCACGCTGCACCAGACCAGCTTCTTGGGGATCCTCGAGAAAGCTTTCACGATCAAGCATTTTGAAGAAACCGGTAAAGTTTGTTGATTCTGTCAGGAGTTCAGAAAGGGTTTTAGCGAGCTGACTGTGAGGCTGCCCTCCGCTCATGTCTTTGAAAGTCGGGATGGCAGTTGGAATTTTCCTCAGATACGGGGCGTTAATATCGATGTAGACCCTCGCCTGGCAAGGCCTGTTTAAACAGACAACCAGTATAACAAGAAGCGCCGGAATTACAGATAGATGTGATCTCTTCAACTTTTTTCAACCCTCCAAAATATTAATGCCCAAGCGGCATTTAGTGCTATGCCCGTTATCCCTGATAATCATATACAAACGGGTTTTGAAACCAGTTCCAAAAAAATCAGAATCCCCTCTGTAATTCAGAAAGGTTGAACCTGAAACCGACCTCATAAAAAGGCCCGCGATATCCGTCAGGAAGTGGGGGTAGTGGATCAGATTTTTTCACAGCCTTAAAGACTGAATCGTCAAAATAGCTGTTGCCCGACCTCTCTTCAAACCAGATATCCCTTATCTCGCCTCTCTTCATGATCTTCACTATTATGGTGGCTTCCAGGCCCGTGCGGCCTCTAGCCATCTCCTTGGAAAAAGCCCAGTTTTTCTGTATCCGGTGCCAAATTTCTGCGTTGTAAATATCCAGAAGTTCCACTGCCTTCTTACTCGCTCCGCCTGAGGCCACCCCCCCCCTCATGACCACCCCTTCCTGACTTTTGACTTCCTGTTCCAGTTTACCAATGGCCTCAAGCACGGAATGGGGCCTTGATTTGGGGGCTTCTTTCTCGATTCTTGCAATAGCACTCTTGATCATCTTCGATGCATCATAGGTCTTTTTCTTGAGCGATCTTTTGACTTCCAGCGGCTTTGGGGCCATTGACACTGGCTGCTCAGATACCTGTGCAGGCTTTACGGCCTGAATAGGTTCTTGCACTGCTTTTGGTGCTTTCTCCGGCTTTGCGGGAAGGGGTGCCTGATAAGAGGCTCTCTGTGACCTGGATACCGCTGGCGGGAGGCTTACCAAATCCACCTCAATTGAAGAAGGTATGTAGTCTCTATCAAATCGTGGCTGCGGAAGAAAGATAACACCCGAGAAAAAAAGGACATGGCACAGTATGGAAAGGCCCGTCATCCCGACCCAGATTCGGACTGTGACACGGTCTTGGTCCAAAGCATCTGTACGGGCAGGCATGGGTTCAGTTCTTCATGCTATCGGCTCTTAGTTGTCTCTTTCAAAGGCTCGGTGACCATTCCCAGCCTTTCCACGCCAGCGTTCTTCACCTCCGACATAACTCGCACGACGACCCCGTACGGTACCCCCTTGTCAGCACGGAGGTAAACCTTCTCATCGGAACGGCCCTCATAGATCTTTTTTAGTTTGGCCTGTAGGGCCTCCAGCTCTACCTTATAATCATTGATATAGATCTGCTGGCTGCGGTCGACAGTGATGATTAGATGTTCCTTTTCTGACGGAAGGGGCTTGGATGTGGTCTTAGGTAGTGACACATTGACCCCCTGCATCATCATGGGAGCCGTAACCATGAAAATGATAAGGAGTACCAACATCACATCTACCAGCGGTGTTACGTTGATATCCGACATGAAAGGGCTGTTGCCTCGTTCCATAGCCATGAGTCTATGCCCCCCTTCGCCTTATCAGATCACGTTCTATGAGGTTCAAGAAGTCAGCAGAAAAATTGTGCATTTCCGACTCCAGAATACGAACCTTATTTGTGAAATAATTATATGCCACAACCGCCGGTATTGCAGCAGCCAGTCCCGCAGCCGTGGCAATGAGAGCCTCTGAAATGCCCGGGGCCACAACGGCCAAGCTTGCAGAACCCTTCAAGCCAATTCCGCGAAAGGCGTTCATGATCCCCCAAACAGTGCCGAAAAGGCCTATAAAAGGTGTTGTATTCCCGGTCGTTGCCAAAAAAGGGAGCGCCTTGCCTAGTCCAGTGAGTTCCATGTTCACAGCCCGTCGAAGCGCCCGTTTAACGTTGTCAACCCCAACCATCTTTTGACTCAGCGACGCCTGGTCTGTCACCTCATCACCTGTGGAGGATAATTGCGATCTATTGACCTTCTTAAGCTCAACATAAGCCACACAGAACACTTTCGCTAAGGGACTACTCTCGAGACGCTTTGAGGATGCAAAAGCCTCAGAAAGATCACGGCTGTTCCAGAAGAGATCAAGAAACCGGGCCGATTCTTTGCGTGCCTTCCTAATAGAGAAATGCTTTGCGAAGATGATGGCCCAGGACACTACTGAGAAAAACAACAAAAGTAACAGGACAAACCGCACCATGGGGCCTGCGTAAAGAATCATCTGGATGATTTCACTGCTGGTTCCGACTGGCATGGCATTCCTCTCGAATATATTGTGAAATATGCAATTTTGAGCGGAAGTTATATGAGCCACATATGGGTGTCAAGTCATTTTCGGGTTGCCTTCGTAGCGCCAATTGTATAAATGTAGGCCTTACGAAAAAGGCTCTCGGGTTGTAACGGAGTATTAGGGGGTGTTCACAGCGCTACGGTCAAAACGACCAGGCTCAAGCGCCCTGCGTCTTGAGCCCTGCGCCCTTAGCTTTTACTTGATCGCTATAGAAATGACGCAATAAGGAAGTCAAATAATTACTAAAAAACCTTTTCCAAAAAATAATAGACATGATGAAAGCCATAGCAAATCTGCTCTTTGAGGCAAGGATTCTGAAAGACATCCCCAGATCCGGGTTTCACTTCTTGGGATCTGGTAGCGAGTCAGTAGCTGACCATAGCTTCGTTGCTAGTTTCATCGGATTCGTCTTCTCGCAAATCGTCCCTGAAGCGAACGCTCTCAAACTGCTGCAGATGTGCCTGATCCATGATCTCACAGAGGCCAGAACAGGCGATCTCAACTATGTTCAAAAGAAATACCTTTCGGTGGACGAATCCCAGGCTATTGCGGATCTGACCGAGAACCTTCCCTTTGGTCAGGCGGTGGGTGATCTCATTGAAGAGTTTAATGCGGCAAAGACTCTGGAAGCCCAGCTTGCCCACGACGCAGACCAGTTATCGCTCATCCTGGAACTAAAAGCCTTGCATGATACAGGCAATAATGGGCCGGAGGGCTGGCTTCCGCATGTAGTGCATCGAATGAAAACCAGTGTTGGTAAATCGTTGGCAAAGGAAATTCTAAACACGGCTTCTGACGAGTGGTGGTTTACAGAGAAGGCAGATGCGGATGACCTTTGAATCTATCATTGGGCAGGATCGCCCCATCCGGTTCTTGACCCAAATGCTCCAGAAAGGGAACATTCCTCACTCTTTGTTGTTCACAGGGATCGATGGAATCGGCAAACGAAAAACGGCTGTAGCCATGGGCATGGCCCTCAACTGCTTGAGCCCTGTGGGCGTGTCGGCTTGTGGAGAGTGTCTCTCATGTCACAAGATAATCTCCGGATCCCACCCGGATATGATCACCGTAAAACCAGACGGTGTCTTTATCAAGATCGACCAAGTCCGGGATGTATCTAGGGAACTCAGATTTGCGCCCCTTGAGGGAAACGAACGGATAGTAATCATCAATGACGCACAGGCGATGAACCTTCAAGCATCGAATGCTATTCTAAAGATCTTAGAAGAACCGCCCAAGCACACTATACTGATCCTCACGGCAACTCAGACAACGGACCTTCTGCCCACCATCGTCTCCAGGTGCCAGCAAGTAGCTTTCAGGCCGATTCCGTATGACAAGGTCGCTGAGGTGCTTGTGGATCTGCGCGGGCTGGAGATAGAAACAGCAACAACACTTGCCGTGTTGACGAAGGGAAGTCTGGGCAAGGCCCTGTCAGTGGGCGGAGAAGAGTGGACCGTTTGGCGCTCCAGCCTCCTTGAGCAAATTTCATCCCTTTCGACGAAGTCGATTCAGCCTGTTTTCGCCTTCGCCGAAACCTTATCCGGTGATAAAGACAGGTTAGCCGATGCCTTGGACATGCTTATGACCTGGTTCAGGGATGCTCTTATGTACAAGGTTTCACCTGAAAGGATCATTAATAAGGACTTAATGGACAAGATACAGCATGCCTCAAAGGGGCAATCAATCAGTGAACTGTTGGGGAAGACAGAAGTTGTAAGTTCGGCACAAGCCGCAATTTCCCGGAACTCAAATCCGCGGCTGACCCTGGAGGTCATGATGATGCGTCTCTGCTCAGGTCACCAGGCAAAATTCAAGTGAGCTAGAATGCCTAAAGTGAGCTAAAGTTAAGAACTTGAGGAAATCCCTTGTAAAACCTGTGTTTATTACTTTAGCTTGAGGCATTCTATCCACTCTTCTTTTGGAATTATTAGCTTTTTGCAGACATTGTTTTTCTTCTTTTAACTTTAGGCATTCTATTTAGACACGCTTCTTTCGGAGATATTAGTTTTTACAGAGCTTGTTTTTCTTCTTTTATTCTTTTAACTTTAGGCACTTTAGCTCACTTTAGTTCACTTTAGGCACTTTTTTTATGGAGATACTATGGGCAAGATTGTCGGTGTAAGCGTGGAGCCAGGAGGCAGGATGTACCATTATGATGCCGGCCTTTTCGTGCTTTCATGCGACAGCCGCGTGATTGTGGAAACCGAGAATGGTTTGGAATTCGGTACGGTAACGACTCCTCCCAGACCCGCCAGCGAGGAGGAATCAGATATCCGCCTGAAAAAAGTCTATCGATTGGCAAATGATGCAGATATCGCCAAGCACAGGAAGAATGTTGAGTTGGAGAAGGAATCTCACGCATACTGCCTAAAATGCATCGATGAATTGGGGCTCGAAATGAACCTGGTTTCTGTAAGAAGCCAGTTCGACGGAACTAAGCTGACTTTTTATTTCACGGCCGATGGGCGTGTCGATTTTCGAGAATTGGTAAAGATGCTGACCAAGGCCTACCGCATGCGTATTGAATTGCGCCAAATCGGAGTGCGAAATCGAGCCAAGATTTGCGGTGGTATGGGAAGATGTGGAAATCAACTTTGCTGTTCTGCCTTTATGAATGACTTTGAACCAGTATCGATCCGAATGGCAAAAGAGCAAGGTCTCTTACTGAATCCCACCAAGATCTCAGGGTTGTGTGGCAGGCTGATGTGCTGCTTGGCATTCGAACATAAGACTTACTGCGACCTTAAATGTAAGTTCCCCAAATCCGGAAAGTATATCCGCACAAAAAAGGGAAACGGAAAGGTCGTGAGGCAAAACGTATTAAAGGAATCGATTACTATCAAAACGGACGAGGGAGATGAGGTTGACGTGGGTTTAGACCAGATAATCGAGGAGACAGCCGCGTGAATCTGTTTTACGTTACAACACCAATCTATTACGTAAATGCCCGTCCTCACCTGGGTCATGCTTACACCACGGTGGTAGCCGATGTCCTGAATCGATTCCACCGGATGTGCGGTCGTGAGACCTATTTTCTGACAGGAACGGATGAACATGGTGACAAGGTAGTGCAAGCAGCCAAGCAAGAAGGCCTGAGTCCGCTGGTTTATGCGGACCAGATCAGTGATCTTTTCAAGGCGTTGTGGCCTGAACTCGACATAGAATATGACTATTTCATACGCACCACACACCCTGCCCACATGAAGGTGGTCAAGGAAGTCCTGCAAAAAATCTATGATACTGGAGATATCTACTTCAGCGAATACGAAGGCGCATACTGTTTTGGATGTGAACGTTTCTACACAGACCGTGAGTTGGTAGACGGGAGATGTCCGGACCACGAAACTGTTCCCCAGGTGATCAAGGAATCCAACTATTTTTTCAGGATGAGTCGATACCAGGACTGGCTCATCGATTATATCAACACACATCCGGATTTTATCCGCCCCGAGCGTTACAAAAATGAGGTGCTGGCCTTTTTGCGGGAGCCCCTTGAGGATCTGTGTATATCCCGCCCTAAGAGTCGCCTCCAATGGGGTATTCCCCTTCCCTTTGACGACCAGTACGTCACTTATGTTTGGTTCGATGCTCTTTTAAACTATGTCTCTGCCCTGGGATATCCGGACGGTGGGCCGTTTAAGAAATTCTGGCCGGCCGTTCAGCATCTGATAGCCAAGGACATTCTCAAACCACACGGAATATTCTGGCCGATCATGTTGAAGGCAGCAGGCATTCCTCTCTTTCAACACCTTCATGTTCACGGGTACTGGAACGTTGATGAAAGTAAGATGTCCAAAAGCCTTGGAAATATGGTGGAACCTCTTGAGCTCAAGAGTCAATACGGCACAGATACTTTCCGATATTTCCTCATGCGCGAGATGGTTTTCGGCCTTGATTCCAGCTTTAGCGAGAAGGCCCTGGTGCAGCGTATTAACTCTGATCTTGCCAATGACCTGGGGAATCTCTTCAGCCGGAGCCTGACCATGGTCCACAAGTACTTTAAGGGAATCGTGCCCAAAGGTGATGCGGCTCCAGAGAGTAACCTGGATCTCAATATAAAGTCGGAGGCCGGTAAGGCAGTGCAGGAGTATAAAGAAGCCATGGAAGACCTTGCCTTCCACAAGGCCCTCATGGCGATTTGGGAATTCATAAACCATATCAACAAATACATAGACCTGACCGCCCCGTGGGAACTGGCCAAGAGAAAGGCCCAGAACCAGGAGCTCCAGACAGTCCTTTACAATATCCTGGAAGGTCTCCGCATCATTGCGGGACTGATTTACCCCATTATGCCGCGGACCTCCCTGCTTATGAACGAACACCTTGGGATGTCTTCGCCACAGACCTTCCAGAAACTGGATGACCTCAACGTTTGGGGGAAGACACGAGCAGGAACAAAACTGCCAAAAACGATTACGCTGTTTCCCAGGATTGACGAGGACAAACTGAAATCTCTGAACCAGGATGCCATCACGTCCAAGGAAACGTCGCCTTCGCCAAAGCCTGAGATCTCCGTGGAGTTGTTTCAGAAAATGGATCTCAGGGTTGCCACCGTGATCCATGCCGAGCCTGTTCCAAGGTCCAAAAGGCTTTTGAAATTGAAGGTCAATATGGGAAAAGAGCAGACTGTCGTCGCGGGCATAGCTGAGAACTATCAGCCCGAGGACCTGATCGGAAAACAGGTAGTTATCGTGGCCAATCTCAAACCTGCCAAACTGATGGGCATCATGTCGCACGGGATGGTCTTGACAGCTGCCGACGGCAGTACCTTCAGGCTGGTGACCGTTGACGGCCCGTTTGAGCCGGGCACCCTTCTCTCATAGTTGCAGAGACCCGGAATAGCCCTTATGCACTCCGAATGAATCCCTCCGCACACGCCAGTGCCCATTTCTTCAAGAACACTATCTTGATATTGATATTTTCTATATCATAGCCAAGCTTTTATCGATATTAAGTATTGGACTTCCTACACCTGCTTCCAATAATATACTAAGTCAATACGTCACAAAGAGGCGACCAAAGGAAATCATCAGAGTGCAAGATATGAAGAACATATTTATCTCGCTGTGGCCTTATCGTTTGATCCGCCTTGGCCTTGGCGTGATCTTTGTGTGGGCCGGCATAGCCAAACTAAGTGACCCGGAAGCCTTCGCCAGCATCATTTCTGCCTACGAATTGGTGCCGGAAAGCCTGCTGGTTCCCGTGGCCGTTGGCCTTCCCGTCTTGGAGCTGCTTGCGGGGCTGGGTTTGATCTTCGATGTGCGGGGCAGCCTGAGCGTCACGTTTGGTCTGTTGGTCATGTTCGCGTTTGTCCTGTGGTTCGGCATCCTGAAGGACCTGGACATCGACTGCGGGTGTTTTTCCGCTGATGAATTACGGGAACACGGCGCGTTGAGGATAGCCTTTTACCGGGATCTGGGGATGATGGCCGGGGCGCTTTACCTTTTCTGGTGGCGCAAGGCCACCCGATCCTTTCCCAAGGGCGCGCTTTTCCTGCGGACCATCATGGAAGGCAATGGTTTCCTAAAGAGGCTTAAACAGACGACTTAGTGGAAGGAGGAAATAACAGTATGTGTATCAGGAAGGCTTTTTTTGTGTTTTTCATGTGTACGGTGCTGACTTTCGTTCTGGCAAGCAGCGGGCTTTGTTTTGGGAAAAAGGAGCTGGACACCGAAACCATCGCCGTCAAATTTGCCAGGGAACTCCAGAGAGGTGGCTACAAAATAGTAAAAACCAGTGAACTAAAAGACTGGATTGACCAGAAAAAAGAGATGGTTATTGTCGATACCATGCCCTATGAGGCAAGCTACAAGAAGAACCATGTCCCGGGTGCTGTTCAGTTCTTGTTTCCCATTCCGGAGATGACGGAGTGGAAGACCTCTGAAACAGATGGAAAAACCAGGGAAGATTTTGGAAAACTCTTGGGCAAGGATAAGAACAGGCTGATCGTCATATACTGTGGATTCACCAAGTGTGGCCGGAGCCATAATGGCGCTATGTGGGCAGTCAAACTCGGATACACCAATGTCTATCGGTATCCGGGCGGAATAAAAGCCTGGAAAGAGGCTGAGTATCCGGTCAAAAAACTCTGATAGACATGGAGCCTTTTTGAAGCTCCCTGCAGCCCCGTCAAAACGGGATCTCCGCTTTGCTCCGACAAGCTGCAGGGAATGCGCTCGCTGTTGCAGTTCAAAACCCTTTGAGGGAGACAGATGACTTTCTTTAGGAAAAAGAAGACCTTAACAGGCCTGTCACGCACGTGCGGATGAGCTGCCAAGATTGGTCCGGCGGATCTGTCGGAAGTACTGAAGTCGTTACGGCCCTCAGATGATCCCAACCTACTGGTCGGTTACAAGACATCTGACGATGCCGCCGTTTATCGCGTGGCGCCCGACATAGCAGTGATCAGCACCGCCGATTTCATCACACCGCCGGTGGATGATCCATACTGGTTCGGTCAGATTGCGGCTGCCAATTCCCTGTCCGATGTCTATGCCATGGGAGGCAAGCCTCTCACAGCGCTGAACTTGGTCATGTTCCCTTCCAAAAAGCTGGACATGGGAGTGTTGAAGGAGATTCTTCGTGGCGGCACAGACAAGGTTCTGGAGGCGGATGCTTCCATTGCCGGAGGACATTCGGTGGATGATAATGAGCCGAAGTACGGTTTGTCTGTCACTGGGGTCGTGCATCCTGACCGAATTCTCACCAACAGCGGTGCGCAACCGGGTGATGCGCTAATTCTCACCAAACCTCTTGGCACGGGTGTTCTCTTTAACGCAAACCGTTCCGGGAAGCTCCCCTACCGCGAATTGGAGGCCATCCTGCCCGAGGTGGCTGCCCTGAACAGAAAGGCCATGGAGGTGGCCTTGAAATTCGATGTTCGCGCCTGCACGGATGTTACAGGGTTTGCCATAATGGGACACACGCTCGAGCTGGCAAAGGGAAGCGGGGTTCAGATCGATCTTTTCTACGACAAGCTTCCTTTTTATCCAAACGCGCTTGACATGTACCAAAAGGGCGAAACCACAGGGAGCAACAAATCCAACAGGAAACTGGCCGAGGGGTTTTGGGAAACCGCCACAAAAATATCTACGGAGCAAGAAGAACTCCTGTTCGATCCTCAGACATCCGGGGGACTGGTCATCTCCGTTGCAGAGAATCAGGCGGATACCTGCCTAAAGGAACTGCAGGATAACGGAATCCCATCGGCAGCGATCATTGGACAAGTAGTTGGTCGCAATCCGAATGGAAGATTACGGATTACCTAGTGTCATGTCCCAGGAATTATTTACAAAAGTCACAGCTCACATGATCTGCACGTTTGGTAATTAACGCGTAAAATTCGAAGCACGAAATTTGGCACGAAGTGAAGCTTGCGCTA
>SDBU01008288.1_pt1 | contig 11852 bp, 15 predicted proteins | sample 2277071 | NCBI WGS metagenome assembly SDBU01 (sample SAMN10397929, study PRJNA504765) | marine sediment metagenome | isolation source: marine sediment core GS08_GC12, 126 cmbsf | place: Arctic Ocean: Gakkel Ridge, Loki's castle | collected 2008
ATCGCGGCGGCGGTGTGGTCCGCGCTGATGATCCCAATCGCCCTGGAGCCGGATCTCTCCACGGCGTGTGTGGTCGGGATGTTGGGTGGGCTCCTGGTCTTCGTGGCGGGTGGGCGGATCGCCCACTTCCTCTTCCTGGGCATCCTCCTCCTGCCGCTTCTCTGGAGTCAGCTGGGAGTGACCTTTCGTGCCCAGCGGATATTGGCCTTCCTGAACCCGGAAGTCGATCCCGCCGGGGCGGGATTCCAGGTCCGACAGTCGCTCATCGCCCTGGGCTCGGGTGGGGTGTGGGGTGTGGGCTTCGGAGAGGGGCAGCAGAAGTTTGGCTTCCTCCCGGAGCCTCACAACGACTTCATCTTCTCGATGAGCCGCGCCAGATGACGTGCCGAGGGTGGAATTCCTGGCAGGGGCTCAATCTCTCAAATGAAATCCAACCCGAACTTCTCCGCCAGATACGGCCAGGACTTGTGATAACAGACCAGCTTCGCGCCGCGGTAAGGCGCCAAAGCCTCCCTCCACAGGGCTATCTTCTCATTCAGGGCCAGAATGTAGGTGCGGGTCCGCTGCTTGAAGTACTCTTCGTGTTGGGGCAGTATGGCGATTAGCCCACCGAGAATGTTGCTGGCAGCGATCTTGGCGTTTGTCGGGTTAGTGAACACGTGCGGATTGCCTGATGCATGCACATCACCTTGAGCCGGGGAGACCCCGCCCGCCGGTTTTTCCAACACGTGGATACCTCTACTCGCGGTCAGCACCATCACGTTGGGATTGCGGGCTCCCTCCAGTAGCGTCGGAGCCCAAATCTCCAGGTCAAGCCCAGTCTGAATAAAGAGGCGTGCGTGATTGACCTTCCTTTGGGCTCCAGGGGTGGGCCGCACGAAGTGCGGGTCTTCACCTGCCTTCAGCAGGCAAAATACTTCGACCTTGTCGCCGCCTACGTTATGTGCGAAATCAGCCAGGTCAGTAGTGGTGGCCACGACAAGCGGTTTGGCTCCAGCCGCACCGCTAAACCCCGACGCCGTAGCAACGAGAAGCACTATGCCTAGTAAGCATATTCGGCTGTTTGTACTATACACACTCATGTTTGTCTCCTCCTGTGACCGATTCATTGACTGTAAGAATGTCATCCCCATGCCTTAGTCATGAGGCGGATGAGTACCCATGATCCAGCTTGTCTGGAAGTAGAACATATCGGCGTCAGGCCGACCCTCGAAGTCTGCGTGACTCCATTGCAGACGCAGCAGCACCCGCCCAGTGCGGTGCCAGGTGTAGTACAGGGAGAGCATGTCAATTGGGTCCGGATGATGGTGATCCAGGCCCTCGGAGCTTTCCCACAGTAGACCGACCTGATTGCGGCGGTATCGGTCCCAGCGCTTGGCCAAGTGCACAAAGTAACCATCCCGCGTGAAGCTGCCCTCGTCGTGCTCTGCGTCCGCCTGCAACCAGCCGGCGTCAACGAAGGTGCGGGTGAACTGGTCCTTGAGGTGCTGATAATGAAGGTCAACGGAAGCGACATCGGTCTTGTGGCCATGTTCATCATTGGGGCCGTGCAGATAGCCCAGCCCCCAGGACAGTTCGTCGCTGTCTTCGTTCCAGGAGTTGTACCCATTCAATCGTCCCATCCAGAGGCGATCGCCAGAGGCCCCACCATCAAAAGCCATATTGTTACGCGAATTGTATACGCCCAGGTCCACGTTGATGTATTGACTGGTGGGCAGGAGGTAACTGAGCCGGGCTCCGTCTTCAATCAGCCCATGGTGACCGAAAGCGCGTGCAATAGGCAGCGGCCGTGTTACGAATGGTAGTTCGTGCCCGTCCAATTGGTTGAACAGCATGGTCGGGACACGCTCGCGGCCCAGACGTAGCTGTACCGAAGGCCAGGCATTGTCGAACTGCCGATAAGCTTCCTCCAGCTCCGATTCGCTGTGCCATGTGCCACCATGTTCGTGGTCATCATCCTGCGCTGCAACGATCTCTGCGGCGTGTGTTTCGTGCCCGTTCTCGTGCTCATGCTCCATCTCGATATGGGTGCCGTAGGCAAGTTTTGCCACGGCCTTGGCCTCTGGAGATATCCGCTGGCTCAAGGCCACTTCCACGTGCCGATTGATCGTGTCGTGGCGGCCGGTTCCCAGTTCGGGAACTCTGTCACCGAAGTTTGCTACGAAGTCCCCCACCACGCTCATGTCTGGGTTGAAGGCCAGAGCACCCACAGTGGTGGCTGACTGCACTCCCTCCGATTCCTGAGGAATTTCGGGAGATAACAGCTCCTCCAGGGATGGTTCTTCATCCTCTACCTCGGCAGTCGGCGCCACCTCTTCCGGCACGACTTTGCCTGCCTGAAGGGCCTCGACCTTCCTTTGGAGGTTCTCGACTAACGCGCGTAGGCGCTGCTGTTCCTCCCGGAGTTGCTCGATGGTCTCAGTCCGCGGCCCCTCGTCAGCCGGTTCGTTATCTCCCTGTTGGGCCATGGCAGGCGCCGGTAACGTTGTGACCCAAAGCACCGCTACAACTGGCAGAATGCAACAGAGTATGCGATGATAAGGCATAGCTCAATCTCCTATCTTTACTGTTTTCGCTGTGGCTCTAAGGCCACAGCCCTCGTATACGTTGTTGGGATGAGCTATGCAGAAGGGGGGCGACGAATGAGGATGTGCTCCGCAGGTGAGGAGAGGTACGTCGGGGATCGTTGGATGCGGATAGTGCCGGGAGCGTTGTGGGGAATACTTACTTGCGCTGGTGCCGCGACTATGGTTTTGCCAGAGTTGGTAATAAGGCAGGCAAGGCAAGTCCCTGGTTCATGAGTCTTCTCGGAAGTCGGGTCACATAGTTCGGGCGCGGCCGAGATGTTCGGCCGAGTGTGCGACGGAACCAAGGTCGAGATTGGATGGTTGTGGTGCGTACTCCCGAAAGTCACCACCACAAAGAACCACCCGGCGAAGACCATGCTGAGATTTGCTTTGAGACGGTTTAGAGTCACCGAGTGCAATCTCCTACTCATCAACCCAGCAGTGCAACCTGTGCGATGATTGTTTTCGCCACACCTGAGTCTTGAGTGGGCGTCTGATTCTACTCCGTCGTGCCGAGTCTACCCGCTTTGCGCCTCCGAGTATCGACGTTGTCCATGTTTGGGCAAGTGGTATGCAGAATAACGCGCCCACGGTTCCCGGCGACAATGCGTCATCAACGCTGAGGGGCCAGGCAGTCGTTGCCGGGTGGGGTGGACATGAACTGGATCGTGGGCATAGGTAAATCTGTGAAAAAGTCGTGGCAGGGGGTTTACAACGGCGCTGTTGTGTCGTATACTATATATGTGACTAACATATAGGTGATTATCGATGAGACGCAGACACCGTCATAGAGGTCCACCCCAAGAGTATGAATGGATGACCGGCCGGCTTTCGAGGATGGTCGAACCCGCTCTGCTTTACCTGCTGGCTAGCGGGGCGGCAGCCCATGGCTACGACCTAATTCAAGCAGCTAATGAATTGGGCCTGAGTGAGATGGCAATTGACGCCGGAGCTGTGTACCGGTGTCTGCGCCAACTGGAGGCGGAGGGCTGTGTGATTTCGGACTGGGACACAACCGGAGTCGGGCCAGCACGGCGCACCTATGAATTGACTGGTTCGGGCTGGGAACGATTGCAGGGCTGGACACAGGTGATTGAGCAGCGTAGCCATGCCATGCGGCAGTTTGTCAAACTGTGTGGCAAGTTACAGGCAGAACCAGCGGATAACGAATCGAGCGAGACATAAGCGGTTTGGCTTCTCTTGTACTCAGCGTGTGTAGGTAAGGATGGTGAGCAGCCATGAAATTTGCAATAGCCGCCAATGCCAATGAAGTAGCGAGCCATTTTGGCAGGTGCGAGTACTACGAGCTGGTTGACGTCGAGGAAGGCGAGGCGGTTGAACGGGAGCGTCTGCTCAGTCCCGGGCACGGCCAGCCCGGGGAGCTACCCCGGCTCATGCAGCAGCACCACGTTGACTGTGTGGTCTGCGGCGGAGCCGGCGCCAGGGCGCACCAGCTGTTTGCTGAGCTGGGAATTGAGTTCATGCCGGGTGTCAGCGGTGTCCTGGACGATGTAATACCCGCCCTGGCTGCCGGCGAACTTGAATCCGGTGCAGACGATTGCTTCCATAACCAGTAGATGAGGGGAGAACCCCGAGTTAAGGAGGTGCGACCGTGAGGAATCGCAACATGTATTATATGACGGGACTACCGGGCTGGATGCGTTTCGGCTACAGTCCGGGATGGGTAGGCCGCAGTCCCAGCGGGTTGGGGCCCTGTGCCGAGTATCTGATGAGTGGCCGGTGGCCCACCCCGCAGATGGCAGCCGCTTGGCCAGCCACACAGATGGGCCAGATGCCTATGCCAGGGGTGGAATCTGGGCCCCCTCCAATAGCGGGGACTAGTGGGTATCCAATGGCCCAAGCCGCTGCTGGGCAGATGCCGTGGCTCCAAGAGCAGGCCCAAATCCTCCAGCAGCAGCTTGACCGGATCAATGCTGAGATCGAGCGGCTACAGCAGGTGGGGCCGTAGACCGGCGTCGTTCGCCCTGCCTGCGGGTAGGGCGAGCCATCGCTAGACTGCTCATAGAGTGCAATGGAAGCAGGACTAATGTGCCCACGAATGTGGTACCAGTGCATTGCGTTGTTACTTTGCTCTTTCTCATCACGGTTGGGGCTACAGGCTGCAAGCCCGCCGCTCTGTCCCACCGACCACAGGCTAACCTGCCTGGCGAAACGTCCATACCTGCGCCGTCACAGACTGAGGGAAATGTCTTGATCTTGACAATCGTCTACGACAACTATCAGTATGATCCGGACTTGCAGACCGGTTGGGGCTTTGCTTGTCTGGTAGAGGGCCTGATAAAGACTGTTCTCTTCGACACGGGTGGGGACAGGCGGATTCTGCTGTCCAATATGAGCAAGCTCGGGCTCGACCCTGATGACGTTGATGTCGTAGTCCTCTCGCACATACACCGTGACCACACCGGCGGCCTGGCGGGCCTGCTCGAACGGAACCCGCACATGACGGTATTTGTGGCGCCGTCATTTCCGAGTACGTTCAAAAGTGGCGTCACGGGGACGGGCGCCCAATGTGTAGGGGCCGCAAAGGGCACCGAGATTTGCGAGCACGCCTTCTCCACTGGCGAGGTGGGCACTGCGATAAAAGAGCAGGCTCTGGCAATAGAAACCACTCACGGTCTGGTGGTGATTACCGGCTGTGCCCATCCGGGGGTGGTCAATATGGTTCGTCGGGCCAAGGAGATGTTGGATGAAGAAATCTACCTGGTAACCGGCGGGTTCCACATGAGTGGCTTCTCGGATAGGGAGATCAATAGAGTCATTGGCGCGCTGGGAGAGTTAGGCGTGCAGAAGGTGGGTCCCTGCCATTGTTCTGGTGATCGTACCCGACAGCTTTTCGCCAGTGCTTTTGGCGAGGACTTCATCAAAGCAGGCGTCGGCAAGAAACTGACAATCAGGCCCTAAATACTCACTTGTATCAACACCTAAGGAGGAGATGAACATGAAAATTGCTGTAGCTGCGACAGGTGATAACCTGGAAGCGCAGACTGACCCGCGGTTCGGGCGATGTGCGTACTTCGTAATTCTCGACGGCGACACAATGGAGTCTGAGGCTGTCCAGAACACGGCCGCCGCTCAGGGCAGCGGAGCGGGAATCGCGGCGGCTCAACTGGTCGCCAATGTCGGTGCTGAGGTTGTAGTCGCGGGCAACTTCGGCCCTAATGCTCACCAGGCTCTTTCCGCCGGCGGCATACAAACGTATGGTGGGGCGACAGGCACAGTGCGGCAGGCAATAGAAGCCTTTACCGGGGGGCAACTTCAGCCCTTCGGCGGCCCCAATGTAGAAGCCAAGTCTGGAATGGGCCAGGGCCCGGATGTGGGAGGCGGACGAGGTATGGGCGGGGGAGGAGGAATGGGTGGAGGCATGGGCATGGGCCGCGGTATGGGTATGGCTGGCGGTTTTGCTGCTCAGGCCCAGCAACCTCCTGTCTCCCCGGAAATGGGCATGCCACCACAGGGACCAGCGCCGATGTGGGGGCCGCAAGCTGAGCCCAGTCCTGAGCGGCAGATTCAGATGCTGCGTGCCGAGGCCCAAATGATCCAGGCGCAACTGGACTGGATTAACGATCAGATAAAGTCTCTGGAAGAGGGCCAACAATAACCCACCAGGGCGGCGCCTTGGTCGCTTTCTTCTCAACTTATGGGAGGGGCATCCTTGCCCCGTCCTGAGAGTTTGGAGTTCAGCCAATGTCTGCAGACAATGGCCATGAATTGACCATCTCGGTAGCGGCTGGCAAGGGCGGCACCGGTAAGACGCTGGTGGCTACGAGCCTGGCCCTCGCCTTAGATGAGATGTACCCAGAGGCGATACAGCTTATTGACTGCGACGTGGAGGAGCCCAATGCCGATATTCTGCTGCATCCACAGATCACCAGGCAGGAGTCGGTGCATATTCTGGTGCCACAGGTGGACTTAGAGAAATGTGTTCGCTGCGGCAAATGTGCGGAGGCTTGTCAGTTTAGCGCCATTGCCGTGATCCGCCAGGCGGTGATTACCTTCCCCGAGTTGTGTGCCGGCTGCGGCGCTTGTAGCTACGTCTGCGCTCAGGGAGCGATTGCTGAGATCCAGCGGCAGGTGGGCATGCTATCTTGCGGGCAGACCCCCGAGGGGATCGCGTTCGTGCAGGGTCGGCTAGCGGTGGGGGATCTGCGAGCCACGCCGGTAACCAAAGCGGTGAAGGAGCACATTGCCGAGGATATGATTACTATTCTGGACGCCCCGCCCGGCACAGCCTGTCCGATGCAGGAGACCATTGAAGACAGTGATTATTGCGTCCTGGTCACCGAGCCCACGCCCTTTGGCCTGGCCAATCTCCAGGACTCAGTGGAAACTTGTCGGCGAATGGATATTCCATGCGGTGTGATCGTCAATCGGGATGGCGTTGGCAACGCTGGGGTAGAGCAGTATTGCGCTGCAGAGGACCTGCCGCTGCTGCTGCGCATACCTCAACAGCGGCGAATCGCTGAGGCTTACTCGCGCGGTGAAACGCTGGTTAAGGTCTTCCCTGAGTGGACAGAGCCTTTGCAGCAGGTTTTCAAACAGGTTGCTGAGTTGGCAAGAGTTTAGGAGGTGATTACAGTGCCACGAGGAGACGGTACCGGGCCTACAGGCCAAGGCCCCGGCACGGGCCGAGGTATGGGTGCAGGCCCAGGAGGCGGTGGGCGAGGCCAGGGCGGCGGCTTTGCGATGGGCCCGGGTGGTAATTGTGTCTGCCCGAGCTGTGGGGCTACGGCCACACACCAGCGCGGAGTGCAGTGCTATCAGATGAAGTGCCCCCAGTGCGGGCAATCGATGACTAGACAACGCTAAACACTTGCTATCGGAAATGGAGGTGAGACAGATGCCAGGACTAGACGGAACTGGACCCAGAGGTATGGGCCCGATGACCGGCGGGGCACGGGGCTGGTGTAACCCGTATGGCCCGCTATCCTACGGCGGGATGCCCTCCGGGATGCCCTATAGCCCCTACGGCGGCTACGGAATGGGGATGGAAATGGGCTATGGCCGCGGTATGGGCATGGGCCGAGGCATGGGCATGGGCCGAGGCATGGGTATGGGCCGAGGCATGGGTATGGGCCGCAGGTGGTAAAGGTCGGACCCCAGCCTGTAGTCGGCGGTGGCCGGCGGATGCCCTACTCCGGTAGGGTGCCCTCCCCAGGGGGCCGACCACCGCTGCTGGGCAATGTGAGCGAGATTGATACTCATGGCAAACGTACTTAAGCAAATGACGGTAGTCAGCGGCAAGGGGGGCACAGGTAAGACAACTGCGCTGGCCTCCTTTGCGGCTTTAGCGGAGAACAAGATGGTGGCGGACGCTGATGTAGATGCTGCGAACCTCCATCTGGTTTTGGAGCCAACGACGATAGAGTCCGGCGATTTCTATGGTGCACAAATCGCGGTACGCGACCCGAGCCTGTGCCAGCGCTGTGGTGAATGTGAGCGCCGCTGCCGCTTTGACGCAATCACACCTAACGAGATTAACGAGTTGGCCTGTGAGGGCTGTGGCATATGTGTGTTGGCCTGTCCCCACGAAGCGCTGAGATTGGAGAGCATTTCTTGCGGTAAGTGGTTCATATCCAACACGCCGTACGGCCCTATGGCTCACGCCAAGCTGCTCCCCGCTGCCGAAAGTTCGGGACGGTTGGTGACCATAGTCCGCCAGAAGGCCGAGGATGTGGCTCTAGCCAAGGGATTGCCGTTGATACTTATTGACGGCTCACCTGGCATCGGCTGCACTGCGGTAGCGGCACTGGCCGACGTAGACCTCGCGCTGATTGTGACCGAGCCTAGCCTGTCCGGAATCCATGATATGGAACGAGTCGCTGAATTGATCGCACACTTTGGCATCCCCACGGCAGTCTTGATTAACAAAGCTGACATCAATGAAGAGAATACGCAACGCATCCGGACCTACTGTGTGCAGCATCAACTTGACATAGTAGGCGAGTTGCCCTATGACGAGAGCGTGACGGAGGCTTTGGCGGAGCAGGTACCATTGGTCGAATACCAGGATGGCCCCGTCGCCGAAGGCATTCGCCAGGCATGGGTCAGGCTGGGTCAGATGCTTAGCGCTTAACGCGTGAAGAAGGAAGGGGGAGCAAACTGTGCCGCTGTACGAATATGAATGTCTACACTGTGGCGAGGTCCAGGAGGTGCTGCAACGCAATTCTAAGCAGGCGCCACCCAAGTGTCCGAACTGCGACTCTGAGAATACCAGGAGGCTCATCCCCGCAGCAGTGAGCCACGCCTCTGTGGGAGCGTCCTCGTCCAGCTTATCGTGCCCAACTGGTACGTGCCCTTGGTCGTAGAGGCGTCATCTGGTGAATCCAACAACTCTGTGAATCCAGCTACCTATGATGAAAGTCGTGCCGAATTCATCTTTCGGCCGAGCGGTTGAACGCCCCGGGCCCGTCGTCAACTACCTCTATCTTAGTCGCGCATATCCTTTCCAGGAGCAACTATGAACAGCAGCGAGCACGTGCAGCAGCAAACCCCCGATATGGCCCAGCGCCAGCAACACATGGCTGAGCAAGCTCAGGTCATTGCCCAGGGGCTGGCGCAGATTGAGCACGTAATTGCCGTAATCAGCGGCAAGGGGGGAGTGGGGAAGACCACTCTGGCCACGGCTGTTGCCAACGAGCTGGGCACCGAAGGCCTTGCCGTGGGGCTGTTGGATACGGACATAACTGGCCCTAACGTCCCCTTGATGATGGGCATCGAAGGGCAGCACCCGGCGATGGACGGTGAATTCATTGGCCCGCCGGCAAGCGCCACCGGTGTGAAAGTGATGTCTATGGGCATGCTGGCCGAAGATCGCGACACCCCCGTGATCTGGCGAGGACCGCTGCGAGGTATGGCGGTGCGCCAGTTTGTTGCCGACGAACAATGGGGCGAGCCTGACTACCTAATCATTGACTTGCCCCCTGGCACGGGCGATGAGGCGCTGACTTAGTTGCCCAGTCCCTGCCCGGGATTGACGGTGTGGTGGTGGTGACGACGCCACAGGAGGCCAGTCTGGAGGATTGCCGCAAGGCCGTCAACTTCGCCCGGCGCCTCGACTTGGAGGTGCTGGGAGTGGTCGAGAATATGAGCGGGCTGATCTGTCCGCACTGCGGCGAGCGAATTGAGGTATTCGGGAGCGGTGGGGGAGAAAAGATGGCGCAGCAGCTTGATGTACCATTCTTGGGCCGCGTGCCCCTGGCTCCTGCCTTGGTGGAAGCCACTGACCAGGGCCAACCCCTGAGCGAGCAACTCGTCGGTGCACCTGTATGGGAGGCACTGTCAGAGGTTGCCGCAAAGTTGACCAGATAGGCGGGTCGGGGGCGGGAAAATGTGTCCCTGGTACTGCTTTTGGCCCGACCTATGAAGGAGTAGTGCGTTTGTGAAGACAAAGTTGGAGTGTTTACCATGTTTTGCGCGTCAGGCGCTGGCCTCGGCGCGCATTGCTACTGATAATCCAGAGCTTCAAGGCAAGATTATCCAGGCGGTGTTTGGAAAGCTATCCCAGGCTACCCTTGACGCCACCCCGATGGAATTCGGCGGAGTGGTACAACGCACGGTACGGGATTTTGCTGGAGTTGATGATCCGTATTTGGATATTAAACGGCGGTCCAATGCCTTTGCCCTGGACAAGTATCCGCAGATGAAGGAGTTGGTTGCCAGCGCGGATGCGCCACTGGCGGTTGCCACGAAAATCGCTATTGCCGGCAACATAATAGACTTTGGCGTACCGAAGCGGCTGGACGTCGAAGAGATCCTCGAGCGGATAATGCACACGCTCTTTGCGGTGGATGACTTCGAGTTGTTCGCAGAGTCCGTTGCCAAGGTGGAGAGCATACTGTACATAGGGGACAATGCCGGCGAAATTGTGTTCGACCGGGTATTGATTGAGCAGCTTTCGGCATCTGAGGTCACAGTTACTGTGAAAGACGAGCCGTTCATCAATGATGCGATGATGGCCGATGCCCAGGCGGCTGGCTTTGATGAGTCAATCCGCATCCTGCCCGTTCCAATCTATCCGGCGACCACTGAGGAGTCTGAGATAGCCTGGTCTCCCGCTGATTTGATCATCGCTAAGGGACAGGCCAATTACGAAGCATATTCTCAGGCGTCGGGGCCGCTGTTCTACCTGCTGGTGGCGAAGTGCGATGTGGTAGCGCGAGAGCTTGGACGAACAAGGTGCTGGCCAGGGTTGGCCAGGTACTATCGTCAGTGGTTTGACAGTGCTGCTCCTACAGAAAGAGTCGCCTCGCCATGTTGCGGGGGTGCGTGGTGATTGCACTGACCCACAACGCAGCACAGAATCCTGTCAACACGACCAGGCAAAGCCAGACGGGAACTATAACCTCCTGACCGAAGGCACCCCGCACCAGCTCCGTCGTACAAGTCAGCAGAGATAGCGCTGCAACTACGGGCTGGAAGACGCCGCTGAGGAAAATGAGCCGAAGATGCACCAGGCTGGAAATGGTCATGATACTGGCGGGATTGTCGGTAGGAGAGGCCGAAAACAGGGTACCCAAAATAGCGAAACAGAGACACGAAATCGTGATGGTTCCTGCGAACTGAAGCGGATCGTGCAGTGGCGTCTGTATAAGGCCGAGACCAATGAGCACGGGAATCACGGAGAGAAATCGTCCGAAAAGAAAGACCGCAATCAGCCGATAATTCCTTGCCGCTGAACCCGCGGCTGCAAGTTGTCCGGTATTGTTCGGTCACCCTCAACTGATACAGGCGAATTGGCAGCATGCTCTCGTCTATGATCCCAGGGCCGGCGCTATGCGGTGAATCGGTGACAGTTCCCACAGTTGACCTATCATGGTTCTCCCTACCGGACGATTATCGCAACTTTTTTGGAAGCGATGAGTGTCGGGAGCTTGCGCTCGCGCTCTAGGCGAAACCCGCGACTGGCAGCGCTCACTGGTGATGCATAATGATGATGGCCTACTCGGCATCATCGTGCAGCAGACCAGAACAGGGTGTGGATAGCGGAGACAACAATACTAGAAGCAAGTGTCAGAACATACCATAACAATGGCCTGAGCAGAACGCGAAGTCAAGGCTGCCACTTAAGGTCCACAGGGCCCGACATCCCCGCTCTCCAGACTGCACAGATTAGTTTTGGGACCCCCCGGGGTCCGGCACGCTCAGGCTCGACGCCTTAATCATTCCAGCGGGGAAATTGCCCCGCCGGCGAGGCGTAGGAGTTTGCCGCCGCCCGCCATCAGATGTACCTCCGCCCGCGAGCCGTCCGAGGCTGGGCGCCACTCC
>SDBU01008289.1_pt1 | contig 11851 bp, 13 predicted proteins | sample 2277071 | NCBI WGS metagenome assembly SDBU01 (sample SAMN10397929, study PRJNA504765) | marine sediment metagenome | isolation source: marine sediment core GS08_GC12, 126 cmbsf | place: Arctic Ocean: Gakkel Ridge, Loki's castle | collected 2008
ACCAAATCATTCGCTGCTCTTTACCCTCTCTCCGCTGAACTTATGGGGTGCAGTACAAACGCTAAACTAGAAACGGTTTAATGATGAGAGAAATTGTCTTTACCAGCATGTTGTTAATTGAGGTACTCATCGGAATTCCCTTCGTTATCACATGGATGCTTCCTGAGTTTCGGATCTGGCCGCCACCTTCTAGGCGATCTTGGCAGTTCTATTATGTGTGGGCATTGGTTGATTTCTCCTACCTGGCTTATATCGCCGTAGGTATCCTTGACTGGAATAGCTTCATACTTGGATATTGGTTTCGTTTTCCAGTCGGAATCACGCTGATTTTTGGCGGGGTTGGGTTGGTGATTTGGGGGCTCAAGACGCTTAGCTATCAAACATCATTGGGATTGAGTGGCGTATTCGTCGATGCTGGTCCCTACCGCATCTCTCGCAACCCTCAGTACGTTGGATTCATACTTCTAATCATTGGCTATGCAATCCTCACGAATTCCTGGATGGCCTGGATTTGTGGTCTTATAGGTGCAGGTCTTTTCGCTCTAACCCCACTATTAGAAGAACCTTGGCTTGAGCAAAGGTATGGAAATTCATACATGGATTACAAACAAACAGTGCCACGTTTCCTGGGTCGCAGGAAGAAGTCTGCGGGCTAAGCAATTGCTGGCCTGCAACCTCACTTGACTTCAATGATGTAGACGGAAAGAGAGTACTACCGTTTTTCACCCCCCCCCGTTCGCCCCCCATTAGCCCTTTACGCTTCGCTCCAAGGATGCTGCGCGAGGGGCTACAGGGGACCATTTCATCGTCCCCCGCACCCCCTTCCGAATGGCTTGGTATGCAATCCATATACGCCCGAGTTCCAAAGCCGGGCTCTGTCCAAACTGCTATAGTTTGCACTTCATTGGGAGAATAGTGTCCTCGAAATACACAAGGTGATCCGGGGGGTGTGCTCCACGCTGCGCTTCGCGTAGCACTCCGTAGGAGCTAAGAGGGCTTCGCAAGGGGAGTGGTCCATCAACGAGCTCGGGATGGTAAGCCCCCCACAGTCCCACCATTGGGGGGACAATAGGGGGGAAAAAAATAAAGAAGTGGTCTATCGCCGAGAATGGGAGGATAGGTCCTCCAGAGTCTTCCTGAGTGATTAGGAGGGGAAAAGATAAAGTTGAACCTAATGACTTCAGTGAGGAAGATGGAAAGAAATAACTCTCGTTTTTAATCCCCCCCGTTCGCCCCCCAAAGGGGGCTGCAGGGGACCATTTCATCGTCCCCCGCACTCCTTTCCGAATGGCTACCTGTGCGATGCCATATAGGTCCAACTTCCAGAGCCGGGCTCTGTCTAAGTTGCTTTGGTTTACGCTTCATCGGAAGAAAGAACATGAAGTAGAGAAATCTAACCCTGCTCGGGTTTGATAATAGGGTTGGGCTGAGAGCTCGAGGTTTGATCCAGGGGGTGTGGGGGAAGAAGAGAAATCGTGAGAATCGTGGATTGCCTGGACCGAGGAGGTGGGCTTTGCCGACCGTTTCTAGTACCCCTGCAGTAGACATTTGCTCACATGTTATTGGCGATGGAGAAGGGGAAAAGGTTCTCGAAATTGCAGAAAATAGTATTATTAGGTAAAGTAGATATGAGGGCCTAGTAATGTATACGTATTAGGGCGCTCAAGCTCCCAGCCGGCCCCCTTCCGGTTGGGGGCTCTTTCGTTGTATGATGGGGATGCTGGAGATCCAGCGATGCTACGTACTCCCAGGTATATTGAGCTAGTGAACTGAGAGCTTCCTGGGTACACTAATCCGGACTTGACACCTACTAAAAGGGCTTGGGAAAAAGTCAAAAATGGAGGGCGAATGACATGGACAATCGTATTCTACTGATTGGCGGCCCTTTTCTAATGTTTGTTGGCTTGATTTACCTGCTAAATCGTAAGCGCAACAATATCACAGGTGTTCTATTGATGGGCATCGGAACAATCATGTTGATGTTCGCATTGTTTGGATGAGCTCAACTAAAATTGGCATGTATTTGTTCACGATTGAAGACTGCCGTGTACACGAACCCATAGATGCCCCTTTCACCGAACATAGACTTTAAACGGCGCTTGGGGGAGCAGGGGACTCAATAGATAAATTCTAACGGTATCGAATACCTGCCTTGAAGATCATCTAGTCCAATCCGATTCAGAAAAATGGACTCGGTGAGTGGATACACCTATGAGGACTGGCCCAGATCCAAATGTTAATCCTCTCAAGCTCCCTGAAGGGACAGTTACATTCCTCTTCACGGATATTGAGGGATCAACAAAACTATTGAATCATCTCGGTGACAAATACGGCGAATTACTTTTGACGCACGCAATCATCTTCAGGAGTGTGATTCAGCGCTGGGAGGGGTACGAGGTCGATAACCAAGGTGATTCGTTCTTTGTGGCTTTCGAGAGTGCTCAAAATGCACTCGCTGCTGCAGAGGAGATCCAACATCAATTGGCCGCACACACATGGCCACAAGGTGTTGAAGTGCTTGTCCGCATGGCTGTCCACACGGGTGAGCCGACAATCATTGGGAATCGCTACATTGGCATGGATGTCCATCGGGCAGCCCGGATCTGTCAGATTGCTTCTGGGGGACAGGTTCTCCTTTCCAGTTCCACTGCAGCAATTCCCCAAAACGACCTTGCGAATGGTGTTGAATTGCAAGATCTTGGTGAACATTGGCTGAAGGATTTAGAGACGCCGGAGCATATTTACCAGCTTAATGTAGCTGGCTTGCCATTTGACTACCCCCCACTTAGATCCATAGAAGCGCGTCCTCATAACCTGCCGGTGTTTTCAACTCCGTTGATAGGTCGGGAGGATGATCTTGACGCAGCCAAGAATCTAATCACTCAATCGGAAGTACGACTCCTTACTTTAACCGGTCCTGGAGGGATCGGTAAGACACGCCTCGCCTCAGAGCTCGTTCTCGAGATCTTCAAGGATTATCAAGATGGAGCTCATTTCGTCCCCCTGGCCTCTATTACGGACCCCTCGGATGTCCCGGCAGCCATTGCCCGCATACTGAGGATTCGTGATTACGGCACCCGCCCAATATTGGAATTATTGATTGAAAAACTACGTACACAACACCTGCTGCTTTTCCTGGATAACTTCGAGCACGTCATGGCGGCTGTCGATGTCATACCTGCTTTATTAGAGAACTGCCAGGAGTTGAATGTTCTGGTTACCAGCCGTGAGGTATTGCGTTTGCATGATGAATATAGTTTCGCTGTTAGCCCACTGGCGCTACCTGATCTACATAAGGTCCAGCAAATCAGCACCATTGAGCAAAACCCGGCAGTCCAATTATTCTTGCAGCGGGCTGGTTCGTTCAAACGTGGATTCAAACTGACGGACAAAAACGCATCGGCCATCGCTCAAATATGCTCGAGAGTTGACGGTTTGCCTCTGGCTATCGAGCTTGCTGCGGCAAGGGTCACATCCTTATCTCCCCAGGAGCTTCTGAGAAGGTTACGTCCGGATGAGAAACACAGCCTCCTCGAATACCTGTCTAAAGGCGCACGTGATGCACCTGAACGCCACCGCGCATTGAGAATGACTATTTCCTGGAGCTACGATTTATTGCAGCCGGATGAGCAGAATTTCTTTCGAACTCTTTCAGTCTTTAAAGGGGGATTCAATCTAGAGTCTGCGATTTCGGTATGCGCGCGAAGCAGGGAAGAATCAAACGCCCCATTTGACAGCCATGATGTGGAATACATCGATTTAATTGGCTCGTTAATGGACAAGAGCTTGATTCGTTCCGTGGAAGGCACACTCGATGAGTCACGATTTGAGATGCTCGAAACAATTCGTGAATTCGCATGGGAGACATTATCTGGGCGGGGAGATAGCGAGGAAGTTCGATCGCAACATGCACAGCATTTCTATGACCTGGTGAAGGAAGCCAGCGCCTACTTTGAAAGCGCGGAGGAAGCTGAATGGTTCAACCGCCTTGAAATGGATTACCCGAATGTGCGAGCGGCACTCCAGTGGTATTTCGAGACCGGGAATTGGGCCCAGGGGCTCGGGTTGGGCAACATGCTCCGTCTACTTTGGTTATTTCGGGGTTACCTTACAGAAGGCACCGAGTGGTTGGAAAAATTCCTTTCGATGCCAGGCATAGAGAATAATGCTGGATTGCGGGCTGCAGCACTCGATAGTGTTGGCTTCATCTCACGCTATCGGGAAGATTACGCTGCTGCTTCCCATGCAGCAAACAGCGCTCTGGTCCTTAGACGAGAGGTTGGCGATCGGAACGGTGAGGCCGATTCACTTGCCAATCTGGGGTACATACACATCCAGAAAGGTGATTTCAGCATCGCAACTAAGTTCTACAGAAATGCGCTGGCAATCTACCGGGAACAGGGTAATGAACAGGGTGTCGCAGACTCCTTAAGCCACTGGGGATTGGTCTTTTTCTATCAAGGCGATTATAAAACAGCGAAGTCCATGGATGAAGAAAGTTTAGCGATCTGGAGTGAGCTGGGTGATTCAAACGCCTTGGCATGGGCGGAATATCGATTGGGGAACGTAACTTTACATCAAGGTGAGTTTACGATTGCACAGGAACACTTTCAACGCAGCTTATCGATTGCTAACACGATTGGCTATCAATTTGGAATCGCCTTCTCTCTGGAAGGGCTTGCATGCGTTCGAGTCAGGCAAGGGAAGTTCGAGGAAGCTGTGTTTTTTGCCGAGGCGGCCAAGTTGTTGCGCGATCCGGATGGGATACAGATGCCTGTTCAAGCACGCCTGGCCCTGGCCAGGGAGCTTCAACCGATCAGTGATAGCCTGGATGCATCAGTGATTGATGCCCAGATCCAACAGGTAACATCCTTACCTCCAGATGAGATTATTCAACTCGCTTTGCAATAATCCCAAAGCCATCCTCGAAAGAGATTAACACCAGAGTATTAAGTTCTTCACACGACTAAGATAAGAAAATATTGTTTCACATGAAAGCTTGATGTTTGATCCAGGGAGTGTACTCCACGCTGCGCTTCGCGAAGCACTCCGTAGGAACCAAGAGTGCTTCGCGAGGGGAGTGGTCCCTCGACAAGCTCGGGATGATAAGCCCCCCACAGTCCTCCTCGCGTGCATCCCCGAAGCAGAGCGGAGGGGGCTTTGGGGGATTTTGGGGGAAAATAAAAAGTTGAAGCGGGATCTTCGCCCCCCAAAGACCAGGGACTTTGCCCCGCAACTTTCTCTATCTGACTGGGTTGTAGTATTAGACAATCTATATCCACTTAGGAGGTTTCATGGTATTGGTACGCGATGTTTTTCAGGCAAACTATGGTAAAGGAGGAGAGTTAGTCGCTTTATTCAAAGAAGGTCGCAAAACGTGAGGGGAACAGATCAACATGCGAATACTAACGGATGCAAGCGGTTCGTTCTTCACAGTAATCACTGAACAAGAAATTGAAAATTTCTCTGATTGGGATAAGAACCTGTCTGATATTCTCTCTCACCCAGATTTCGGTGACTGGTTTGCACGAATGGAGCCATTGGTAGTCTCTGGGAGTCGTGAATTCTACAATATCGAATAAAGGCAATTGTTCATCTCACTGTCCTGAAGGACGATAACAATCTTTCTGAAGCGGATAGTGTCGCTTATAGATATCCCGAATTGGAATAACTGATATCCGTAGGATGGTTATTCCAATCGGATATTTAATCTTAAAGGCCACCTTAACCATTCGATGCCCCGGCCTAACCGGTGTCTTGGGAAAACCGACATCTCAGTTAGGCCGTAACCCAGGAGATGGTCTGATTTGAGAATCTTGAAAAGCTAGCGAGGATCTTGGTGGGGCAGCTGACCATCCAGATGCTCTACCATGTTTCGAAAAGCTCAAGACCGTTAGATAGCCTGATGGAAAGCTATCTTCAAGGGAGCAAGTCCGCTAAAGGAGGATGCAAAATGACCGAGTTGATTTCATTCCTGAGAGTAGTTCACATCATTACGGCGATGTTGATGGCCTGGCCTTTCTATGCGTTGGTAGCCGTTAACCAACGCGTAAGGCTTGGTCCGCCTCTTGGCGATCGAGCGGATACATACGTGGAGAACATTGTCAAGAATCGTACGATTCCCTGCTTCGTGTTTCAAGGCACGGTTTTAATCTCCGGCTTGTTGTTGATGAATCTCCGCGGTCAGAAGATCAGTTTGCTTTTTACTAATCCCGTGTTGGGTCTCAAGTTCCTCCTTCTGTTCCTTATGGCTGGGCTCTTATCGTACGTTCATATCAGTCTTCAGCCACGCATCGATGCCTTATTTGCCGAAGCAGGACTCCCCATAGACGATGAGCGCGCGTCCCTGATTGGAACACTCCGGGCTCGGCGTAAACGGATGGCGTCGGTCTGCATGTTTGCCGCGTTCACGAGCGCTATGTTGGGCATGCAGGTCTGGCTGCCTTTTCCTCTGTGGCTGTCAGTAGTTCTTGCCATCGCAATTGGACTGTTCACATGGAGGGCATATAAGAGCGAGACACCCTATGGTTGGGTATGAGCTTTTCAAATTTATAGCCAAGCCTTCTACCACTTGCTGCCACAGAATATCGCTGGGATCTTCGTCGGCGAACACCGCGTGCGACGCGAAAATTTAAATGCAGGAGCATTGCGATGCCGCTCGCCTCAAATGGGTTAGGCGCCACTGTTCATGAAACTGCGGTTATCAAACATTGAAACCGCGTACCAAAGGAGGATGTCCAGCATGACGAAAGTCGTAAATTGCAGGGATGTAGGCTTCGACTGCGAAGGAGTAATCCGCGCTGAAACTGAAGAAGAAGCTTTGAAGATGGTCGCTGAACACGCGAAAGAGGTCCATGACATGCAGGAAGTCTCGCCAGATGTGGTCGAGAAAATCCGTTCTGTCATGCGAGACGAGTAAGATATCCGGGCATTTTGGAGAACATCGACCGAGAGGGACAGGTTCGTCGAATCCCAGCAAGATCTGTGGCGCCTAACCATCCTCTGAAGCGGATGCGGGATGGTGCGGAAAAAACAAAGAATAGAAAATTTCCCACGCCGCTCCCTAAACCCCTCTCCGCTTTGCCCCCTGCAGGGATACTTTCTTACAAGGTGCCGTGCGATCGCCAGGGGCGCATGGCGGAATGGGAGACTTCGCCCCGTAAACCCACTCCACATCGCGGAGCATAAAACCGTTCGGTAGTGTGTGAGATGTTCACAATTGGTTCAAGGTCCCCCAGTTGTTATTAGGTAGCCTATGCCCAGCCTACAGTTTTACTTATTTCGACAGATGATGCGCATTCTCCGGGTGTATCAGGGTCGCTTCCCGGTGCAGGATGCTGAAGCATTTGTCCGTTTTCGCCGACGAGCCGAGCGCATGGCTGGCATGTTAATGCATCCACCTCGGGGCGTCTCAGTTGAGAGAGCGACTATTGGTGATGTCCCAGGTGATTGGCTGGTTCCTGAGAATGCACCAGATGATCCCGCGATAGTGTTTTTACATGGTGGCGGGATTTTGTTTGGTTGGGGCAGTCCGAACCGCCGGATTTTGGGCTACCTCGCAAAATACAGCAGCTTGCGTGCCTTTGGGGTGGATTATCGTCTAGCTCCAGAGCATGTCTATCCCGCCGCACATGACGATTGCTTCGCCGTCTACAAAAGGCTGACAGAGTTGGATAAGAACGTCATCTTGGTTGGAGAGTCATCGGGGGGAGTGTTAGCTCTGGCAACACTTCTCCGCGCCAGGGCAGCAGGTCTCCCACAGCCAGTCATGTGTGTCCTGATCTCGCCGATTTCTGACTTCGGGTTCACCGATTCCCGTATATGGCAATACGACGATGCCTTTATAGATCCGAAATTCTTGGTTGAAATGCACAAGCATTATGTTGGCGAGAATGACACTGTCCAGCCCGACCTTGGACCTATCCATGCTGATCTGAGTGGTCTAGCGCCATTCTTTATCCTGGCAGGGGAGCGAGAACTCCTGCGAGGAGAGACAGAACGCCTGCTCAAAGAGGCGACCAACTCTGGCATTGATGTGGAGTGTGTCATCTGGTCGGATGTGTGGCATGGCTGGCATCTTTTTGTGCCGCACTTGCCGGAAGCCACGAAAGCGATGAAGATGATGGGCGGCGTTATTCGTGAGAGGGCAACGTAGGAGCAATCTTGTAATGGTTGACATGAATAAGGAAACCTTTACAGCTAGCTGGATCGATAACTTGATCAGTTGGATCAATCAACTTCCCATTCCCGCATGGCTCTTCTATATGATTGCTTATCTGTTGTTGATCCTTTTGGCCCATGTGACAGCTTGGACTAGTGGGATCATCCCGTTTGGATCCTTTGGACCTTTTGCGATACAACTCCCTATTTGGCTGATTCTCCCATTGGCTTATATCCATTATCTTGACAGAGTTGCTCAACAAGCTATGAAGAAGTTCCACCCCGCAGTGAATATTAATGCAACTGAGTTCAACGTCCTGACCTATCAAATGTCGACAATGCCGACAAGGCCAATTTGGGTCATGACCGGTATTGGCTCCGTGCTTTCTGTTGCGCTGGTGGTCATCAACCCTGCGATCTTTCAACCCTTGTCAAAAACGACATTGGGTGTAGTGATCTTCCTTGCTATTGGGATTCCGACCGGTTGGTTTGGTTGGTCCTTCCTCTATCACACAGTTCGACAATTGCGCATGGTCAACAATATGCATAAGCGCATTGAAGCCATCAACTTGTTCGACTTGGAACCTATTCATGCTTTTTCACTGCTAACCGCACGCACAAGTGTTGTACTAATCGTGCTGGTGGGATTGGCGACAATTCTCAATACGGTATTGGAGCTGAGAGAAGTCAACGACCTCCTTCTTCTTTTGTTCGCAACACTTATTTCAATGTTGGCCATCGCAACTTTCGCAATACCTTTATGGGGTATTCATGAGCGCCTAGTAGAAGAGAAGCAGCGGATTGAAGCGGAAAACAATCGGCGTATTGTTGCTGCATTGTTTGAGCTACATCGGCGAATGGATGATACCGATTATGAGGATATGAGCCAGTTTCGAAACGGGATCTCGGGTTTGCTTTCGTTCCGTGCGGAACTCAAACAAGTGTCGACTTGGCCTTGGCAACCTGGAACGCTGCGCGGCTTACTGACCGCCGTGTTCCTGCCAATCATCTTGTGGACAATTCAGCAGAGTTTGTCGCAGATCATGGATTATTAACACCCATTAGAGTGATCAAACTACACCTGGATTTTGGGAATAGCGTTGCCAAACAACTTGCTGGAGCGGGCGCAGGTTCAGCGGGATTTCCTCTTCGGAATTGCGATCATGCGCCGCATCCCAAACCCCACTCCGATTTGCTATGGGGGTGCAGAGCGGAACGGGGGACTTCGCCCCCCAAAGATCGGGGGGTCTTCGTCAGCTCGAAACCTTTAAGCGAACCTGTAAATCCAACTTTTTTGTTGTATCGTTGTATTGGGAGCGTAGATATTTACTTTTCTGTTGTCGCTAAAAATGAGGAGGAGACCATGGAAACCTATATCATCCTTGGTAATTACACTCAGGATGGAGTTCGTAAAATCAAGGAGAGCCCCGCCAGGATTGAGGCAGCTCGGAAAGCAACTGAGGCAGCGGGTGGGAAATTTCTGAGTTGGCACCTGACCATGGGCCGATACGACTTTGTAGTAATCACAGAAGCTCCAGATGCTAAAACGGCAGCATCCGTATTACTGGCTATCGGAGCACAAGGAGACTCACGAACAGAGACCTTGCGTGCATTGACAGAAGAAGAGTTCAAGGAAGTTGTTGCAGAAATGCCGTTGTAAGTTTCTTGGCAGAAATATTACGCTCCCAGTGTGTCCGTATTTACACATCAAAATCAAACCAGCTAGACGGGTTTCCTTTTATCTAGAATTAGTTTGCATGGCCAATCGCTGCCCCGCAACCCCACTCCGCTTCACTCCGGGGGCGCGGAGCGAAACACGGGATCTACGATAGGCGACCGGACTTACCCTTTCAGGGCGCTTCGCCGCAGTGTGCTGCGCGAGGGATCCCATCAAGCGCATCGTCCCGATATCATGCGGGAGGACGAACTGTGCGCCGCGATTTGCTATCTGAGTTGTATGATGGGGATGCTGGAATTGCCGTTGCTGGAGCGTGCCCTGGCGCCTTCCCCTCAAGGGCAGGGGACTACGCCCCCCAATAATCGGGGGACTACGCCCCCCAATAATCGGGGGACTTCGCCCCACAAACCTCTCTCCGCTTTGCTTCGCTCCCCAAACCCCACTCCGCTTCGCATCGCCCCCTGCGGGGATGCTGCGCGAGGGGCGCAGAGCGGTGAGTAGGATCTTCGTCAGCTCGAGGCTGTTAGCAGGAATGGAGGAAAGTCATGAAAGTTTTCTTGTTGGGTGGCTACGGAGCGGTCGGAGAGCCAAGCGCTGAGCTGTTAGCGAAAAGCGACATGGTAACAGAGATCGCTCTTGCCGGGAGAAATTTGGGGCGTGCGGAAGAAGCAGCCGCAAAGATCGGGGACAAGGCCAGAGCGGTGCAGGTAGACGGTGCTGACGAAAAGGAGCTAACCTCGCTTGTGGCGGGCTACGATATCATCGTGAACTCAGCAAGTAATCAAGTTGCTCTCCCAGCTCTACATGCGGCGGTCCGCGCCGGCGCACACTATTGCGATGTCGGATGGGGGCGGGATTTTATCGCACAGATGCAAGAGCTCGCGGCTGAGGCCAGGGAGGCTGGCATCACCGCGATCATCTGCACTGGTATCTCACCTTGTATCACTAATCTCATGGGAGTGCACGCGGCCAATCAACTGGACGTGACAGAGCAACTTCAGGGAGGGCGGTCTTGGGTGTTCCAGGGCGCGCGGACGCTCACACCACAGCAGTGGCTCGAGAATCCCGCGGAGAGCCTTAGCGTTTTGCATGAGTTCAAGAATTTTCTCGAGTGGATGCTTGAGGTCGCACAAGAGACTGAGAGCCGGGCGGCGCGCGCCTATCAGGATGGTCAGTGGGTGGATGTGGATCCTATAATGAGCGGCCTGCAAGCCCCACTGCCGCGGGGTGGCACGGTCACCGCATACCCGTATGGCAGCTATGATCCACTCTTTGATTCGTTGCCCCAAGACCTCGCAAGAGCGCGACCAGTCGAGGTGTGGTTCACACCATTCCCGTCACAGCTACATGACCTTTTCCGCGAGCAGGCATTACGCGTGGCTGCGGACGACGTCGACCCGGCAACCGCGGTGAATACTTTCTACGAGACCGTTGAGAGCGATCCCGACCGGTGGTTGACGGTCACAAACGATTTCGTTGCATTATCTCCAGAATGGGTTACGGCTATTGGCCGTAAGGATGGGCGTGCCGCACGGTACAATTGCTGGCTGGCGCCCGAACTTTGGAACGAACAGTCTGCGTGGTACCTAACCAGTGTTCCGTTAGCTGTTGCCGTGCTCAGAATCCTCAGCGGTGAGGCCCGGGAGCGGGGCGTCATGACCGCCGAGAAAGCTTTCGAACCGCTGCCCTTCTTGGATGAAGTGGCGTTCGTGATGTCAGACCCTCCTTCAGATGGAAAACTGATCGGCGAGTCCTTCGAGTGGTTGGAGTGACGGTCTCTCCCACATCTCGGATACTCGCGTAGGTAACACATATTCTCAAGACATGGGCAACACTTTCTCTTTGAGGAGATGAGCCCATGCCCTGGAAGGGTGTTACCGTGAGTGAGCAGAGACAGAGAATTTTCGAGGAAGACCGCACACTTGGGGTATGCTTCGCGAGGGATGCTGCGCGATTTGCTATCTTAGTTGTATGATGGGGGTGCTGGGATTGCTGGTGACGGACCGAACCTAG
>SDBU01008290.1_pt1 | contig 11849 bp, 9 predicted proteins | sample 2277071 | NCBI WGS metagenome assembly SDBU01 (sample SAMN10397929, study PRJNA504765) | marine sediment metagenome | isolation source: marine sediment core GS08_GC12, 126 cmbsf | place: Arctic Ocean: Gakkel Ridge, Loki's castle | collected 2008
ACTTTTTACCGCTGCATCAGAAATGATTTAGTGATATTTTTCATTCTGTCTCCTGAATTCTGACTTCTGAATAACTGAGTAATTACAGAAATATTTGTATTGTTAAAATTATTATAAACATTTGATTATTGGAGGTATAATATGTTAAGAGAATACCCCAAAAAGGTAAAATTAAAGAAAGGTGAGCAACTTACCTTAAGACCACTTGTAGTAGATGACAAAAATAAATTAATTGATTTTTTTTCCAGAATACCTCTTGAAGACAGGTTATTTCTGAAAGAAGATGTTACTGACAAAACCATCATAGAATCGTGGATAAAAAATCTCGATTATGACCGGGTAATACCAATTATAGCTGAAACGGAAGATGAAAAAATAATTGGGGATGCTACTTTACATATGAGGGTTTTTGGCTGGACAAGACATGTTGGTGAGATTAGAATAGTTACTGACAGAGAATATCGAAGACAGCATCTTGGTTTTTTACTGGCAAAAGAGATATTCCATCTTGCTATGAGTTTAAAGCTTGAAAAAGTTATTGCTGAAATGATGGAAAATCAACATTCTGCAATCAAGGTATTTAAAGCTTTGGGTTTTAAAAAAGAAGCTGTCTTCAAAAATCATGTAATGGACCTTGAAGGAGACAAGCATAATTTAGTTGTGATGAGTCAAAATGTTACTTCCCTATGGGAGAAAATAGGAGACATTATTGAGGAAAGTTATAGAGATATGTCAGGTGCCTAAAAAATTATTTGTTTTAGTAAAAAAATCTCTTATATTAAATTACAGGTACAAAAATATGATGCAACGGCAAAAATAATTTTTTTAAAATATCATATCAATACTATTGAATTTGATAAATCAAATTCTTTTCTGTTCAAAATATTAGATTTTTAGACTTTTTGCCGCTGCATCAAATATAATGCAATATATATATTTTAATAATTTAAGGAGGAAAGTGTGACTGAGGAAAAAAATAATAAAAAGAACCTCCTATCGAGGAGAGGTTTTCTTAAAGGAGTAAGCAAGGGTGCTGTAACCGCAGCCGTTATTCCCACTTCAATTGCCTCAGCAGAAGCTAAAAAAAATGTTCCCGATGAAAATGACGGTGTGGATAACGGTGCTGTAAATTTAATTGTAAATGGCAAAAGTTACAAGATTGAGGTGGAAGCAAGAGAAACACTTGCAGATACCTTGAGAAAGCGATTAGACTTTACCGGAACAAAAATTTTATGTAATCTTGGTTCCTGTGGTGCCTGTACTGTTCTTTTAGAAGGAATTCCTATTTCTTCATGTATAACATTAACAATGGATGTTAATAATAAGAAAATTACTACAATTGAAGGTTTAGCTTCTAATGGGAAATTGCATCCTGTACAGGAATCTTTTATAGAAAAGGATGGTATGCAATGTGGATTTTGCACACCCGGTCAAATTATGTCAGCCGTTGCTCTCTTAGATAAGAATCCAAATCCCACAATAGAAGAAGTAAAACTTGGAATGTCAGGAAACCTGTGCAGATGCGGCGCCTATCCAAAAATATTTGAATCGGTGCTCACTTCAGCACAAAAAGGAGGGAGGTGATTGTTATGCGAAGAAATTTTAAAAATACAAAAATATTAAATATAGAAACAGATTATGAGGGTGAAGTTAATAATGTTAATACTGCTGAAGTTCCGGAATTTAACGTGAATCCGATACCTAAAGATAAAAAACTGAATATTATCAATACAAAAGTTTCCCGCATTGACGGTGAAGAAAAAGTAACCGGAAAAGCAAAATATACAATGGATATTAATTTACCCGGAATGCTTTATGCAAAAATATTACGGAGTCCGCTTCCTCATGCAAATATCCTGAATATAGATTTAAGCCGAGCTGAAAAGCATCCCGGTGTGAAAGCAGTATTAAATTTGGATAAAAAAGTTGTAAGTTATATCGGGGATGAAATTGCAGGTGTTGCAGCAACAACTGAGGAAATTGCTGAAGAGGCGCTCGAGCTAATCAGAGTAGAATATAATAAACTGCCTTTTACGGTTGATATGGATGAAGCTATGGAGCAGGGGGCTCCTCTGGTTAGAACTGAAGGAAATATTTCTGAACCGAGAATCAGAGAACGAGGGGATATTGAAAAAGGTTTTAAAGAGGCAGACGTTATTGTAGAAAGCACATTTAGAACACAGGTTGAAGTTCATAATCCTGCTGAGGTGCACTGCAGCGTAGCCAAGTGGGATGGTGAAAAATTAACTGTCTGGGAAACAACACAGGGAGTTCACAATGCTAAAAGTTCTCTTACTAAAGCTCTCGATATTCCGGAAAGCAATATAAAAGTAATATGCCATCACATGGGTGGAGGTTTCGGCGGTAAAATAGCTTTAAGTGTTCATACAGTTATCGCTGCGAGATTAGCAAGGTTAGCTAATTCACCGGTGAAGGTTGTACTGACAAGAGAAGAGGAGTCATATTGCGTGGGAAATCGACCTGCTACATTTCAGACTGTAAAAGGGGGCGTTAAGAAGGATGGAACAATAACCGCCTTTTATTACAAATCATATAATAATGGCGGATTAGGCGGAGGCGGGAGCAATGCAGCACCGATCTGGGATATGTATCAATGTCCAAACTGTTACATCGAAGACATAAGTGTATATACCAATACTAATTCATCCCGTCCTATGAGAGCCCCGGGTTATCCACAGGGGACGTTTTCATTGGATGCATTAATAGATGAGTTGGCAGAAAAAATTAATATGGACCCACTTGAACTTAGAATGAAGAACTATACAACCAAGAATAGGGGTGATACCGGAGTTCCTTATTCGAGCAAAGGGCTTGACAAGTGTTACAAATTAGGGGCTGAAGCTATAGGATGGAATAGAAGAAATAAAACACCCGGTATCGGTAAAAGTCCTTTTAAAAAGGGAATAGGGATGGCAACTCAGATATGGGGAGGGTCAGGACGTCACGGTACACAAATAGATATGAGGCTATTAAGAGATGGAATTTTAGAGCTAAGATGCGGAACTCAGGATATAGGAACCGGAACATATACAATTATTGCACAGGTTATTGCAGAAGAGCTTGGAATAGATGTCAAAGATATAAAAGTCAATATAGGTGATACTGATTTTCCTTATTCGGGTGTCAGCGGCGGAAGTCAGACTGCCGCTTCCGTATGCCCTGCAATTAGAGCAGGTGCTTTTGACATTAAGGGTAAATTGTTCGCAATCGCAGGACCTCTTTTAGGTGTTAATCCTGAAGAACTTGAGGTTGGTGATAATAAAATATTTGCAAAAAATGATAATTCAAAAAGTATAAGTTTTAAGGAAGCCTGTAAACACATAACAGAAGGAATGTTAACGACAAATAATACCAGGGTGCCAAATCCTGAGGGATATGCTTTTAATTCATTTGGAGCGCATTTTGCAGAAGTAGAGGTCAATACGCTAACCGGTCAGATAAAAGTACTCCGGCATGTTGCAGCACATGAATTTGGAAGATGCATAAATCTTCTCACATCTGAAAATCAAATTGACGGAGGGACTATTCAGGGAATAAGTTACGCATTGTTTGAAGAAAGAATAATGGATAAACAAATCGGTAAAATGATAAATTCAAATTTTTATGATTACAAAATTCCCACTTCAATGGATGTTCCGAAGATAGAGCCGATTATTATCGATTCTGTTGACCCTGTATTAAATAATCTTGGCATGAAAGGACTTGGAGAACCTCCGAGAATACCCTCTCATGCGGCTATAGTTAATGCCGTTTATAATGCAGCGGGAGTCTGGATCAGGGACCTTCCAATGACGCCTGATAAAGTACTTGCAGCTTTAGAAAAAGGAAAGGAGGGATAGAAAAATGAAAAATTTCAAGTATGTTAATCCAAAATCCGTACAAAGTGCAGTAGCTTCTCTCGGGAATGACTGGAATAATGCAGTAGTGAAAGGGGGAGGAACTGACCTTTTAGGTGAAATGAAAAATATGCTTATAACCCCTGAAAAGGTAGTTAATCTCAGTAATATAGCTGCTCTTAAATTTATAAAATCGACACCCAATGGCGATTTGAGTATAGGTGCCGCTGCAACGATTGCTGAAATTTCCAAATCTTCGGTCATTAAGGAAAAGTATCCCGCTCTAACACAAGCGGCTTCTAAAGTTGCAAGCCCCCAGCTTAGAAACGTGGGTACTATCGGTGGGAATTTATGCCAGAGACCAAGATGCTGGTATTACAGAGATAAAAGTATTTTATGTCTCAAGAAGGGCGGTTCGCAGTGTTTTGCATTTACAGGGGAAAACAAATATCACTGCATACTTGGCGGAGGTCCATGTTTTATTGTCTATCCTTCTGATATGGCACCTGCACTTATATCATGCGGCGCAAAAATAAAGATACTTGGCAAAAGTGGTGAAAGGGAGTTAGAATTGCAAAAATTTTATGTTTTGCCCAGAGAAAATCTAATGCGGGAAAATGTTCTAAAACCGGATGAAATTGTTACTGAAATTATTGTTCCGAAACCAAATGCAAATACAAAAAGTATTTATATTAAACAGGGTGTTAGAGAAACATTTGATTTTTCAATTTGCAGCGCTGCTGTTTCTATGAGCTTGAATGGATTAAAATGTAACGATGTCAGAATTGTTTTAGGAGGTGCAGCCCCGATTCCCTGGCGTTCAACCAAGGCTGAAAATCAATTAGAGGGAAAAATAATATCAGAAAATATTGTAGAATCTGCTGCAAAAGTTGCTGTGAGCGATGCTCAACCTATGAATGATAATAGATATAAAATCAAACTGTTTCAAAATATAATTAAAAAAGCAATACTTGACGTAACAAAAAACTAATTAATTTTCAGATTTAGACCACCGATTACACTGATTATAATGATTTCACAGATTAAGAAATCTAGATTTATTGCAAAAGCATAACATATTTTCATCTATCCGGTGCTCCGAAAGAGCATGAACGTTTAGATATAAAAAATTATTTATTTTTTAAAAAAAGTTATTTTTTATAAATTGTTGTTTATCAAACAAATTTTTCTTGATTAATTAATATTTTAATATTAAATTTGCAAATTATATTTAAATATTATCTATTATCCGGAGGTATAACTAATGGTCGAAGTAGCTGCAAACTTATCTAATATTATTTATTGGGGAGATGTTAACGAAGAAAAATCCAAATCTCCTACGAAATTAGATTATGATATCCTGCTTAATTTCTCTTATAAAGATAAATTAGCTCCCATTGTTAATCCCGATGACGTTGTTTCAGTCATATTTGATGCAGATAAAGAAAGCATTGAATGTGAACCACTTTATGAAGGAGTTAATGAATACAAAATAAAAGACCAAAAAAAGGTTGCTGAAGTAATAAAAGGTCTGGAATATACATTAATAAAATTATATGGAAAAGATTTTGATTTGGACGAAATTAAAAAAAGGCTGCAAGCTTCAAAGGCAAGTAATAAAAAGGCTAACCTATCGCTTGAAATACCTGATAGACCAAAAAAGATTGATGAGAAAACTCTCAGGAATTTTAGATATAAATATTCTGAAGAAGAGCAAATTAATGATGATTCCCTAACTACAAAAAATACAATTAAATCAATCATAAGAGGTTTTTTCTACTTAGTTGTTGCCGCAGTAGTTATAATATTTATGTCTTATGAAATCTTTTTTACTAAGTTTCAAAATGTTACACTGCCAACAGAGAATTTTATTGCGAAAAAAGGGAACTTAGTCGGATATGACGCAAATGGTGTTTTGACTTTATTTATGTTTTCAGATCCGGTAGATGGTTTGGGTGTTGATGAGAGAGCAATGCTTTTTATACCCGAATTAGTTGATGTTACAGATAGGATTATAGTTGAAAAAGCAACGGATTCTCTGGAAAATGTGCTTTATGAAAAAGGTGCAAGTCAAGTAGAATACAGTTCATATATTGAAGGATACAGCTATGTCAAAGCAAATTTATTTAAGTTTGATACTTATAAAAATAGAACAGCAGGTGAAGCTGATTGGGACCAGTATGGACAATTGGGTACAGGAAAGGCAAAACAAATAATGATAAGGGCAAGAATAGTAGAGATGGAAGACGGATATTATCTTTCTTTGGGAAGTGGTTTCGCGAAGTTAGGTGATATAGCTGAAGAAGGAGAAAGATTTTATGATCAGTTGATGGACAGCGAAAGTTACATTACTTCAATATTTTCATTGATAACCGGAAGACCGGTCTATGTTTATGGTCAGGTCGAAAAGACATTTACTCCCAAAGAAGGTAGAAATAATAAAGATAAAAAATTGTTTGTGTTTAAAGTAACGTATGTTAGGTCAAGAGCATCCTAAACATAAATATGAAAAATTGACACTTTTATAAACTTATAACTATAGCCAATAGGAGTAGTAAGGGATTACCTATTGGCTATTTGTTTTTTAGGAGGAGTATAACAAATGAAAAAGGTTATTACATTTATTTTTTTATTTATATTTTGTATTTCATTTCTTTCAATGTCTAATGATAAAAATTCAAAAAAAATCATATCTCAAAAGACAGATAAAATGAAAGATGAAATTATTTCTGTAAGGCGGCATCTACATATGTATCCTGAGCTGTCCACTATGGAATATAAGACTTCTGAGTATGTAGCAGAAATTCTTGGCAAACTTGGTCTGGAGGTCAAAAAAGGAATTGCACATACAGGAGTAACAGGTCTGTTAAAAGGGAAAAATTCAGGATTGACCGTTGGTATAAGAGCCGATATGGATGCATTGCCTATACAGGAAATAAATGATATACCGTATGCTTCTAAAAATGCAAATGTAATGCATGCCTGCGGGCACGATATTCATATGTCTGTTGCACTTGGGACAGCTATGGTGTTAAGTGAAATGAAAAATGAGCTCAATGGAAATATAAAGTTTATATTTCAACCCGCAGAAGAGGGCGGACGTGTGGGGGAAGAACATGGAGCTGCTCTTATGATAAAGGAAGGAGTTCTTGAAAACCCAAATGTCTCTGCAATCTTTGGACTTCATGCTTTCCCTGACCTTGAAGCCGGAACAATCGGATATAATATGGATAATGCAATGGCAAATGTTGATAGATTTTATGTTGTGGTGAAGGGTAAAAGGTCTCACGGTGCATATCCATGGGAGAGCATAGATCCTGTAGTGACAGCATCTCAAATAATTTTAGGTTGGCAGACTATTATCAGCAGACAAATAGATATCCGCAGTCCGGCAGTACTTTCCGTAGGAATTTTTGAAATATTAGGCGAAAGCGGCAGGTTTAATATTATACCGGAAAAAGTCAGATTAATAGGAACGGTAAGAACCTTAAGTTCTGAAACAAGGCGACAGGTTGAAATAAAAATGAAAAGAATATGTGAAAACATTGCTGAGGCAAATGGTGCCGAGATTGAATCGTTCGATTATACTCCCGGCAGTTCTGTTTTGATTAATGATAGTGAATTAGTAAAAAAGACTCTCCCAATAATGAAAGATGTGATTGGCAGCGAAAATGTGTTATTGAAAAAACCATCTATGGGGGGAGAAGATTTTTCAAATTATTTGAAAGAAATTTCGGGATTCTTTTTCTGGCTGGGAATAAGAAACGAGGAAAAAGGAATTACTCCTACAGCATTACATACTGCCGATTTTATGGTTGATGAAGATGCGATTATAGTCGGCGTAAAGGTAATGGCTAATATACTTGTTGATTATTTGGATAGGGAAGGGAAATAAAAAAAAAGGGACAAAGGCACAGAGGCACAAAGGCACAAAGTATGAAGGATCAGTTCGCGAACCGCCCTTACATACACAGTATGTAAAATTAGGTGGGAAATAAGTTAAGATTTTTTATTCAAACTTTAATTTATTTAAATCTTACAGAATTTATCAATCCAAATGCTAAGCTACAATATATTTCATAGCTAAACGCTCATAATTAATTGCATTACAATATTTTTTCAAGTAAATCAGTTAATTCTTCTTCAGTAAAAAGTTTTGGATTGGCTTTTAAATTGCCCTTACCAGCTTTCTGCACAATTTCTGAAATTGAATCTCTATTGATTCTGTATTCTTTCAGGTTTTCCGGAATGTTTAATTTAAAACAGAGGTCGGTTATGTAATCAATTATAAAATATGCCGCATCCTTATCTGAACTAAAATATCTACCGCTTACAGCTCTCCCTATATCTGCAAATCTTTCTATATTATAAGAGATATTTTCCTTAATAATTACAGGCAGTAAAACAGCACAAATCTTACCATGAGGAATGGAGAAGGCGCCTAAAGAGGATGCCAATCCATGGACAGCCCCTAATCCTGCATTTGCCAGTGCAAGCCCGCTTAACAGGCTGGCAAGAAGCATATCTTCTCTTGCCTTTATATCACTCCCGTCATTATAAGATTTTAACAGCGACTTCCCTGTAAGCTTGATTCCATAAATAGCCAATGCTGAAGTCATAGGCTGAGCTTTTTTCGATGTATATGCTTCTATAAGCTGTGTTAGAGCATCCATTCCGCTGTATGAGGTTTGTTCTTTTGAAAGATTGACAGTTAATTCTGCATCGGCAAGGGCAATGTCGGGAATCAGATAAGGACTTCTCATACTTCTTTTAACATTTTTTTCTTTAGAATATATAACGGCATTTTTGGTAACTTCCGCACCGGTTCCGGAAGTTGTCGGAACGGCAATATAGGGAAGAGAAGGTTTTAATATTTCTGCTGTACCTATACCCTCCAAATAGTCCGAAACAGAACCATTATTAGTCAAATTTGTTAGAATACCTGAAACTGCCTTTCCCGTATCGATAACGCTTCCACCTCCGATACCTATAACTGTATCTGTATGATTTTTAAAACCGATTTCAGCAATTTTATCAACTGTTTCTGTATCCGGTTCCCGGTTTATTTCATCGAACAATGTATATTCGATATTATTCTTATTAAGTTCATTATGTAAAAATTTAAAATTCCCGCTGTTTTTAAAAGAATTTTTACCTGTAATAACAAGTGCCTTTTTTCCAAAATTGGAAACAAGTATCCCTATTTTCTGAAAAACACCTTTACCGAAAATAATTCTTCCTGCAGAATAAAATTCAAAATTCATAAGAAAAACTGTATTAATTGTTATTTTTCGTTAATTACCCTTATTATCTTGCATTATTCATAAACTAATTTAAACGATTATTGGAAAATTGCAATAAATAAAAAGCAATCTTTGTGATAAATAGTAATTTTGAGAAAAAAATATTTTGTTGGATTTTATTTATATTAAACTTATATTTAAAAAAGAAAAAAACCACTGATTACACAGATAACACTGAGTAAGAGAGAGGAAAAATATAAAATAAATATTATCATTTTTTACAAAATTTATAGTTTGATATAAAATAGTTATAATTTTTGTTTTTTTAATCTGTGAAATCTGAATAATCCGCGGTTGAAATATTTTCTTTTTCTTTGCGTCTATGCGGTGAAAAATTTGAGAAACTATTGAGGAATTGAAAAATGAACAAGTTCAAAAAAGTAAATGTAGGTTTAATAGGTTGTGGAACAATCGGCAGCGGGGTAGTAAAGCTAATCAGAAGTGGAGTTTCCAGGAAGTATGGAGTTAAAATTAATCTTAAAACGATTGCTGACATAAAAAAGAAAATAAAAAAATATCCCGATATTGATTATACAACAAAAGCTGATAAAATTATTAATGATCCTGAAATTGACATAGTGGTCGAATTAATTGGAGGTTATGAACCTGCTTTAAATTACATTTTACGCTCTTTTGGAAATAAAAAACATGTTGTTTCCGCAAATAAAGCTGTTCTTTCTGAATTTGCTCCTAAAATATTTAATGAAGCAAAAAAAAATAATGTCTGCTTAGGGTATGAAGCAAGTGTGTGTGGAAGTATTCCTGTTGTTAACATATTACTTGAAAGTATTCCTACAAATATAAAATATATAATAGGAATAGTAAATGGCAGTACTAATTATATCCTGACAAAGATGAAAGAAAAAGATTACAGCAAAGCACTTAAGGAAGCTCAGGATAAAGGATTTGCAGAGAAGGATCCATCATTTGACGTAAATGGATTGGACTCAGCACAGAAGCTGTCAATTTTATCTTTAATTTCTGCTGGAAAATATATAAAACCAAGTCAGATATACATCGAGGGAATTACAAATATTACTAAAGAAGACCTTGAATACGCAAATGAACTGGGATATACTATTAAACTGCTTGCAATAGCAAGGTTGTCAAAAATACCCGAACTGAGAGTACATCCGACATTTGTACCGGGAACTCATGTTTTATCATCTGTTGAGTATGAGAACAATGCCGTTTATGTTATTGGTGAAGCTATCGATGCTCAAATGTATACCGGTAAAGGTGCCGGAATGATGCCTACTGCTAATGCCGTACTCAGTGACATTATTAACATTGCAAGAGAAAAAAACTATAATATTCCCGAATTTGAATATAAATCTGTTAAAGTAAAAGATTATAAAGATTTCATATTAAAATACTACCTGAAATTTTTAGTCGTTGACAAACCGGGTGTTCTTGCAAAAATTTGTAATATTCTTGGTGCTTACAATATCAGTATATCCTCGGTTATCCAAAAAGGTAAGGGGAAATACGTCCCGGTTGTAATGATGACGCATAAGTCAAAAGAAGGGGATATTTATAGGGCAATTAAAAAGATTGATAATCTTGATTGTATCAAGAGCAAAACCCGCTTTATCAGGGTTTTTAATATGTAAAAGAGTTTCGCATAAAATGAAATTATCAAATTAGAAGCCAGAAGTCAGGAGACAGAATTCAGAATGAAGAAAGAATTCCCGTTTAGCGAGATTAGCTGGTTTTCTTATTCTGACTTCTGAATTCTGTTTTTTCCTTCGTGGTTAAAAATACGTTAAATCAATATTCTATTTTTCAATTTTTTCGTAAACCATTTTTGATTCGCTTTCTCCTCTTGGAGTAGTTCGAGTTTGTTTCTCGATAAGAGTCTTGTCGTCCTCGGACAGGCTGTAAGAACTGATAGTTGTCATTGTACGTGATTGACCTTGAAAATTCATAATCGTTTTTGAAGTAATATCCAGAGATTTACCGTCTTCATTCCAATTTGCTTTCGCAATAACAACAGGTGGAGGCATATTTCTGCCGGCTCTTCCTCTGGAACCCATCATAGGGGATGATTCAATTTTAGTTTCTGCTGCTCCGATAGTAAGATTTATCTTTCTTGTTCTTTCGCCTCTTGTAGATTTAGAAATAGTAACAATTTCAATATTCTTGTCTTTTTGAGTTATGTTTAAGGTTGTTTCGGGCATTTGCCGGTCTCCTCTCATTTGAGGGAGTTCACTTTTTTCTTTTTTTAATTCCCAGCTACCGCTTAAGTTTGGTTTTTTCTGCGAATATACAGAAATTGAAAAAATTAGGAAAAACACTACTGTAAAAGAAATTATCTTTTTCATTTTGCCTCCTGATTGTTTAAAAAAGAGTTATAATACAAAAGAAAAATAAAAAACCACAGATTCATGAACTTGAAATGGATTACACGGATTGGAGATGGTGGAACTATAAGACTAAAATAAATTTCAGCAATTTATATTTCATAATCTGTAAATAGGTAATATAATCCTTAAAATCAAAGGTTATCTATTTTCTCTTTGATTTTTCTAATAATTATTTTAAGAGTTTTTATATTATTAAATACAAAATTTCATTTAAATCATTCAAAAAAACAACTTACAAGAATTATTTTTTCAAAATATCTTTTAGAGAAAAAAAATAATTTGCTATTTAAAATAAAAAATATATATTACAATAAATATAGTAT
>SDBU01008291.1_pt1 | contig 11847 bp, 10 predicted proteins | sample 2277071 | NCBI WGS metagenome assembly SDBU01 (sample SAMN10397929, study PRJNA504765) | marine sediment metagenome | isolation source: marine sediment core GS08_GC12, 126 cmbsf | place: Arctic Ocean: Gakkel Ridge, Loki's castle | collected 2008
TGGATATCGATTTTTTCAAAGACCACGGCCTGATGCTCTCCAAAGCCGAAGACATCGAGCTTGTTGGCGATTACACTGACATTGAGAATATAGACATCCTCGGAGATAAATCAGACTACGGCGGCAGCTACCCCTTCGACCTTTATCCGGAGTTTCCGCGGGATGTTACCATCATCAAGGGAAAAGATATGGCCTGCCCGGAAGGCTGTGTCAACAATCCGCTCACACTTCTGCAGGTACTGTCGTATGATTTCAACGGAAGGAGCGGATGGTCCCTGTTGATGGGGAAAGGATTTGATCCTGCGGAGATCGAGGGACTCAGTGGCCCCGTACTCATAGTCGGAAAATGCGCCATCGAGGAGGTCTCCCAGAGACTGATAGACCGGCTGGGGAGGCGAAAGGTATACCTGAGCGGTGAGTGCAACGACCTGCGGGCGACGACGGAGGCGATGTGCCACCTGACGAAGGTGAACCCGATGAGGTTCATCCACATAAACCCCGTTACCTTGCTCGCAATACTCATTCAGGCGAACCTGAACGGCACTCAGGCAAAACTGGTGAACCCCGCCTGCTTTATCCTCAAGCTGCGATAACCCCGACCTTCCTTAAGCCGTTCGTGGTGAGCCCTTCGGTTCCACTCAGAACAGGCCCGCCGAACCACGAACGGCCCCTCGACGGGCTCAGCATGGTAGGGTGGGTGGAATGAAATGGAACCCACCAACCTAAAGGTGGCTTACAAAGCGTGGTGGGTTGCGCTGCGCTTCACCCACCCTACGTTAATGTCATTGCGAGGAGCATGGCGACGAAGCAATCTCAGAGCCGTGTAGATAAAAAAGGCGTTGCGATTGCTTCGCTCCGCTCGCAATGACAGCCAATTACCGCAACTCATAATGGGCTGGGTCTTTATACTGACCTCAAAGCCAAAGAACCGTTTTCGGGTACTCCCCCTTGCTTGAAGCCGCCTGTTTGTATTAGAATTCCTACTAACTTTTAGAATAGAGGGCGGAAATATGGAACATGCACGTAATCTCGACAGGGATAAACTGGCAGACGAGGAGACCTGTCTGATCGCCCCGTGCGGGATTTACTGCGGAGCCTGCGATATGATGCTGGGCAGGAGCAGGGAGCAGGCACGGGAGATGTACAGGATTCTCAATGGCTTTAACTTCGCGGATGTCGGCCCTTTCTTCATGGGAACAGAGCAGGAGAAGGTAACGGACTTCCTGAAAATACTGGAGCAATGGAGCACGGGGGATAAATGCCCCGGCTGCCTGGCAGGAGGAGGTAATCCGGCATGTCCAATTAAAACTTGCTCCAATGAGCATGGCTTTCTGACCTGTGCCGAGTGCGAGGGCATGCCCTGTAAGCGAAGCGCAGAAAATGAAAATCTGTTCCAGGATGCGGCTGGTTTTTTGGAGCTAATCACGAAAAGGTACGCCAGTTGGAATATCAGGAACCTTGAGCGAATAAAAGAAGTCGGATACCGTCAATTCATTGACGAGATGCAGGAAAAGGTTAAAGACGGGCTTATGACTAGTGATGTGATATCAGATGAGATGGTCTTTACTGAAGCCTTTAAAAAGCTGCAGGGACAGTAGCAGCTGCAGCCCTGGGAAGCTGGTATTTTCCTCTGCTCGCTGTGGATGATAACATCACACCGGGAGGACGTGCGCACTTCTCGATTTCTTGTGTCAGCATACGTATCGCAGTAGAATATCACAAGACACTTAAAAAAATAGAACGGCGTGCAGGCAAATCTCAGCGAGGGGGAGAGGCAATGGAAGGAGAATTCTTCAAAGGTGTAATGCAGCTTGAGGTCAAGGCAGGGGCTTTCAAGGGGAAGGTGCCCATATTCTACTATGACAACACCTCTATGACGGCCATCTTCACGGCGTCCACCGCTAAAGTGAGGCAGCACCTGCCCCACCCGGATATGAATCTAATCGAGTTTGTGCCCGGGCGATGCCTGGTGGCGTTCACCGCCTTCGAGTACCGCAGGACCGACATCGACCCCTACAACGAGTTCAGCATCGCCTGCCTGGTCAGGTTCAGGCAGATACAGATTCCGGGCATCTCGGTCGCACGGCAGATGCTGACGCGGTGCTTCTCCGCATATGTCTGGCACCTTCCCGTGACCACGGAGATCGCCAGGGCCGGAGGCGTGGAGCTCTACGGATACCCCAAGTTCATCGGGGACATCGAATTCCAGAGAGACGATGAATGGATACAGTGCAGCCTGGCCGAAAAGGGCAGTGAGATCCTGAGGCTGAGGGGCAGAGCCCTGCCGACCTCAAAGGGGAAGCCCATGAGGTATGTTACCTACTCGGTAAAAGACGGAATACCCCTGGTGACGAACGTGTGGGTGAACCCCTTCGACTTCGCGCAGAGCACCAACAGGAGCCACGCCGAAATTGAGATCGGGACCGGCCACGAGATATGCGACGAGTTGAGGGGCATCGGCCTCAGCACAAGGCCCATAATATACCAGTACAGCCCTGCCAATGAGGCGATTCTCTTCGCCGGCAGGAACCTGATGGACAGGTGACAGCGCTTTCCGCAGGGCACAGCCTTTTACAGACGCGCCCGCGGGCGTCACCAGAAAGACAGGATGCGCCTCAACGGCCTCTCAAGTAATAGCTCGGCCCGCACGAGGCTGTCCGAGAACCTTATAACCGGGGGCAACACCGAACCCGAACGGCTTGCCAGCTTGAGCGCCGGGCCGGAGCCCGGAATTACCAGCTTCGCGACGAGCGGCGCAGAAAGCCTGACAAACGGGGCTGATATGGCTGCCCAGAATGACAAAAGCACCGTTGCCAGTTTGGATTCGGCAATATGTCCCAGGAGTTTTATCATGTCGGGCAGTACAGGCGACAGGCCCTCCACCGTTTTGACCAGGCTATCCCGCGTCTCGGGGCGAGACACGACAGACTTCAGGAATCCTCTGGGCAGCGCACCCAGGACCGGGTCCAATATCTTCAGCGCGGGCAGCACAATCGGCGCCAGTCTCACCTTCTCCAGTTCATCCAGCATTTCCACTATTGTTGCCATATCTAAACCCCCATGGACTCCGCAACCAGTTCAGTTATATCCTTGACTTCGATCGTCTCCCTCGCTTCTCCGAGTACGTCCATAAAATGCGTCTTGCAGAACGGGCACGACGACGCCAGGGTGACCGCGCCGGTCTCCTTTATCAAGGGGACTTTAGCAGCCCCGATGGCCAGCGCAAGCTCCGGGTTTGAATCCTTCAGGCCTCCGCCCGCACCACAGCACCATGCCGCGTGCTGGGTGGGATACATCTCGACCAGCTCAACGCCGGGGATCGCTTTCAAGATGTCTCTGGGCTCATCGTAGACCCCCATCACCCTTCCCAGATGGCAGGGGTCGTGATAGGTCACTTTACTGTCGATCCGGCGTTTGAGCTTTATCTTCCCCGCTTTAATTAACTGAGCCACCAGCTCGCTTATGTGCAGGACCTTGAACGGAAGGTCCCCCGCGACTTTGGGCCAGTCCCTGCTTATCGCCATGTAACCCTCGGCACACGCGGTGACAAGGCGCCTGACATTCTTTTCTTTCAGCAAATCCACGTTGTGCCTGATCATCTTCTCCGCTGCATCCACATTCCCCGCCCTGAGCAGTGGCGACCCGCAGCACCATTCGCCGGGGAGGACAGCGTAGTCGATTCCCGCACCCTTCAATATCTTCGCGCTCGACAGGGCTATTTCCTGTTTCCTGTAGGCGGCGTTACAGCCAACGAAGAGAACTGTGTCAGCGGTTTGGGGAAGGTCGAGACCTTCCGCCCATCTCACCCTGTCAGCGTGCGGTTCCCCGTAGGGGTTGTGGTTTTCTTCAGCGCTCGCGGCTATCTTCTTGATCGCCTCCGGCTGCAGCCCGAGATCAACGCAATCCGCACGCATAGCCTCCAGGATTCCCACCGAGAGAACGGGGTCTAACGACGCGCCGAACGCGTTCATGATCGGAGGCACAACGGTCTTGAGAGCGGTTCCTCCCATCTGGGCCACCAGATTGCCAAAGGGCTTACATATCTCCTCACAGGCAGCACACGTAGTGCAGTTATAGATGCAGTCGGCGACTTCTCTGGAATATTTGAGTGTTCCGTTCAGCAGATAGAAGGCTATCGTGTTGTGGCCTCGCGCCGAGCTGTCCTCGAACCTGAGCTGTTCGTAGACCGGGCATACTCTGTAGAACCCGGCCTCGTCACTGACGGTCTGCGTGCACATCGAGCAGTGATTGCAAAACCACGCTTCCTGTTTGCATTCTTCCAGTCTCATTCGCCCTCCTCAAGGCCGAGCCCCAGGACGCCCGGATTCATTATGTTGTTGGGATCCAGGGTTTTCTTGATCGCCTTCATGAACGCAATATATTCGGGTTTGAATCTTTTCGTCAGAAATTGACTCTCCTTTCCAATCCGGTACAGCGCTGCATAACCGGTGTCCATGTAGGACTCCACTATCTCGTTATACATGTCTTGAGCTTGTTTGACCTTTTCAGGGTCCATGAAGTTAGCAGGCGTCATTGCAAATGTATTGGAAATCCCGCCTCTGCCAAGAATTTGAGCGAAAAGGAAGAAGTGCTCAGCCCCTATTAAAGGTACAGAGCCGCTTAATGCATCTTCGTTTTTTTGCATGATTTCTAATGCCTTACCCACTACTTTCTGCCATTGAGGGAGATGGGCTATCGAACAGGTATCACTGCCATTTGGCCCCATGACTTTACCAAATGTTCCCCCTCCCATCCACTCTGTCTCATTTTTTATTGATATGCCCAGAGCGCGAGTTAATCCTGCCACTGGTAAAGCTATGCCACCGAACTCTTTTGCCATTTTGTCTATGGCCTTTTTTTGTTCTTTAAATATGCCTTTGTCATAGGCCTCGGTGGCAAAAATGGCAATATCTCTCTCTCCCACCAGCGGGGCAATGATTTTTTTTATAGAATCAGGAAGAGTGTAATAAGCAATACCCCACAGGTCCGTGACGTAACCGTGCCATTCCAGCTTGAATACGAATTTAAGCTGGGAATCCGTATCGGGGAAGGTATAAGCGAGGGTATCGGAGAACTCAGGAATTGGGTACGTTCTCATAGTGAATTCTGTTATTACCCCGAACGCTCCGGCGCTTCCCAAGAATATGCCGACAAGGTCTGGGCCGTTGCAATATCTGTAATACCAGTCCTTCACCCTGGTGTTTGCCAGGGAGCCGGTCTCTATAATATCCCCGTTCGGCAGAACCACCTGCAGATTCAGGATATTCTCATTAAGCCACCCATACTTCGGGCTGTTTATGGAGAAACAGTTACCGCCAATTCCCCCTCCCAGCGAAGCTCCAAGGAAACCATGGGGCCCTCGAACGCCGGAAGTAACGCCCTTCTTTGCAAGCTCATGGTGCAGTTCCCCCCACCTTATTCCGGGCTGAACTCTCACCGCGTTTAATCCTTCCTGAAAATCGAGGACACGGTTCATATCCGTCATATCGAGGATCACGCCGCCTGTTTTCTTAAGAGGAGTTGCGGCACCCGTCATGTCCCCGCCTCCACCCCTGGCTATGAGAGGAACTTTATGCCTGTTTGCCAGTTTAACAATTTTCGAGACTTCGTCGGCAGAATGAGGTTTGACCACTAAATCAGGGGGCCCATATTTATCAGACAGGGGATGAAAGAAGGTACCGGCAAAATCCTCTATTGCGTAGGTCCACCTGGTGACATCATCTGCTCTTACAAACTTTTCCCCAACTATTCCTTCAAAATCCCTGGCCAGCTTTTTTCTTTCAGCTTCTTTCATATTCTCTCCCCTGATAAAGAGTATCTCCCAAGAGCAGGTCAATACAGAGAGGACGGGGGAAAGCTATCTCCTGCTCTCAACCCCCGCCCTTGAATTGAAACTCACGCCACTAAAACCTGAATAACTCACATTCGGGTCATTTCTTCCCTTGTGCTCGCCGCCACTCGATATATAGCCTTGTTCCCTCCTCCATCGGAACCTTGGGCTCCCATCCCAGCTCCTCTCTGGCTTTTGTACCGTCGAGGTACAATCCCTTGTTGAGAAACTTCAGCGCGGAACGTGTCAGGTACGGCATTTCCTTCACGCGGCGCAGCCTCGCCCACCCCTCCATGAGCGAACACCAGGCGTAGCCCACAGCGTATGGAATGGTTACCTGGCGCTTCTTCGAACCCACGGCCTGGACCATGGCCGCTGCAAAGTCTTTCAATCTTATCTCGTGATTGGCAGACACGTTATACACCTGTCCTTCCGCCCGGTCACTCGTTGCTGCCATGATAATTATGTCAACAGCATCTGAGACATAGATAACGCTGTATCTGGGATTCAAGTCCCCAGGCCATACGATAATAGGCATTGATATTTGACGAAAGACCCGGTCAGCGAGCAGCCTGTCCCTCGGCCCATATATCACCCCTATCCTGATCATCGAGACCGGGATTTTGCCCTGCTTGTGGTATTCGAACGCTAAATCTTCCGCCTTCAGCTTGGCATAGTCATAGTAGGAATCCGGCCCGAAGACCACGTAGCGAGTTGTGGATTCACAGGCAGGGGTATCCCCCTCGCAGTGCTTGCCGTGGACAGTGCCGGTGCTGACGTGGAGAAAACGCGATACTCCAGCCTCAGCGCTGGCTTTGAGCATGTTCTCGGTGCCTGTCACGATCGCCGAGTGAAAATATTCCCACGTCCCCCAGCCCGGAGTAACCCTCGCCGCGGCGTGATATACTACGTCAACGCCTTCGACTGCGGGCCGCAGGCTGTCATAGTCCTCGATGTCACCGGTAACTATCTCGGCCGACGTAGTCTTCAAATGACTGATGTCCGAGGAACTCCGGGCCAGGGCACGCACTTCGTGCCCCTGCTCCAGCAATTGCTCCACCAGGTGACTTCCCAAAAATCCCGTGCCCCCTGTAACCAGCGTCTTCATATTACTCCTGTCCACCGATAAAAATAGCGCCTGAGTCAGACCGCCTCAGAGTCTTTCCGCCAAGAAACGGCCCGAGAGCCGCATTGCCCGCAGCGATAGGCTGTAGCTTATCATACAGGGACAATCAGCGTCAACATGCCCGACACGCGTCGCCGCATGGAGGCACGCCGGCCTCGCTCACCAAGCACGGTTGAGGGGAAGGGAGCCAGTGAGCTATTTGAGGTAACCGGCCAGCGATAACCTTCCCTCTCATCTCAATCTGTTATATAATCTTGTCTCCAGAACAATCGGGATAGCAAGAGAAATGTGGAGTTTGAAATGGAAAAAAAGAAAGTTCTTTTGACCGGTGCATCGGGCTCTATGGGCGGCGAAGCCTTCACAGAGCTGCTGCGCAGAAGAGACAAGTATGACATCGTAATCTTGCTCAGACCCTCCGCCAAGAACAAGAAGGCTTTCGCTCAATACGAGGGGCAGGCAGGACTGAAGATCGTCTGGGGAGATCTGCGCAACTTCGATGACGTGCTCGAGGCCGTTAACGGAGTTGACCACGTTCTCCATCCCGCAGCAATGATCGCCCCGGAGGCAGACCATAACCCACCACTCTGTAAAAGTATAAACTGCGGCTCTATCGAGAACATAATAGCTGCGATCAAGCAGCAGCCAGACAATGGCGACAACGTACGGCTCGCCAATGTCTGTTCCGTAGCTGCATATGGAGACAGGCTGCCACCCATTCACATGGTCAGGGTTGGCGACCCTCTGAAACCGAGCATTGGCGACTTCTATGCCACGACGAAAATTGCCGCTGAGAGAACTGTTATCGAGTCAGGTCTGAAATACTGGGCCTCGATGCGGCAGACCTATATCGCCATCCCGGACGCATTATCCCTCATGGACCCGATCATGTTCCACCAGCCCGTTAACACCCACATCGAACTTATAACCGGCGAAGACGCAGGATACGGGCTGGTTCAAACCATTGAGGCCCCGGACGAGTTCTATGGCAGGGTATATAACATGGGAGGGGGCCCATCATGCAGAGTTGTATTTGGGGACTATATGGCGCGCATGATGAAACTCTTCGGTCTGGGAGATTACAGAAAGATAATGTCCCTCAACTGGTATGCCATAAGGAACTTCCACTGCTGCTGGTACGAGGACAGCTGGGTCCTTAATGAGTATCTGGGGCACTGGCGACACTCGCTTGAGGACCATTACAGGCAGGTTGAAGAAGTCATCCCGTGGTATCTGAAGTTCGGAGGAAGAATAGCACCCGCCTTTATCGTCAAGGCGTTCATGAAGAGAATGGCTGACCCTTTGAAATGGATAAAAACCAACGATGTAGAGAAGATCAAGGCGTTTTTCGGCAGCCGCGAAGCATGGGAGAACATCCCTGACTGGGACCACTACGTTGACACAGATTCGGGCGAAGACACGTTGCGCACGATAGAGGATGCCAGGGAGCTGGCCGAATCGAGAGGCGGACAGTGTCTATCAGGGGAGTCCGGTGATATCAACGAAAAGCTCAGCTGGAGATGCGGCTTCGGTCACGAATGGGAAGCCTCCAAAAGGCTGCTCCAGGCAGGACACTGGTGTCCGGAATGCGCTGCCCCGCCCTGGGACTACGACTCTAAGGCCAAGGTCGACCCGGCCTTAGCCAAGATTTACTACAACAATCATGGCGAAAATGAATCCCAATTTGTTGAATACTTGTATTGCCCCAACGAATAATAACGACGAGAATTGAAAAAGGGTGATGTATTACTTTGCCTACGCCTCCAGCCTTAGCCAGAAGCAGATGCGCGAACGCTGCCCTGACTGCCAGCCTCTATTCAAAGCTATCCTGCCCAACTACACATTGATATTCGCAGGATGGAGAAGAAAGTGGCGAGGTGGGATTGCCACTATTAAGCCGTACAGGGACGAAAAGGTTTACGGAGCCGTCTATGAGATTTCAGAGCGATGCTTGAGGGTGCTGGACGAACATGAAGACTATCCCGCTATCTACGATCGGTTCAATGTGCTGGTGTTCAAAGAGGATGGCGAAGCGGTGGAAGCGATAACCTACATCAAGCGGGAGCAATCAGAGGAGACAAAGCCTTCACAGGAATACATAGAGGTGATCCGGCAGGGCTACAAAGACTGGGGAATAACTTAGGCCAGTCCGTTCGGCCCCAGCCAGCTTGCTGCTTTCACAATAGCTACCTGCGCCCAACGCGCCCAGCCCCGACAACATGTGAGCAACCAGGATTGTAATTAAGACCAACCAGCATCAACCAGCCCGTAGGCCCCGCATTGGGCAGCCTTGCTCACGTCAGGCACAAAACAGCCGCTACTTACTCTCCACAGGAGCAGTTATCTGCCGGTAGAGACTCGCCGAGAGTATAGTCATAAGCTCAGATATGCGCTCCTGCTCCGTCCACCTGATCATGCCCTCACTGAGCTCTGCCAGCACCTGTAACGCGTCCTCGGTTTCGATCTCATATAGAGCCAAGAACTTGCCCTGCCCTTCGGCAGGATTACCGCTTTCATACCGTGTAGCACGCTGTATCGCCGGAATACTCAGGACATCCGGCAGGTGTGTGTTGTCATACCAGTCGTTAAACTCTTTCTCCTGCGAAGGGTCGTTGCAGTTTGTCTCTACAGTGAGAAGCCATTTCTCCATCTCATCCCTCCTTCAAGTTATAGCCTGAAGATTCTACCACAACTCCAAGCAAATCGAAACTACTATATGAAAACGGGTTTATGCCCTGACATCGGAATATTCTGCAGGTAAGGAGTCCTGCCCAACACCTTAGCGCCACACCTCTTCCTACATTCTATTTTCCTGGGCATCTTCCATCGCCACTCGCTGCATGGCTTCTTTTTCACGCCGACCTGGATTTGTTGAAATAGTTAAGTCTGATATATATAATAGGGCTTGGGTAAAGAAAACTGGGGGCTAACATTCCCGGAATTCATTAACCATCCTTCTTCATAGGGCTACACCTGGTAGTCCTATGGTGCAAAGTGTCAGCGTTCCATAAAGAAGTAGTACTGAGCCACAAATGCTTGAGCGATTTCGTGAAGTCAACAACACCTTCCCCAAGACATCCGAGATTCTGGAGCACAAGGGCAAAAGCGGGTTGGTGTTTGGTTGGCTCTGCACTTATGTCCCTGAGGAAATCATACATGCTGCCGGCGCATTACCCATAAGGATCACAGGCCATCGCCAGGAGACAGAGCTCGAGGACGGCAGCGCTTACCTCTACGTCAATAACTGCTCTTTCTCGCGAAGCTGCTTGCAAATGGGCCTCAGGGGAGAATATGATTTCCTCGATGGTGTAGTGGGCGGTTCTACCTGTGACGGTGCTCGCCGCCTTTTCGATTTGTGGCGGCACTATATCGGAACGCAATTCCATCATGTACTTACAGTACCCCGCAAGTATACGCCGGAGGCACATACACTCTATTATCGTCAGGTCGTGCAGTTCAAGGAACATCTGGAGGAATTCCTGGGTATCCAGATAACGGACGAGAAGCTTCGTCAATCAATTGAGCTATATAATGAATCAAGAGCACTCCTCAAGAATCTCTATGAATTGCGGAAGCTCGATAACCCGCTTATCACTGGAGCGGAGACAATGGAGGTACTCGATGCCAGCTTCCGCATGCCCAAGGAGTTGTTCAACTTATACCTCAACGACCTGCTGCGTGACCTTTCCAACTCAACGCCAACTCACCAAGGCAAGGCTCGTCTGATGGTTACTGGTAGTGTTTTGACCAACCCCGACTTTATTAAATCTATCGAGGACCAGGGAGCGCTGGTGGTGACTGACGAGTTGTGCACCAGCACCAGGTATTGGTCCGATCCTGTCGTTCTTGGTGGCGACACCCCCCCCTTACAGGCCATCTCGCAGCGTTACCTGAACAATTTCCCCTGCGCCCGCATGTTCCCTTCAGATGAACGGTTCAACCGCATACTCGAGCTCGCCCGCGATTTCAGGGTGGATGGCGTAATCAGCCAGATCATCAGGTACTGTGTGCCCTATGCCCACGACCTGCCATTACTTACGCAGAGACTGCAAGCGCAAGGCATACCAACTCTGGCCATCGATGTGGAATATGGCACCTCCGGCTCGGGACAAATTCAAACAAGGGTCCAGGCTTTCCTGGAGATGCTGAAAGTGAAACAGAGATGATAAACGCCGAAGAGAAGAAGGACAAGATCGACTCGCTCGTAAGAGCCTGCGGGGTGCTGTTGCGGATGAACAAGGCCCGCCCCGATGGACGGAAGAGCGAGAGACTGTATTATGAGATGCTGGCCAATTACTACACTCGCCTCCAGAGTGCCAGAGACGAAGGCAAATTTATAGCCGCACATACGGTATTCTTCCCCACGGAGATACTCTATGCCATGGATATCGTACCCATGCATACCGAGACGACCACATGGATGATATCCCTGTTCACTGGCGAGTGTGCTGATCTTCTTTCTGCAGGAGCAGACCTGGGGCTGGCCCCTGAAATCTGCACTCCACACCGGGGCTTGGCCGGTGCATTTGCCATAGGTGCCCTGCCCCGTCCCGATGTCATGCTGTGGTCTAACCTTATTTGCGACAACACGGCTAAGAGCGGCGAGCTGCTTATGGAGGTCAACCATTGCCCCGGCTTCTTCCTGGACCACCCCTTCCAGCACAGTGAAGATGAAAAGAAGTATCTCGTCGGGGAACTGGACAGCATGATACGTTTTCTCGAGGAACAATCAGGTCATAAGATGGATTGGGACCGCCTCGCAGAGATAGTTGGTCTCATTGATAAGCAAATTGAACTTTTCCGAGAGATATGCGAGCTACGCAAAGCAGTGCCATCTCCATTCCACACTCAGGGCTTCTTAGAGCTATTGACAATCGACTACCTGTTTCCCGGT
>SDBU01008292.1_pt1 | contig 11846 bp, 7 predicted proteins | sample 2277071 | NCBI WGS metagenome assembly SDBU01 (sample SAMN10397929, study PRJNA504765) | marine sediment metagenome | isolation source: marine sediment core GS08_GC12, 126 cmbsf | place: Arctic Ocean: Gakkel Ridge, Loki's castle | collected 2008
GTTTTGTTGTAGGATTAAACCAATTCAGTCAGTTCCTTTTACCCAAATACAAACAGGGGGTTTTCCCTAACCCTCATTATTCCTATACTAATAGCTGGTAAGAACTTCAATCAACTGTCAATAAAAGACAAGTTCTATCCAAATTTGGGGAATCCATTGATCTTCTCTCTGGTGAGAGGTGACAAATGAATACAAACGATGTGCCTGTTCTGACAGTTGATGAAGCCGCAGAGTATTTACGGATTCCAAAGTCGTCACTCTACAAACTTGCCCAAGAAGGGAAAGTGCCCTGTCAAAAAGTAGGGCGGCATTGGCGTTTCCATCGAAACACATTGAAACAATGGCTTTCTAATCAATACTCGGGAGCAGATGTTCATGTCGGAAAATAGCCAGTATTTAGCAGAGAACTTCGTCCCCGGAACAATCATCCGTAACCGAAATCGCCTATGGCGCGTGGATGGGCAGGATGGTAAGGTGCTTATCGCCTCATCCATCGATGCAAGTCACCCAGAACAATTCAAATTTTACTTGCCTCTCGAAAACGTCGAAATCGGTAAGCTTGAACCACCTGATCCTAGGCTCATGGGAAATGTACAAAGCCAGGAGCTACTATTACGCGCGTACCGGCTGAGCATGCTCCACAGCTCAGCTCCCATGCTCAGCTTGCAGCGTAGCCGTGTGATACCAAAGGATTACCAACTTGTACCTGTTGTCATGGCACTCGAGATGCCACGAGTTCGCATGCTCATCGCGGACGATGTGGGCCTCGGTAAGACGATTGAAGCAGGTTTAATATTGACTGAACTTATGGCGCGTGGTTTAGCCAATCGCATTCTAGTTGTCGTTCCAGCAAATCTGCGCGAACAGTGGCGTGAGGCACTGGATTACTTTTTCCACATCGACGCGCCCATCATGTCCGCCCGGCATCGTCGTGGCATGGAGCGCGAGCTTACTGCAGGAGCCAATCCGTGGGAATACTACAATATGTTGATTACTTCAATCGATTATGCCAAGCGCACCCGACAGAAGTACGAAATCCTTGAGCAGGAATGGGATGTGGTGATTGTCGACGAAGCACATCTGGCTGCCAAGCCGCATCAGTCCGGACCTGACCAGGCGGTCTCGATGGATCGATATGGCTTTGTAAAGGAATTGTCATTGTCAAAGAAGGTTCGCCATCTACTTTTGCTTACAGCAACACCGCACAATGGGTATACCGATTCTTTCGCCAGTTTGATCCGTATGTTAGACGTCGATGCGGTTAAGGGACCACCACACGCGCCGCGGATCCTTCGAAATGTTGCCAAGCGATACGTTTGCCAGCGTCGGAGGAAAGATATAGAAGCCTGGTTTGCCTCGGACCCATCGAAGAGCCCCTTCCCTGAGCGAGATCAAGAGGAAGTTGTGGTGCCACCATCCTCGTATGAAAAGGACGCGATTGATGCCGTTGAAGCCTACGGTGACACAGTCTTGGAGAGTGCCCTCGGACAAAAACGCTTCTCCATACTAGCTCACTGGACAGTCTTGCATTTACACAAGCGTGCTTTAAGCTCACCGGAAGCATTGCGCCAATCACTAAAGAACCGCAAGGAGAGTCTTGAGCAAAGACTTCAAAGTCTTCTTGAGTCAGAGGCTGAAGCAGGTGTGACACGTGATGAAGCCCGTGCGAATGTACTGGATGAAGACACTGGAGAAAGGTTGACGGATGAGGAAGCAGGTGTCCGACTGGAACGTGCTTCCTATGGCTCTAAAGAACAAATTGAAGCGGAACTTGCGATTCTCGAAGATGTCACTGAGAAGGCAGCCAAGGTTACTAAATCTCGAGACAGCAAGTTGAATAAATTGCTCGATGTTGTTTTACGGGAAATGCTCGCTCGGGAGCCACATGTCATCATATTTACCCGTTTTGTAGATACGCTCAAGTATCTTGAGAAAAAGATCTCTGGGGATAGCCGATACGCCGACGCGGAAGTCATTACAATCCATGGCGGCAACAATGAGCGACAACGAGCGGAGAAATTCAAAGCGTTCGAACGAGCGAAGCAGGGCATCTTAGTAGCGACGGATGCCATCTCTGAAGGGATCAACTTACAACATGCTGCATCGCAAGTAATCCATTACGAATTGCCCTGGAATCCCAACCGTCTCGAGCAACGCAACGGGCGCGTTGATCGCTTTGGTCAGAAGAAGCCGATGGTCTACATCCGCACGTTGGTCATGGATGAGACACTTGATGCTGCGATCTTAATGGTTCTCATTGAAAAGGCGAATCGCATTCGTCGTGACTATGGATTTTCCCCACCGTACTTTGGCGACGAACGGAGTATCGTTGATTTGCTCTTACAACATGATTTACAACTGACGCCCAAACAGCTTTCCTTCTTTGATGATTGGAAGTCTGGTGGCGTGATGGAAGAAGCTGGTGAATTGGAAGATCCTTTTTCCGATGAAAGCCTCAATCGCATTCGAGATGAAAGCTTCTACGGACAGACTGAAGTGGAATTGCCGGAGATCGAAGGACGGTTGGAAGCGACTAACAATCGAGTGGGTTCGCCGGAGGAGATTCAAAAATTCGTATTTAGTGGGTTGAGCCGATTCGGTTGTGCTGTGAGTGAAGTCGAGGAGGGTGTCTACAATATCCATCTCACCAATCCGGCATTGCAAGTTGTTTCTATCGGCGAGGAAATCAAAGGTGCCACCTTCGACATTGAGCGTGCGTTAGATGATCCCGACCTCGATGCCCTCGACATCGGGCATCCACTTGTTCGACGGTTGATCGAGGAAGTGAAACAAAATGCATTCCTTGAGTCAGAACATTACGGTCGATCGAGTCATATCGTAACGCCCGATGTAGAGGAGGTTACTGGAATTTTGCATGTATTGGCTCGATATTCAGTTGGCACCGAGCCTGCCTCGGTTGTGGAGGAACTGGTGCAAGTTGGCATCCCGTTGGATGGTGGCGAGTTGATTTTACGAGATGAACTTGAGTCGCTATTGAATGCCATACCCACCGCTGAACGCATTTCTTGGGCTGACGAGGACCTCGAATCGATCCTTTCGATGAACACACTGGATGCCCTGCTTCAAAATGCAGCACAAGAACGACGTAAGGATTTGGTCGAGGACCGGACTGCACTTAGGCAACGCATGCTTGCGGGCGCAGGTGACCTTCAAGCACTAACGTGGTTGGATGGGATCGATGATCTTGCGCTTGCCAGCTACGACCTTCTTGCCGTCCAATTGTTATACCCAAAACAACTAGCGTGACAGTGTCTTTATGAAATACAATCGATTTGGCATGATCGAACATGAATGACTCCGCTTCATATATAACCACCTCCGGTGGCTTAATTTCGCAGGCTTTCATTGAGAACATCCGTGGCCCGGAGAGCAAGCAGCGGGGCATGGAGCCGGAGAGGTTTGAGTTACCTTGGGCGACGCATCCGAAAACCTCGGCTAAGCTGGAGGAGCACATCGCCGTGGCCTGGGACCTGCTGTTGGAACGCTGGGATGCGATCAGCAACCAGGTGGCGATGTTCGAGATCTCGCAAGTGCGCAGTCGTTGGTTGATGCCGCTTTTTGAGCTGCTGGACTTCCAACCACAATACATCAAAGGTGATACGGTAATTGGCGAGGACCTACGCTTCGATCTCTCCTACCGTGGGTGGGAAGGCGAAACGGTAGGTCCGGTGCTTCACAGTGTGATGCCCCAACAAGGGTTGGACGAACGCCAGCGTGGTGGACATGGCGGATCGATGAAGACCAAGTCGCCACACGATATGCTGCAAGCCTATCTGAATCTGAGCCCCCAGGACGACTGGGCGATCCTCACGAACGGGATCATGCTGCGGTTGCTGCGCGATTACCACCACACATTCACCCAAGGCTACGTGCAATTCGACCTAGAGAACATCTTCGAGACACGTAATTTCGCCGACTTCCGGGCGCTCTATCGTCTGTGCCACGCTTCACGCTTCATGCCGCTAGATGAAGAGGCGGAAGAGGATAAAACACCCGTTCCCTTGGAACGTTTCTATAAGGAATCGATCGCCAGTGGGATCAAGGTGGGCGAGGATCTACGCGATCAGGTGCGAGAGGCGATCGAGACGCTGGGGAATGGCTTCCTACGAAAGGATCCAGCGTTACTTCAAACGCTCCAATCTTCTGAGGAGACCCTGCAGGATTACTATGCTGAGATCCTGCGTGTGATCTATCGGGTGCTGTTCCTGCTGTTTGTCGAGCAGCGGGGGATGTTGCCCGGGCGGGGGTCACTGTATGCCGAAGCATATTCGATCTCACGCTTGAGGGAGAAAGCCGAGCGCGAGGTAGTGGGGGAGGACGATCATACCGATCTGTGGGAGGGGTTGAAAGTAACCTTTCGGATGGTGCGGGAGGGCGCTCCAGAGCTGAAGGTCTTTGGCTACGACGGCATGTTGTTTGAAGATCACCCTCAGAATGGTGAGAGCCCATTGCTGACCGAGCGCACCTGCCGAAACAGTGAACTACTGCTGGCGATACGGGCGCTGACGTTGATTGAAAAGGGAGGGGTGCTGCAGCGCATCTCGTTTGCCGATCTGGGGGTGGAAGAGCTCGGCTCAATCTACGAGAGCTTGCTGGATTTCACACCCCGGGTGACGACGAACGCCGAGGAGATCGAAGGACGAGCGATCCAGGCGAACACTTTTTATCTCGACCCAAGAGGCTCAGCACGCAAGACGACTGGATCCTATTACACTCATTCTTCGCTTGTAAACGAATTGATCAAGAGTGCCCTGCTGCCTGTGCTCCGAGACCTGTTGGAGCGCGCTGGGCTGCCGGTGATCCCTGATGAGGAGATCGGCGAGATGACGGGCGGGATGCTTGTTGATTACACGGTTCTCACCGAGGGGCAAATGGAAGTTGCAGAAGAAGCCATTCTCAATATCAAAGTGTGTGATCCAGCAGCGGGGAGCGGACATTTCCTGATCAAGGCCAATGATACCCTGGCAGCCGAGCTGGCGCGCATTCGCACCGGGCAGGAATATCCTTCGCAGGATGAGATTCAGAACGCCAAACATGGTGTGTTGGTGCATTGCATTTACGCTGTGGATGTGAATCCGATGGCGGTAGAGCTGTGCAAAGTGGCATTGTGGATCAACGCTTCGGTGAAGGATAAACCGTTGAGCTTCCTGGATCACCACATCAAGTGTGGCAACTCACTCATCGGGACGACGCCGGAGCTGATGGCAGATGGGATCCCGCATGAGGCCTTCAGCCTCGGGTTGACAGGCGATGATCGTGAGGTAGCGAAGGCGATTCGGGCGAGGAATCGTCAGGAACGCAGCGATTATGAGAAAAGTGGACGATTCCAGATGCCATTGCGAATACGGGTAGAAAGGGAAGAAGCTGAGGAGCGATCTTGGGAGGAGATTAATCAACTTGCGGATGCTGATCCTAAACGAGCGCGTGAAGCCTACGCGGATTATCTAGCGGATCAGGAGTATCAGCGCAAGAAGTTAGAGGCTGATTTCTGGACGGCAGCATTCTTCTGGCCGATGCCGGACCCGGAGAAGTGTGATCAGGAGAATTGTGGATTGCATGGACCGAATGGGGAGTTGTATGCGCCGACATTTGGGGAGTTTGAGGTATTGAGGAGTGAAGGTATTGATGCCTTGCCCGCAAGCAAGGTAGAGATCGTGAAATCCTTGGCTGCAGAGCATCGATTCTTCCATTGGCATCTCGAATTTTGTGATGTCTTTAGCGGGGATGATGGGTTTGCTGTCGTATTAGGAAACCCACCTTGGGAGAGAGTGAAGCTTCAGGAAAAGGAATTCTTCGAAGAGAGAGCACCTGAAGTTGCGAATGCCCATACAGCGGCAAGGCGACGGCAAATGATAACTGAATTGAAGGATAGTAACCCGCAAGTATTTCTGGAATATTTAAGAGCACTTAAAAATAGTGAATGGATGAGTGAGTACCTCCGAACCAGTGGGAGGTTCCCTCTTACTGCGGTTGGAGATGTGAACACATACCAGGTATTCTCTGGTCTTACATATCAAATTGTGGATTCTGATGGAAGAGTAGGAGTAGTCCTGCCAACAGGAATTATCACTGATTACCACAATCAAGGATTTGCAAATAGGCTAATAAATGAACGCAAACTCGCTTCGTTGTTTGATTTTGAAAATAGGAGAAAGATTTTCCCAGATGTTGAAGGTAATAAAAGATTCTGCCTGCTAACGATCTCTGGATCACCGAGTTCTACGATAAGAATGGCTTGTCAACTGAAGACAGTAGATGAACTTTCACAACACGGAAGAAAATACCCAATCTCACCAGAAGATGTAATCCACATAAATCCAAACACCTTGACTTTACCAATGTTCAAGTCATTGGATGACGCTGCCTTAATAGTCAAGATCTACTCGAAAGTTCGTGCTCTTGTTATGGAAGAAGCAGAAAATAGCAACCCCTGGGGAATTGAATTTCTCAGGATGTTCGATATGACAAATGACAGCGACCTATTTGAAATTCGATTTGACTTGATAGCAAAAGGATTCAAATTGCATGGAAATTGGTTGATATTAGGGACTTATAAGTATTCTCCCCTCTACGAAGCAAAGCTCTGTCACCAATACAACCATCGACACGCAACCTTTGAGGGTGTTCCAGATGACTCACTTTTTGGTACTCATGCCGGGACAAATTCTCCAAGAATTCATAATTTAAAGGATCCAACATGGCTTCCTATCCCCAGATATTGGATTAGCAGTCGGAAGGTTCAAGAGGCAATTCCAGAATTTTGGAATCTTCGGTGGTTTATTGGATTTCGAAATGCCATAAGCGCCGTTGCTGATTCAAGGAGTGTTTCATTTTCAATTTTGCCGTTCACAGGTATAGGGAATTCCCAGCCGGTGATGCTCACATCAAAATCATGTGAAGAAGCTTGTGCACTCGTGGCCAACTTTAATACTTTTATTGTTGATTATGTAGCCCGGCAAAAAGTGGGAGGTAGTAATCTAAATTTCTACATTGTAAAACAACTACCGATATTATTTCCCAATCAATATACACACGAAGCCCTTGAATTTATCATTCCTAGGATATTGGAGCTTTGCTTCACAGCATGGGACATGAAGCCATTTGCTGACGATCTATGGCGAACATCTGATGAAAGTATGCGATCAAGGCTGTGTCGACAGATTGAAATGAATACCGCTTCAACGAAGTTAGAGAACAATCCACAACCACCTATTTGGCTTTCTTCGATATATCCAATTATTTCTGATGAATCTTTCCCATACCCACCATTTACATGGAATGAAGAAAGGCGCATGAATCTTCAGTATGAATTGGATGCACTCTATGCCCATTTCTACGGCATCGATCACGGGGAGTTGGCTTATATTCTGGATATGTTCACAATTGTTCGGCGAATGGATGAGGAAAGGTATGGTGAATTTCGCACAAAGCGATTGATCCTTGAATGCTTCGATCAGCTTACGGAGGAGAATTGGGTGAAAGAGGTGAGGTCAAAATGAAGAGGTGTGAAATCTAATGACCCTTTCATCGATCTATACGATTGGATATGGCTCGAGGACGATGAATGGCTTCCTTGATCTCCTAAGAGGCAACAAGATCGATTATTTGATTGATCTCCGTTCGAAGCCTCACTCCAGCTTCAAGCCCGAGTTCTCGAGAGCCAATTTGGAGGTTGAGCTGCGAGCCCAACGGATCCGATATGTTTTTATGGGCGATGCATTGGGTGGGCAGCCTCAGAATCCTTCTGTCTATACACCAGACGGCAAAGTCGACTATTCGAAAGTGCGCGAAAAAGAATTCTATCTTCAAGGAATTGAGCGCCTAAAGAAGGCATTGAGCCAGGGATTCCGAGTCGCTCTGATGTGTAGTGAAGAAAAACCTGAGCGATGCCACCGCAGTAAACTCATCGGCGAAACACTCTCAAGAATGGGGATCGCGGTTTTGCACATTGACGAGCAAGGTGAAATATTGACCCAAAGTGAAGCCATGCTTCGTCTGACAAATGGCCAAATGATGATGTTTGATGAATTCGAACCGGGATATACGTCTAGAAAATCCTATCGACCCGAGTTGGATGATGAAGAATAAACTCCAATTCGTGTCATTCGGTGTTTATGGCTCAGATGAAGATAGTTTTTTTCAGGCGTTAATTCAAGCTGGTATTGGGACATTTCTAGATCTAAGGCAACGAAGGGGCATGCGAGGGAAAAAGTATGCATTCGTAAATAGTCAGCGGCTGCAAGATAAGCTGAACTCAATGGGAATTCGATACCGGCATATCAAAGCACTTGCGCCCACAAAGGACATTCGCGTAATCCAGAAACAGGCAGATCAAATGTCTAGCTCCCAGAAGCGGAGTCGTACCGGATTGAGCTCGGAATTCATCCAAGCCTACGAGGAACAGGTCCTTTCAAATTACGATTTTGCATCACTTATCGATCAACTTTCTGATGAATCAAAGAACGTTGGGCTCTTTTGCGTGGAACGAGAACCTAACGCCTGTCACCGTTCGATCGTGAGTGGGTGGCTGCAAAGCAATTATGGCCTGGAAGTGGAGGAACTATTCCCATGAATGTCCTCATCGTCGCGAAGACTCGGATGGGCGGACGGTATTGCTGTGTGGGTGGGTTCGATCTCGAATCGATACAATGTGTTCGTCTCCTACAGTCGAATGGTTATAACCAACCTGTGGAGACACCCTTTGAGGTCGGTCAGATTTGGGACCTGGAGTACGCTCGCCGCAATGATGTAGTTCCGCCTCATGTCGAAGATGTGCTTGTTAGCAGAGGCAGGCGAGTGGGTCAAGAGTCCAACATGCTTGAGTACCTTCTTCAAAATATTGAACCGTGGCGTGGTGGCCCTGAAGCCCTATTTGAGGGATTACTTTGTGCGACTGCAAGTGGTAGTGGATACGTTTGTGAAGAGGGGGGAATCTCGGATCGAAGTGTGGGATTTTGGGTGTCAGATGTGAGATTAGGACGTGCGGACTATGGAGAGAAAGTTCGCTATCAATATCCGGGCGCTTCTGACATACGATATCTCACTTATACCGGTGTAGCAGATCCGATAAATTTGCTTGAAGCTGGATCACTGATCAGGGTGTCACTTGCACGATGGTGGAAACCGGAGGAACAGGAGAGCCAAGAAGAACGCTGCTATCTCCAATTATCTGGTTGGTATTAGGGATGAGATTACTAATCCAAAGAGTTGGGCTTCCGTACGGGACACAACGAGCAATTCATTGTGGCAAGATAAGGATTGTTTGACGGCTACATCTCACATTAAGGAATGGAGGGTCCTATTGGCCTTTCAAATCATTACAAAAGACTCGTTTCTAGCCGATTTCATCAAGCTTGATAAAACGATGCAGAAGCGCGTGGCAAAGGCAGAATCTGAGCTGCGGATTCTTCCGAATGAACCACGTGGGGATGCAATCAAGCCATTAAAGTATTTTGACAAATTGTGGCGCTATCGAATTAGCGATTATCGTTTGGTTTACGCGGTATATCCTGAACAGCAAGTCGTCCAGCTATTGGCAGTAGGACCACGTGGGGGTATTTACGAGCGTATTAATTATCATCCTGAGGACCCAAAACTGACAGATTTTGGCGCGCTTCTTGAAAAAGCCCTCGATCCAGATCAAGAAACACCTCCTGAATGGATCAAGTATTTAGTTCGAGGAGAGCAAAGGCATGATCGTTCTCCAACCCTACCATTTCACCTCACACCTAAGAAATTAGCTGAATGGCGAATCCCAAAGGAAGTCCATGAGCACTTCATCGGATGTGAAACCGAAGATGACTTGCTCAATTGTGGTGCTCGCTCCCAGTACGTGGAGCGGGTGATTGATTGTCTTTGGCCGCCACCCATAGAGAGAATTGTCGATCAACCAAATTATGTTGTCGAACAATCTCAAGACCTGGTAAGGTATGCCGAAGGTGATCTCATTGGATTTCTCTTGAGGCTAGACAAAGATCAAGAGCGATATGTTGATTGGGCGCGCAAGGGCCCGACACTTATTAAAGGAGGACCAGGCTCGGGGAAGTCCACGGTTGCCCTCTACCGAATTAAGAATCTATTGCGACGGGCAGAATTGGAAGGTCGTAAACCCAGTGTTCTTTTTACCACGTATACCAACGCCTTAGTGGAATTCTCCAAACAACTTATCGATCGATTATTGGTTGATATGGATGGCGAGGTGGAGATCTCCACGTTTGACAAGATCGCTGTAGGCATTGTACGTGAAAAGATTGGCAACTTCGAAATAGCAACCAACAATGATCTTCGTGCATCACTAACAAGCGCCAAAGCGGTCTTCCAAGCGGACGGTGATACTGAATTAGAAGGTATGCTTCTTCGCAATGCGATCCATGGTATCCGTGAAGAATATCTCATGGAAGAATTTCGCTGGGTTATCGAAGGACAAAACCTCCAATCGCTCCAGGAATACATTCAAGTTGATCGTGTTGGTCGTGGTTATGCCTTTGATGTGCGGATGCGCCGGGCCGTCTGGGCGATCTATGAACATACAAAACAGTACTTAAAAGAGATAGGTCCGAAAGGCAAGATAACATGGGGAGACGTACACGCAAAAGCACTTGAACTTATCCGTGGGAACGAGTATAAAAAGAAATGGGAATATGTTCTAATCGATGAAGCTCAGGATCTAACTCCCACTGCAATTTCCGTCTGTGTGGAATTATGTAAGAACCCGGAGGATTTATTCCTCACGGCCGATGCCTCTCAATCGCTTTACAATCGCGGGTTCCGTTGGAAAAATGTCCACGATGCACTTCAAATTGTTGGACGAACCCGTATCCTGCGTCGCAACTACCGCACGACCCGACAGATCGCCATTGCAGCATCTAATCTGATGTCAGGCACTGGTGCTGGAGATCCAGAGGCACTTGATCAAATCTTTGTCCATGTCGGTCCGAAACCACAAATCTTTACCACTTCACAGGAAGAAGAACTATTTAAGTCTCTCGCTGAGTGGATAAGGGTTGAAACCCGCAACTTGAAGTTACCTTTGGGCGCTGCGGCGATCCTCGCCCCGAGAAATGATCTGGCTGAGCATGTAGCCACTCGTTTGAATCAATTGGGACTCCCTACCCGCTTCATGAGAGGTAGGGAATTAGACCTTTCTTGTTCGGAAGTTAAAGCGTTGACGATCCATTCTGGGAAAGGCTTGGAATTCCCTGTCGTCGCAATTCCTTTTGTTGAAGAAGGAATTTTGCCACGTCTCCTTCGTGATAATCGAGCAGACGACGTCGAAAAACATTTAGACCAGGAACGGCGTATTCTCTTCGTTGGTTGCACAAGAGCTATGCGCAGACTCATGGTTGCATATAGGGAAGGAAATTGTTCTTCATTCATCAGTTCGCTTGATGGCAACCTATGGGACATCAGCGGAGACAAATAGATGGCAACGTATAAAATATCTGAATTTGGAAATGAGCTTCTAGATAAAGCAGATGCCCTAGTGCTGGGGAAGCTGGCTTGGGAGAGGGACATTAAACTCGATTTCTCAGATGTTGTACGAATGGATTTGGAATTTGCGCGCGCATTCATTCGAGTTGTTTTACAGAAGCGAGATCAAGCAGGCTTATTCCAAGTTCTAGATCTGGCGACGCTTAAACTCGAACTTCAAGCAGTGCTCATGCAAGCCGTACAGGATGTTCTTACTGGAACCGATACTGCAGCAGAAACTGTTGATGATTCCACCGATGGGACCGGACCAACAACCGATCTTCAAATGTCATACGATGGACCGATGAATCCCTTCCGAGTACTTGAACGTGTGCGGGATGCTTATCGGACATATG
>SDBU01008293.1_pt1 | contig 11845 bp, 10 predicted proteins | sample 2277071 | NCBI WGS metagenome assembly SDBU01 (sample SAMN10397929, study PRJNA504765) | marine sediment metagenome | isolation source: marine sediment core GS08_GC12, 126 cmbsf | place: Arctic Ocean: Gakkel Ridge, Loki's castle | collected 2008
GCAGAGCTAGGCGTCCTGCGGAGAGAGCCGGCCGGGTGCCTGTGAAAAAAAGCCTGTTCTTTCTACCTGGAGTGTTGTATCATTCCTTGTTTTAAGGCTGTTTAGATAGCGCCGACAGGCGTCCCCGAGCAGACAAATGAGTGTATCTTTTGGAGGTTGAAAAGTGGCTGATACTGGTGATATTCGCAACATAGTCCTGTTAGGGCACGGCGGGAGCGGTAAAACTTCCTTAGCTGAGGCGATGCTGCACACCAGCGGCGCAACAAATCGGCTCGGAAGCGTCGACGATAAAACGAGCATATGTGATTATTACGATGAGGAAAAAGAGCATCAACACTCGATCCAGTCGGCGGTGGTTCACGTCGAACACAGCGGCAAATTAATCAATATTATCGATACGCCGGGGTATCCCGACTTTATAGGTCCGGCTATTAAAGCGGTGCCCGCTGCCGAGACTGCGGTAATTGTGATAAGCGCCGCAGCCGGTATAGAGACAAATACACGGAAGCTCTTCGAGACAGCCACCGGTGCGAATAAGCCACGGCTTATAGTCGTAAATAAGATTGACGCTGAGAATATGGATTTGGCCGCTTTGGTGAAAAGTATTCGTGAGACTTTTGGTCCGCAGTGCCGCTATGCGAATCTGCCGGCTGCGGATAAAGAATCGGTCGTCGACTGTGTTGATAACAGTATCGGCGATTCATCGCTGATGGACGTTTCAGCTGCCCACACAGAGCTTATTGAAAGCGTTATAGAGGCGGACGACGAACTTATGGAAAGCTATCTGGGCGGTGAAGAAATCGGCGCTGAGAAAATTGCAGGCGTGTTTGTAAAGGCACTGAAAACAGGGACAATTGTCCCGATACTTTTTACCAATGCGAGAAAAGAGGTCGGTGTCACCGAGCTTCTGGACTTGATTGTAAAATATACTCCGTCACCTGTGCAGGTGGACGCGGTTGAACTCAAAGACGGCGAAAGCGTAACAGAGCTCAAGGCAGACTCTGCCGCGGCTTTGGCGGGACTTGTGTTTCGTATCGGGTTCGACCCGCGTTCAAATATGAAATATTCAGCCATTCGAATCTTCAGCGGCACACTTAAATCGGACAGAAATCTGTTTCGCAACGATGAAAAGAAGACCATTCGGCCGGGCCATATTCTCAAGTCGCAGGGCGGAGAAAATGGAGAAATCGATACGGGTGTAGCCGGTGACATTGTTACCTTAGCCAAGGTGGAAGAACTTAAAATCGGAGACCTTATCCACGATGGTAAAGTAAAGGGGGCATTCAGCATGCCGGCTGTGCCCGAGCCGATGTTTTCACTGGCACTTGAGCCAGCAGCAAGAGGAGATGAGCAAAAAATCGGTATGGCGATGGAAAAATTATGTGAGGAAGACCCGTGCCTTAAAATTACGCGAGACCAGCAGACCAATGAGTTGGTCGCCAGCGGACTTGGTGACCTTCATCTTCGTGTTATGCTCGAAAAGATGGAAAAACGCTTCAAACTATCGATAAAGACAAAGGAGCCGAAGATTCCTTATCGTGAGACGATTACAGCAAAGGCCGAAGGGCATTACCGGCACAGGAAGCAGACCGGCGGTGCGGGGCAGTTCGGTGAAGTTTATCTGCGCGTCGAACCAACTGAGCGTGACTCGGACCCATCGCTGGAATACAGCTGGGATATTTTCGGCGGCTCTATTCCGGGTCAGTTTGAGCCGGCGGTTCTTAAGGGAATCAAAGACGTAATGCAAAAAGGTGTGGTGGCGGGTTTTCCACTGCAGGACGTAAAAGTGTCTGTCTATGACGGCAAGAGCCATCCTGTAGATTCGAAGGAAGTGGCGTTTCGCGCGGCGGGCAAGGGCGCATTCGTCGATGCTTTGGAAAAGGCAAAGGCTGTGCTGCTTGAGCCGATAGTCAATATTGAGGTTACCGTCCCCGCTGAAAATATGGGCGATATCACCGGCGATCTGGCGTCGAAGCGCGGCAAAGTGCTCGGCCAGGATATGCTGGCCGGTAATTTTGTTGTGATTAAGGCACAGGTACCATTAGCGGAAGTTACACAGTATAACAGCCAACTGAAAAGTGTAACCAGCGGTCGCGGCAGCTATTCGATGAGCCTTAGCCATTACGAGGTCGTGCCTGGCAATGTGCAACAGCAGGTCGTGGCGGCATACGCAAAAGGAAAAGGCGCAGATTAATACAATTTTGGCAAAGTTCTGTTGCAATTCGGCACAGATGTTGGTATAATAAAGTATAGCTAAAGGGGGTTAGATAGCGGCAGGGATGATATTGTTGAAAAGTTAATACGGGGGCGAATGGCTTCGACCGGATGGCGGAGAGCCAAGTTGCATGCCCAGGACGCCGGTTGGCCTGGCTAATCATCCGGCAGACAATTAATTGGTAACTACCAGTTACAAATGGCTGCTTAATTAGGTGGCCCGTCCTTTCAGGTTTTGCCTGTGGGCCTGAAAAGGGCGTCAGATAGCAGGCTGGCTTGGCCGGTTGTTCGGGCCGGCAGGGCAAGATTAATTCCGAAATAGCTGAGTCAGGAGCCTGTCGTTTGGCGTTTGGTAAGGCGAAAAACAATAAAGCGACTAAGCATGTAGAAGCTTGTCTTAAAACATCACGGGACGGGGGTTCGAATCCCCCCGCCTCCAGTCTTCGTTCGCCGCTTGTCGGTGGATGAAGACTGCTACGGCATAGCGGCACTCGTCTCGGCGCAGGCCGAGCCGTAGCGGGGTAAGCCACGAAGCCGAGCCGATTTGAATAATCAGCTCAATAGCGGCGAACTACGCCTTGGCAAGCCACTGATATGAGATTTCATTACGTTTATATGCTCCATAGCCTTACGGAACGCGAACGTCATTACGTGGGTATAGCATATAATCTTGACGAACGTCTGAAGAAGCACAATGCCGGACAATGTGAGCACACATCAAAGTTTGCGCCGTGGGAGATTGAAATAGCCATAGCATTTTGATCGAAAGAAAAGGCCGTTGCTTTTGAGAAGTATCTTAAGTCTCATTCTGGCCGTGCCTTTGCCAGGAAACATTTCTAAGCTGGCAGACCTACTGAATAGGTATAGCGGCTCTGGCCATGCGTTTGCTAAAAGACATTTCTGATAACACAAGTTTTGCTAATTTTCCCTTTGTGGTAACCAGTCCTATGGCTGAGCCGTTCATTGCTCCATTGACTCAGAGTATTCGTTTTCGGATAGAAGTAATCAAAGCCTTAGGCCAGATAGGGGACAAAAGAGCTATTCCAGCTTTGGTTGGAGAGTTACAATGCTGGGAGACGGCCCAGGCAGCGACAGATGCTTTGAAAAGGCTCGGCTGGTCACCCCAATCTGCTGAAGATAAAGTGCATTTTCTTGTAGCTAAAAGAGATGGAAATACACTCAGGCAGATATGGGAGCAAACCAAGCAGGTGTTGTTGGAGGATATGAAGTCCAACGAAGACAAAATCGTGAAAAATGCACTCTACGCTTTCATCGCTGTTGGCAAAGAAGAAATTATAAAATTACTTATCGATACGCTCAACGCAAAAGGAGACAGGACTATTGCTGAGGTATATCGTAATTGTGGAAATGAAAAATTAAGTAGTGCGGCACGGGATTGGGCAGCAAGGTATAAATATTATGTTAGTGCCGATTCTGGCGCTTGTCTGGTCGCTTGGGGTTCATGGTAGCTGGAACTTCCTATCAAGGGCATTAAAATTCTCCTATTTGGCTTAGGCCTTCTATAAATGACTCTGGACCCACAGAAACAATCCACCCTTTGAGCTATGCTTTGCAGATATAAAACTGGGCGATAGAGGACTCGAACCTCCGACCTCACGGGTGTGATCCGTGCGCTCTAACCATCTGAGCTAATCGCCCGCACGAATCATATTAGAACCGCAGAAGGCACCGGCTGTCAATCTTAATCGTTATTTGTTGACTCTTCGGATTCAGGTTCACTTGGTGTCGGCTCGGTGGCTTGTACGTACTCAGTGTAAATGTCGTCGAGGGCGGTGTTGTCGACTTTACTGCGCATAATGGAATAGATTATCGTGTTTGCAGAAAAGTAAAAACTTATGACGAAAGCACCCACCAATGCAACAATGACCAGCGAGGATAGGTACACCAGCACAGTGGCAACCAAATGCGGCCAGTTGGCTTCACCTAAAGCCGGCAGCTGGAGCAGGTTCATAAAACTTGGCTGCGGCCAGATGGCTGTAACTTTGTCAACGTTTGTTGTGCTGCTTTCGGTAAAGACGCCAAGCTGTAAGGACCAGCGTGTCGCCAGCAGCAGCAGGAAGACACAAAATCGCACAAACGTATAGCAGATTGCCCCGTAAATCGCAGCTATGGCGGTGTAAAAGCCCATGTGCCACGGTTTTGAGTATACGTAGCTGAAGGAGCGGCTTATCGCATCAAAGCAGTCTGAGCTGTCATACGCCACGGCGGGGAACATTAAGTTGAATCCTGCAACTGCTCCTATTAAAACGACGGCTATCAACGCCCCTGCGAGCAAGGCTAACGGCATAAACAGGCCCATTATCAGCTCACCGGCGTGCGGGATGTTTCCGAGCAGTCCAAGAAGAAATACGAACAGGCCTATGAAGACGATTATTCCAATCGGTGCCAGCGGTGTAGTGAAGAAGCTTGTGAACTTTTTTGTGCTGTAGCGCAGCGCCTCGCTCAGGCCTGGTTTTTCGCCGCGTGCGCACTGCAGTGCTGCCATTCGACACAGGGCACCTCCGGCAATTGAAATCACGGCAAGATTTATCGCAAAGAATATAACACAGTAAATAGTATGATATTTGATTGCCCAGCCGAGTGCTTTGAAACAGTCGGTGATATTGGCGACGACGGCCGGCAGATTAAAGGCGAACACCGAGTCCACAGCGCCCTGAAATCTTGAGGTTGCGAGCTTCCAAAGCTCCGAAAACACTCCGGTACGCTCACCCGCTTCTTCATAATTTTCGATATACGGTTTTAACTGGTCAGGGTTTGCCATGTAGATTCGCAGCTCTGTAGTTTGGCCGTGTGCCTCCTGTGCGGAGACGACCGTTTTACTGAAGTCCATAATCCAGCCAGCCAAGCATATAGTCGCCATCGCTGCGAAGGCGATTATCAATTTGCTTGGCTGGATAGCCGTGCGGAAGGTCTGGAATATCTTTGGAAAGAGGCACTTGTCGAAAAGCCAGGGGGATTGTTGGTTGCTGTTCATTTTGTTTCCTTTCAAAACGGTTACGATTGCGTTGGTTTCGTAAAGAGCGAATACAAAAAGTATATAACTTATTGTCGGCTTATTTCAACAGATTTTATAAGATTTTTGTAGCCCCGGCGGTTAGTGTTTGTTGGGGCGGCAGGATGGGTGGGAACCAGATGCTTAGTTGTGCTGTTTTGACTGTGTGTTGGAGGTTATCCTATATCTGGTATCCAGCCAGGCTCCCAAATCTATCAGTTTGCATCGCCGAGAGCAAAAGGGAAAGTATTTTAACGGCTGTGGCAGTTTGCCGGATGGTGGTTTGAGGATTTTATGACAGTTCGGACATCTGTGTTTCATACCGAGATATCCATCTGGTGTTTACTGGCCCTGCTCGCCTGCCAGACCCTGTTCGAGCATTTGAGCGTATTCGACGGAGTACTTGGCCCACGGCTGAGCTTCGAGTCGTGCTTTGCGTATTGGTTTGCCCGTACTTTCGCAGATGCCGTAAGTGCGTTTTTCGATTCGCTGCAGGGCATCGTCGATTTCTCGTAAGAGCTTCCTTTCACTATCCATCAGACCAAGGGCAAATTCCTGGTCGTAGTTGTCGGTCCCTATGTCGGCCATATGGATTGGCATACTTGACAGGTCACCGCTTGCGTCCAGCCGGGATTTATTGAGTGCCTCGTTTTTCATTTCGTTTACATTACCGATTATCTCTTGGCGTTTGTTCAGTAATATTTGTTGGAAACGCTTGAGATCGGCGGTGCTTAGGTGACTTTTTTTGGTTTTGGCTGTGCCGGGTTTCTTTTCAGATGCGCTTTTGCTTTTTCGTGCCACTTTTGCTTTACCTTTACCAGTATTCTTTTTTGAGTCTTTATAGAATATACATTATAACATGTTAACGACCAATGTAATAGTACTTATTTTGTCCGAAATATAAATGCCAAGCTTACAAAATCCGGGTGGGAGAGAAGATATCGGACTAAATTTTGCCGGCTTTTACTAAGCGCTTGCTAAAGAAGGGTTTACGGCGGCATATGCCATAATTTTTTTTACTTGTTGCTGTCTGGTTCGACGACGGTTAGGCGGCTGCCTTTTGCAAATTTGCCTAAGGGAATGAAAAATTTTTCCTGTCCGAGCCTGCCCACAAATGTCTTGACGCCGAAAACTTTCTTGATTTGTTCCGGTGATAAAACATCTTTGGTTTCGCCGATGTGATAATTGCCATCGGCACCGAGAAGTAAAATTTCATCGCAATATTGGGCTGCCAGATTGATATCATGCGTTACGGCCAAAATCGTTTTGCCTTTTTCAAGTTGGGCAGTTTTGAGCAAATCGTATATGCCGACCTGGTGTTTTAAATCCAGGAAGCTTGTCGGTTCATCGAGCAGTAGAATGGGTGCATTTTGAGCGATGGCTCTTGCGATAAAGACCCGCTGCCGTTCGCCGCCGCTGAGACTTCCAAGGGCTCGCAGAGCAAACTGGGCTGTATCGGTCGCCTCGAGCGCTTCGTTGGCTATCTTTTTGTCGAGTTCTGTCTCGAATCCCAGTTGGTTGTAATGAGATGTCCTTGCCATCAATACCGTCTCAATAACCGAAAAGCCAAATACCGGCAGAACCTCCTGCCGTACCACCGCCACTTTGGCGGCAAGAGCCTTTGTGCTGTAGGATTCTATCGGAACGGCGTCGATTTTTATCGAGCCTGACTTCGGCTTCAGGGTTTTGCACAACAGATTAAGCAAAGTTGTTTTACCGGCCCCGTTCGGCCCGGCTATTGCCAGGAAAGAACCTCGGCTGACTTCGAAACTGAGGTCCCGCAGGGCCTCAGCCTCCCGATAGGCGAAACTTAACTTGTTGGCCTCTATAATGCTCATTTGCCTGACCATCCAACCTTTCGGCAGTGTTTAATCAGCAAAATCAGGAAAATTGGCCCGCCTACTATGGCTGTCACCACTCCGACCGGCAGCTGGGCTGGAGCGACTACGACCCGCGCCAATGTGTCAGCAACTATCAGGAATATCGCCCCGACGACAGCGCCTATTGGGAGTAACTGGCGATGGTCGGGGCCGAGGGCAAGGCGGACTCCGTGCGGTATGACAAGACCCACGAATCCTATCAGTCCGCTCAGGCTAACGGCGACAGCGGTTATAAAAGCTGCGACCGCAAAGGCGATTGTCCGAGTTGCGGCCACGTTTACGCCCATACTCCTGGCATCATCGCCGCCAAAGCAGAGAGCATTTAGCTGTGGGCTTATGTAAAACAGTGTCAGTATACCTGCCGTCACGCAGCCGGCACCAAGCCAGAGTACGAGAAAATCTTCCTCGGCCATATTGCCCATCAGCCAGAATATTGTTGCGTGTACCTGTTGGCTTTTCGCAACCGATATCAAGAACATTATCATCGCTGAGAAAAAGGCGTTGACAACGACTCCTGCGAGCAGCAGTCCTATTGTGCCGGGCTTTTGGGCAAGGCTGCCGATAAACCACACGAGCCAAACGGTTCCCAGTGCGCCGGCGAATGCAAAAACCGCTATTGGAGAGCGGCCCATCAGAGTCCAGCTTAGCCCGCTAAGAACGGCGATAATCGCGCCTAATCCGGCTCCACTGGATATGCCGAGTATATACGGGTCCGCGAGTGGATTTCGCAAAAGGGCCTGAAAGACAACACCCGAGCAGGCAAGCGCAGCGCCGACGATTGCAGCTAATATAATTCGAGGCAGTCTGACATGTACAAATATTTCGTAGTCAGGGTTTACCGCTGTCTGCAGGTCAGCCGGGCCGAATATCCTTTTTAATGAGATGCTCTCCGTGCCCACAAAAGAGCATATAAACATCACCGCCGCCAGGATTATAAGGGCTGATACAAATCGGATGATTAGCTTTTTTGGTGTGAGTAGTCCTTCCATTGCTTTTAGTTTTCAAAAAGCTCAGGCCTTAAACATTTGGCAATTGCTTCTACTGCCCTGTCCAGCCGAGGCCCAAGACGAGAAACCATATCGCCATTTATAACGTAAATTCGTTTGTTTGCCACAGCGGGAACATTTTTAAATTTGCTCCAGTACTCAAGCGCGCTATCTTGTTGGGCTGTCAGGTCTTTCTGACCCATTGTTGGTTCGATTATAACGTCCGCACGACAGGCATAAACCTGCTCGGCACCGATGGGGGGATATTTATGAACTGTTGGTCCGACTGCATTTTCACCGCCAGCTAATTCGATCATCTCGTTAATAAATGTATCTCTGCCGGCGACACGCAGCGGCTGTCTTTGAACGACGTAAAGTACTTTGATTCTGTGGTCTCTGCCAACCGAAGCACAGAGTTCATCCAGCTTTTTCTTTATGTGGGATACCAGCAGGTTTGCCTGGGATTGTGTGGCGGTTGCTGCGCCGATTTTTTCAATCGCGTCAAAAAGCCCGCTTACCTTTTCGATATTGACAGTCAGACAGTTATATCCGATTCGTTTTAATCGCCGGGCAAGGTTTCTTTGCTGTTCGAATCCGAGGGTTATTACCAAATTCGGCTTAGCTGATATTACCGCTTCAATATTCGGTTGCCAGAAAGTGCCTACCTTTGGTATCTTTGCCGCCGCCGGGTAGTCGCTGTCGGTGGTTACACCGACTATTTTTTCGCCTTTGCCGAGCATGAAAAGTATCTCCGTGAGATTTGGCGCCATTGAAACAATCCTGGTGACTTGGGTCGGCGGTGGGGCGTCGGTGCAGGTTTGGTTCTGCCGCGCGCCGAATATTGCAAAACCCACGGCGCTCCAGCACAAAATTATCAGTAGTAACCACCACCACTTATTCATCAGGTTCTTTTGAACTGTTTTTCCAAATCGCTTGTTGAAAACTTGATTGTAGTGGGCCGGCCGTGTGGACAGCGGCCTGACAATTCAGTCGCATCCACTGCGGTGAGTAGCTGTTGTATCTCACTGTCGCTTAGCTTTTGACCGGCCTTTATCGCTGCCTTGCACGCAGCCATATTCAGAACCTGGTCAAGCAGCCTTTCGGCGTCAAGTTCCGCGGCTTTATCTGCAAGCAAATCTATCAAATCCAGGGCGAAATCGGCCGGCGGCACCTTTGCCAGTATGGTGGGAAACGCCTGTACAGCCATAGTTTTTGGACCAAAGGGTGCAAGTTCGATTCCCAGTTTTTCGAGCAGCTCTGCGTTGTTTTTGAGCGCATCGGCCTGAGCGTCGGTCAGTTCGAAACTTTCGGGCACGAGAAGTTTCTGTGATTCGAGTCTGCTCTTGTGGATGCGTCTTCGCAAATCTTCATAAATTATGCGCTCGTGAAGGGCGTGCTGGTCGAAGATGACAAATCCATCGTCGGTTTGCGCGACGATAAAGCTGTCATGTATCTGCAGAAATTTTTTTTCGTATTGCGTATCGGGTATTGCATACCCGTCTGCCGGCGAGGCAGGTTGCGTTGTTTTTTCGTCCGCCAGGTCACGTTTTGCTGCCGCCGATGCCGGTCGTAAGCCGAACTGCTGTTGTGTCTGAACGGGTTTGTGCTTTTTGAAGAATTCAGCCATCGCATCGGCAATTTTTTGGCTCCTATAAGCGGGTGTGGATTTGCTTGGCTGTTCTTTAATCGGAATTGCCGGCAGTTTTGCCGGAGTTTCGAAATCTGCTGACAAAATCTTCTCGCGAAGCGCAGCGAGGATTTGTGAATGAACCAGATTGGTATTGTAAAAACGCACCTCAATCTTAGTTGGATGTACGTTGACATCGTAATTGTCATAGGGCATTTGAATAAATAAGAATAGGACGGGGAATCTGTTTTGTTCCAGACTGGGGCGGTATGCCTCTTTGATTGCATGTGAGATAAATTTGTCGCGGATGAATCGGCCGTTTAGAAAGACATATTGAAATTTGCTGCTTGTCTTCGAGAAACCGGGTCTGCCGAGCAAAGCTAAGAGATGCAGGTTCTTTTCATTATTTTCGACTTCAATCAAATTCTCTTCAATCTCCGACGAGAACAATTGAGCTATTCGCTGGCGAAGGCTTCGGCCGGCTGGAAGCCGGTAAAGCTCTCTGCCGTTGTGTATCAGCGTCAAATCCAAGCCATCGTTGGCCATCGCGATTCGTGTGAAGTGCTCTATGATGTGGGTCATTTCGGTATTGGCGGTTTTTAGGAATTTTCGCCTTGCAGGGAGTTTATAAAAAAGGTCTCTGACCTGAATTGTTGAGCCGTAATCGGCGCTGCAGGGGGCTGTGGCGGCTTTGTCGCCGCAATCAATCTCAACACAATTTCCTGTAAGTGAATCTTTGGTTCTGCTGACGGCTTTTGTCTGTGCTACCGAAGCAATGCTTGCGAGCGCTTCACCTCTGAATCCAAGCGTTGATATGTTATGCAAATCTTCGCTGGTTTTGACTTTACTGGTTGCATGCGGCTCAAATGCAGCAGCGAGGTCTTCGGCGTCCATACCACAGCCGTTGTCGGTGACCGACATTAGTTTTCGGCCTCCGTCTTCGGCCGAGACGGTTATTTTAGTTGCTCCTGCGTCAATGCTGTTTTCCATTAGTTCCTTGACCACGCTTGCGGGCCTTTCGATTACCTCACCGGCGGCAATCATATTAACCATATTCTGGTCAAGGACGACTATCTGGCCCATTGTTTCTGATGCTCCTCCCGAGAGCAACCGAATATCGAACGCGGGGCTTCAAAATTCCCTGTTCGATACCCATTATTCTATCAGGCTCTGTCCGGTCATTTCTTTGGGCTGCGACAGTTTCATCATGTGCAGCAAAGTCGGCCCTACGTCGGCTAATCTTCCACCCTGGCGCAGATTTCTATTTTTGTATCGCTGGTCGAATACAATCAATGGCACATCGCCAATGGTGTGGGCAGTATGTGGATTATCTGCGCTGCCGTCTATCATTTTTTCGAAATTGCCGTGGTCGGCGGTAACTATTGCCGCGCCGCCCATACTCTTTACTTTATCTAAGACTTTGCCGACGCATTGGTCCACCGCCTCAGCGGCCTTGACTGCTGCTGACAGTATGCCGGTATGGCCGACCATATCCGGATTGGCGAAGTTGACTACTACTACATCGTATTTATTCGAGTCGAGTCTTTTTAAGACAACATCTGTTACCTCATAGACGCTCATCTCGGGCTTTAAGTCGTATGTTCGAACTCTTGGTGAAGGTACGATTTGTCTGTCTTCACCACTGAAAGGTTTTTCGGTGTAGTCGTTGAAAAAGAAGGTAACGTGTGCGTATTTTTCCGTCTCGGCGCAGCGGAATTGCTTTAGCCCCAGTGAGCTCCAGTACGCGCCTAAGATATTTTTCATTTTTGACAGCTTCGGGAACGCCACCGGTGCTGGAATTGTTACGTCATATTCGGTCATACAAACGAAAGATATGTCGGGCTTAGTTGCTCGGTTGAACTCTTTGAAATCCGGTTCGACGAATACCCGGCTGATTTCACGAGGCCTGTCGCCGCGGAAGTTGAAAAATACGACACCGTCGCCGTCGTCGATGGTTGCTATGGGTTCATTGTCGGCGTTAACAACGCACGTCGGCTCGATGAATTCGTCGGTAACTTCTTTTTCGTAACTTTGGGAGACCGCCTCTGCTGCACTGGCTGCCTTGATGCCGCGGCTGTACCTCATACACTCAAAGGCTTTTTGCACACGGTCCCATCGACTGACG
>SDBU01008294.1_pt1 | contig 11842 bp, 12 predicted proteins | sample 2277071 | NCBI WGS metagenome assembly SDBU01 (sample SAMN10397929, study PRJNA504765) | marine sediment metagenome | isolation source: marine sediment core GS08_GC12, 126 cmbsf | place: Arctic Ocean: Gakkel Ridge, Loki's castle | collected 2008
CAACTGACTCAGAGCATTGAGAGTAAGTCTGTTTTGAGCTGGTTGAGCCTGGATAGTCAGAACCTTGTTGGGCAAGTTTTATCTCTGCCTACCCCTGATGACATCGACGCTAAGTTTAACGGAAAGACTATAGTTGAGTACTACTCACGCTAAGTTAATTAATAAGGAGGTAACACCTTGTCCCACTTAACTATACCAAAGATTAGTTGTGTTGAAAGTGGGGAAAACTTCGGGCACTTTGTAGCCGAGCCATTAGAAAAAGGCTTTGGGGTTACTCTGGGTAATACCTTGCGGCGAGTGCTACTCGGCTATCTCCCCGGGGCAGCAGTAACTCAGGTTAAGATTGATGGGATTCAACACGAATTTGCCACCATTCCTTATGTAAAGGAAGATGCTACCGAATTTCTACTTAATGTTAAAGCATTGAGATTAAGACCGCTCTCTGGTCAGCCGGGCAAGTTAACACTGGAAGTGGAAGGGGAAGGGCCACTCTGTGCTGCCGACATTAAGCCTTCAACCGACTTTGAAATTGCCAACCCTGAGCTTTATCTAGCTACCTTAGATTCACCTGAAGCTAGGCTTTATGTGGAGTTTGATGTGGAATTAGGTGAGGGCTATAGGCAAGCTGAGTCCAGTGATAATCTACCTGTAGGAGTGATTCCAGTAGATGCCATATTTACCCCAATACGCAAGGTTAATTTCACAATTGAGCCAGTTCATATTGGTCGAGAGGTTAGCCGCGAGCAGTTACACCTAGAGGTGTGGACAGACGGCACTATATCACCTGTGGACGCAATCAGCCATAGTGCTACTATCCTAATAGAGCAACTGTCTCCGTTTGCTGATTATGTCAAATTTTCTCAGCTAGCCGAGGAGGAAAGGGTCACTCGCTTATCTATTCCTGATGAGCAATATAATATGCCCGTGGGGCAACTTAATCTGTCAGTGCGTACTTTAAATTGCTTAAGACGTGGCAGCATCACCACAGTAGGGGAACTCATCAGTAAAGGGGAGAGGGAATTGCTTTCGCTACGAAATTTTGGGCAGAAGTCTAAACAAGAGATAGAGGAGCGTCTAGGGGCATTAGGCTTGTCTCTTACTCCTCAGGTTAAACAAGAGGCAGAGCATGAGGCATAAGATAGCTGGTAGGAAGTTAGGCAGACCCTCAGGTCATAGACGGGCAATGTATCGTAACCTGGTGACTGACCTTTTGAACTATGAAAAAATTACTACCACCGAGGCTAAGGCCAAGGAGGTGCGTGGTCTGGCTGAACGGATGATTACATTGGGTAAGAAGGGTAGCCTCCACTCCCGTCGCCAGGCGCTATCCTTTATCTTCGATAAAAAAGTGGCCGATAAGGTATTTACTGAACTTGCCCCAAGGTTTGCTGACCATCCTGGTGGATATACCCGCATCACTAAGTTAGGACCTAGACTGGGTGACGGAGCAGCTATGGTTCAGCTTGAGTTGGTAAAGTAGTATCTGAAATAAGAAGCCTAAAGCAAAGCATATCATTCGCTCAAGGATGGACACGAGGAGGAAGAGTCTTTGCTCAGATTCTAGAGATAATCGAGGCGCATAGAGTCAATGGATAAGTTAGCTGGTAAGGTTGCTATAATTACCGGAAGTAGCCGAGGGATTGGTAAGGCTATCGCCCTAGAATTTGCGCAGGAAGGAGCTAACATAGTTGTTGTTGCCCGCAGCGAGACAGAGAGTAAGCTATCAGGTACTATCAGTAAAACTGCTCAAGCAGTTGAAGCTCTGGGGGGACAGGCTCTAGCGATAAAATGCGATGTGAGCAATGAAGACGAGGTCAACAGCATGGTAAGTAGAACCCTAAATAGGTTCGGACGAGTAGATATTTTGGTTAATAACGCCGCTGTAGGCTATTATATGCCACTGATGGAGACCCCGCTAAAGCATTGGGACTTAGTGATGCGAGTCAATGTAAGGGGACCTTTTTTGTGTATAAAAGCCGTTGTGCCCAAGATGATAGAGCAGAAAGGCGGCAGTATTTTAAACATCTCTTCGGTATCTGTGGAGGACGTTTTCTCTAGAATTGAAAGACCTGGGGGTGGACGGCGTACTTCTGGGTCACTATATGGAGCCAGCAAGGCAGCTCTGGAGCGCATTACTCGTGGATTAGCTGAGGAACTGAAGGGCGCTAACATTGCGGTTAACGCGCTAAAGCCAGTTAAGCCTACCTATTCTGAGGGAGTTACCTTTTGGAATCCTGATATTCCCGCATCAGCTTTCCGTTCACCATACCTGTATATGACCAAAGCGGCAGTTGTTCTAGCCGCCCAGGATGCAACGGGCATCACCGGGGGAGTCTTTCTGGATGAGGAGTTGTGCCGAAAATAGGGATTAAGCAGGGGGAAAGCTATGGATTTTGAATTCAATGAACAGCAGGAAGCTCTAAGGGCCAAGGTTAGGAAGCTAGCTGAGGAGAAGTTAGCTCCACTGGCACCTGAGGTAGACGAAACCAATGTGGTATCTTGGGAAGTAGTGAGGCTTCTGGCTAGCGAGGGACTATTTCGTCTAGTAATTCCTGAAGAGTATGGGGGAGATGGGGTTAAGTTAATAAACATGTGCATTGTTAGGGAAGAACTAAGCCGAGTGTGCGATCAAGCTGATGTCACCTTCGCTATGCAGGCTCTAGGCACCTATCCTATTACTCTCGCTGGAACGGATAAACAGAAGAGAAAATACCTGCCACCAGTGGCAGCAGGTGAACAACTATCTACATTTGCTCTAACTGAACGCGGTGGTGGTTCTGATATTGCTAGTATTAAAACTGTAGCCACTAAGGATGGGGATTATTACCTACTAAACGGAGCCAAGACTTTTATTAGCCAAGTTCCTGAAGCCAGCATCTACTCTGTTTTTGTCTCAACAGACCCTTCACTTAAAGGGAAGGGTCTTTCAGCCTTTGTTCTGGAGAAGGGTACTCCTGGCTTTGAACCAGGGAAGAAGCTGGACCTAATAGCTCCCCATGTCATAGGAGAACTAAAGTTTAACGATTGCCGTGTTCACCAGGAAAACATGATAGGGCAACCCGGTGATGGGATGAAGATAGCCTTAAGCACTCTGGATGTAATTCGTCCCTCAGTAGGAGCTGCGGCGCTTGGTTTAGCCCAGGCAGCCCTTGAGGAAGCACTCAAGTACACCACCCATAGGCAGGCTTTTGGAGAGTTTATAGCTGACTTCCAGAATACCCAATTTAAGCTGGCTGATATGGCTACAGAGCTTGATGCGGCTCGCCTTTTAGTTTACCGGGTGGCGGCAATGAGAGATAAGGGCAAGAAACACACTATCAAAGAAGCGTCTATGGCTAAACTCTACGCTACCGAAGTAGCTTATCGAGTAGCCGACCTGTCACTACAAATGCACGGGGGTGTAGGTTTGATTAAGGGTACTACTATTGAGCGTATCTATCGCATGGTCAGGGCTCTAAGAATATATGAGGGCACTTCAGAAATCCAGAGACTGACTATTGCCCGTCAATTATTAAAGGAGTATCAGTCGTGATTGTTGATACCCATACTCATATTTACCCCGATAAAGTTGCTCCCATTGTAGCTAGGAAGATGGCAGAGGGAGTGCTCAAGCCTTACGGTAACCTCACGCTTCAAGACTTGTTAGCTACTTCAGATAGATGTGGTATTGGTGCTACTGTTGTCTTTAATATTGCCGAGAAGCCATCAGTAGTGCAGGCTGCTAACGACTTTTTAGCTAGTGTATGCGACGGGCAAAAGCTAATTGGCCTGGGGACTATCCACCCGGATTATGAAAATTTTCAGGAAGAGATTGATAGGCTTAAAACAATGGGATTGAGAGGGGTTAAATTTAGCTCAACATATCAGGACTTTTTTGCTGATGAGGAACGAATGCTCCCCATATATCAGAAGCTATCTGATAATGATATGATAACCTACTTCCATGTCGGGAAAGACCCCGTATCACCTACCGCAGAAGCTAAAACTAGTCCCCAGAGGCTAGCTCGGGTGCTAGAGATGTTTCCAAAACTTAAAGTGGTCGCTGCTCACTTTGGTGGGTTGGAAATGCTTGAGGAAGCTGAAAAATACCTTGCAGGCAAGAATTTATACCTTGACACAGCATGGACCCCCAGTGTGGAGGTACTAAATCCCGAAGCGATAACCCACCTTATTAAAAAGCACGGTGCTGAAAGGATATTCTTTGCCTCAGATTATCCCTTTACCGATATACAAAAGCAGATTAATTGGCTCTTGAAGCTACCAATTGGTACTGAGGAAAAGGAGCGCATCCTGTGGCGGAATGCTAACGGGTTCTTTGGCTTGAATTTACCTCACTAGATAGAATCTAAAGTTCTTTGCTTCAACCATGAGCCAGCAGGAGACCACTAATATAAAGCGTAACTGCCTAAATATCGGCGAAGGTAACCCTGAGATTTATACTATTTTGATTAAGGCAAGACTAAGTGTCAACTGAGGAGCAGTGGCGGTGTGTTTGCATTATAGAGTATAATGGCACTTGCTACCACGGCTTTCAATTACAGGTTAGTCTGCCTACTATTCAGGGAGAGATGGAGAAAGCCTTGTGGAAGCTTACCGGAGAGAAAACAAGAGTAATAACAGCCAGCCGAACTGATGCTGGAGTGCATGCTAAGGGGCAGGTAATTAGCTTCAGGACAAGGTCATCCTTGTCTCCGCAGACATTTGTTAAGGGGCTAAACCACTATTTACCCAGAGACATTGCAGTTAGGTCAGCATATAGGGCAGAAAATTCTTTTGATGTTAGGCGCAGTGCCCTTAGCCGGGAATATAACTACTACATATTAAATAGCTTGACCCGGTCTCCAATGAGGCAAGGCTTTACTTACCATGTTGCTAACCATTTAGATATTGAGGCTATGAATCGGGCATGTCAGGCTCTTATTGGTGAGCATGACTTTACCTCATTTGCTACTTGCACCGGCGCCAGGATAGAGAATACAGTACGGAGTGTGCATAGAGCCGAAATGGCAAGGGATGGAGAGTTGGTCGTTTTTAATATGGTGGCTAATTCCTTCTTACCTCACCAGGTGCGCAATACGGTAGGTGCCCTAATCAGGGTTGGCCTGGGTAAGATGAGTGTTGGTGAGTTTTATGGTATAATTGAGAAGAAAAGAATCGGATTAGCTGGGCCAAGTGTTCCTGCTTGTGGGCTGTGCCTTATTCGAGTAAATTACCCAAGCCCTTTCAGGGAAGAGAGATGATGAAAACCTATAGTACTAAGATATCTGATATTGAGCGACAATGGCATGTTTTTGATGCTTCGGACAAGGTTCTAGGCAGGCTAGCCACTCAAATAGCTAGCTTACTTATGGGCAAGCACAAATCAATATTCACCCGAAATCTGGATACAGGTGATTTTGTTGTCGTTATCAATGCTGAAAAGGTTCGGATTACTGGTAATAAAGCTAAGCAGAAGCTCTATTACAGGCATTCAGGATATCCCGGGGGACTCAAAAGCATCACTTTTGAGAAAGTGATGCAAACTAATCCTACTCGAGCAATTGAGCATGCGGTCAAAGGAATGTTACCCCACAATCGTCTGGGTGCCAGCATGATGAAAAAACTCAGGGTTTATGCTGGTGATACTCACCCTCACCTAGCTCAGACCAAAGCTACGCCAGCTAATATAAATAATCAAGGACCGTTACCCAACAAAGACCTAAAGGGATAGAGTTCAAATGGAAAAGGAAACCTATTTTTATGGGACAGGCAGACGCAAGACAGCGGTGGCTCAGGTAAGGTTGTTACCCGGTAATGGCACCATTACTATAAATGGTACCCTTTATGAGGAAGTGTTTCCTCGCCTTGAGCACCGCCGGACAATACTGCAACCTCTCTTGGTCACTGATAGTGTCGGCAAGTATAATGCTGTGGTTAAGGTAGCTGGGGGCGGCATATCGGGGCAGAGTGGTGCTATCTCTCATGGTATTAGCCGAGCCCTGTTAAAGGCGAATGAAAGCCTTAGGCCCATTCTACGCCAGAACGGGCTACTTACCCGAGATTCTAGGGCTAAAGAGAGAAAGAAGGCTGGTCTCAAGCGGGCTCGCAAGGCACCTCAATACACCAAGCGGTAGAAGCTGAAAGTAACCTCATATTTTTTACCTTGAGTTACTGACGGTATGGGTTATGAATGTTGGTGTGTGTAGGATTAGGCTTCGTTTACCGGAAAATCTCTCGCTTAAGGGTAAGAGGCGGGTGTTGAAATCCATTACCACTCGGGTCAGAAGCAAATTTAATGTCTCTGTGGCTGAGGTTGATGACCAAGCTCTATGGCAATTAGCTACTCTCGGTGTCGGTTTCGTTAGCAATAACAAGCGCTATACTAATGAAGTCCTGTCAAAAGTAGTAGACTTTATTGTTGGTGGTCGGTTTGATATAGAAATACTCGACTACGAAATTGAGATTCTGTCTGTTTAGTGAGGGGGAGCCATAATGAATACCTCGGCCTTCCTTCGTCACCTTACGGCTCAGCCTACTTATAGGGACCAGATTAACCACATTGAGCATATTCTACCCTGCGAGGCGAACTACGCTGAATTGGACAAGCCCCTGGTAGCTAGTCTTCAAGATTGCCTGGAGACACATGGTTTATTCCCCCTTTATACTCACCAAGCTGAAGCCGTGAATAATGCCCGACAGGGCAAGAATGTGATGGTGGCGACTTCAAGTGCCAGCGGTAAGACACTGTGTTATAACATTGCTGTAGTGGAGGCAATGTTAACTGAAAGAGGTAGCCGTGCTCTTTATCTCTTCCCAACTAAAGCCCTGGCTCAGGACCAATTGCGCGGTTTACAGGAGCTATTTTACCCCAGTCTGTTCAAGGCAGGGGAATTTGCTACCTTTGACGGTGATACTCTCCAGGCGGAGCGGGCTGAGATAAAGAAACGAGCCCGGATAATACTTACCAATCCAGATATGCTCCATATTGGCATATTGCCCAATAATCCATCTTGGTCAAGGCTACTGCGCCACCTGAGGTATGTGGTAATAGATGAGGCTCATACCTATAGCGGTATTTTTGGCTCTCATGTCGCTTGCGTGTTGCGTCGCCTACGTCGTCTGTGTGACCTCTATGGCTCAAAGCCTCAATTCATCTGCTGCTCAGCTACTATCGCTAACCCCGGTGAGCATGCGGAAAGACTGGTAGGTTTACCCTTTAAGGTAGTTGATAACGATGGCTCCCCTCATGGTGGGAAGGACTTTGTCTTCTGGAATCCCCCAATCATAGATGAGGCTAAGAGTGCTCGGCGTAGTGCTAATAGTGAAGCTACAGAGCTATTTACTGAGTTAGTGAGTAGTAATATCCGTTGCTTGACCTTTGCTCGCAGTCGCCGGCTGACTGAGCTTATTTACACCTACTCAAGGCGGCGGTTAGCCGGAATCAGTTCAGCTATGGCAAAGCAAATCAAGGCATACCGGGCTGGTTATCTCCCGCAGGAACGCCGTCAAATAGAGCAAGAACTGTTTAGCGGTCAACTTTCAGGTGTGGTTGCCACTACTGCTTTAGAGCTTGGTATAGATATTGGCGACCTGGAGGCAACGGTGCTTACTGGCTATCCGGGAAGTATTGCTAGTACCTGGCAGCAGGCGGGTAGGAGTGGACGAGGTAGAAACGATTCGCTGAGCTTTCTTGTCGGTCTGGATAACCCTCTAGACCAGTACTTTATGCGCCACCCTGATTCCTTTTTCGGCAAGAGCTTTGAAAATGCCCTGGTTAATCCTGATAACCCCTATATTTTGCGAGCTCATCTGATGTGTGCTGCCTGGGAGTTACCACTAAATAGCAATGACGAGAATTTTTTTGGCCCTACCTTAAGCCAGCAAAGAGCAGAGTTGGCGGGACAGGGTATACTCAGGGAGCGTGGTGGGAGGTGGTATCTCTCACCACGTATCGCCTACCCGGCTCAGGGTATCAATATTCGTTCTACCTCCGGAGAAAACTTTGTCATTATCGATACCTCAACTGACTCCTTATTGGAGACTATTGAGGCTAGTGTTGCTTTCTTTCAAGTGCATCCCGGTGCTATCTATCTCCATCAGGGAGAATCCTATTTAGTCACCAAGCTTGACCTAGCTAACCGCACCGCCTATGCCATGCCGACCACTGCTGCTTACTATACCCAGGCTAAGGACATCACCGACCTGCACATTGTCAAGGTAATCCGTGACAAAAACTGCCGACAGGTAAAGGTATACTTAGGTGAGGTAGAGGTTACCACCACCGTGGTTGGCTTCAGGAAGAAGGCACAATTCACTGAGGAGGTAATCGGGGAGGAGCCTCTTGACCTACCACCCTACCATTTTCCCACTGTTGCCCTATGGTTTGACCTGCCACCTGAGGCTGTTGCCCGACTGGTCAAGGCACAATTGGACTTTGCCGGCGGATTGCACGCTGCTGAGCATGCGTCTATTGCTATTCTTCCCCTATTTGCCCTTTGCGACCGTAATGATATCGGTGGTGTATCTACCCTTTTTCACCCTGATACGGGAAGAGCCCAGATATTTATTTACGATGCCTATCCCGGCGGCGTCGGTATTGCCGAGAAGGGTTTTGACCTAATAGAGGAACTATGGCAGGCTACGCTAAAAATAGTTACCGAGTGCTCATGCCATGAGGGTTGCCCTAGCTGCATCCAGTCGCCAAAGTGTGGCAACAATAACAAGCCCTTGGATAAGAAGGCAGCCCAGGTGCTGCTTGAGGGACTGCTACATTATGATATGTTATGAAATCTATGGAGGAGGTAGAGGAAAGTGAGAAAGTGCTTTTTATTAGGATTGGTAGTAATACTTCTGGTTAGTCTTGGAGGAGTGGTTAGCTGTGGCCCTGCTGCGGTCACCTTCCCCGACCCAAATCTTGAGGCAGCCATAAGGGGGGCTATCGACAAGCCTGAGGGTCCTATCGATACCTCAGAGCTGGAAGGGCTTACCTCTCTTGACGCTTCAAAAAGAGAAATCACGGACCTCATTGGATTAGAGTATTGCACTAACCTTACTAGCCTCAACCTTGATGACAATCAGGTAAGAGACCTCTCGCCCCTGTTGAACCTGACTAACCTGACAAGTCTCTCTCTTAAGAGCAATAACGTAAGCGATATCTCACCATTGTCCAACCTTACTAAGCTCACTAGTCTCGACCTTTTTAGTAATCTGATTAGTGACCTCTCTCCTCTCTCCACTCTAACTAACCTGACCTGGCTTCGTCTTTGTTTGAATAGGATAGATGATATATCGCCACTGTCCACCCTAACTCATCTGACTTATCTCTCCCTTTGTGCTAATCATGTAAGCGACCTCTCACCTCTCTCCGACCTAACTAACTTAACCTACCTCGACTTCGAATCCAACCAGATAAGCGACATCTCACCCCTCTCTAATCTAACCAACCTGACTGATTTAAACCTGACTATGAATCAGGTAAGTAGCCTCTTGCCCCTGTCTAAGTTAACTAACTTGACTGGACTTTTCCTTGAGAGTAATAACGTAAGAGATATCTCGCCACTGTCCAAGCTAACTAATCTAACCTCCCTCTGTCTTACAGATAATAAGATAAGTGACTTCTCGTCTCTCTCCAGTCTTACTAACCTGACTTGGCTTTACCTTGGCTACAACAAGATATATGATATCTCGTTTCTCTCTAATCTCACCAATCTGACTAGCCTCTCCCTAATACAGAATCAGATAAGCGACATATCACTGCTCTCTAATCTGACCAACCTGACTGAACTCCGCCTTTGGGGTAATCAGATAAGTGACATCTTCTCCCTCTACAACCTCACCAACCTAACTGAACTTTCACTTGCTGAGAACCCAATAAGTGACATTTCCTTATTATCTGACTTCACTAACTTGACTTATCTCTCTCTCGGTGGCTTGAACCAAATAGACGACTTCTCAATTCTCTCTAACTTAACTAGTCTGACCACTCTCAGCCTTGGTAATAACGCAATAAGCGACATTTCTTTCCTTCGCAACCTCACAAACATATCTAAGCTCTATCTTTATGAGAACCGACTAAGCGATATATCTCTGCTTTCCAACCTAACTAAGGTAACCGACCTGTGGCTTTCGGGCAATCAAATCAGCGACATATCACCGCTTTCCAACCTCACCAACCTAACTACACTCTACCTTGGGGATAATCAGATAAGTGACATAGAACCTCTAGTTGCCAACAGGGGGCTTTCGGTTGGGGACAGTGTGAATTTAAGGGGAAATCCCTTAAGCACTACGTCGGTAGATGTCTATATCCCCCAACTCCAACAAAGAGGGGTGGAGGTTTCTTGGTGATTTACCTCCTTCTGGGAAGAACAAATATGGCATGATTTGCGTATGCTGGCTTGCCAGCGCTGCTGCCAGTGAAAAAGGGGGATTAAGGGGGTGAGGTAAATAAATAACCTCATTGAACAGGGGCTGAAGCGCAGTCGTGATAGTTGGTTTACCCGGGCAATGCGCCTGTTTGACCGCCCGGCTATAGATGAGACGGTATGGGCAGAGCTCGAGGAGCTTCTCATTTCTGCCGATGTAGGGGTTAATACCACCGAAAAGCTTATCGAGAAGGTAAAACAACGAGTGATAAAGGAGAAGATTGGCCAGGGCTCATTAGTGCGTTCTGCGTTGAAGGCAGAGATGGTCAATATTCTTAATATTAATACTCCAGAAGCACCTGCGAATCTATCGCTACCCAGGGTCATTCTGGTAGTAGGCGTTAATGGTTGTGGCAAGACTACATCTATTGCCAAGCTTGCCTATTGCTTGAAAAGCAGAGGTAAGAGCATTATAATGGCTGCGGCTGATACCTTTAGGGCAGCGGCTATCGACCAGCTCAAACTATTGGGTAAAATGGTAGGGGTAGATGTTATCGCACATCAGCCTGGCGCTGACCCGGGAGCCGTGGTCTTTGATGCTCTAGAGGCGGCGCGGAACCGTCAGGTTCAGGAGGTGATTATTGATACTGCCGGTAGACTGCATACCAAGTTTAACTTGATGGAAGAGCTTAAGAAGATTAAGCGGGTGGCAGCTAAGGTTGATACTACAGCACCACATGAGGTAATTCTGGTGCTTGATGCTATCACCGGTCAAAATAGTTTAGCCCAGGCCAGGTATTTCACCGAGGCAGTAGGAGTAACCGGAATCTTTCTAGCTAAGCTGGATGCTACAGCTAAGGGTGGCATAGTGTTAGCCATCTGTGATGAACTGAAAATACCAGTCCAGTTTATCGGGGTTGGTGAGAAACTGGAAGATATGGCTTCTTTTGATGCTGAAACCTTTGTCGAGGCATTGTGCTCCTGAGCTAGGCTGGCTCAATTTGTGAGGGATATTGATTACCATAAGTATAGATCCAGTAGCTTTCTTAAGTGTTAGATGGTATGGCATTATGATTGCCCTGGCCATTCTGGTGATAGTGCTGTGGATGCTGTGGCAAGTAAAAAAGGGGGCTAACCTTTCCCATGATGCTGTTCTTATGGCGGCACTGGTAGGCATACCATCAGGCATAATATTTTCAAGGTTACTCCATGTTCTTGATAACATAGTTGTAGCTAAATTGCATCCGGCACTTGCCCTTGCTGGTCGGGTAATTGACTATACTCAGCACCCGGAGCTTATTCTTGGCGGCGGTGGTCTAACTATCTATGGTGCTGTTTTGGGCGGCGCCCTGGGTATCTGGATTTATAGCAAGTTTAGCGACTTTAAGTTCGGTTACTTTGTTGATTTGGTGGCGCCAGCTATCATACTGGCTCAGGTTATAGGCAGGGTAGGCTGCACCATAAATGGCTGCTGCTATGGATTGGAAACTTCCTTACCC